>Ga0194057_10000682_pt1 | contig 17736 bp, 11 predicted proteins | sample SepL4415m_MetaG_FD_155474 | JGI IMG/M metagenome (GOLD analysis project Ga0194057, IMG submission 155474) | Anoxic zone freshwater microbial communities from boreal shield lake in IISD Experimental Lakes Area, Ontario, Canada - Sep2016-L442-15m | ecosystem: Environmental > Aquatic > Freshwater... | reverse complement strand
ATCCCCCGGTGTCCGCAGCCGTGCCGCTGACCGTGCCCGTCCAGCTCACGGCGTTGTAAGAGGCACCATTCGCCGGGAAGCTGATCAGGCTGGTGGGAGGAATAGTGTCGATTTGGGCGGCGACTTGGCCACTGAGGAAGTACTCGCCTTGCGTGCCGTTCAGCGAAAAGGTACGGGCGCGGTAGATACCCGTGGTTGTCGCAATATAGGACAGGGTCTGGTTTCGACCGTCACTGCCGACAATACCGCTGGCGACGAGGTTGTTCAAGGGGTCATAGAGCTCGATCATTGGCGTGAGGGTATTACCGAACTCACCTGACCCGCCGCCGGGTATGCTCGTGGCCAGTTGCACTCGGAGACCGGTTGTGTTGACCATCAACGAGTACCAGTCGTTGTTCGAGGAAGTCAAGTATCCTAGGACGCCTGCCGTGCCATCCATGCTTTGTGCCGCGGCGAAAGAATCGTTAGGTTCCGTATCGAAGGCCGCACCGCGTGTCACCACCAGGCTGTAAGTGACATAGGTGTCACCACTGACGCGAACGTAGTAGGTGCCGGCACTAGCGATGTTGAAGTTGTTAATGACCTTAGTGAGGTTGGTCGGGCCACTGATACCCGAGGCCAGGACCGTGCCACTGCTATTAAGTAAATCGACGGTTACGTTTCCTGCGCTGAGATTCGTCACGGCCAGAGTGTCGGTCTCGGCTGTGGTGACGGCGAAGGAGTAGTTGTCAGACGTGGCCACCGATGCCGCGATCAGGACGCTCGTGCCGGAGTTGATCAGAGTCGGGAGGCCGTTGTTGTACATCAGCAGACGATTTGATCCCTGGGTGCCGGAGGCCTTGATGCCAACCGTGGCGGATGCGCCCAGATCATTCGTGCCGTTGTTGCGGCCTGTGGACAGGCTCTGATAATTGAAGGCGATGGAACCATCTGCGCCCAGCACTGCCTCGAAATACAGGCCCCCCGACCGAGGCCTCGAGTCAGCGCGAAAGGAAATGTTGTTCCATTGGATGACCATGTGTGCGCTGGAACCGGAGCCCAACACCTGGTAAACGACCTTCGAGTCCGCGGCACCCGTCACTTGAAGATCGTCCCAGAAGGGGGCAATCACGGATTCGGACGGAGAACTGGTGAGATCGCTATTTGAAAAACTAGTATCCGCAGTGCCGAAGCTGATGAGACCATTGGTACTCACATACATGCTTCCGTAGTTTGTGCCATAGAACGGGAATGTAAACCGGCTGGGAGAGATCAGCGTACTGCCATTATCGTTGCTGGTGAAGTTGATCGTCGTGCCTGTCGTAGCAATGTTCTGGAAGGCATACGTCACGGCACTGGCCGTATAGCCTCCTGCAGCGTCGGTCTGGCCGAGGACTGCGTCTCGCTGGGCACTCGACACCGGGGTCGTCAGATTGCTGAATGAACTGCTCAAGTCCTGGGCTGTGGCAAGCATGTCGTTGCTGGCGCCAGAAATACGGCCCTCGAGTTCCAGACTCGCATTGAGGGTTGTTTGGACGGTATAGGTGCCGGTGGTCGAGGACGCGCCGCTTACCACGATCTTGTACGTGCCCGTGCTCGTGCCGGTCGTGGCGACGGATTGGAGGAGGGCGCTCTGGTTGGCCGCGGCCGCCGTCGCCGTGCCGATTACCGTGTCGTTCGCGTCGAGCAATTGCACGGTAGGTTGCAGCGTAGAACTGGTCGGTGTAACTAGCACGCTGATGGTCTGGCCGGGATCGACGGCCAGCGTGAACGTGTTTGGGTTGAGGTCGGGATTGATGATGCCCAACGAGCTGGAGTTGCGATAGATCAGCGAGCCGGAAGGCGACGTTGATGTCAGAGGGACAGGAAATGCCGTCGTGCCAATGTCAACGTAGTAGCTGGCGGAGAAGGCCGTGCCCGAGTTGCCATACTGGTCGGTAACGGCACCCGCGGCAATGTTTACATTGAGAGTTCCACCGCTGGTGATGTTATCCAGGGTATAGCGGGCCGTCATGTTGCCGTTCAGCAGTGCCACATTGCTGACCGTGGCCCCCGCGATGCCCGACAACACCAGGGAACCGGTCGTGACCGCGCTAGAAAGCAACGGCTCATTGAAGTTGACGTCGTAGGTGAATGGTCCGGGGAGGGTGAACGATCCGCCCGAGGCGGGGTTGGTCGAAGCGACCGCAAGGAGCACCGCGTCATATCGGAATGTGGCGTTGAAGGCCGTCAGCGCATTGGTCGGGTCGCTGAGTCGCGTGGCGGAGCCTGCCGCCATGGCCATCGCCTGCAGCCCCTGCGTGGTAACCGGACTGGTGGTAAAGGTGAACATCGCGGTCTTGTCATCGGTGCTAAGCGAAACGCCGTTGGCGGGCAGAGAGTTCACCGTGAGGGCACTGGGTAGCAGGCTGGCCGGATCGACCGCGTCGGAGAAGTTGATCACGTAGCTGGACGGTACTAGAGAGACGATAGCGCCATTGGCAGGCGCACTGCTGGATACTGCCAAACTGCCGAACGTGAAACGTTGGATCCAGGTTGCCCAGTTGGGGCTGGCGAAGCTTGCTGCATATTCGTTGGCCGCCCAGAATGAGCCATCGGTTGGATCGACGGTGGTGAAACTGTAGTCGCCGGCGCGGCCGAGGGCATTTAGCACAGCCGCATTGGTCTTGGCCAGGACCGGAGTCTCCATCGTCCCAGCAGTGTCGGATGGGGTCCGACCCGTCACGTACATCGACATGTACTCACTCGAACCCGATTCGGAATAGTTCATGCCGATCGAACCGCCGGGGTTGATATCCACACTCGGGAAATACGTATCGGTTGTGGCAATGTTGGGGTTGACATTGCCTTGTTGCAGCAGCGTGGGCGTACCGTTGGTGATGGTGAAGTCATACCATCGCGTGGAGACGCCCGTGCCATTGCCGATTGCGTGGGCGGAAACAAGGTGTGCCACGCCGCCCACGGTACGCCAGGCGGAGAAATAGAAACGCGTGCCGAGACTCGTATTGTCGGGATGGCTGCTGCCGCTCAATCCGCCGAGCGTCCCACCGGGCTGCCGAGCATTCGGAGTACTGCCGAAGCTAGGCACCGCGATGGGGAACGGACTCGTGACCACCGCTGTGGTGCTGAAGGGGTTATCCAAGCGAATGACATTGATGCTACTGCCGCCACCGCCCGTGTGGCCGTCACCGAGAAACCACATCGGGGCACCGGCCGTAGCACCGTGCATTGATGCCGGCGCTAACGTAAAATTCGTGAATCCATAGGGCATCTCCCGCATACCGGTACCCGTACCGTTGTTGTCAATTCCCAGCACCGACGTGTGATCAAAAGAGCTAAGATTTGGGAACATGTTAAAGCTCACCACATACCCGTCCGCGTTGTAGCCGATCTTAGGGTAGTCGGAGAAGTCAAACGTGGCACCGATGCCGTCGTTCGTGTTGTAACGGAAGAAGTTCCAGTCGGTGCTGGCCAGCGTCGGGTTGCTGGTCTTGGAAATTGCGAAGTCGAGGCGGCAATCCGTAGGGGTAGGTGTAGTGCCGCCGCTGACGTGGAAGTCGAGAATGCCGACGGCAAATTGTTGCGTCACGTCGTTATACACGATGATCGGATCAGAGAAACTGACTCCGCTGGTTCCCAACGGCGCAAAGAACGTGGAGAACGTAGTAATCCCGCCGCCTGGGATCGTTGTCCCGGTCGTTTTGCTATAAATCGCCAGAGAAGTATTGAGCGGTTCGATGTACGAGCTAGGGCCAACGGCGCCCGTGGTGTCCGGGGGCGAGACCGCCGAGGTGTTCGTGCGATTGATGCCATCGAACCCCATGCCGGTCTGCAAAAGACTGGGGCCCGCGCTCGAACCGCCAAGCGTGCCCTGTGGCGTCGCCGTTAAAGTTGTCATCGAGTCGGTGACCGGTGCCGTGATGTTCACAGCACCTCCGTCGTTCTCGTTTGCCGGCGAGTTGGGGACATAGATCGACCTATCGGCAGGTGACTCGTCGGGACCGTAGCTCTCGACCGAGGCGAACCCGGGAACCGCCTCGAGTGCATTCTGCAGCACTCCCAGATCGTCCGCCGAACTGGATTGCAGGATCACGCAGCCGTCGACCCCGACGTGTTCCACCGCGGTGATGCCGAGCACGTCCAGGCCCGCATCGTGCAGCAATCCCTGAATGTAGGGAAGTTGATCCGCGCGCGTATTGCCCGGCACGTTGCCAAACTTAGCAAGCCATTCAGCCACACCGGGGATGTCCTGAGTGACGGGTTGAATTCCGCCAAAGCCGGGAAGCACCTGAAGCTCATTGGCGACCTCCGTCGGCGTGGCGATGTCGGGAGTCTGCACCAGGAAGCTGCCGTCGAGATTTAACGCGCGGAGAACTTGGGCGTTCGCGTCCGAGATTCCATAAGAGTGCAAAAGAACCTGCCCAACCTGGGTTTGCTGTTCCAAGGTGGTGGCAGGAGCGATCCCGCCGATGGCCACCATCCACTGCCCAGAGGCCAATAGCCGGCGTTCCTCGAGAATCTCCAAGCATAGATGCCGCGAGCGGCCAGTCCATTTGACAGTCCTGTCGCCCTTTCGTGCTACAAAAAGTCGATGCATTCCCAAGCCTTGTCGTGAGGTGTGGCTCCGCCGAGAGCGGGCGGCCGAGCGACTGCTGGCCCGTTGCGAAATTGCGACTACTTCGCCGGCCAATTCAAACCGGCATCCATGAGTATTCTACCCTAGACCCCCACCCTTTGTCCAAGATTTCATTAGGATTTTCCGACTCGACTTCTGTTTTCGCTCTGTTTTAACCAGCCATGCACATTCCAGGGGAAACCACAATGCGGTCTTGGTAGGTCAGGCGAACGGAGTAGAACCCCCGAAGGTCGCCCACTAGTTTTCCGAAGAAAGGGGGGTGGCAATACAAAAGATCAATCGGTTTTTGTCTCTAATCGTGCTTGCATCTCCCCAAACTCATGAGCGCGAAGGCTGTCCCGTAGGCCTGGTGGTAATCGTACAACGGAAAATCCCACCAGCTACCGTCCGATTCCTGCAACCGCAAGAGAATCTGGGCTAGATGGTCCTGGCGTGGCGGGCGTTTTTCGACCGGCAAAAGGTCAATACAGCGGCCGGCATAGTAATGACCGTAGTAAAAGAAATAGCCGGCCACCTGGAACCATGACTCGTGCGGAATCGGCCGCTTGCGACCCAGGTCGAGCCATAGCTCACGGGCAAAGAGTCGGTCGAGCCACGTCTCGACCACTGCGTCGGTCACCTGCTTGTCACCCCAGGCACGCAAGGCAAGATTGCATGCCTGGGAACGGCCAAGACTGCCGCCGGGCCGATTGATCGGGAGCATGGGGTGATACTTGAGGTATTCACCGTAATCGTAACTGAAGTCGCGCTTTCGCTGCCGCAGGATCGAGGCCACGGCGCGATCAACAACCTTCTGCGGAACCTGGAATCCTTCCTTGCGGGCGTCATCCAGCACTACCAAAACCGTGGCGGTCACAAAACTAATCGTCGAACCGTTGGGCCGCTGCGTCTGAAATTCAAAATCGTCGTAGTAGCACCATCCGCCGCCAAGGCACTCGTAGCGCACAAGCATGCCGATCTGCTGGTCGATCAAGGCACGGATTTTGCGCACGCGCTCCTGATCCTGGGGATGCCGCCGCAAGATGTGCAGCAAGGCATCGATCGAATAGGCGTGACACCAGTTGTTGTAAAGGGCATCGGCCGAGTCGCGCCGGATCTTGGGCAGGTGCTCCATCAGCCAGACCTCGGCCCGATCGACGGACTGTTGCACCTCGGTGCTATCGCCTCCAACCTCCAGTAGGGCAGAAATACAGAGCGAAGTCACCGCGCCGCGAAACGATCGGTGGGCACTGGGTATCGGGGCATAAACTTCACTGGGCCGACTGCTTCGCTCGGAACCCCACGATCCGTCGGCGTTCTGCCGCTTGAGCAAGAATGCCACCCCGCGGCGGATCGAGGCCTTGATCTGTTTGGGATCGGCTTTTGGCGCAGGCTTGGGCTTGGGACCGATTTCGGCGAGCGAAGACGAACTAGACTTCTTTTCAGCGGCCGGAATGCTGTTGTCGGAAGCGAAGGCGAGCGGCAATTGCGTGAGAAACGACATCGCCAGTGCCACTGCGGCGAAGAGCAGGATGCCGTTTGACCGCAAAAACTTCTCTAAAGCTGCAATCGGCAATTTTTCTGACATTTGGATCTTTCTTCTTACTCTTCCTTGGGTTTTTCAAGAAGGATCTCGTCGCCTTCCGCCAGTCCCTGAAGGATCTCGACTTGCTTATCGCTCCGCTCGCCTAGCTTGACAACACGCTTCTGAGACTTGCCATCCTTGCCCTGCAAATAGACGTATTGCTTCGCCGGATCAAACTCTTCGGTGAATACGGCCTTCGGTGGCACGGTAAGAGCATCGGTCTTCTTGTACGAAATCATTTTCATCTCACAATTCATGCCTGGTACGATGGTGCTGCTCAAGCCATCGCTGGCGACGGTCAGTTGGCAATCGAAGCCGCTGCCTCCCATGGGAATCGCGCCCACGCGTTGCACGATGGCCGAAAGTTTCAGCCCTGCAAAGCCAACCGGTTGAACGACCGCCTGCAAACCCGCACGCACGCGCTGCGATTGGCTTTCCGGCACCGTGGTGCGAATGGTCAGCGGCCGGGTCTGCACCACGGTCATAAAAACCTCGTTGGGCATGATCGATGCCCCGCGGCGGAGCGTTTCCACGCTCAATGCCGACCACTTTCCACGTACCGACCGGCCGTAATAGACGATGCCGTCGATCGGGGCCTTGACCATCATCGCCTCACGATCGGAAATGAGCTTCTTGAGTTTCTCTTCACCCAGGTTGCGAGCGACCTGGAGTTTTTCCAGCTCCAGGCGATGCTTGCCCATGAGCAGGGGCAGGTTGATCTTGGTGTATTCCGTGTCGATCCGTGATCGCTCGGTCTGATCTTTTGCTCGCTCATCCATTCGCGGGAGCGACAACTTAACGGCTTCTTCATGCGTGGCCTGAGCCAATTCCAAAGACAGCTTCGCTCGATCGACACCATTTTTTGCTCGCCGCAACACGATCTTTTCGGTTTCTTCCAGCAGATCGTCGGCCTTATACATCTTTTCCAGTTGACGATATTCCTCCTCGGCATATTCCAGAGCTTCCTGGGCCGCCTTCAAGCGGAACTCGGTCACTTTGGCCATCAACGGCTTCTCCACATCCTGATATCGCTTCCAGTCTTCCTCAGTGATCCGGCGACTGCGATTGTTCGCCTGCGTTTCCAGGGGAGCAATTTTTTCCAGGGCGGCCAACTGGGCGGCCGCCTGCTTGAGTGCCAACGCATTCAATTCTAGCTCGGAGCGAAGGTCCGCAATCACGTGGTCAATTTTTTCCGTGTCCAGGGCAAGAACCAAGTCGCCCTGCTTGACAGCCGCGCCATGTTCGACCGCCTTGAGCACGGACAAAGCAGCCCATTCCTGCGGCCGGATGAAAAGATCTGCCTGATTCTGGGCCTCAAAGACGCCGTCCAGTCCAACCTCAATGCGGAAAGGGCCTTTTTTGAGCTTCTGCGTGGCTGGCTTGGCAGCGGTCTCCTTTTCGGCAGCCGGTTTTTTCTCGTCGGCCTTCTTTTCATCGGGTTTCTTGGAGACAGCTTTCTTCGCATCCGGTGCTGTCTTCACGGTCGAAGACGCCGAATCGCCCGGTTCCTGCTTGGCGGAACTGGGCTTTTTCTCGCCCTTGTGGGCGTGTTTCTTTGTTGGTTTGGACTCAGCCACAGCCTGTCCGATCGCTACGCACGTCACCAAAATACAGGCCAAAAGCAGTCTTCCAAAGGCAAATCGACTCATAATCAGTTCCTAAGTAGGGTTTTGATGCGGGCTGACCCTCTATTTTCTCATGAATCGGACCATTTATCAAGCGCAGACTTCCCAGTTTGACTACGAACTACGGCTTCTCGAGAGGATTTTCTCGGCTGTAAAATCGCGACAAATTGATTCCACCGCGGATCTCCTCCTCAAGGAGTTTCAGGCGGCTATCAAGCCGTTCAATCTTTCGTTGCAAGGTGGGAATAAGCATGCGATTGCTCTCCTCGGGCTTGGAACGGGGAACGGTCGGATAGCCTAGATGTCGGGCTAGCGCGGCAAAGAGGTAAAGCGGATCCTTCCGCCGGTTGGCCAGAGCGATGCGGCCCTCTTTTTCCCCGAAGAGGACCGGCTTCTCGATTTCGCCGCGAGTTTGCCGATAGTGCTCGCTGCGGAAGTACAACATGTCGCCCAGATCGATCAATCCGACTTGCTGACGAACCGTGAGAATCCACTCCCGCCAGTTCTCATCGTACATTTCATCGCCGGCAATCGCTTCCAGCCCGTGGTCGTAGCCGAGGCGATTGCGGCAGAGAGTTTCAAACTGAAAAAAAAAAAGGCCCTGGGGTGTCGGCGATTGGGTACGATATTCGGCCTCACGTTGCAGGATTTCCATTCCGACGCGGAAGTCGAACTTTCCCTCGGGTCTTTCGCCTTCCGCCACGACAAAGGTCTGGAACGGCGTGAAATAATGCGGCAACTTGGCCATCGCGGTGGCAAAGCCCCCGGTCAGCCGCAATTCGCTCGCCATGAAATCGAGTGCGTAGAGCAACTGGCTTGTGGAGAGCACTTCCTGCTTGATGGCCTCCAGCAGTTCCTGCGTTGACATGCTCTGCTGCATCCGCTCCCGAAGTGTTCGGAAAAAGTAGGCCTGTTCAACGTATTCTTCGCGCGGCAGTGGCATCGTACAACAGGCTCAGGTAGTGTATGCTAAGGGATTAAATTCCATTCTACTTCTAATTGAATTCCACCGTGAATCCCTCCGACGAAAATAATCTAGTCACCGCTCTTAATCGACACAACATTGAACTTACGGCCGAAAAGACCGCCCGGCTCGATCAGTATTGCCAGTTGCTGTGGGATTGGAACAGCAAGATCAATCTCACCCGGCATACCGATTTTGAGAAGTTTGTCGCGCGAGATTTGGTCGACAGCCTAGCTTTTGCCCGTTTTCTCACCCCAGGCGAGGCTGTTCTGGACGTTGGCACCGGCGGGGGGGTTCCGGGAGTGGTGCTGGCCATTTTGCGGGACGATTTGAAGATTTCGCTCTGCGAGTCGGTTGGCAAGAAGGCCCGAACGGTGGCCGACATTGTGGAGAAACTGGGGCTTTCGATCCCGGTACTCCACGCCCGAGCAGAAGACATTCTGGTTGACCAGCGTTTTGACACCTTGGTGATCCGTGCCGTGGCCCGGCTGAAGAAATTGCTGGAATGGTTCAAGCCGCATTGGACCTCCTTCGACCGGTTGCTCATTTTGAAAGGCCCCAGTTGGATCGACGAACGGGGCGAGGCGAGGCACTTTGGCCTGATGCACGGTTTGGCCCTGCGGAAGCTGGATTCCTACCCGTTGCCGGGCACGGAGTCGGAAAGCGTACTGTTGCAAATCAGCCCGATGAAAGCTACATAAGTTACTGCATCGATACGAGATAGAGGAGGCCGATCACCAGTGCCATAAAGCCGGCGATCCATACGGCCACGCGGAAAGCGTGCGCAAGAATCGGCCCGACTTCCTCCTGACGCGTAGCGGCATAAACGAGACTTACGGAGACGATCAGCGGCAGGGCGAACCAAAAGCTACTGCTCATGACTTTTCCTCCTCTTTGCCTGCATCCCGCTTGCCTTGAGGCGTTTCGTCTTCTTTCTTGGCGGACTCCGCAGGGACAGGTCCGCAGCAGGCATCATAGACGGCCAAGATATTGAGCAGGCCGGCAATCATCGTATAGACCGTGCCCATTTCAAAGTAACGAGGCAGCAACCGATTGATCCAGGCCAACGAAATCTGACTGGGTGGGGGCGATTCGTGAGGAGCAGCATTGTCCGCCGGATCGGGCAAGTGCAAAGCGGGTGGTGCCATAAAGCCATTCAAGATGGGTTTATCTTGCAGCTTCCATTGCAACAGGGTCATGGGAACGGTGGGCAATCCAACCCCAATCTGGCAGAGCCATGGAAGACGCCAATCGTTCGTGCGGAACGAAAAATAGACCGCCCTGCCCCAACCGACTTCCTTGCTGCCGCCAAGGTAGAGGCCGTAAAGGAACGTTCCCAGGATACATATAGCAAACAAAGCCCCCTTGGCATTCCTTCCCTGGTAAAAATGCCCAAGTCCAGGAATCAACCACGCAAGAACCCCGGCTACCAGGGGGTCTTTAAGCTGAATCGACGGATCGTTGGGCTGAGAATCGTTGCTTTCTGCCACAAGTGACTCCTGATGACCAATCTCGAACTAAACGAAAAATCGTATCGACCGCCCATGATGTGGGAGGATGCCAAAAAGCAGGCTCTTCCGAATCCGTAAACCTTGAATTCTACCCCCTCGCGAAGACTTTACCAAGGGGACCATGAACTCGTCAAGCCGCGTACGGGAGAGGGGGAGTTATTTTCGGCCGTGGCCATGCGTAGGGCGTGGTGTGCATTGAGGATGCTAATCTGTAACGATTATAATGAAACTTCCAGCTCCGACCGGATAAATTCGCCATGCAAGGACGGATTAACTCTGGTCTAATCGAGTTTTACCCAAGATTCATTCGACATCTATTCCTAGTACAAGCGATGTGCGGATTGTGGTGAGCGAGCGCAGAATGACCGATGGTCGGTTTTTTCCGCTCATTAGGAATTTTTTGAAAGGGGTATCTCATGCACGGATGTATGACTCGACGGCTGGCTTGGGCGCTAGCTTTGGCGGTCACTTGCGGCACTAGTGTGGCGCGTGGCCAACAGTATGAGGCACAGGTAGTGCCTGGCCCGGCCGGTTATGCCGCGGTCCAAACTCCGGTCGTTCAGCAGGTTTCCGCAATGGAAGCTGCCGACGGCAACAGCAAGTTGGCTGCTGACGTGGCTGACCTGAAGAAGCAACTCAAGGAAATGAAGGACAAGGAAACCGCGGCCAAGGCCAAGGTTCCCATGTCGCCCCAGATCGGCGGCATGATCCAGATGGATGCCGCCACGTTCAGCCAGCAGGGTGCCAGCGTCGCCAACTACGGCACTGTCCAGAACGGTTTTGAGTTTCGCCGTGCCCGACTCTCGGCCGCCGGCGAAGGCTGGAATGTCATCGACTACAAGATTGAAATGGACTTCGCCGTCCTAGCTTCCGGCGGTGCCGGCGGCGTCACCAGCGGAACTCTCGCGGGATATGTCAAGCCGCTTGAGCAGGTCGACATGAAGGACTGTTACATCACCATCAAGGAATTGCCCTTGCTTGGCAATGTCCGGATGGGCCATATCAAGGAGCCGTTCGGACTGGAACAACAGACCAGCGACCGCTTCAGCACCTTCATGGAACGTTCAATCGCCGACGAAGGGGCGTTGGTTCCGGCTCGGCAGAACGGCGTGTTGGCCTTCAACTGGATGGAAGGTGAACGAGCTACCTGGGCCGCAGGCATCTTCCGCACGAATGTCGTAGCACCTCCCGACTTCATCAACTGGGGCAACGCCGGCAACATGTCGGCCACCGGCCGCGTAACCTGCCTGCCGTGGTACGACGAGGCAACCGAAGGCCGCGGCCTGCTCCACATCGGCCTCGCCAGCAGCTACCGCGACATGGGCACCTCACCTCCCGGGGCTAGCGGCCTCAACGTGTTCGGGATGGCCGCCCGTCCTGAAGCCCACTTGGCACCGAAGGTCGTCGGCGTGACGGGTGGGAACAGAGGTATGCCTAACGTCATCGATTACAAATTGATCGGCACGGAACTGGCTTATGTCTATGGTCCGCTCTCGTTTCAGACGGAGTACTACGGTGCGTTCATGAATCTCCTTAACGGAGGCGCGGCCGATTCGTACGTCAGCGGTGGCTATGCGTATGTCAGCTACTTCCTGACGGGCGAGAATCGTCCCTATAATAAGAAGGCTGGCTGCTTTGACCGCCTGAAGCCCTACGAGAATTTCTTCCGCGTCAGCGATGAGGATGGCTGCGTTCAGACCGGCATCGGCGCGTGGGAAGTGGGCTACCGCTATTCGTGGCTCGATCTCAACGACGGCAGCACCGCCAATGCGTTCCAAGGTGGCTTGGCCATCGACCACACGCTCGGCCTGAACTGGTATCTCAACCCGAACCTGCGATTGATGTGGAACTATGTCCACTCGACCGACACGCCGGGGGTCAATACGGCGAACAGCATCAGCACGGGTACGCTCAACGTTGGTAATACCGGCAAGGGTTATCTGGATACGTTTGAAATGCGGGCTGCGCTCGATTTCTAAGCGATCGATGGATGCCTCTCCCACCCCAGGCGGAAGAGGGAACGATCATGCAGGGCCGCCCGTCGCGGCGGCCCTGCGATAACGCTCAAAACGAACTTTCCAACAGTCTAAGACAGTAATCAAACGGCGAGCTCCTCGCGGAGTCGCCATTAAGGAGACGAAAAAATGAGAACTTCGATGCTCGCATTGGCGGCCAGCCTATTGATGGCCGCCCCCGCCTGGGCCGGAGAGTGCGGCTGTGACTCAGCCACCAGCGGTCCCGTGGAAACTTGCGGTTCGGCCAATTGCTGCGCCCATTGTGGGCGGAACTGCGGTTGCGATAAGTACTGCAAGGTCGTGCCCTACGTCAAGGAAGTCAAGAAGACGGTTTGGGTGGTAAAGTGTGAAGACTACTGCCCCAGCCTGCCCGGCAGCCCCTTTGGCGATCGCTGCGGTTGTGGTGATTCCAACGGCTGCGGCACATGCAATTCCGAGGGCTGTGCGGCTGAATCGACCTGCGCCGCCTGTGGCGGCAAGGGGTGCGACGGTTGCTGCAAGAAAGATCCCTGTGCGATCGAGCAGGGCAAGAAGCAGACTCCGCCCAAATGTGGCCGCGTACACACCAAGAAGGTTTTGACGAAGAAAGAGATCGTCTGCAAGGTGCCTTCTTACAAGTGCGTCGTGGTCTATGGTTGTGGCAGTTGTGGCGAGAGCGGTGCTCCCGCTTCCGTGCCGAGCAATGTCGCGCCGAACCCGGCCGCTCCGGCTCCCAGCCCGAGCAAGGGCCTGCCGCCGCCGCCGAAGGTGACGGAGCTGACGCCTCGGTTGCCGGATCTGAGTCGCTTCTAATAAGGTGCAGCTAACGACTTAAAGGGCATGGCCTCGGGTTGATCCGAGCCATGCCCTTGTTTTATTCCCTTGTTGTGGCCGGTCTCTGACCGAGCCACGCCACCGACCGAAGGTCTCCCGGATCGAAGTGTAGCGGTCAGTTCTTAGGATTGGCGCATCAATAACCGTCGTGTTTGCCCACTCGCCAAGCGGACGGCACACGGAGTGTGCCTGCTACTTTTCTTGCGACACTTATTTATGCGCCGATCCTTAGGATCGGCGCATAAATAACTGTCGTGTTTTGCCCACTCGCCGAGCGGGGACGGACGGCACACGGAGTGTGCCTGCTACTTTTCTTGCGACACTTATTTCTGTGCCGATCCTTAGCGGGGCGGGAGCCACTTGTTCTTGGGCTTAGGTTTTCGGTCGTGCGTCAGAAAAGATTCAGCAAGTGCGATGCAGCCGTCCAGCTCTCCATCATATTGTTCGGCCACAAAGTCCTTTGCCAATTCCGAACGGCCCCCCACCGGGAGACAACCGTAAGTATCTTTCCAGATGACACCGAATTCGTCGTCGGTGATCTTACTCAACATCGATTCCAGGATATCTCGCTTTAGCATGGTCTGTCCTTCTTTGAGTTGGACTACACCGCCTCTTCAGCATGAAATCAGTATACACGGTCACGGGTTTATTCGCAAGTGGCCTGGTAAATTGCAGAATCCGTTTCGTAAAACGGAATTTGTTCCGTTGTCTTGCCTTTTCGGAAAACTATCGAGAGGGGGGGCATGAATTGAACAGCTATTGCGGTATCATGGTGATCTGACCGAACAGTTTTCCGGCGGGCACGACCCGCCCAACTCTCTGCAAACAATTTGAAGAATGTCTCGATGAACAAATCTTTTTTTGATAGTCGCTGGTTCATTGCCCTGGCGGGGACGGCACTGCAACTCTGCCTGGGAACCGTGTATGCCTGGAGCTACTTTCAGAAACCACTGGCCGAAACGTATGGTTGGTCCAATGCCCAAGTGACATGGACATTCAGTCTGGCCATCTGCTGTCTGGGGCTTGCCGCAGCCTGGGGCGGACTGCAACTTCCCCGACTTGGACCGCGACGATTAGCGATGATCGGCGGCGTTCTCTTCGGAGTTGGCCATCTCGTCGCCGCGCTTGCTCTGCACTGGAAGTGCCTCGTTCTGCTTTACCTTGGCTATGGGGTACTGGGCGGATGTGGCCTTGGGTTGGGGTATGTGACCCCGGTCGCCACCGTGGCTAAGTGGTTTCCCGACAAGAAAGGTCTGACAACAGGCATGGTGATCATGGGCTTCGGCTTCGGAGCCTTATTCATGAGCAAGCTATTTGTACCGCTGCTTGAGTGGGCGACCAGCGGAGACCTGGTCATGGTGTTTGCCTGGCTGGGAATCGGATTCCTGCTGAGTATCGTCAGCTTGGGTGCCGTACTGCGCAATCCGCCGCCGGGATTTTCCCCGGCTGGGGCATACGTGCTTCCAGCAGGTGTTGCTATCGTCGAGGGGCAGGTCTATCCGGGGCTTTTCAGTCGCCGCTTTGCCACGATGTGGCTGGTTTTTTTCACCAACATTCTGGCGGGAATATCGCTCCTCAGTTTTCTATCGCCGTTGTTTCAGAGTCTTTGGCAGAACCGAGACCCCGACCTATCCAAGGAGGCATTGGCTGCCTGCGGTGCGACGTTGATTGCCGTCAGTTCCCTGTTTAACGGCGCGGGGCGGATGTTGTGGGGTTGGCTCTCCGACCGCATCGGGCGCGTCCGTACGTTCCGGATCATGCTCGCCAGCCAGATTGTCGTCTTTGGCGTCCTGACGCAAGTCGGCAATCCCTGGCTGTTCGGTGGGCTGATATGTTACATCCTCCTCTGTTACGGTGGTGGTTTCGGAACAATGCCTTCCTTTGTACTCGACGTGTTTGGTCCGACGAAGATGCCGGTCATGTACGGAGCGATCCTCACGGCCTGGTCGGCCGCCGGGATCGTTGGTCCTCAACTCGTCGCGTTGATCAAGGATCATTATGCAACGCAACTTGCCCAGTACGCATTTCTGTGCAATGTCGCCGTTCTTTCCGTGGGACTCGTTTTGGCGAGTACGCTACGCGATGGTCACTCCGACGCTGTCGAGTAAGACACGACACCGGAGGGATGCTAGGACCGGCGCATAAATAACTGTCGTGTTTTGCGCATTCGCCGGGCGGGGGCAGACGGCACACGGAGTGTGCCTGCTACTTTTCTTGCGACACTTATTGATGCGCCGATCCTTACGCTTCTTCCCACACCGTCCGATAAGCCCCAAGGTTTTCGCAGTATTCCAACAGCCGCGTGTAGAACGGATGCCCGCCAAGCGTGGCACTATCGCCAACGATGAGCAGCTTTCGCCGCGCACGGGTCATGGCGACGTTCATCCGGCGGTGATCGGCCAGGAAGCCGATCTCGCCTTTGGGGTTGCTGCGCACGAGTGAAATCACCACGGCCTCCTTTTCCCTGCCCTGAAAGCCGTCAACGCTGTCGATCTCCAGACCCGGTATGTCCAACTGCTCGCGAAGAAAGCGAACCTGGGCGCCATAAGGCGAAATCACGGCGATATCGCGGGCCGCAATGCCGGCATCAAGCAGTTCCCGCACCTTGCGGGCCACCAGTTCGGCTTCCTGACGGTTCATGCGACTCTCGCCGTCCGGCTCCAGTTCTTCATCATAACTTGCCCCAGCCGTGTCGATGAATTCGACGGGCGATTCAGTCAGCCGTGATGCCGTTACGTCGGGCAGGTCGCAGAGACGATGCTCGCGGACCGAGGCATGGGCCTCCAACTGCCCATCGTAAAGTTCCCTCGACGAAAAATCCATGATCGCCTGATTCATGCGATATTGGACGGTCAGCCGCCGCGTAATGCCTGTCCCGTAATGATTCACCAGACGCTCGAAGAGACTCGTGCCAAAACCCTCGGCCGCCGCCTCCTGACTGACGACGGTCGGCGGCAGTTGGCAATGATCGCCGGCGAGTACAAGGCGGTCGCCGCGGAGCAGCGGGATCCAGCACCCCGGCTCGGTACTCTGGCAGGCCTCATCGATCACCACGAGATCAAAACGCCGTGGGCCAAGTAGTTGGCTGTCGATGCCGGTGGTCGTGGCGCAGATCACGGAAGCGGAATCGAGAATGCTCTCGGCGGCTTGCAGTTCCATCTTCCGCGCGTCGGCTAGCAGTGAGCGGGCGTCGTCGCGAAGCTGCTTCCGCTCGCCCGGTTTCGGCGCGGTCCGCCGATGCCGGCCGGCCTCGCGAAAGAGGCTCATTGCCTGCTTCACCAGTTTGTGGGCCAACCGCACGTCGCGATGCCCTTCCACGAGAAGATCGAGCGTATGTTCGCGCAGTTCCGGCAAAACGCGTGCCGGATGTCCCACCCGCACAACCCGTTCGCGAAAGCCCAGTAGTCGTTCAAAAATGTTATCGACTGCCAAGTTGCTCGGGGCGCAGGCCAGCACCTTGCGGCCGCGGCGGATTGCCTGGCGGATGACTTCCACAACGGCCGTCGTTTTGCCCGTACCGGGCGGGCCATGGATCAGGCCAACATCGCGGGCCGAGAGGGCAAACTGCACGGCATCGACTTGCGTCTCGTTGAGCGAACGGTCGAGCGCGCCCACGGCCCCATCGACCCCGAACTCCGGCTGCCGTTGGCCGACAAGCACGTCGCGAAGGATCGCCGCGCGGTCGCCGCGGAGTACGCGGGCCTGTTCCAAGGCGGCCCGTTGCCGTTGCGTGGCCACTTCGTCAAAAGCAATGTCAATCCGCCAGGTGTCGTGCTCGCCTAGTTCGTCCGGTAGGCCATCGATCGCAACGAAGATCGAGGTTTCACTACGTTCGCAGACTACACCCCGATAGGAAAGCTCAGCGCGATCCTTGTGCGGCGAAATCACCACGGGACTGCCGACATCGAGGCGGGTCCAGCGGAGCAGCCCACGGGTGCGGCGAGTGAGCTGCACGATCAACCGCCCGCCCAGACCAGCATTTTCATCCACGACTACCAGGTCGATCAGGCTGTTGCCGGTCTTCTCCGCCTCGGCGGGCGAGAGTTTTTTTGCCTGCTGGGCAACACGTTGCGCCTCGGCCTTGCTTTCCATGTCCAAAAGCCGGCCCAGGCGTTCAAAATGGTCCTCCGGTCCAGAAGTGGTGCAACGATCGGCCGCGATGTGTACACGTACGCGACGATCGCCGAACATCTGGCCATCCAGGGCCTTCGGCAGCCGGGCCTCCCAGCCGTCGGGCACTTCAATGACGGCGGTCGGGCCGCGAAACTCGATCCGGCCAACCCGCTTTCGATCAAGACCGCCGACGCGATCAAGGAAGTCTAATACTTCGAGCTTGCTGGCGCGACGGGGCAGGGGGGCAATGTGCAGAAGTGGCATAATAACCGACAAAAAAGGGACAAGGAATACAGAGGGAGAACCACGAAAGGCACGAAACAGACGAAATTTGCATCATTGATTTATGTTGATATTTTCGGCTCTTCCTGTTCTAGCTGCGGAACGCGGGTAATTGATAATTGTAATGGGATGAAACGCTGCCTCGCCGAGGCAATAATAGGGGTTGGTAAAAAACATCACCTATTTCACCACGGGAGGCAGCAATGTCGACTCAAGCTTTAGGATGGGATATCC
>Ga0194057_10000680_pt1 | contig 17755 bp, 12 predicted proteins | sample SepL4415m_MetaG_FD_155474 | JGI IMG/M metagenome (GOLD analysis project Ga0194057, IMG submission 155474) | Anoxic zone freshwater microbial communities from boreal shield lake in IISD Experimental Lakes Area, Ontario, Canada - Sep2016-L442-15m | ecosystem: Environmental > Aquatic > Freshwater... | reverse complement strand
CAACTCAGGTGGCTGTGCCCACACGATGGTCGCGACAAGGCAGAACGAAACTCCTGTCAACCAACCGAGAATTTGCACCGGAAAACTATGATTTCGCATAATAATTGCCCTTTCAAGGAGCCACGATCCAACGGAATGAATTCCGTTTTACGAAGCGGTTCCCGGTTACAATTTACGCACTTGGCTCATTTTTGGCTTTCTCGGCGGCCGAGCCAGCCTCCACCGCGGCGTTTTCGCCAATCTCCGGTGCCCCGGCGGCATCTTTCTGTAGTTTGGGAAGGCCAAATTTCTGTTCGCTGGTATCCGCATCGAGAAAGACTTCATCGGTTTCCCTCGCGTCAACATCACGGCGAAGCAGATAATAAATAGCCGTCGAGGCGACACCGAAGTAACTGAACGAATAGCCAATGGCCAACAGTTTTACCAAGCCGCTCCAAAAGGCGAGGAGCGACGTGGCGGCGTGGGCAAGCGACGACTCGTCGCCAGAACCATCCGTCAACTCCTGAATTCGTGCCGATCCTGCGCCCCAACTGGCCGCCCAGGAAGCAAGCCAGATGATCGACGCAGCGAAGTTCTCCACCACGATCCAGCCCAGCCAGCCGACCAAAGCAGCCACGATCGCATAGAAAAAATAGCGAAATGGCCGCTGAAAGACGTACGAGTAGGTGCGATTCAATGCGTCAAAACTGTCGGTTCCCTCGACACTGATGGTGGCCCACATCAGCGGCCATCCCATGAGTACACCTAATAGGAGGATTGTCATCACGAACCCGCCGGCCAACACGAGCGGCCATAGGAGGGCGGCTAAAACAGCAAGAGTATTGGCTTTCATCATCAGCCCCAGCACCAGAATCGGAAGCACGACCAAGGTGACTCCCAGCATGGGCAGCACGGGTGCCGAGAAGTAAGCCAGCCACTTCGCGCCAGCCCAACGCAGCGATGCCCCCCAGCCCACCCGCTCGCCGGTGGCCAACTGCACTGCGGCCACACGACTGATGGCCGCCCCGAAGTATGCCCAGACCGCCAGGCTCCAAACGGCCGAAAGGATTAGAGCAAAGAAATCGCTTGCTGACATCGCTTGGTCTGATGCCGACGGCGCGATAGACAAAATCCGCAGTACTGGCCGGCTGAGTACAGCCCATGTGCTCACGACAGGCGAGCGTCCATGAATGTTCAAACCTGATGAATCGTCAAAACCCGCAAATGGGCGGTTTGGCACCGAATTATCGATGACCTGCCAAGCTGATTGGCCTTGAAACGAGCCAGTCCAACTGCTGCTGGGCACTCTTTCATGCGAAAAGATATTTGCGATTCCCCACCACCCAAGCAGGGTTAGCAATACCGCCGCCGCCCCAAAGGTTATCAGGCGAAGGGTTATCGCCAGGCGAAAGCTCTTGGCAATGCTCAGCCAAGGGAAAATTTCTGACCAACAAATCGCTCGTAGCACCACTCCCTCGTTATCCAACACGGCAAATTTTCCTTTCCAAATGAAACACCCGCCAAAATGTTAAAACTGTTGTAGGTCAGGCTTTCCAGCCTGACCTTGTCCGGCACCGTCAAGCTGGAAAGCCTGACCTACTTGGAAATACCCACCGTGCCGGTATTTTATACGAATTTGGGGGATTCCTGCAAGACTAGGAAAGATGCATTTTACAGGAAATTCATCGCCGCGTCGCACTCGTTGTCGCCGTTGCGGCTCTTGAAGTAGATCGCCACGTCACCGTCGGAACTGACCTTGATCGGTCGGCCACCCCACAAATACGCCGAGCGGGCGGCTGTAACTCGGGCACCGAGATGATTGCCGACGTTGGGATGCGAACGAATCAGGGCACCTACGGCCAGCAGGTTGTCGTTGTCGAACACGACCGCACCATCGACGCCCGACATCTCAATCAGCCGCCGCTTTCGCCGAAGCGAGCCGGCCCTGCGGCCGATGGATGTGTCGGTGATCGAATCGACGATCATCGATTGCCCTGTTTCCGGGGGGCAACTGGTCTCTGGACCACCCGTCGTGCCAGCGACTGCGGTTCTCCGCAATGCTCCGGTGCTGTCCTGAGTCTTCTGGAGGTGGTCACCGCCGATGATGCTTTCCGTGTTGAGAATGTGGTCGGTGACGAGATGATCGGGATCGTAAACCAAGAGTGAACCTTGACGGCGGAAACTCAGGTCAAAGACGACCTCGAAGAGGTTCGCTCCCACGTAGTGGCTTCCGAGACAGTAGGCCAGGCTGTTCTTGAAGGTGCGAACGTCGTAAATCTTCCACTTGCGATTTCGCCGCGTGGCCAACAGGCCGGCCTTGCTCATGATGATCAGGTCGCCACCGACCGTGAGGTGGGCCGACAAGTCGGTTTCGTCCATCACGCTATGGATAGGATGTAGAAACTCGGGATGAAACTTGTAAGAACGAGCCGCTTTGACCTGCGACCACTCGACTTCGCCATACTCAATCAGCCGTAGGTCGCTATCGACGGCCAAATAAGAGAATGCCGACGAGGCAAGGCGATCAAAGAACTTCTGAATACGCGGCCGCGTGATATCGCCTAGTCCTTGACCCTGGCGGATAATCAGGTTCAGGGCCACCGGCTGGTTCTCGTGAGTCCGCCGGGCGAGTGATTCCAAGTACTTAATGAACCGCCCCCAATCGGTCGTCGGCGAATGCATCCGCAGCCACTCGATGGCAAAACTCTCCAAGAGCACATCGATCAGACCCGGCAGGTTCACGAAGTGTTCCAACGGCAGGGTCTTCGTGCGGGCACAAATCCTCGACAAAAAGGTGCGGAGATTTGGCGTGAGACGACAATGATTGCAGAATCGGGCCGTGTGGCTCCCCACGGGAATGGTATATTGCTCCGGGCCGTATTGCGCCTCGTACCAATGCGGCACCAGGCGAATGATCTCGCGGCCGATCTCCGCTTCGGTCATTGCCAGCAATACGTCGGGATTTCTCATAGTTACACTCGGGTTGGCTCTTCCGGTCTGGGTGCGGAATACAAAAAATTGTAGGGTGGGACGAGTGAAACGAGCCCCACCAGCTCCGTTTCGGCTCGCTTTTGGTGGGGTTCGCTAAGTTCGTCCCGCCCTATGTCTCGGCGGCCTGTTGCTGGGAAACCCTGAGGTCGAGTTTTACGGTTTGTCAGACTAAACTGCAATAGCAGTAATGTGCCTCACCGGGTGCATGAGAGGGAAGAATGGCCGCCACCGCCTTCTGGAGCATGCCGCGGGCCTTGTTGGAATACCAACCATAGTAGCGGATCAGGTGCGAACTCTTGGGGGGAACATGCTGCGTGAACTCGGCGATAAAATCCAGCGGATCGAGGATCTGGAATTACCGCTTCGGCCCGGTCGCCAGGTCGTTACGCTGAGGGTCGGGGAAGGCCCAGCAGGTGCCGGATTGCAAAATCCGAAATCCGAATATCGAAATCCGAAACAAATGCAAATTTCCAAAGGGGAAAAGTTCAAAACCGGGGGGACTCTGTGTTTTGGTCATTCCGACGTTCAGGACAAGCTGAATTCCGAGCACGATTCAGGCCGTTCGCTTGCCGGCCATGAGCGCGCGGACCTTGCGCGCGAGCTGCGCATGTCGCTTGCTCAGGCGATGATAGGCCAGCATGCAGTTGATGGCCTCGACGGCCTCGGCGTCCTCCACCAGGCTGCGGGGAGCCAGGTCATGGCGGCAGAGCCATGCGGCCACGTCGCACCATTGCCACAGCGGCTGCCCCGTCGCGCCGATGCTGCGGGCGTTGACCGGCGGGGGAAATCCGCCCGGGCCGCGGCTGCCGCCGATGTACTGACTGACCGCCGCTCGGCTCTTGCCCAGCTTGCGGGCAATCTCGGCCTGCGTCAGCAGCGTGGAGCAGTCGATTCGCAGCACGTCGATACCCCGCCCCACCTGGCGGACGTCGGCGATCGCCGCCAGGATCGCGTCTTTCATCGTCGCCGCCGGGCGGGTGAAGTCCAAAGAGGCCACGCCGCCAGAGGTCGCCAGCAGGGCGTCGTCGCAGACCGCGTAGACGGCGTTGGCAATTGCGTCGCTGAGTTCGCTGACGCAGCTGAGAATCAGGGTGAAGTCGTATTCGGTGTTGGTGATCATGTTCTTCTTCTTAAAGCCCCCCATGCCCGTGCGGACAGCGGGCAATCCTCCGCCGCAGTTGGTGGGCGTGATTTTCCGGCGATCGCGGCGTACTATGGACAGCCGGATTGCAACCGCCGCAGCCGGCGTGCGGGCAGAGCACGAAGCCCAGGAGTGCCCGTTTGACAGCTCCACCCGCCAGCCGAGGCCCTCGGCGTAACGAATCGCATCTTCAATGTGCTTGTTCGGATGACGCGGACGTGCCATCCAAGAAAGTATAGGCCTCGTGTTAACACTTGTCAACAGAGAGAGGCGGACAGAAACAGGACGGTCAGAAAGGAACCACGAAAGGCAGGACCGATGAGCCCAGACGAGCAAGCGGCACAAAGAAGGATAGTAAAATTGATTCTCTAAAGCTTTGAGTCTAACTAGTGCATATTGGTAAGTCACCGCGCCTTGCGACGGTTCAATGAAGGCAATCACCGTCATCTGGCCTCCACACTTAGGACTGGCGCACCAATAACTGTCGTGTTTTGCGCATTCGTCGAGCGGGGGCAGACGGCACACGGAGTGTGCCTGCTACTTTTCTTGCGGAGGGGAGATTATCACCCCCGGCCTCACCGGGCCTCACCGCCGCCCGCGAGCAATCCAATAACCCTTCGAGGGCTTAATCACGACGTCATTGAACCACTGCGACATATACTCGTCATACCACTCGGGCTGCTTGGTAACGACGAAGATGTGGCCGCCGGGACGCAAAGCGGCATGAGCGGATTCCAAAAAGAATCGCGCGATGCGAAAACCGGCATAGTATGGTGGATTTGCCACGACGACATCAACGGTCCCCGGATCGCAATGAGGCCCGCGCGCGCTCTGCTCGACCGAAATATTGCTGAGGCTGTTTCGGACTGTACCCAGGGCAGTACACTCCACGGCCCGGGCGTGTGAATCGACGGCTATAACGCTCACGCCCTCAGCCCGGAAAGCAGCCGCCAAGGATACCGTGCCGCTGCCGCAGCCCATGTCCAAGACGCGATCCCCCGCTGTAATCTCCATCGCAGTCATGAGCTGCCTCGCTCCCGGGTCCACTTCGCGATGCGAGAAGACTCCCGGCCGACTAACGGCGTGGATCAAACGGCCGCAGTCGCGAAAAGCGAATTCGCACCCAAAGTTCCTGACCCGCTTTAACGGCCGGTCTCGTCGTGCAAGATAGACCGTACCCTGCGACGACTCGCGACGGGTCACCGCGGCAAACAGCTTCCGCATTTCCTCATGCAGCCAGCGGTCATGTGGATTGTCGGTACTCGTGATGAGAACGCCGCCGGTTTCTAGTCGCTGGTGCGCCTCTTGCAACAATTCCCGCGTGAGTTCCGCATCCCCTTGGGTACTCAACGGCAGCGCGGCGAGATCGACCGGCTGAGGTGGAAAGTCGGACGAGCAACCGAGCGTGAGATTTGCCAAGGCGTTACCCGCATATTGCCTCGCCTTTTCGGCATGATAAAGATCGAGGTAGTGGCAATAGACGGTCGCACTCGAAAATCTTCTCGCAGCCGCAGCCGCCAACTGGGCAACGCCCTGCGAAGTGCAAAGCATTCGGCCGGGAGAAAATGCGTCCAGCGCGTCGATGAGCAGTTGCTCCTGCGGGCGGACTTCGATTTCGGCCGGTTCGTGCTGGAAGTTGCTGCTGCTGTCGGACATGCTCGCGTTATTTGGACAGAAAGATGAGGGACAGAAAAATGAAAAATAGGAGAGAAAAGAAAACGGATGAGGGGGCATTGCAAAAAAATAGGCCGCCCTGCTGCGATTGATCAAATCGCGGGCGGCCCGAAGGAAAATCAGCCATCAATTTCGACCTAAGTCCGATGGCAACGGTCTATCACAGTCAATCAATTATTATTGGCAGCCTGATTCACATGGTGTTGCGCAAGGTGGGGCACACACCCCTTGGGCCGGTTCGGCGGCCCGATCACGACCTAGTTGCCACGCATAGCACGTCTTGCAACCGCCGGCAAACGCCGGCATCAGCAAGAGGGTCAATATCCAAAGGCTTTTCATCCCGCTGGTCTCCTTTCTTGGCAGGTTACTTCCGTTATCAATTCCTATCGGTCCGGAGAAATTGTGCGCTATGACAGTGCGAATGCAACTCAAAACGTGTTGCCTCGCCGCATTTTTTGCGATTTCACCCTGCTGGCCACGCAGAACGCTCTGTCTAGCGAAACTTTGACGGACGAAAAGTGCATTGCCGACTCGGCGGCCTGATTCAAGCGGATGTCGAACACCAGAATACCACCCGCGCCGACCGTCACCGAGGCGACCGTCTCGGTGAGACCGTTTTGAGCTGCCTAACTTCAATGACCTCAAGGCGAAGCTTACGGATTTCATCGACACTTACAGGGGCCGAAAGAATGTCGTGATTGATTTGATCGAAGACGACATCGACGCCCTGGCAAAGGCCGCGCAAGGACTGACGATGGCGGAGGCCGAACTGGCATTTGCCAAAGCATTGGTCGCCGACAATCGTCTGGATCGCAATGATGTCGCCATGCGAGATAAGATTGCCGATATTCGTCAGCGAGTACATCAATGCACGGTGGCGGCATCCAAGCCGGCGGCCGGTGAAACCGTGCCCGAAGTCACCGCAGATGCCAAGGAACGTCCGGCCCAGCCAGCCGAACCCACGCCCGTGCCCACGCGGGGCGGGCGGCAGCTTGATCTCTAAGCAAAGATAACCATGAAGCTCCCACGCGAGGTCAATGTGCTGCCCTACTACTGCCCCACCGCTATCCCGGCACTAAAACCGGCGGAACTCAACGAGGGAAGTGAATGATCCACGAAGGCAGCCAATTTGCGGCTGGGACCGGGATACTGGAGCTTGCGAATGGATTCCGTCTCGATCTGCCGAACACGCTCCCGAGTGACCGAAAAAATGCGGCCGATCTCCTGTAGCGTGTAGGTGTAGCCGTCAGTCAATCCGTAACGCAGTCGCAAAATCTCCCGCTCGCGATAGTCCAGCGTCTGCAAAACGTCGGCAAGGCTCGAACGGAGCATTGCCATGTTCATGCCGGCCAGGGGATCTTCTTCGCGATGATCGTGGAGCAGGTCGCCAAGAAAGTTATCCTCTTCGTGCCCTACCGGTTGATCGAGCGATAGCGGTTGCTGGCTCATCCTCAAGGCCCGCTGTGTGTCGGCGATCGATAGACCACTGAGCGTGGCCACTTCTTCCAAAGTCGGCTCACGACCTTCGTTGTGTACTAGGTTGCGATTGATATTGCGGACCTTGCCTATCTTTTCGAGCATGTGGACCGGCACGCGGATCGTACGACTCTGATCGGCGACGGCGCGGCTAATCGCCTGGCGAATCCACCATGTCGCGTACGTTGAGAAACGGAATCCACGTATGTGCTCGAATTTGTCCACCGCCCGCATCAGCCCCGTGTTGCCTTCCTGGATCAAATCCAGAAAGCTCAGGCCGCGGTTCCGGTGGCGTTTGGCGATGGAAACGACCAGCCGAAGGTTGCCCGTGGCTAGGTCGCGTCGGGCCGTTTCGTGCAGTTTGCTCAATGCGGCGATTCGCGCCAGTCGTCGCAGAAGCCTGCGCGGCATCTCCAGCGTCATCCGTCGCAAACGGCGAAGGTCGCCCGGCAATTCGTTCAGCACCGGCGAGTTTTCCGCCTTTGCACTCGCCGAACCCGTGTGGCAATTCAAGTGGGATAGGTGTTTGTCAAGGGCCGCCATCCGTTTCCCTATTTCGCACAGGTTGCGATAGCTGCGTTGCAGGTGCGGCATCCGCAGGCCGATTTCGTCGATCAGTCGCGCGGCCCGGCGGCGACGCCCGGCCAGACGACGATAGGCATCCCGCCGAGAGGCAACCGGTTGGCGGCGGTTCATGGCCGCTCGAAAGTCATGCCGGTTCTGGGCCAGGAGATGCTCCAAGGTCCGTCGATTGGCCTCGATACGCCGCAGCAACCCGCCAGCCATATTCGGATCGCTGAGCGAAACATCGACCGCCTTCTCGAGCCGCATCCGGCCCGTGAGTACGCCGTCCAGGATGCCTAGAACCGACCGCAAAACGTAGTCGTTTCCCAGGATCGCACGCCGAAATTTCCGCCGCGTCCGTTCGATGCGACGAGCCGTGGCTAGTTCTTCGGGGCGGGTGAGCAGGGGAATGTCACCCATTTGCATTAAGTAGGTACGGATAGAACCAGGTTCGTATTCCTCCATTGCGGACTCCTTAGAAAAGATCCCTCTTGGTAGAAGCGTACTCGGCGGACTGTTCCTGTCCGCACTACGTCTTGCCCGAAAGATGAGACTGTCAAAGCACAACGCCCATGAACAGACGCTTGCGAACTCACTTACTACGCAACACGCCCTAATAATGTTCACTGGACCTAACATTATTATGTACCGGCAAGAAATCCGCGAACACCCCCCGTATAGGGGTGGATGTAAGAATTTTTTGGCGGCCTTGATCGTAACCTTGCCAACTTCTGTCATCGAACAGTGCGTTACGCGAACTGATCTGGAACAGCGGTAAGTGCATTCAGCGTCTCGACTTCATGCGCAACCCACCATTTGCCGGGCAGTTCGCTTCACGCACCCTACAAACGGTGTGTTACGCGAACTGATCTGGAACAGCGGTAAGTGCATTCAGCGTCTCGACTTCGTGCGCAACCCACCATTTCCGGGGCAGTTCGCTTCACGCACCCTACAATCACATATTTCTCTGCTTCCGCTTCCGCCACGCCCAGCCAAACAGCCCCAGGCCGCCGATGCCGAGAAGGGCGAGTGGAGGGTTCGGGAACACTTTCGACATGCAGGCCGTTCAAGACGACGCTTCCGTTGGCGGCCGTCAGGCTCAGGGTACTCGTATTGAAGTCCGAGGGGAGCCAACCGGCCGCGATCAGGGCCGAGACATCATAGATTGGGGTATTATATCTTTGCCGTGCATAACCTTTGCCGACTGGCAGGTCGTGAGCGACTTTGTTAAGATAGGATATGTTCGTCAATCTCACCTTAGGGAGTCTCTCATGCAATGTTCGTCACGTATTATTGTCGCTTTGTTATCCCTGCTGTTACTTCCGGCCGCTGAAGCTGCCGACTGGAAACCGGCCGCCGGCCCGATGCGAACGCGCTGGGCGAAGGACGTCTCGCCGGAGAATGCCCTTCCCGAGTATCCGCGGCCACAAATGGTGCGGAAGGACTGGCTGAACCTGAATGGTCTTTGGGATATCAAGCTCGCCGACGGCACGCAGTCCAAAATCCTCGTGCCGTACGCAATCGAATCGGCGTTGTCGGGGGTGATGAAGCACTCCGATCGCATGACCTATCGCCGCAGTTTCGAGATCCCTCAGGGATGGATCGGCCGGCATGTGGTGCTGCACTTTGGCGCGGTGGATTGGGAAGCAAAGGTCTTGGTCAACGGCAAGGAGCTTGGCGTTCATCGCGGCGGTTATGACGCTTTTCGTTATGACGTCACCGACGCCCTGAAGACGTCGGGCCAACAGGAAATCGTGGTTGAGGTTTTCGACCCGACGAATACCGGCAGTCAGCCGCGTGGCAAGCAGGTGCTGCACCCGGGCGGTATCATGTATACGCCGGTGTCCGGTATCTGGCAAACGGTGTGGCTCGAACCGGTGGCCCAGACGCACATTGAATCGTTGCTGCTCGTGCCGGACTTGGATGCCGGATGTTTGCGAGTGACGGTGGGCGGCACGGGAACGGTGGAGGCGGTCGCGACCGACAACGGCCAGCCGGTCGCCCAAGTCAGCGGCAACGCCGGATCCGAACTCAAGCTCGAAATTCGCGACCCCAAGCTCTGGTCGCCAGACTCGCCGCATTTGTATGACCTGCGCGTGTCTCTAAAATCGGGCGACAAGACGGTAGACGAAGTGACTAGCTATTTTGGCATGCGCAAAATCGCGCTGGGCAAGGACGATAAGGGCGTCACGCGGCTGATGCTCAATGGCAAGTTCGTCTTCCAGGTCGGCCCGCTGGACCAGGGCTTCTGGCCGGACGGCATCTACACCGCGCCCACGGACGAGGCATTGCGTTGGGACGTGGCGGAAACGAAGAAGCTCGGTTTCAACTGCACCCGCAAGCATGTCAAGGTCGAACCGGACCGCTGGTATTACTGGTGTGACAAGCTCGGCCTGCTGGTCTGGCAGGATATGCCCGCCGGCGACAACAAGACCGCGGAGGCCAAGAAGCAATTTGAGGTGGAGTTGCAACGCATGATCGAGGGCCGCCGTGACCACCCGGCCATCATCCTATGGGTGGTTTTCAATGAAGGTTGGGGACAGCACGACACCGAACGATTGACGAAGTGGGTCAAGGAGATGGACCCGAGCCGGCTCGTCATCAATGCCAGCGGTTGGACCGACAAAAAATGCGGCGACGTGATCGACATGCATAATTATCCTGGACCAGGTTCGCCCAAGCCGGAAGAGAAGCGAGCGGCGGTGCTTGGCGAGTTCGGCGGTTTGGGCCTCGCGGTGAGTGGCCACACCTGGACCAAGAAAACCTGGGGTTACAAAGGCACGGAAAACATCGAGGACCTGACCCGCAGTTACGAAAATTTACTCCGCAAAGCCTGGGCGCTGAAGGACAAAGCCGGCCTGAGTGCCTGTATCTACACGCAAATCACCGACGTGGAGACCGAGTGCAATGGGTTGTTGACCTATGACCGTGAGGTACACAAAGTGATCCCCGAGCGCGCCACCGCGGCGAACAGCGGCAAGTCCTCTCCGGCCGCCGTAATCAAGGAAAAGGGATCGCCGCGTTGAAACCCGGCAAGAATATCTTTGCCGTCCATTGCCATTAGACCGCCGGCGGCCAGTTCATCGACGTCGGCATCATCGCGGTCACGCCCGGTCTCAAGTAAGTTTCATTGGCTCTTCCGGTTTCATGTGCGGAACGCGAATAATTGTAGGGTGGGGAGAGCGCAGCGAGCCCCACCAATTTCGTTGCGGTCCGCTTTTGGTGGGGCTCGTTTCACTCTCCCCACCCTACTTCTGCACCCAAAACCGGAAGATCTTTATTTTTCAGGTCGCCCGTGTCGAATGGCCTCGGCAAAGTCCTTATTTGCCTTGTCCGGTTCACCTTTGTAGTAGTAGGCGAATCCCCGGATGCGGTACGCATCGGCACTATTGGGCTTGAGCCGGATGGCCTCGGTACAATCCACAAGGGCCTTGTCCAGTTCGCCCTTGTAGTAGTAGACGCTGCCTCGATTGCCGAAAGTATCCGCGCCGTCGGGTTTGAGTTGAATGGCCTTGGTGTAATCCGCAATGGCCTTGGTTGGGTCGCCTTTTTTGTCGAAGGCCAATCCCCGATTATTGTACGCAACGGCGGAATCGGGTTTGAGCCGGATGGCCTCGGTGTAATCCACAATGGCCGGATCCAGGTCGCCCCTTTTCACGTAGGCGACGCCCCGATTGTTGTACGCATCGACGTAATCGGGCTTGTGCCGGATGGCCTCGGTGCAATCGGCAATGGCCTTGTCCAGTTCGCCCTTCTTCGCGTAGGCGTTACTCCGGTTATTGTACGCAACGGCGTAATCGGGTTTGTATCGGATGGCCTCGGTGTAATCCGCAAGGGCCTTGTCCAGTTCGCCCTTGGAGTAGAGGGCGAGTGCTCGGTTGCAGTAAGCATCGGCATAATCAGGTTTGAGCCGGATGGCCTCGCTACAATCGGCAATGGCTTTATCCAGTTCGCCCCTCTTTACGTAGGCGAAACCTCGGTTGCCGAACGCATCGAAATAATCGGGCTTGAGCCGGATGGCCTCGGTGTAATCTTCAATGGCCTTGTCCAATTCGCCCGTTTTTGTGTAGGCGTTACCCCGAGTGTAGTAGGCGGCGAAGTCATCGGGTTTGAGGCGGATGGCCTCGTTGTAATCCGCAAGGGCCTTGTCCAGTTCGCCCTTTTTCTCGTAGGCGTTCCCGCGGTTGTAGTAGGCGTCGGTGCAATCGGGTTTGAGGCGAATCGCCTCGCTGCAATCCGCAAGGGCCTTGGCCAAGTCGCCCTTGGAGTAGTAGGCGAATCCCCGAACGCCGAACGCATCGGCGGAATCAGGTTTGAGGCGGATGGCCTCGCTGCAATCCGTAATGGCCTTCTCCAGGTCGTTCTTCTTCGTGTAGGCAAAACCTCGGCCGCCGAACGCAGCGGCGTAATCAGGTTTGAGGCGGATGGCCTCGGTATAATCCGCAATGGCCTGGTCCAGCATGTTGATTTTTTTTACGTAGGCGTTACCCCGGTTGCGGTAGGCATCGGCATAATCGGGTTTGAGTCGGATAGCTTCGGTGCAATCCGCAAGGGTCCTGTCCAGGTCGCCCTTGGAGTAGCAGGCATTGCTTCGGTTGTAGTAGGCTGCGGCGAAATCGGGTTTGAGCCGGATGGCTTCGGTGAAATCCACAAGGGCCCGGTCCAGGTCACCCTTGGAGTGGTAGGCGTTGCCCCGGTCGTTGTAGGCAGCGGCGAAATCGATTTTGAGTCGGATGGCTTCGGTAAAATCCGCAATCGACTTATCCAGTTTTCCCTTCTTCGCGTAGGCGTTGCCTCGGTTGTCGTGCGCAGCGGCGTCATCGGGTTTGAGCCGGACGGTCTCGCTGTAATCCGCAATCGCTTTATCGAGGAGGCCCAGGGAGTAGTAGGCGAGTCCCCGGTTGCGGTAGGCATCGGCATCATTAGGCTTGAGCCGGATGGCCTCGCTGCAATCCGCAACGGCCTTGTCCGGGGCACCCTTCTTTGCGTATGCGTTGCCGCGGTAGTTGTATGCATCGGCGTCATCGGGTAGGAGCCGGATGACCTCGGTGTAGTCCGCAATGGCCTTATTCAGGTCATTCTTTATTTCGTAGGCGTTGCCTCGGCTGTTGTATGCAGTGGCGTAATCGGGTTTGAGCCGGATAGCCTCGGTACAATCCGCAATGGCCTTGTCCAGTTCGCCCTTTTTCGCGTAGGCGTTGCCCCGGTTGTCAAACGCAGCGTTAAAATCGGGTTTGAGGCGGATGGCTTCGGTGTAATCCACAATGGCCTTGTCCGGTTCGCCCTTCTTCGCGTAGGCGTTGCCTCGATTGTCATACGCAGCGGCGTCATTGGGTTTGAGGCGGATGGCCTCGGTGCAATCGACAATGGCCCGATCCAGATCGCCCTTCTTCGCGCTGGCTTTGGCCCGGCTCTCATGCACGGCGGCGTCATCGGGTTTGAGCCGGATGGCCTCGGTGTAATCCACAATGGCCCTCTCCAGGTCGCCCTTGGAGAAGTAGGCGCCTCCCCGGTTGCTGTAGGCGGCGGCATAATCGAGTTTGAGGCGGATCGCCTCGGTGCAATCCGCAATGGCTTGGTCCAGGTAACCCTTCTTCGTGTAGGCGAATCCACGGTTGTTGTACGCAGCGAAATAATCAGGGTTGAGCCGGATAGCTTCCGTGCAATCGGCAATGGCCTTGTCGAACTCGCCCTTTCTCGCGTAGGCGTTACCCCGGTTATTGAGCGCATCGACATCATCGGGTTTGAGCCGGATGGCTTCGCTGTAATCCGCAATGGCCTTGTCCCGGTCGCCCTTCTTCACGTAAACATTACCCCGGTTGTTGCGTGCAGCGACGTCATCGGGCTTGAGGCGGATGGCCTCGGTGAAGTCCGCAATGGCCGGATCCAAGTTCTCCTTTTTTTCATGGGCGTTGCCCCGGTTGTTGTACGCAGCGGCATCATCGGGTTTGAGGCGGATGGCCTGGGAGTAATCGACAATCGCTTTGTCCAGTTCACCCCTCTTCACCAGGGCGTTGCCCCGGAAATTGTACGCAGTGGCATCATCGGGTTTGAGGCGGATCGCTTCGGCGTAATCGGCAAGGGCCTTGTCCAGTTCGCCCTTCTTCGTGTAGGTTAATCCCCGATGGTTGTATGCGGCAACGTAATCGGGTTTGAGCCGGATGGCTTCGGTACAATCCGCAAGGGCCTTGTCCAGATCGCCCTTCTTTGCGTAGGCGCTGCTCCGGTTGTAGTACGCTACGGCGTAATCGAGTTTGAGCCGAATCGCCTCGGTGAAACAGCGGATCGCCAGGTCGTGATCGGCTTTTGCAAAGGCTTCATTCCCTTTCTCAAACGCCACGGTGGCTTCATCGGCTCTTGCCTCGCAAGCCATGGCGGCCAAAACCGAAAGTATTGCAAAATCAATAAGACGGGCATTCATCGCCGCTCGCATAGTTCAATTCTCTTTTTGCCTGAAAAATTCCGAATCCAGGTTCGCCTCGCAAAGGCGGAGCCACTATATCCATTATAGTCTGTTTTGTCGTGTCATGCGAGGTTTTTCAGCGAGGTTTTTCAGCCCCTCGTCTTTAGGCACGGTGATGTAGGACTGAGTACGGCAACGGCGAATTCCTTGCATACGGAAGAAGACATCCGCCGATACATCCGTCAGCTTGTCACCTGTCGACTAACGAGACCACAAGATGCTTCCCGACGGCCTCGGCGTAACGCACAAGCATGCCGACGGTCGGATTGGGACGCTGCCCCGTTTCAAACTTCGAGATCGCCGATCGATCCATGCCCGTTAATTTTGTCCATTTGTTTGTCACAGCGCGAACTTGCTGCGGTCGGCGACTTCCGCCTGAATGACGATCGTCTTGCTGTCGCGGAAGATTTCCAGCGATACTTTCTTGCCGACCTCAATCAGGCCAACGAGATTCACTAGATGCGCGTCGTCGTCGATCTCGGTGCCATTGAGTTTCATGATCACGTCGTCCCTGCGAATGTCGGCGGCCTCGGCCGGTCCGCCGCGCGTGACGGTCATCACCCGCGTGCCCGTCACCCGGGTGAGGCCCAATTCGGCGGCCATGGCTGGGCCGAACTTGGCGTCGAGACTCACGCCAAGAAACGCCCGCGTTACTTTGCCGGAGTCGATCAACTGCCGGGCCACGCCCATGAAGAGATTGATGGGAATCGAGAAGCCAACCCCCTCATTGCCGCCGGAACTGCTGGCGATGGCCGTATTTATGCCGATGATCTCGCCGCGCAGGTTGCACAACGGGCCGCCACTGTTGCCGGGATTGATGGCCGCGTCGGTCTGCAAAAAGTCCTGGAAGCGAACCGCGTCGTCGCCCAATTCAAGATTGTGCCGCCCGCGGGCACTGATGATGCCAAACGTGATCGAATGGCTCAGATTGAAGGGGCTCCCGGCGGCAAGCACGAAGTCGCCAATCTCCATCCGATCACTGTCGCCGACCGGGGATGCGATCAAATCGGCTGAATCGATTGCCAGCACGCCGACGTCGGTTTCTTCGTCCCCCAATGCCCGCACGGGATGAAGTAGCCGGCCGTCGGCCAGATGAATGCGAATGTCTCCAACCGGAGCGTTGCGAAAGACGTGCCGGTTGGTGAGTACGTAGAAGCGACCCTTCCGCTGGACGACCACTCCGGAGCCGGCCGTCTCGACATGCCGATCATGATTGTGCTGTAGCGTCTGCTGCGGCACGTCGGCTTCAATATGGACCACGGTCGCGCCGATGAGCTTTGAGACCGTCTTGAGTACCGTAGCCTGGGCCTCCAGCACAGGGGCGTTCTGCTCAAGAACCCGCTGCAACTGGGCACGAGCCTCGGGCGATGTGACCGGATGCTGGGCACTGACGGCCTTGATATTCGCAGCACGAACCGGCGAGACGTTCAAGGTCGCGATGCTCAGCAGCAGGGGCACCAAGGCGCAGGTCACGGAGTCCCGCGCCAGCCACAACTTCCGGCGTTTCGACATCACCGCTGACGGTCCTTTGCTTTGACGGAACATTGCAGGCCGTGCAGACCCGTAGGATGAACCCGGAGATCCCTCCTGCAAAACCTGCGCCGGCCCTTGCTCGGGAATATCGCTTAGGATACGTCCAACTCGATGTCGTTAATCGACAATTCGGAATCGCCGTTGGACGAATCCAGCAACCGGCTCCAGTCAACGTCGGCGGAACTGCCGCTGTTGGCACCTTGCCGTTCAGCCTCGCGCTGACACTTGATGCAGCATGTGGCGTAGGGCAGTGCGTTGAGCCGGGCCATGGGAATGCCCATGCCGCAGCCTTCGCAGCTACCGAAGTGCCCGGAGCGCATCCGCTCCAGGGCATATTCGATGCTGGATAGTTCGCGGCTTTCGACCTCGGCCAACTGCGAGCTGATTTCGTCCTGGACGGAATCCAGTGCGGCATCAACCATGTCGCCAGAGGTTTGGGCCCTCAGTTCTTTGAGCAGGCTCAAGTCGCCTGCCAGTGCATTGCGGAGTGCGTCTCGCCTTTTGACGAGCACTTGGCGCATGCTCAGAATCGCGTCTTTGCGGCTCATAGGATTCACCTTGGTGTCCGATTCGGGCCGCGCTGAAGGAAACGCACCCTCAGAGTAGCCATACTCAAACACCCTTATTAAGAATGTGTTAATTCCGGATAGTTACCCTGCGGTGCCGAAAGATGAGCCCGACACCACCGGAGCAACCAAACTATACTACGCAAGTCGAGTCAATAAGGCTCAAAAAAATAAAAAATTTTCCCGCAGCCGGCTCTCAAGCTGCTAAATCAGTCACAAATGCTTTCAAGGCAAGCAGTTGCAAAAAGACCGCGAATCTTGGTTTGCCACGCTCCGGGGAAGATTGTCTTGGACACTTGGCGACCAGCGCGCCTTGTCCCACGATCGGTTGGGATGGCCCCCCCTCGATTCCCGTTCGGCGTTGCTATCCGATAATCGGCAAAACCGGCACAGATCATCAACCCTTTTTTTTCGATGAGCAATCCTCTCGCAAATGTGCCTTTTCGACTTTGACGTGCCACTGTCCGCAAGCTAAATGCCGTAGAGAGTTATATTTTGAACGGCTAAAAGCGATACAAACCCCTCCCTATCGGTGCGATTCGGGGCACTTCAACCCGTGTAGACAACAAAAATGGTCCGAATGCTTTCACCGTCGTCCGTGCTTTCATCGACTCCAGGTTTTCTGGTTCTACGCGTGCGGGGGTCGACCCGCGATGGCCAGGTCGTGCGTCTCGAATCGACGAAATGCACGATCGGATCGGGTTCCCATTGTACTCTGCGATTGCGAGCTGTCAACATAGGGGCGGTTCATTGTCTGATTCTCCGTGGCCCCGGCCGAACGGTGGTCCGGCGTTGGTCGCCCGATACGCGATTAAACGGACGCAACTTCACCGAGTCGGCTCTGCAAGCAGGCGATTGCCTGAGTATCGGGGCCATCGACCTGGAAGTGGTTGAGACCGCGCAACCTGGCCTGCCCAGCGAGAACCTACGAGAACAGCAATGCACGATTGATCAGCAGTTGGCCCAGATTCAGGCTCGTCTTTGTTCATTGGACGAACAACAGGCCGAATGTGACGCCACGCAAGCGGATTTTCAAGCCAGGCAGTCTGAACTGGACATGCTTCGAGCTCAGTGGGAGTTGCAAAAAACCGAATCGCAGGCCGATCTGGCTAGCCGAGCGGCCGAACTGGATGCCCTGCAAGTCGAGCTTGATTCGGCCTGCGCTGCGCTGAATAACGAGCGTGGTGAGTGGGAGTCGCGGCGCGGCAAAGCACTCACCTCCCAGTCCACGGAAGCCGAACAACTTGCGGCCCAGCAAGTCGAGTTGGATGCCCAACGTCGGGCGTTGGAAGAGCAGCGAGTTGCCTGGGAAACACAGAAGTCGGAAATTGCCGAGCAGGCCGCGGCGCACGAGGCGGACCGACAGCG
>Ga0194057_10000679_pt1 | contig 17778 bp, 18 predicted proteins | sample SepL4415m_MetaG_FD_155474 | JGI IMG/M metagenome (GOLD analysis project Ga0194057, IMG submission 155474) | Anoxic zone freshwater microbial communities from boreal shield lake in IISD Experimental Lakes Area, Ontario, Canada - Sep2016-L442-15m | ecosystem: Environmental > Aquatic > Freshwater... | reverse complement strand
GCGCTCGGGTCGCACCCCCTGCGTTGCCCTATCCTCCGCCTGAGATGTCTACTATTATACACAAAAATCCAAAAACCGCCCCTTGACTGGTAAGAGCGTTTCAGGGATAGGGTGGGCCGAGTGGAGAACTGCTTGCACGAGCCGCTCCACGTCCACGATCTGCTCGCCGAACTGCGCCGCTACATTGAAGTGTAGCCCAAGCTCAAGGACGAATGAGAGGCTACCGAAAGCTGAAATTATGTTTTGGCTGGCAAAAGGCGGCCAGGATTCCGAAATCTTGACGAATTACGGCTAGTGGGACCACAAATCTGGTGTAGAATAGATGGGGTGTGATGTGCTTGGGAGAAATTTCGCCAAGAGGTGAAGAGCTTGCCGACTATCGATGATATAGGTCCGTACAAGCTCTTCTTCTACTCGGCAGAAGGGAATGAACCGCCCCACGTTCACATCCGGCGAGGCCGTGCTACGGCGAAATTCTGGCTCACCCCCGTTCGGCTTGCCAAATCCCGGCGCATCGGTGATCATGAATTGCGGATACTTCGGAAAACCGTCGAGGAGAACCAGCAACGAATTTTGGAGGCGTGGAATGAGCACTTTGGTGACTGAACGAGACATCTTTGCTGAGTCTCTGCGTTTCTCAGAGGATTCGCTGACGGTGTGGTTGGATGACGGACGCACGCTCTCGGTCCCCTTGGCATGGTATCCAAGGTTGCTCAGCGGAACCAAGGCGGAACGCGAGGACTACGAGCTGATCGGCGATGGGGAGGGCATCCATTGGCCGAAACTCGATGAGGACATCAGCGTCGAGGGCCTTTTGGCCGGACGACGTTCCACCGAGTCTGCCGCCTCACTCGCACAGTGGATCGAGAAAAGGGAAGAGTGAAAAGGTTCATCCGCCGCAAGAATGCGCCGGGCTTCATCGTCGATATGGGGTCTCCCATCCCTCCGGGGTAGTCGGGTTGGAGAGGGCCAAAGGCCCGCATGATACCAGCCCAGGGCAACGCCCTCGTTGTTACACACATCGTTTGGACCCCATCCGGATGGTGAACAAGGTTGGATGGCTAAAATGGAGAACAAAGACCAACACGACCCCATCCACCTTGGTGGATGGTGAAGGAGGTTGCTTGGCTAGATCGCGAATATGGGCTAGCTGACCAACCTGATTCACCATCCAGCAAGCTGGATGGGGTCGCTCAAGGACTTGTGGGTAACGACAAGCCCTGAAGGGGCGGTTCATCGGCGAATGGTTGGAACGCCCCTTCAGGGCTTGAATTACGGTGGCGGACGGTTTCCTAGGTTCACGGTTCGGGAAAAATCATCGCGTCCGCAAACGCGGCGGCAAAATCCGGCTCCAGGGAAAGATCAACGTGCTCGGTACGTGCGGCAAGCTCGTCGCACGCTTCCTGATAACGCCGCGAAAGACCGACCAACTGGGCCCCGGCGAGCGAAGTGTTGCCTTGGTAACGGATTCGCTGATGCTCGATGTCGGGGGGCAAGAGACCCATGCGCTGGGCATTGCCGCGACGGATATAGTTGCCGAATCCGCCCGCCAAAAGCACGCGATCAAGGTCTTTCGGCTTCAGCCCTTGCCGTTTCAACAGCAGTTCGATGCCGGCACGAATCGCTCCGGAGGCTAACTGGACTTCTCGCAAGTCGCGCTGGGTCAACGCCACCCCCTTGCCGCCCGCCACGGTTTCCCCGTCGGCAAGCACAAAGGCGACCTGTCGATCGCGGAGTTCGATTCGCCGGGCGAGGTCCGGCAGGATGTCCGCGGGCAGTTCGTCGCGCGTCAAAAGCCGGCCTTGGGGCGAGACGATGCCATGCCGCAAGAGTTCCGCCGTGGTGTCGATCAAGGCGGAGCCACACAGTCCCAGGGGTGGAATGTGGCCGATTACATGGATGTGCAAACTCCGATCGACCACAACCTTCTCGATCGCCCCCTGGCTGGCCCTCATGCCTTGGGCGATTCGCGCACCTTCAAAGGCCGGCCCGGCGGCGGTCGAGGTCGCCGTGAGTTTACCGTCCGCCAGCAGTACAATCTCGCCGTTCGTACCAATATCGATCAAGAGAGTCGGACTTGTGCAATCGGCCAGCCCCGTTGCCAGAATACCGCCTACGATGTCACCGCCCACGAAAGCACCGATGATCGGCAGGACATAGACCCGGCCGCGAGGATGGATCTGCAAGCCGCCTTCCGCGGCCGGAAAGGCCAGCCCTTGTTGGACTGCGGGCACAAAGGGCACTTCGCCCAACGCCCCCGGATCGATGCCGCAGAATAGTTGCTGCATGGTGGTGTTGCCGGCCAAGGTCACGTGGTAAACTTGCCGCCGAGCGATACCCGTGGCGTCGCACAATTCGCCGATCATGGCATCCATTGCCTCGGCGACGACCCGCTGGAGTTGTTGAAGCCCCTCGGACTTGGTGCGGGCCATGAGAATTCGCGTCAGCACATCGTCGCCGAAACGGGTCTGCGGATTGAGCCGTGAAGCGATGCGAACCTGTCGGCCGGTGGCAAGGTCCAACAGGGCAGCAACGAGCGTCGTGGTACCCAAGTCGATGGCCACGCCGTAGGAATCCCCTTCCGTGTTTCCCGGCTCGAAGTCGATGAGACGATCGTCATCCAGCACGGCGGTGCCTTGGAAATTGGCATCCCGCAGGCGGCGTGGAAGCGCGCGGATTAGGCTCAAATCGGCATGAAGCGGGCCGAGGCACCGTTGCAGCCGAGCCAGATCCGGCAGATCGTCACCCCGATCGGGCGGGGAAAGTTCGACATACCGTTTGCAAATCAACGGCGCACCGTCCGCTTCTATCGCTGCCTCGGAGTGGACCAGAATTTGATGGGGCCGGTTGACGAGTGAGGTCTCGGGCACCAATACGCTCATCGGTCCTTCGACGGTTGCCTGGCAGGCAAGGCGACAGCCCGCGTACAGTTCCTCTTCGGTCAGCCGCTGGCGTTCTTCCTCCGTGGGGGGCGAGGTGCCTTGGCGGACGATCAGGCGACACTTACCACAAGTTCCCTCGCCGCCACATGGCGAATCGAGTACAAGATCGGCTGCCATGGCCGCCTCTTGCAGCAGGGTTCCCGCCGGCACATAGACCTTCTTATCGCACGGCTGAAACGTGACTGGAAACTCTCCTTGACGACTCATGATTCCTCCGGTCTTCGTAAGACGGATTTCAATCCGGTAGAACGGAATGAATTCCGTTCTACGGAGCACTCACGATTCCTCCGAACCTTGCAACTGGATCTCTTTGAGCAACTCGACGAACTTGGCCGTGGTCGGAGTGAATACCTTCCGCTGGCGATGGATAATGCCAATGGGACGGTACAACTCGGGATCGATCAAGCGGATCGCGACGAGGCTGCCGTTGCGACAAGCTTCGCGGATCGGCGGCTCCGGCAGGATGCTGATCCCGGCCCCGATTTCCACTGCCTGTTTGATGGTCTCGATATTATCGAACTCCATCACGATTCTGATGTTTACCGACTGCTGCCGCAAGTACCGATCAATCTCCCTGCGGATGCTTAGGTCGCGATCGAAGGCGACAAAATCCTCGCTCTGCAAGTGTTCGGCCGTCACGGACGTTTCCTTCGCCAGTCGGTGCCGCGGACTGCATACCAGTACCATGCGTTCGCTACGCAAGGGCACCACTTCGATGTCGGGTGATGCGATTGGGTAGGACATGATGCCTAGATCGACCTCGGCGTTGTTGACCGCGTCATACACCTTATTGGGACGCAAATACTCCAACCGCACCTTGGCTTTGGGGTATTGCCGCATGAAATCCTGCATGCACTGCCGCATGTCGTGTAGCCCAACCGAATAGATCGCCGCCACGCGAACCAAGCCGCTGATATCCATGCGTAACGATCGGATCCGGGCTTCAACCGAGTCGTAGAGTTCCAGAACGTCGCGAAAGCCTTCGTAACATGATTGTCCTTCAGGAGTTAAAACAAATGGCCGCTTGGTGCGATCGACCAATTGCACCCCAAAATGTTCCTCCAATCGGTGGATGGACTGAGTCACGGCGGACTGGCTCACGCCATGGATCACCGCACCACGAGAGAAGCTCTGGTGTTGTACAACATCACAAAAGATGCGCAAAGTCTCAATGTTCATAAGTCTATCTTATCATAAGTTCTACTTATTTCAAGAGAAATGACGTTTCATTTCCAACTCCTCGATCCTTCGCGGCAAGACCCACTTTTTCAAATCAGGAATTTAGGGGATAATCAGTTTCTCCTGTTGGAAAAAAATCATGAACTGTCACGAACGTATTCTTGCCATGCTGGAAGGCCGGCCCGTGGACCGCTTGCCGCGGATGCCGATTACGATGATGCTCGCGACAGACGTCGTCGGAGTTCCTTACGGCCGCTATGCGACCGACTATCGCGTCTTGGTTGAAGGGCAACTTCGGACCGCGGAGACGTTTGATTTCGATTATGTGTCGTGCATCTCCGACCCGGCCCGTGAGGCCGCCGACTGCGGTGCCACGGTACAGTTCTTCGACGACCAACCGCCGGCGATCGATGAGATCCAAGCCCTCTTGACCGACAAAACGATGCTTGCGCGGTTACAGATGCCCGATCCCTTGGGCGGCGGCCGAATGCACGACCGCGTGCAGGCAGCGGCCCTCTTTCGCGAGAAGGTCGGCGGCCGGCGATGGATCGAGGGCTGGATCGAAGGCCCCTGTGCCGAGGCGGCCGACCTGCGAGGCATCAATCGGCTGATGACCGACTTTTTTGATGACCCGGTTTTTGTCCGCGACCTGTTTGAATTTACCTTGGAGCTAGGATTGCGGTTCGGCCGGGCCCAGGTGGAAGCGGGCATTGATATGGTCGGCGTAGGGGATGCAGCCGCTTCGCTCGTCGGGCCGCAAATTTATGAAGAGTTCGTTTTGCCCTATGAAAAACGTATCGTCGACGGCCTGCACGCCATGGGCACCAAAGTCCGCCTGCACATCTGTGGCAACACGAACCGCATCCTTGCCGGCATGGGCAGCCTCGGTTGCGAGATCGTCGATATCGACTCCAAAGTCACCCTGGCCACGGCCCGTGCAGCGATGGGCACGAACCAGGTATTATCCGGCAATATCGATCCCGTAAAAACCTTGCGCAACGGCACTCCCGCGTCGGTGGCAGCCGCCATCGCCCAATGTTATCTCGAGGCTGGACCACGCTACATCATCGCCGCCGGCTGTGAAGTGCCCCGCGACACGCCCGCGGAAAACGTCCGGGCAATGTTGGTAGCGTAGGCGTCGCGCCCGCTACAAACTCCAGCCGGGCCGATATTCGGGAGTGACCAGCGCGGTGGCTTCCGCGTTGTTGGTGAACTTCATGTTCTCGCCATCCCACTCCAGCTTCGTCCCGGCGAGGCGGCCGGCGATGACGCCCAACATGCCGATCTCGGTCAACGCGGCACCATAGGTGAAATCAGAACCCGCCTTGCCGCCCGTGCGGATCGCATTCAGCCAATCGAGGTGGTGTTCCTTGACTCGGGGAAGACTTTTGGCGGGCCGCTTATAGGCCTGCATTTTGACCTCGGGGATAATGCGCACTCCGTCGGCACCGTGCGAACCGTACATGATCGTTCCCTTGTCGCCGAGAACCACGGCACCGATGCCGACCGGATTGCGGCCCGGTTCGAGGTCAACAGGCCGTGGAATGGGCAATGCTCCGCTGTACCAATGCAGGGTGACAGGACCGCGGTCGCCCTTGGCGGCAAACTCGTACGTGATCTTTTCACTCTTGGGGAAGGCCGCGCCCTGGGTCTTGATGTCGTAGCCCGGCGTTTCCGAGACGATCGACTTGGGCGAACCGAGATCGAGCGCCCAGAAAACCGGATCGACCACATGGCAGACCCAATCGCCGATCGTGCCGTTGCCGAAGGGAACCCAGCCGCGCCAAATGTAAGGCAGAAAGGCGGGGCAATAGGGCCGCTGCTTGGTCGGGCCAAGCCATAGATCCCAGTCGAGCGATTCGGGCGTCTTCCATTCCTTCTTGAGATCGCCCAGGCGGTCGACACCCGAGTTCACCACGCTGCAACCGCAGTGGATGGTATGCACCTTGCCGATGGCCCCGTCGCGGAGCCACTCGACCAATAACCGGCACGACTCGTAGGAGTGTCCCTGGTTGCCCATCTGTGTAACGACTTTATGCTCCCGGGCTGCCTTGGCCATCTCGCGGCATTCGTAGACGGAGTGGGCAAGCGGCTTCTCACAGTAGACGTGCTTGCCGTGCTTGATCGCGGCAATCGCGGCGACCGCATGATTATGGTCGGGCGTGGCGACCACGACGGCGTCAATCTGCTTGTCCATCTTGTCGAACATCGTGCGGAAGTCGCGGAAGCGTTCGGCCTTGGGATGGTTCTTGAACGCCTTCGCGGCGTAGCCCCAGTCAACGTCGCACAGCGCGACGATGTTATTGCTTTTGGCCACCTCATTCACGTCATTCCGACCCATCGAGCCTACGCCAATGCCGGCAATGTTCAGCTTCTCGCTGGGGGGCGTTTCACCGCTCTTGGCCACGACATGCCGCGGCACAATCGTACACGCGGCCACGGCAGCCCCCGCCGAACAGAGAAATTCACGACGTTGGAGAGTAGTTTTCTTCATGGAGAACCTCGGTTGGTAAATTGACGACAAGGTGGTGAAAAATATTGGGCTAGAACACGTAACGGTTAACGATGTTTTCCAGCAACTCCTGGCGGCCGCTGGTGTTGGGCGCGGAGTCGCCCTTGGCGAGAATGTACTTCTCCAGCGAGGCGAAGTTCTGCTTCCCGGCCTCGATCTCGGCGCCGATGCCCGAATCCCACGAAGAGTAACGCTGCTTGAGCATGCCGTTGATCTCGCCCTCGGCGCGGATGGCCGCGGCAATCTTCAGGCCCTTGGCAAAGGCGTCCATGCCACCGATGTGGGCGTGGAACAGATCGACCGGCTCAAAACTCTCTCGCCGCACCTTGGCGTCAAAGTTCAATCCGCCGGTGGTGAATCCGCCGTACTTCAAAATGATGAGCATCATCTTGGTGGCAATGTAGATGTCCGTGGGGAACTGGTCCGTGTCCCAGCCGAGGAGCAGGTCGCCCACGTTGGCGTCGACGGAACCCAGGAAACCCTGCGCGCCGGCGTAGTCCAGTTCATGCTCGACGGAATGCCCGGCCAAGGTGGCGTGGTTGGTTTCAATGTTCATTTTGACGTGGTCGGCCAAGCCGTAGGCACGGAGGAAGTTAATACAAGCGGCCGAGTCGTAGTCATACTGGTGCTTGGTCGGTTCTTTGGGCTTAGGCTCGAAATAGAACTGCCCTTTGAAGCCGATCTGCTTGGCATAGTCAACGGCCATGTGCATGAACTTGGCCAGATGGTCGAACTCGCGCTTCATGTCGGTATTCCAGAGGGTCTGGTAGCCCTCGCGGCCGCCCCAGAACGTGTATCCTTCACCACCGAGTTCCTTGGTGACCTCCAGGGCCTTCTTCACCTGGGCCGATGCGTAGGCGAAAGCGTCGGCATTGGGGCTTGTGGCGGCACCGTGGACAAATCGCGGATTACTGAAGAGATTCGCTGTACCCCAGAGCAGCTTGACGCCGGTCCGCTGCATCTCTTCCTTGATGACCTTGACCACGGCGTCAAGGTTTTTGTTGGTTTCAGCCAGCGAAACACCCTCGGGGGCAATGTCGCGATCATGGAAGCAGAAGAACGGGGTCGTCAGCTTCTCCATGAACTCGAAGGCCACGCGGACCCGCTTCTGAGCCATGTCGACGTCGTCCGAGCCTGTTTCCCAGGGACGAAGCATCGTACCGGGGCCGAACGGGTCGGAGCCGGTGCCGCGTAGGGTATGCCAGTAGGCGACACTGAATCGCAGATGGTCTTTCATGGTCTTGCCGGCCACGACTTCCGATTCGTTGTAGTGGCGGAAAGACAAAGCGTTCTTCGATTGCGGGCCTGTGTAGCAGATCTTTTGGATGTCAGGGAATGCGGTCATTTGAGTTCCTGGGATAAAATGTGGTTGGTTTTTAGGTAGGGTAGGCCGAGTGAAACGAGTCCCACCCTCTTTACTTTTGAATCACGGCGGCCTGTGCGGCCGGTTCTTCTTTGTCTTTTTTCAAACTGCCACTATAACCGGCGATCCCGGCCGAGGCAAACAGCAGCAAGAGGCCAAGCAACAGCAGTCCGCGGGTGCGGCCGCTGGTGCCTTTCCACTCGCCCAGTGCCAAGCCCAAGAGGCTGCTGAAGAGGATGGCGGCGGCCATGAGTACTGCCCAGCCAATATAGCCCAGGGGACCCATCGCGGCACCGCCCGTCTTGAAGGCGATGAACTGGCAGCACCAGATGACCCCGGCCAGAGCGGCAAAAACCAGGTTGGCCAGCAACAGCGGCCCTTCCGGCTTGACGTAGTCGCCGAACGTGCCGTTTTTGAAATTCAGGAACAGGCAGAGCAGGCAGTTCACCGTAAAGCCGCCCAGCAGTACCACAACCAGTACGGGGATTCCCTGCCAGGTGGATGAAGTGAGCTTTTCATCGGCTGCGGCTTTGGGCACGAACCAGACCTTCTTGTCCTTGTCATATTGCAACCCCGCTTTGCCGGCTAGCGACGCGGGGGGAGTCTTGGCATCGCCACTTTCCACGCGAGTTTCCGATCCGTGGTGGGCCTTCATTTCGGCGATCACGCCTCCCTGTAGGCCGAAACTCATGGCGGAACTCATCAGCCCGGAAAAGATGGCGACGAGGATTCCCTTTTTGAAATCATACTCGGCGACGGCTTTCTTTTTCTGCTCTTCGGGCAATTCGCCTTCCTTGGACATGCCAGCCATGCCGACGAGAATGATCCCAAGCAAGGAGACGGCCACGCCAACCAGCGACATTTGGGCCGCCGGCGTGTTGTATAAATCCGCGATAGTGCCCTTGAGAATCGGTGGCACGAGCGTACCGGCGGCTGAGCATAAACCGCAGCCGATGGCCAGGCCCAGGCCAACGCCCAGGTAGCGGATCATCAATCCCCAGGTGATGCCCCCGACGCCCCACATCGCGCCGCAGAGATAGCAATAAAGAAGTTCCTTGGGCGGAGTGCTGCGTAGTGCGGTACATGCATTGGGCGAAGTTGCCAGTGCCAGCATCATGGGGAGAACCAACAGCCCGGCGATGGCATAGATCATCCAGTAGCTTTCCCACGCCCACCCCCCAACCTTCTTGAACGCCAAGTAAAATATGGCCCCGGCCAGTCCGCCAAGGGTGAAGATGGTCACCCCCAAAGCCGGATTTGTCGCAGTTTCTGCCAGCAATAAGCTCATAAATCTCTTCCTTCCTTATCCTGTAAATCTCAAATCAACCGACCTGTACGATTGATTTTGGGCATGCCCATAACTACCGAGGAAAACACCGGTCTACTGTACTCGACACGCTTTTCGGTGACTTCTGCGGGACCGACTGCCAAAACACGGAACCATAAGCTACCAAACGAGTTGCGATTCTAGGTTGGACGAACAGACCAACAAAATTAATCGTACAGGCCGAAATCAACTCCTCTTCGACAACACATCCGTCTCATACTGCTTCACTTCGCCGATCCAGGCCGGGCCTACGGGCACGTTCTGCTTCAAGCAGTAGTAATCCCAAACGGCTGCGTAGGGCATTGTCTTGAGTTCTTCCAACATCGCTAGCCGCGCCGTGCAGTCGCCGGCATTCTCCAACTCACGGAGCAAATGGATTGGCTCCAGCAGCGCGATCAGCAGAGCCTTGATCATCGCGCGGGCACCGATGACCCAGGCTGCCACACGATTGATTGAGGCATCGAAGTAGTCCAGGCCGACGTGCGTCCGATCGAGGAAGTTGCCGCGGACCAACTCCTGGGCGATCGCCAAGAGCGAGTCGTCAACGATCACCACATGGTCGCTGTCCCAGCGGATGCCGCGACTGACGTGCAGAAGGATCTCGTCGAGTTGGCTGAAAACGGCCGAAATCTTGTCAACGATCGTTTCCGTGGGATGAAAATGGCCCGTGTCGAGGCAAAGGAGCTTCTTCCGCGTGATGGCGTAGCCCAGATAATACTCGTGCGAGCCGACGACGTAACTTTCCGAGCCGATACCGAAGAGCTTGCTCTCAACGGAATCGAGGTTGTCCGCCCGATTGACCGGAACGGCAAAGATCTCGTCGAGGGCCTCGGTCAATCGCTGACGCGGGGCGACACGGTCGATTGGCAGATCCTTCATGCCGTCGGGAATCCAAGTGTTCGTCACGCATGTCTTGCCCAAGGCGGCACCGATCGCTCCGCCGATCTTGCGGCAGGCGATGCCGTGCTCGATCCAGAACTTGCGGATGCCCGTGTCGGAATGGGCCAGCGTCATGCCGTCCGTCGCCTTGGGATGCGAGAAGTAGCTGGGGTTGAAGTCCATGCCCAATCCCTGCTCCTTGCTCCAATCGATCCAGCCCTGGAAATGCTCGGGGAGTAGTTCGTTCCGATCAACCTTCTTGCCGCCCGTCTCGGCATACAAAGCGTGCAAGTTGAAGCGGTGCTTTCCAGGAATGAGCGAAAGTGCCCTGACGGTGTCGCCGCGAAGCTCGTTGGGTGTGCGGGCCTTGCCGGGATAATTGCCCGTGACGGCCAATCCGCCGCCCAAGTCTTCGCCAGCCTTCTCGAATCCGCCCACATCGTCGCCTTGCCAGCAGTGCAGCGAGACGGGCACCGTGGCCAGTCGCTTCAGCGCGGCTTCGGTATCAACCCCCAGTGCGGCGTAGCGCTCTTGGGCGGCCTTGTAGGCCGATTCAATCGATGAAGGGGGGGGGGCAGTCGTGAAGATTGTCGTGGACATGAGATTTCCTCGGTCTGTGAAGTGAATGGCTTTTGGCCGATTATAGCCGACGCCCAAGACTTTCCAAGTGGTCTGTCGAAAAACTGCAAAGTTTCAGTAGCAGGCAGTAGGGTGGGGAGAGCACAGCGAGCCCCACCAATTCTGTTGCGGTCCGCTTTTGGTGGGGCTCGTTTCACTCTCCCCACCCTACTTCTGCACCTAAAACCGGAAGAGCCAATAAATTCCGTCCTTTGCATGGAAAGTGGCGAGGAGAACTGGAAAGTTGCGAGATACTTTGTTAACATAGGGGGATATTGCTGCTCGGAGCGTCTCCGAGTGGAGTGAAAATGAAAAATAGTGGATGACATTTGCATCCCAAACAGGTAAGAAGTTTCTTGCGGAAGGATCACACCTGATTTTTCGCACCGAAATTACTTCATACCGGAGGACCCAACAATGATTCGACGCATCCCGCAGTTGTTTTTGTCGTTACTGTGCTGTAGCTTCGCCTGCGCTGCCTGCGCGAAGAATCCGGAGATTACCGATCCGGCCGAGGCTGCCAAGGATCCAAGCTATGCTATCCAAGGTGAGTACGCCGGACAGGGGGTATGGATTGATGGCACCGAGAGCAAGGCCGGTGCCCAGGTGATTGCCCAGGGTGACGGCAAGTTCAATATCGTGGTCACCCAAGGTGGCCTGCCCGGCGATGGCTGGAAACGCGGCCAGTCGCGGATTTTCTTGCAAGGAAAGCGCGAGGCCGAAGTGACCACCCTCACCAGCCAGGGTATCTCGGGCAAGATTGCCGGGGAGTTAATGACGCTTGCCTCTGCCGACGGCAAGGCCAAGCTCGAACTCAAGCGAACGGTTCGTCATAGCCCGACGGAAGGGGCAAAGGCACCCGAAGGCGCGATCGTGCTATTCGACGGCAAGACGGCCGAGAACTTCCATCATGGCACCCTGACGGCCGACAAGAACCTGCTCTCCGAGGCGACCACCAAACGCAAATTCGGCGACTACTCGTTGCACCTGGAGTTCCGCCTGTCGTATATGCCGCAGGCCCGCGGCCAGGGGCGCAGCAACAGCGGCGTTTACCTGCACGATTGCTATGAGACTCAAGTACTTGACTCGTTCGGGCTGGAAGGTGCCGACAACGAATGTGGCGGATTCTACCAACTTCGCAAGCCGGACGTGAACATGTGCTTTCCGCCGCTAACTTGGCAAACCTACGACTTCAATTTCACGGCACCAAAGTACCAGGGCGGCAAGAAGACGGCCAACGCTCGCGTGTCCGTCAAGCACAACGGCGTAGAGATTCACCCCGAGTTCGAGTTGGCTCGCAACACACCCGGCCGGCAGGGCGAAGCCCCCGCCCCGCGCCCTTTTTATCTGCAAGGGCACGGGAACAAGGTTGCGTATCGGAACATTTGGTTGGTTGAGAAGAAGTAAGACAGGTTATGCCGGCCTGACAATGATCTTCTCGGCACCACCGTCAATCTCGAAGTTCTCGCCTTGCAACCCGCACTTTTTCAGGGTTGCCGGGGTAACGCGGATGCGACGATCCTTCGCCACGACGTAATCGGCCAACGACTTGGGCGGCTGTTCCTTGAGCAGCACCAGGCAGGGCTTGGGAACGGCACCGGTGGGGTCCTCGTCCACCACGAACACTTTGTCGCCCGGCACAAAGCCTGAATCACAGACGATGGAAGACGGAACATTCAAGCGGTCGTTTGCACGCCGCTTGCCACTCACCCCAGAAAGAGGGGCTTTGGAAGGCGATATGCTCGGGTTGGCGCAGACATTCTCGCAGTGTTCGGTGGGGTTTACAGGCTGGTGACTCGTATTGCTCATGACGTTGAATGGCAGGTGGGGTGAGGGGGGTAAGTAGTTTCCAACCATCATTGTTGCCCCAATTCAGCTTCAGGTCAAGGTACTCGCACCGGAAAACCATAAAGTTCTTAGAATAATGGCTATCCAGATCGCCTTTCATTTGCCTTTAGCAGGCGATGTAGTCGCAGTAGGCGCAGCACCGATCTTCGCCGCGGGTTTCAGCGGTCTGACCCCAGACGGCATGGGCCAGTCAGGTACTACCGGCCAGGGCGAGACAAAAAAACAACAATCCAGTCGAACGCTTCATTTTCAATTCTCCTCGGTTCAATGGTGAAACGGCACTCGGCGAACGGATGTCGGCGAGTTGCCGGAAAGATCTCTATCATCCTCAAGAAGAGCCCAAAATGCAAACTGGCTTGTACGAAGACTTATGGGCCCTTGATCCCTGGTGGGGCATGCCCGGTATGACTAATCTCGCTAATCTTTGCCATGCCCCCAAAATAGCAGATTCCTCCGGAATTCCCCCCGGAATTCCCGGAATTGCCGCCCGGAATTGCCCGGAATTGATTTTGGCGGATAACGTGCCACTGGTAGCTCCCCGCCCGACACCTCCCCGCCCGACACCCTTTACTCACCAGTTTCTTTGGTTTATACTGCTGAGGTCTGTGAAATCATTTTTTCCTATTCTTGCACCAAACGCCTTTGCCAGTTCAACAACAAAGTTTCAAATTGCAACAAAGATAAAGCGCAAGACCCGCTTGGCGTATAAAATGAAAAAGCCAAAACAGAAAACAAAACTCGCAACTCTGGTGGATTGCCAGCGCGAAATCTCTGTGATGGTGGAGCGTTCTAAAACGCGATTGATTGCGCCCACTCTGACTTTGGGATTGTTGCAGTCTTATACGAGTAACAAGCAAACTGTATTCTCCGAACGCGAAACTCAGGCGGCTTATTCAAATGCAGTGAAATATCTTCAAGAATTCATGGGGCATGGCCTACACATCGGCGCAAAATGGGAGGATGCCTATTCACGGCGAACTTTGCCGAAGTATCAAGTTCTCAAGCCACTTGAGAGCGGATATGAATTACTTGCACCATATACAACCTTTAGCGGGCAACTGATTCCTTGGATTGAAAATACCATCCGTAAATACATCGGATCAAAGCTTGGTGACATTCCCAGGTTGGAGGACAAACAGTTTCGCGCAAAACTTGCAACGAACCGTGAGGCATTTTTGCTGCTGCTCAAACAAAATATCGAACTCAACCCAGCCAACTTTGAATTTATTTGTTTCGCGGTGCTTCGCGTGCATCTGGAAAAGTTTGCCTGCAAAATTTACCGCGACTCGCGCGCTTCTGCCCATGACAAGGGCGTGGATATTTCCACCAACTTTGGGGTGGTTTACCAAATCAAGAAGCTCCGCGTCGTCAACCAGAAAACTTGCGATGCGATTGTCTCGGAACTTCAGGCCAATTTCGACCGGCAGCGTCTTGAAGATGGTAATGTCATTTTGGTGATTGATGACATTCACAAAGAATTTAGAGAATTCCTGATTAATATGAAAATCCAGTCCATTTCTAAGTTTGAATTGATGAAGCTGGCTCAACAATACGACGACGAGGAAGACCGGGAAAAAGTGCTGCGGATTATTCACGATGAGTTTCGGCGTGAATACGCCAGCGTGATAAAATGACCTATGAATAAAACACCACTCAATAAAATAGACCGTGAATCGGTTGCTGGATTACAGAGGCAGTTGGATGAGTTGCGAAAGCGGCTTGGCGTTTCTGACCGCGGACAGATTCTGCATCGCTTTGATGCAAGCCACTGTGATGAGGAAATAATTCTGGTCGAGGCCGATGGCCTCGGTGGCGCGGTGCTGCGCGTGGTTGAGGGCAACTATCCGATGGATTTTTACACTCGCGAAGAGCAGATATTCCCGACCGAAGCCGAAGCTTTACATGCAGCAGAATCGTTTCCCGGAGTTCCAGGGAGTTCCGGGGACACATGAGTAAACTATTGACAAGATTTGAGGAATCTGCTATCTGGGGGGCACAGTAAATTCCTCCCTGAACGCGGCTCGAAACAGAATACGAATTAAGTCATGTGTCCTCGGAATTCCGAATTCCGCCCCCAGAATTCCGCTTGAAAAATGTCTGCTGCCGACGGTTGCCGCGATTATGCAGAAACCGGCTCCGCAGTCTTGTTCTTCCCATCTTATTCAGAATCGGAAAAGGCAGCGTGAATCCGCTCACCTGAAGCATACCTACCTTTTTCACGGCATCAGCCAGTCATCCAGACGAAGACTGGGGATATTCTGGAAGTCTGCCGTGTTGTGAGTGACCATCGTCAGGTCATAGACCAGGGCCACCGAGGCGATCATCAGGTCTGCTGTCGGAACCGAGATGCCTTGCCGAAGCAGGTTTCCACGCACTTTGCCGAACTGCTCTGCACAAGCATGGTCGAAATCCAATACTTGAACATCGTCGAGTAAGTCAGCGATCTTCCGGAGCAGTGGAGCTGGGTTGCCGACATGATACGCCCCGGCATATAGTTCCCCCAGAACAACGGTGGGAATGAACAGTCCGCCGCCATACTGGATAAACCGATGAGCCAACCCAGCAGGACGACGAAAATGAGCCGCACAGATATTAGAATCCAAAAGATGGCTCATTTGTCCTCCAGTTGAGGTCGTCGCTCCAATTTCCGGTTCTGGTGAACCTTCTCCATAATCGCATCCATCTCCGGGTAGTCCGCCCAACCGCCCGCTGACCGCAGAATACCCTCACCCCATTTCGGGGCCGTTTGAAATAGCTTTACCTGAACCTCGACTTTCTGGCCCTCGGCTACGCCAAGGTCTTCGTCAAGTTCGATAGTCCTGCCATGCATTACGCCGTGGACTGTTATTGTCATGATGAATGCTCCTATTCGTCCTCGTTCATTGTATGTCGTTTCTGTTTGGTTTTCACCTCGACGTAGAAAAGGGTTCGGGAGTCTTTGGTATTGAAAACAACGACTCCCGGCCCCTTGGTTCGCGCTCGTGTCAACGCTCAGGAGAACCTTCGGCGAACCAATAGATGTTGTGTTTTGCGCACTCGGGAATTCCCGCCGAGTCAAAAAAACAACAATCCAGTGGAACGCTTCATTTTCAATTCTCCTCGGTTCAATGGCGAAACGGCACTCGGCGAACGGATGTCGGCGAGTTGCCGAAAAGATCTCTGTCATCCTCAAGAAGAGCTCAAAATGCAAGCCGGCTTGTACGAAGACTTGTAACTACTTGCGACAGTTTTGATTCGCCAGTCCTTATGCCAGGCTAACGGAAATTTTCTGGTCGAATACCTTCCAGCAATGCTCCTGAAACACTCCTGCCCTTTGGACACTTTCCCGGAAAAACCCCCTCTTTCGGATGGTCGTTGGCTTGCATAACGGCTATCCGGATCGCCTTTCATTTGCCTTTAGCAGGCGATGTAGTCGCAGTAGGCGCAGCACTGCCCTTCGCTGCGGGCGGTTTCGCAGTAGGCTCTACCCAGTGGTGAAACATGGCTTGGCCCGGCCCGGTGTAGATCACATACTCAGCCTTGTTGAAGATCGCCTTGTGCCAGTTTTCGGGCTTGAGCACCTGTTCATCGGTAGTAGATTTATCTTTGTCGCGCGGGGCCTTTTCACGGTCTGCCGCCACGGCATCGGCAACGTATTTGTCAAACTGGCTTTTCGTGATCGTAATTGTCTTCTCCTTGGTCTCGGCGGTCTGACCCCAGACGGCATGGGTCAGCCAGACACTACCGGCCAGGGCGAGACAACAAAACAACAATCCCGTGGAACGCTTCATTTTCAATTCTCCTCGGTTCAATGGTGAAACGGCACTCGGCGAGTTGCCGGAAAGATCTCTATCATCCTCAAGAAGAGCCCAAAATGCAAGCCGGCTTGTACGAAGACTTGTATATCGAGGACTGCCTGGAATCGGGCGAAACAATCCCGACCGAAGCGGGCCGCGAGATTGTCGAAGTGGAGAGTCCAGCGTAATGGCGAGGATTCCCACCGATCTATCAGGGCAGGAAGTGCGGCGTGGTTGCAACGCGGTGGTTTTGTTTTCCGTCGCCAGCGTGGCAGCCACATAGTGCTTGGCCGCGATGAGCCGCCCGCCCGCGTGGTTGTGCCCGACCATCGGCAGATTCGTAAGGGCACCGGGGTCAGGCCGGCATCTTTTGGCCAGCCAAGCGTCTTCATGGCCATTTATGGTCATTCCCGGCGCAGCCGGTATTCGGCCCGTGCTTTAGCACGGGTTTTGGAATGACCGTGATCGACCGCCCCCGCGTCCCGACCGCCTACGGCGGTCGGGACGCGGGGGGAATGGGATGTTTTGGTCGTGTAACCCGTGCTAAAGCACGGGCCTAGTACTGCCTTCGGCGGAAAAGGGGCATAAATGCCCCTGAGCATCGGATCCACCGATCACTAGATTTGCTTGTCCTAATCAGGCTGTTTTCCTACACTTGATCGAATGCGTCGCTGGGGGTACAATGCGGAGGCAGGTGTCGTTGTATTCGCACCGGCAGCACCCAACCACTCACGCGAGATAGAGCATGAACTACACGGTGATTTTGCAGCAAGAGCCCGATGGCGGGTTTGTCGCCGTCGTTCCTGCTTTGCCGGGTTGCGTTAGCCAGGGAGACACCCGAAACGAAGCCTTAGCCAATGTCCGCGAGGCCGTGGCAGTCTATATCGAGGACTGCCTGGAATCGGGCGAAACAATCCCGACCGAAGCGGGCCGCGAGATTGTCGAGGTGGAGAGTCCAGCGTAATGGCGAGGATTCCCACCGATCTATCAGGGCAGGAAGTGCGGCGTGCGTTGCAACGCGGTGGTTTTGTTTTCCGTCGCCAGCGTGGCAGCCACATGGTGCTTGCGATGAGCCGCCCGCCCGCGTGGTTGTGCCCGACCATCGGCAGATTCGTAAGGGCATCGGGGTGGCATCTTTTGGCCAGCCAAGCGTCTTCATGGCCATTTATGGTCATTCCCGGCGCAGCCGGTATTAGGCCCGTGCTTTAGCACTTGTCGTTACCCACATTTTACGTTATTGCCACCACGCTGGTTCATTACAAGAAGCATAAGCGCAAGTTCTGATACCATGGGATGTTTTATTGAACATTCGATCATTATCATCGCGGATTACG
>Ga0194057_10000676_pt1 | contig 17799 bp, 19 predicted proteins | sample SepL4415m_MetaG_FD_155474 | JGI IMG/M metagenome (GOLD analysis project Ga0194057, IMG submission 155474) | Anoxic zone freshwater microbial communities from boreal shield lake in IISD Experimental Lakes Area, Ontario, Canada - Sep2016-L442-15m | ecosystem: Environmental > Aquatic > Freshwater... | reverse complement strand
ATTCATTTTGATGCGCATTTAGACACATGGGATTCTTATTTTGGAGCTGACTACACACATGGCACAACCTTCAGACGTGCCTCAGAAGAAGGTCTACTTGATCCTGAAGGCTGTATGCACATCGGTATTCGGGGGCCGTTGTATTCAGCAAAAGATCTTGCTGATGACAAGACAATCGGTTTTCAGATATTTTCTTCAATTGAATTTCAAGACTTAGGAGTGGCCGAAGCAATCAAAAAAATGATTGCTCGTGTAGGAAATCGACCAACGTATATAAGTATTGATATTGATGTCTTAGATCCTGCTCATGCCCCAGGCACAGGAACGCCCGAAGCCGGTGGCTTAACATCTCGAGAATTATTAGCCGTGATTAGAGCTACGGCAGGCATGCATATTGTGGGTGCAGATATCGTAGAAGTCGCCCCTGCATATGATCATGCGCAGATTACCGGTATTGCTGCTTCACACGTTATGTACGAATTAGTGTGCGCGTTAACGCCGAAAAACCTGTAAAAACTCGTCAGTAATACAGATTTTCATCGGTCTGCGCTCTATCCTTTTACGCATACTTCGGAGGTTCCGAAGCGAAAAGGAGTTTTGATGAGTTCAGCGGAGAGAGTACTCGCACCTTCTGATGTAGAAACACGCAGTGTTGATTGGGTTCCACATTCAGAGCGTTTTGGTAAAGCTCGAGATTTAGGTAACGTTTGGTTTGTAGGTAACGTCAACCTAACAGCAATGGCAACCGGAGTTGTTGCACTTTCACTCGGTTCAAATTTAATCTGGACAATCATTGCCGTAGTTTTGGGCTCATTGTTTGGAACCTTCTTTATGGCATTTCACTCTGCACAGGGACCTCAGCTAGGTCTTCCACAACTCGTTCAATCTCGCGCACAATTTGGTTATATCGGTGCAGCGTTAACGGTTTGGGTTTTTGCATTGGCAAATTACGTTGCCTATAACACCTCAGATGCAATTTTGTCAGGATCTGCAATGCATGAAGTCCTTAAGATTCCTGCTCAAGCTGGATTCTTTATTGCTGCGGCAATCGCAACTGTGATTGCAATTTATGGATATAGCCAAATTCACTTTGTTAATAAGATACTTTTCTGGCCTTCAATAATTGCACTTGGCGTAATGACTGTGGGTGTAGTTGTGCGTGGCCATTACCCTCCAGGAGCTTTTGATCTAGGAACATTTAAGCTCGCACCATTTATGACAGCGTTTGTGATTATTGCTGGCTTCCAACTCGGATGGGCTCCTTATGTCTCTGACTATTCCCGTTATTTGCCTGGAAAAGTTGGAGTTCGTTCAACATTCTGGGCAACATATTTAGCTAGTGGACTTTCTGGAGTTTGGGTATTTGGTTTGGGTGCACTTGCTTCTGGACCGGATGGAAAATTGACCCCAGTACAAGCATTTAAAACTGTGGGAGATTCGATTTTTAGTGGCTTTGGCACAATTTTGCTCATTATTCTTCTTCTCGGTTTATTAATCGTTATGTCCGTGAATGCATACGGAGGCTCCCTTACTCTGATTTCTATGATGGATTCATTTAAGAAAGTGAATCCAACCAAGAAGCTACGTCTGACAGCACTGCTTGTAATGGGTGTTTCTGTATGGGGAATTGCCCAATTTGTTGGTGAAGCTCGCTTTAATACTTTCTACGGAAATGCCTTGGTTTTCTTGGCTTACCTATTCACTCCATGGACTGCCGTGAACTTAGTTGACTACTTCTTTGTTCGTAAGGGCGTTTATGTCATCGGAGAAATCTTCAAAAAAGATGGAATCTATGGTCGTTGGGGATGGCGTGGGAATACAGCCTATGTCGTGGGCCTTGTTTCTATGATTCCATTCTTTGTTACAACTCCATATGTAGGCCCAATTGCAAAGAGTTTATCTAGCGTTGATTACTCACTCTTTGTAGGACTTCCAGTGAGCGCAATTGTTTATTTAATTCTTGCGCGTGGAATAGATCTGAAAAAGGAAGCAAAAATGGCGTCTGATGAAGGAAACCTAACGATTCACTAAATAAAAAATATAGGAAAAGCCATTTACTCACGCAGAGTAAATGGCTTTTCCATTTCTATATGTTTGAACAACTTTTATTTGTGGCACATCATGTGGATCAATAGCAAATGGGTTTGTATCCAAAACTATAAAATCCGCATTGAAACCTTCGGCCAAAGTTCCCCAGTTTTTATCTTCAAAGGCTTGGTAGGCAACTTCATGTGTATAAGCCTGAAATGCTTCTTGAATTGTGATCGATTCATGTGGCATCCAACCACCAATGGGTTTTCTGTCTGGTGTTTGGCGGTGAACAGGTACTGCAATCCCCTCTAATGGAATTTCACTTGTAACTGGCCAGTCACTTCCAAATGCAACTCGAGTTCCATTATCAATGAGTGAGCGCAACAAATATTGGCGATCAGTTCGCTCTGGTCCGATACGAGGTGCGCTAGAAACTGCTTGCATGGGATCTTGCCTTGTCCACAGTGGACCAAAGTTAGCGATGATGCCAAGTTCAGTAAATCGAGGTAAATCGGCAGGATCAAGCAGCTGCACATGGACAATAGTTGGGCGTCTATCCCACGTCGGGTTTGTTTTAATTGCGGCTTCGAGGGCATCAATTGATGCACGAATTCCTGCATCACCAATTGCGTGAATATGAATTTGAAATCCTGCTAAATCCATCGCGATGACTGCCTTAGTCATCTCTTCCCATTTCCAGACAGGCATTCCGTGGTAGCAGGGATCATTTGTATAAGGTTCAAGTAATGCAGCCGTTCCACCTTCGATAACTCCGTCAGCAAAAAATTTGATTGTCTTGGAAGTCAAATTTCTATTCTTTGTGGATGATTCAATTGCTGCGCGTTGTTCTAGAAAATAAGGAAGATCCTTTTCCCAAGAGCGTGGATCTGCTCGAAACGCCAAGTTAACTCCCTGTAAAAGAACTCCAGCCTCTTCTGCAGCTAAATATGCTTCAGCCATTCCGCGATCGACCCATGCATCGAGCCACCAAGTAATGCCCACTGAGGCATAACGCTTGCTGGAATATTCCAAAGCTTTTAATTCCCTTGCCACAGATGGCAGGGGAGCCTTATCCATAACTAAATTAACTGCGTCCCACTCGCGCAATGTTCCCATCGCAGAACCATCGGGTCGTCGGACTACTGTTCCTATTTCTAAATCACCTGTAAAGGTCTCTACTCCTGTGCGCTTCATTGCTTCACTGTTGACCCAAATAGTATGAAAATCCATGGCATTGAGAACTACGGGACGATCAGGAACAACGGAATCTAAAAGCTTTGCATCGAAATTACCATTAGGGTCAATCGCTGGGTCGTACGTTCCACCGATGATCCATTCTAAATCTTGATTCGCATCTGCAAAGCGCTTAATTTCAGCCAAAATATCTTCAATAGTTTCTAATCCAGTTATCTGTGGGCCAAATGATTGACGTCCGCCAAATAACGGGTGGGCATGACCATCAGCAAATGATGGTGAAATAAATCCACCTCTGAGATCTACAGTCTGATCACATGGAATTGAGAGCGCTGCATCCCCGAGGGCAATAATTTTTGATCCACTAATTGCCATGGCGTTTTGAATTACAGAATCTGAGGTTCCCGGCCAAATAGCACCATTAGTGAATAACGTTGAAGTCATGAGCCTTTACTCTCCTTTTTGCGTTAGCGAACTATACATTTCTGGGCGTCTGGTTGTGAAGAATGGAAACAATTCAAGCCAATCCTTTTTATAATCAAGATGCAGGTCAGCTATTAGGATTGCGGCTTCATCGCGTGGTGCTTTCAGGATTTCTCGTCCGTACGGATCGCTAATGAATGAGGAACCGTAAAAAGTAATTCCATCCTCAGTCCCGATTCGATTAACAGCAGCTACGAACATTCCATTGGCGATTCCATGGGCAACCATCATGCACCGCCATAAAGGTTCTGTATCAAAATTTGGATGGTCAGGTTCACTGCCAATGGCTGTTGGATAACAAACCAAATCTGTTTGGATTAATCCATAACTTCTTGCCAACTCTGGAAACCACTGATCCCAGCATGTTGGAGTCCCAACAAACGCCTTTGAAATTTCTACAGTAGCGACCTGTGAGTATCCTTGCTTAAAGTACTTATCTTCAAAGTAACCTGCTGTGACAGGAATATGAGTCTTACGTGTTTTCAACACTATTTCACCACCTGGATCGACGGTGATAGCGCAGTTAAATTTTCCGTCCTCGGCATCTTCATAAAGAGAAATGACTACGTGAGCCTTAGATTTTTTCGCAATTTCTCGGGCAAATTGATAGCTCATGCCATCAAGCTTTTCCGGTAGAAATTCATTTTGTGCATCTGGTTGAGTACAGGCATAGGGATAGAGCGAGAGTTCTTGCAAAATAATCAAATTAGTAGAGTACTGTTCCATCGCTTCAACTGCTTCTAAAATTTGTAATTTTTGTTTCTCAACACTGCCTTGCCAACTCATTTGAACTAGCGAAATTCGCACAGTACCCCGTGATGGACTGCCAATGCTCGCAGGAGAATTTGGTTCTGTATTGAGTGAGGTCAGTATGTGAAACATGGTCACATACTACTTATCCAAGATTGAAGAATAAAGTGATGGACGGCGATCTTTTCGGACATCATTTTTATCTGTGATTGAGGTATCTACAGGGAGTTCAACTTCGGCATAAATAATTTGAGTCTTCGAATTAATCGTCGAATCTGCCAAAGCTTCGATTACACCTTCAAAGTTAGTTATAACGCTTGAGCTAACCCAATTTTGACCACGTTCGGTTGTGCAGCGATCAGCAGCAGCTATGACCAATTTATTTTGCGATGCTGCAGCTTGAACGCGTATTACTTCCATAGGAGGAGAAGTTTTAGTCTGGCCAATTTCTGGCCAATTAGTTGGTAACGCTATTAACTGAGCGCCTTGCAACATAGCCAACCTAACCCACTCTGAAAATTCAAGATCGTAACAGATCATCGTTGCAATTCTTCCCTTGCTTGTGTTTACAACAAGTGGAGCCTTATCACCAGGTGTGAAGAACTTTCCTTCATCCCCAAATAAATGTGCTTTGGCATACCATCCAACAATTCCCGAATTATCAATAACAATTGATGCATTCCAGTATTTCGATTTATTTTCAATATTCATACCAGCGACAATTACGACATCTTTTTCTTTAGCCAGCTGCAAGCACTTGATTACAAATTCGCCACCGATACTTTGGGAACTTGCCTTTACTTCATTTATGTCCTGAAAACAATACCCAGAGGTGCTAAATTCAGGTAGCACTATTATTTCTGCATTATTGGAAATGGCTTGTGAGATTGCATCTAAAGCTTGCGAAACACAATAATATGCATCTTCCACATTTAGACTCAATTGGCATGCAGCGATTCGAACCATATGGAGGAGCCTAGGACACCTGACCTATACTTGCCAGATGTCATTCGAGCATCCATTAGATCCACTCAGCCATGCTGAACAAGAGTTGATTGTTGCTCATGCACGCAAGGCGTGGAAGCTCGGGGCGCATCATCTTTTTGCAATGCTGCAACTACATGAACCGACTAAGGCCGAACTTGCTTCAGGTAAAAAACTAGATCGAACCGCTCGAGTAACTATTTGGGATCGCAAGAAAGCAGTTGTTAGCGAAGGTCTCATTACTACCGAAGGTGTGGCTAAAGAGTTCAAAGAAATTCCCGGAGCTAAGTCTCCGGTCAGTGTTGTTGAATCCGCTGTTGCACTAGATGTAGTGCGTCGCGATCAATCCGTTAGAGATGCCCTTGCTCGCCGTGGCATAAACGACATCACAACTGTTCACATGGAGACATGGCCAATTGGTGCCCAGATCCCTGCGCATTTAGATGATGGTCGCCGTTTGATTTGGACGCCGATGTGGCATCAGCCAACACCAGATGCGAATTTTTATGCGCACCCGATTCACGGTCTGCATGCAATTGTAGATATCGATGCCGAAGAAGTTGTGGGCCTTGAAGACAATGCCGACATTGCGATTCCACAAACACCTGGGCCTTATCGCGAAAGCCAAACTGGCGGGAGCGTAAAACTTAAAGAGTTAATGATTCATCAACCTGACGGTGCCTCCTTTGATGTTCACGGTTGGAATATCACATGGGAACGTTGGTCTTTTCGTATCGGCTTTGATCAACGCGAAGGTTTAGTTATTCACGATGTCCATTTCACCGATGAAGGCAAAGCCCGCAAAATTGCCCACCGTTTATCTATCGCTGAATTAGTTATTCCTTACGGCGATCCAGCTCAAGGTGCCTACCGTAAAAATGCATTTGATACGGGTGAATTTGGTTTAGGTAACTTCACTAATTCACTCACGCTTGGCTGCGACTGTTTAGGTGAAATTGTTTACCTAGATGCTGCAGTTACTGAAGGTGATGGCACCGTGCGCACCATTAAAAATGCAATCTGCATGCATGAAGAAGATTTTGGAATTCTCTGGAAGCACGTAGATGTAGATGGCCATACCGAAGTCCGCCGTGGCCGACGCTTTGTGGCTTCATCCATAGTTACCGTGAACAACTATGAATACGGGTACTTCTGGTATTTCTATCAAGATGGATCTATTGAATTTGAAGCAAAACTCACTGGAATTGTTTTAACGCTAGCCGATAAACCAGGTGCGGATCATCCATCGGCAACTGAACTTGAACCAGGATTGTGGGCACCGTATCACCAACATATTTTGTGTGCGCGAATGGATTTAGATATCGATGGCACAAATAACAGTGTTGTTGAAATCGAATCTTTTGCCCACCCAATCGGTGAAAAGAATCCTTACGGTGGGGCTTATGAGACCCGCGAAACAGTTTTAACTAATGAAAGTAATGCCCAACGTTTAGTTGATCCTATAAAGAGTCGTTTCTGGAAAATTGTTAATCCCAATAAGAAAAACCATGTTGGCCATAGCATTGGATATAAATTAATTCCAGGCCACACAACGTATCCATTAGCTCACCGCGAATCCATTTTGGGTAAGCGCGCAGGCTTTATGTATAGCCATCTTTGGGTTACTCCCAATGTCGAAGCCGAGCGTTATCCCGCCGGTGATTATCCATTCCAACATGAAGGCGGCGCGGGTTTGCCAGAATGGACAAAAAATAATCGTTCTACCGAAAATACCGATGTAGTTCTCTGGCATGTATTTGGAACTAATCACATTCCACGCACCGAAGATTGGCCAGTTATGCCGGTAGAGCGAACCGGTTTTCATTTAAAGCCAAGTGGTTTCTTTAGACGTAGCCCAGCAATGGATGTAGCACCTTCTGATGCAGTGGATGAAGCGTGCGATTGCTAACCCTTAAGGCTTATTTAAAAGCGGCGCACTTCGGGCCGACCATGATTGTTACTGCAATCGCCTTCATTCTTGGCGTTCAACTGTGGTGGGAAGGTCCGGCCTACGGTATTGCCTTCACCGTTTTTCTAGGTCAATTACTTATTGGTTGGAGTAATGATCTTTATGATTACGCAGATGATGTGGCACATAAGCGCATTAACAAACCACTTGTTGCCGGCACGTTAACGCCCACTCAACTTCATCACACTACTTTTTTGCTTTTACCAATTGCCGCTGCAGCAAACTTAGTTGGTCCTTTGGGTTTTAAAGGGGGATTGGTTTACTTATTAGGTGTTGGTTGTGGCATCGCCTATAACTTTTACTTTAAGTTCTCCATCTTTTCATTTCTGCCCTATGCAATTGCTTGCGCAGCGCTGCCCGCGTCAGTGTACTTAGCTGTTAATCGCACTCCACCAATGTGGGTTTTATTAGGTGGATCTTTAATCGGAGTGGCATTTCATTTTCTCAATGTGCTGAAAGATCTCAAGCAAGATCGCGAAAGTAATATCGGGGGATTACCTCAAAGAGTTGGCAAAGCACCATCGGCAGTTATTGCAATCATCTTGCTTTCTACTGCGATTCTAATTTGTATAGTTAACAATCGCTAAACACATTTCATCACGGGTACCTTCACCCCAGACAACATAGTTCGGCGATAAATTCTTATACAGTGGAAGTAATTGGCGCAAACCCACATCATAGGTACATGTCACGGTGACGCTGTCACCAGCGACGGCGGAAATAGGTGTTGTTAGCCAATCAGTTCGCTGATTATCAAAGTTCCACTGAGGTCTGGAAGACATCACCGTTGTGTTTCCAGTTGCCCCATTTGTGTAAGTAACTGTGATTGTTTTGCCCAGCTGATGCATATGCGGGGTTGCACCATAAATCTTTATTGGCGAATTCACTCGCTGGGAACAGTCAGATGTTGCACTTGGAACTGGTTTAGCTGGATTCTTACCGCAGAAAAGCAACAGCCCAGCCTCTTGTACCGCTGCTTTATCTGAAGTTCGTTTCACTAAATCAGCTATCGCCGCATCACGATTACACAATGGACCTGACTCATTTGCTCCACAAGGAACTTCAATTGGCGCAGCAATCAGCATGGTCTTTAATTCGGCAACGGTATTTGTTGCAAAATTCAAACCAACTTTCATTGATGCTTTAAGTTCACTGCTGCTATGCCCAGGCATAACCATAAAATGTGACTGCAAAATAAATTGATCTCCGGCTGCTAACTGCATTCCGGTGCCTGCTGGGTATGACTTAAAATTACCGCCAGGTGCCCAGAAAGATATCCAACTCGAAGGTGCCGCTGGAGAGAATGCAGTTGCGCCTGAAATTCCAGTATCTCCAAAGCATGGCCAACCAGCTTCAGATGTTTGGGCATCTAAAGATTGTGCCGCTGCAACGTTTGTAGAGGTGAGCCGATACAAAATTCCGTGGTGTGAAACCATCAAATTATCTGGCGTAATAGAAACTGATTTCAAAAATGTAGTGCTCTTAAATTTTGGATTAAGCAAGAAACATCGATACTCATCAGTTCCGCCTGCAGGTGGAGTTGGAACGTAAGAAGGAGTAGTTAAAACTAAATCGTCACCAGATTGTGGAGCCGCTGTAGCAACAGGAACTCCAGCCGACCACACTAATTTCTTTCCAGATTTAATGCAGGTAAATGTAAGCGCATTAGATGTTGTTTTAGTTCCAAGCTTGGTACAAGTTGATCCAGCTTTAATCGTTGGGGTCGCTGCAAGGGCTTGGACACCAACGAGAACCAATACCCCAGTAAGAAGCATTGATAGGAAATAACGGACCGGTTTCATTCCGAAAGGATATTAGAACCCAATCGAAAATACCTATTTAGTTACTCGGTAACAGTAATTTGTAGCTCATAGACCTTAGTGACATCAGTCGAATTGAGCAGGTGAACCACAGTCGTTCCTACACCTACCGCTTTGAAAGCCGGATTAGTTGTATACGTTCCCTGATTACCACCGGGCACAAATTCTAAGATTCCATCAGTCAAAATATGTGAACTCCACACTGCTGGATCAGTAACCGTGAGCACTACTGAATTTCCAAGTTTTACTGAAACTTGAGTAGAAGTTGTCGGATCAATCATTACCGGTGCAATTACTTGTGGCAAAGCTTTACCGCTGGCCTTTACGGTCTTAAGCCCTTTAGCAACGGTTAACAACTGTGCATAAGTAATTCCACCGATACCTTGAACTTGAATCTCGGCGCCTTTATATGGCTTCACCGCTTTAGTTGTAAACATTAAATAACCACCAACGCGGGCAATGTCATTAACGCCGCATTTTTTAAAGGCTGCAGCATTCATCGGATCGCAATACACGTACACCTTGGCGTTGACGCCATTGATAGCTGCGACTCGTAAATATTTAGATAAACCCGGATTCGAACATTTAACTCCGGCCATCGTTTCCATAATCTCTAGATAGCGTTTAGTTCCACCATATTTTGCATACATCCATTGCTCTTGTCCTGGCTGACATGGCAACAATGAAAATGTGACTGCAGCTAAACCCAAAGTTGTAGATGGCTTGTACACCGAATAAGTCAGCCCAGTCTGTGCATCGGAGAATTTATCGCCCGAACCCATTGCCAACGCAGCCGTCGGCGCCAGGACGGTGAGTGCAAGCACCAGAGTAATGAATTTCTTCATGCACCCAACTTACTGGGCTTACCTGAATTGGCAAACGTGACTCCTGACCTATTGCGCAATATCACCCCGGGGTTCACTATTGCGCTCACAGGCAAGGGAGAGGCAAAGAATGAAAATCAACAGCATGATTACTGGCAAACGGGTAGAAACTATTTCGGCCAATGCAAGTATCCACGATTTAGTTAACTCCCTTAACTCCCACCATGTTGGCGCACTTGTTGTCTCTAGTGATGGAAAGAAAATCGATGGGATCGTCTCTGAACGCGATGTTGTGCGCGCAATGCCAGGCAAGCTCGATCAATTAGTAGGTATGCACGTTCGCGACATCATGACGGCTGAAGTTTTTACCTGCACCGCAGACTCCACAGTTGCTGAGCTCATGATCATGATGACCGAGCACCGAATTCGCCACGTGCCTGTTGTAGATGCCCAAGGCGCACTACTTTCCATCGTTTCTATTGGAGATGTAGTTAAAAGCTATGTCAGTGAAATTGATTCCGAGCGCACTGCACTTCGTGATTATGTGACCGGCGGAAATTAATAAAGTATGAGTATTCGCTTTCGACGCACGATGAAAATCGCCCCCGGCGTGCATTTGAATTTTAATAAGAATTCCATTGGCCTCTCACTTGGCCCACGCGGTGCGCATTACACAATGAATACCAGTGGACGTCGTACAGTTTCGGCTGGAATTCCCGGTACCGGTATTTATGCTTTCCAAACTTTAAGTGGAGGAAAACGCGCGACTACAACTAGACATCAGGAATTAACGCAACCTCCAGAAATTATTCCGCCTTCACCAGGTTTACTAGCTTCAAAGTTAGAGCGCGATTTTTATGCATTCTTGCAAGATGTTTATGATCCAGAATCAAAAGCCACACCTAAAGAATATATAGAGAAAGCTAAAGCTCTTGAAATTGCGCACCCAGCGCTGAAGTACCCACTCAATCTTTTATCTTTTGTGCATGCCGCAACTAGCCCAGATTTTTCCGACAAAATTGTTGCTTGGGGTAAAGAAGTTTGGGGCTACCGCGATGCTGCCTTTATGGATCCATTAGCCGAAAAATACTTCACCGGCATGGCACCGGTTACACACATTACTCGAGGTATTGCAACGCATGAAACTTTTAATAAGCAGGTACTGGGCTTTATCTGGGCAGAGGTTTTGCAATCCCAAGATATGTTCGATGAAGCCATTGAAGTTTTGCACGAAATGATTCCCGATCAGTTAGTTGCTATATCTATTGCAGATATCGAACTTTCCCAAGGCAAATTTGATGAGGCCATCGAGACCACCGAAGATATTGAAAATGTCGACGATGCAACGGCCATGCTGCTGATTTTGCGGGGAGTGGCCTTTCGCGAAAAGAATTTAAACGATGCCGCCGTTGAATGTTTTAAACGAGCGATGTCGCATAAAGATCGTTCAGAGGGTGTCATGCATCGGGCATTATTTGAACGTGCCGATTCATATGCACGAATGGGTAAGAAAGCTCTAGCCATTAAGGATTTAGAAAAGATTATGGTCGATGAACCTGGTTATCCCGAGGTTGAAGCCAAGATAGCTGAAATTAATAAGTAGAAGGTTGCACAACTTCGGCTTCGATGAGTCCAAAGCGAAGCATTAACTTCTTAAACTCAGCACCGGTTTCAACGCGCGAAAGTAGAATGAGCACCGCGCCAATTACTACATTTGCAATCGCGACAATAATTATCGGTAACCAATCAGTTCCGCCCGTAACTTGGCTTGTATACACACTTTGGCTAACAAACTGCATAGGCGTATCGCTGAGTCCGTGCATAATTATCGAGGGCCAGATACTGCCCGTCAGAATCATTAATCCACAGCACAGAAAACCAAAGCTAGCTGCATCAACAATCTGTCCCGATGTGTACGCAATTGATTGCCCACCCCAAAAAATATTCCCTAAATGCAGTAGTCCAAAATGTACCGACGAGACAGTGGCGGCAATCCACACGCCATATTCTTCAAAAGCCCCATACATTAAGCCGCGGCTGAATATTTCTTCATCAATGCCAATCCATAGCGCAAAGAAAAACCCAGCAAAGAGTTGATACGTGAGCCCCTCGTGAAATGGGATAACAAAAACGCTGGGTCCAACACACAACACAACTACGCCAACCGCAATCAGCGCTTTCTTCCAACTCATTCGCAGACGAAATTTACTGAGGATGCTGGGACAAAAGATCCGAATCAGAATGAGCGATATCGCAACATTGAGTAAGCGGCTTGCAATCACAAGCCACATTCCTTTTACCGGCAGCCAACCAAGGGGAATGAATCCCACGAGCCAGGTAGAAACCACCGTGCCAACAACCATGGCCGTGATGCTCTTCATTAATCTCAACCTCATGGCTTCAATCTAGAGAAGCCCACTGACAAACCCCCTCGGGCCTACTTACACTCAGCCAAACGCGCCTTCACCAGCGCCAAAATCAACTTAGTATCAACATCCCAATCATTAGGAATGCCAATCGTCTTTTTCTTCACAACTAAATCCGCCATCTTTGGCGCAAAATCTGCAATCACATCGGCGCTCCACGGAGACATCAAAATATGTTTGGTAGCAGCCGTTGCTCCAAATACATAGTTACCATCAATCTTTACCATCGGCTGATTCCACGCAATTACAAGCTCGGACTTTGGATACTTGGCTGCAATCGCCTTAAAGATTGTTCGCATGGTTTTAGCCTGTTCGGCAGTAATTGTTTTGTAATACTGCGCTGGAGTATCAAAGCGCTTGGCCGAAACTGACCCACGCGAATACATCACCAAAGCATTTGCATGCGCCTGTGAAAATCCATGGTTCTCTCGCAAGTATGCAATCTGCGCCGGATATTTTTCATCGGCTAAATCCTTCATCACCGAAAACCAATAGGACATCTTCTGCCCGTATTTCTTTTCAATCAGCGGAAAATGCGCCTCACGTGATGGATCCTTAGCCATATGCAAATTCTATCGAAAGCGCATCAAGTAAGAAAATTACATACAAAAGCCCCACAGAATTTAACCTGCAGGGCTTTTGCTCTGTAGCTCCAGTATGGAGCACTCTTTGACTAAGTAATTGAACTCTAGCACCAATACTTTTATCCACAGCAAAAATTCTCAGAACCAACCAACAAACTTCTCTGACTACTTTTCCTTTTGTGTACCGCTGTAGCTCAGCGGATAGAGCAACTCTTTGACTAAGAGTTAGGTCGTGGGTTCGAATCCTGCCAGCGGTACGCGCATCAAGTAGCCCCTCGGTTAGTCGCCTGGGGCTACTTTTTTGTGATTACATAAGGAAATTTCATAGATTCAGGGTTAGCGTTGCGCCATGGAAATCTCGCGCCGCAACCTTTTTAAAGGTCTAGGAATAATCGGCGCAGTCGGCGTTGCCGCAACAACGGGTGCGAAACTTCTGACTCATAAAGCTGCAGTACAAATTAATAGAATTAAAGCGGCAATTCCACGACCCACGAAAACTTTGGCCGCCCCACCTGCAGATCCTGCGCTGCAAACTCCTGGGCTTTCACCGCTATTCACATCTAATCAAGATTTCTTTCGTATCGATACCGCCTTCACAGTTCCACAAATTTCACTTGATACCTGGAAGCTAGAAATCGTTGGTTTAGTTTCTAAGCCAATAACACTTACATATGATCAATTAATCGCTCGCCCCACATTTGAACTCGACGACACAATTTCATGCGTTTCTAACGAAGTCGGCGGCACATTAGTTGGCAACGCGCGCTGGCAAGGTATTCGCTTGGATGATTTAATTAATGAAGCCCAGCCACATGCCAATGCCGATCAAGTTATGGGTTACTCAGTTGATGGTTTTAGCGCAGGTTTTCCACTGGTAGCACTCGATGGCCGCGATGCAATGATTGCAATTGCAATGAATGGTGAAGCCCTGCCCGATAAACATGGTTGGCCCGCACGCATTATTGTGCCCGGACTATATGGATATGTATCTGCAACTAAATGGCTCACGCGAATTGAGTTAACGCGCTTTGATCAAAAACATGGATATTGGATTGAACAAGGCTGGTCAGAGCGCGGCCCAATAAAACTGCAATCGCGCATCGATACACCGCTCAATAATGGTGAAGTATCAGTTGGCCCAGTTGCCATTGCTGGTGTTGCTTGGGCGCCACTTGTTGGAATCTCTAAAATTGAAGTTCGCGTAGATAATCAGCAATGGCGTAGCGCAACTCTTGGCCCTGAAATTGCTAAGACAACGTGGCGTCAATGGTGGATCGATTGGAATGCCACTAAAGGAATCCACCACATCACTGTTCGTGCAACCGATGGCGAAGGCAACGTGCAATCACAAAAGAATGTGCCTATTGCTCCCAATGGCGCCGAGGGTTGGCACACCATTTCCGTACAAACCCTTTAAAGTAGTAGCCATGCGCAAGAAAATTACGATCACTCTTGTTACTCTTTTGCTCTTTCAATCCTGCGCCTATGCCGCAACTCCTAATAAATATGCAGCAGCGCAAAAAACTGCGCCTTATCAAATTCTTCAACCCAGCTTTGTTGGCGACTTATTAATTCGCACTTTTGCCATGCAAACGTGTGGCGCCACAAATCCAAAATCTTTACAAGCAATCTATGGGGAAGATCGCTCCATTCAAATCTTAGAAACTGATTCTGCCGTTAAATGCCAAAACCCAGGTATAGGTGTCAAAGTTGCAACTGCCACAATCAATGGCAACAAAGCAACAATCGTTGCTTTTTGCGACCCAGCAAATAAAGTGCAGTGGAAGAAATGTTCTACAGCCGATATTTCTAACGGGGGTGGATATGCATTGTGGAAAGTTCCAGCGGCCGGCAAACTCCATGGCACCGAAGTTGAAGTCATAGTTTCGGGCTTCACGTACGCCAATCTTTTAAAGATCGCGCGGGGGATGACTACAAAATATGACTAAGCGGCAAGAGTTTCAAGTTCTCAGAACATATAACGATTTTGAGGTTCGCGAATATCTGCCATGTGTAATTGCCGAAGTAAAAGTATCTGCGCACTACTCCACCGCATCCTCGGCAGCTTTTGGTTCACTCTTTAAATACATCTCGCAGGGCAATAAGACTTCACAAAAAATTGCAATGACCGCTCCTGTTATCGCTGCCCAACGCGCAGATAAAGCCGATGCCGATGAATGGTTTGTCTCATTTGTTATGCCGGCCGGCAGCACCTTTGCCGATATGCCAGATCCCAATGATTCACGGGTTACTTTGCGCGAATTAGATACCGAGACCTGCATCGCAACTTCATTTCGAGGCCGAGCAACTGAAGAACTATCGGCTAAGAAAGTCATTGAACTGCGCGCGGCTGCAGCCAAGGAAAACATTTCGCTCTCCGAAGAAACGCGCATCTGCCGCTTTGATCCGCCTTTTAAACCGGGCTTCCTGCAATACAACGAAATCGTGATCCCTACTTCTTAACTAGCTCATCACCGATGCTGATAGTTCCTGGTTGCACGCAACTGGCATAGATACCAAAGTAAAAACCGGTACCGAATCTGGATTCTTGCCGCCCGCGATAATCACCGATGTGCTTGAGCGTTTTTAAATCAACGATTCCACTGTTTGGATTTCGTGTCGTTGCCGCACACCGCTTAACGGCTTCACCTGCTCTAATGATCGCGCTACCGATAAAAAATTCCTGATCCATCCACGTATCTTCTTCATGTGCACCAACGCCATCAATCTGAATCAGCATGCGAAAGCGATCCGGATCAATAGAACCTACCTGGGCCGACTCTTCCAACGCTTTCATCGATGCACTGCTCAATAGCGATAATGGTTCAACATCACTTCCGTTGCGACCAGGTGCCGTCTTAATCAACCGCACTTCTTTACCAAGGCGATCTGACATTAATTGATTCCAAGGTCCATCAACGAGCGCGCCGTCTACATCCCACACATTGAAGAAGTTGCCTGCTTGCGCAGGCCCCTCCTCAACGCTTGCTTCTACAAGCACTTCACCATTTTCTAGAATGGCCAAGGTTGCATTCTTTGCATCGTAATTAGCTTGCAAAGGGGCAATGTGCCCTTCCTTGGTAAATGAAAGCATTGTGTTTTCTTTATCTACGAAAAAGAACTCACGGTCACCAACGGCGCCACGAGCAGTAATTTCTACCGAGGCAGGGTGATGTAACGCAAAGCCCTTAACGGGTGTAGTAGATAAATTAACTACTTTCATGATTTCAAACGCAAAACGTTTAGATACTTGCGTGATGGATTAAGCCGCCACCACGGAACTTGAGCATTGGTGTTTTCTGCCAAACATCCATTGCATCATCAAAGCTCTTTGAATTAGCCATGAACTTATCTTGAGACTTTCCGTAGGCCTCTGCGCTTTCAAACTCAACGGCATAAATCCATGCGCCGGCATACTCTCCATATCCGCCTTCCCAAATATTTACTGCACTTGCTCCAGCTTCCGCAAGAAATAACTTCTTCCATTCTGCTAGTCGTCCCATTTGCTGACGACGAGTAATGCCATCCATACCTTCAACTATCCATACTTCAGTTGTTTGTGCCATGTGATTCTCTCCTCCGTGCCGAAAGTTCGGCTTTTGAAAAATACATGCAAAGGGGGGTGAGTTCAATAGATGAGGGGCGCCAGTATTGAGCGTGCACACCGCTTGTCAGTCTGGACTTCTAATCTGGGCTCATGTTAGAAACCCTGTTCTTCACCACCTTGATCTTCCTGTTCTTTAACCGCACCAAGAAAAAGCGCCGGCCCCACACAATCGAGGGCGAACTCAAGGAACTGATCCAAAGTGATCAAGAAAATAAAGGCATTGCCTTAGAGATTAAGAACTACTTGTTAGCAATCATTGAAAGTAATAACAATGATGATCCAAAGTTTAGTGATGAACACTTAGCTAAAGCACAAGAGATTATAGATAAGGCTGGCCCTGGTGCTTTTTATTGGATGAGTGATATCGCAGCCCAATTAGCTTTACTAGCTGCTGCTCAGATCAATGGGATACCTACGAATGTGAATGCCGAGCTAGGGGAGAGTGCAACGGCGCAGGATGTTGTGAGGGTTGTGGTGAAGTAAGTTAGGCAAATCTTTTTATAAATCTAATCCCTAATTCAACGAACCCTGTTGTGATAGCCGCATAAATAAATAGGAATGAGATGTAAGGGATTCGAAAACCCCATTGATCCCAAAAATCTGCCTTGCCCCAGAAGTTGTCATAAATCCATGAGGGCATTCCAGGTAGGAACATGCATGATAAGAATGTAACGACCAATATCGAAATACGTGTTTTGTTCATAACATGACTCTAGGTGGACTCACTGACAAATGTGGCTGTGTGCACGATAATTAAGAGTTAACGGAAGTAAGGTCTTACGCACTACTAATCACGCACGATACAGCATGTGATAAGCCTAGTAAACGCTCAATTATCGGATTTCGCATCCAAATGACTATCCGCGTTGCTACCTCGTTGCTACCTACTCCGGCTTATAGGGCGACTCTTCTTTTTCATTTCTCGCATATGGTGTGAAATTCACAGGACTTTCCTTGGGTTTTCTCACCTAAGAGGTGTGGAAAGCGCCATAAATCTCATTTACAGTTTTTACATGACAAATGAATCTTCAAGGATAGCTATGAACCATGAACATGAAATTACACATTTAACTGAAGTAGACCGTCGCAAATTTCTTCAATTATCGAGCTTGGCAACTGGCCTTGTA
>Ga0194057_10000675_pt1 | contig 17807 bp, 17 predicted proteins | sample SepL4415m_MetaG_FD_155474 | JGI IMG/M metagenome (GOLD analysis project Ga0194057, IMG submission 155474) | Anoxic zone freshwater microbial communities from boreal shield lake in IISD Experimental Lakes Area, Ontario, Canada - Sep2016-L442-15m | ecosystem: Environmental > Aquatic > Freshwater... | reverse complement strand
CAGCCTGCCGTGGACGCAGCTCGGAGTGTTCCTCGTGCTCGCCGTGGTCGTCGGCGTCGTCGCGGCGGTGCTGCCGGCGCGCCGCGCCGCGGGCACGCGGATCCTCGAGGCCATCCAGTACGAGTGAGAGACGGAGACGCGGTCGTCACTCTCGCGAGTGACGACCGCGTCCCGAAGCCGGCCCGGCTCCTTCCCCCTGGGAGCACGGACCCGGTCAAGAGGGCCGGGGCGGCGCGAGCCGCCCCGGCCCTCTCATGCATGTGGGCGGAACGGCGCCGACCGGCTGGGCGGTCCCCCGCGACTGTCTCTGCTTGGGGATAGTGACCCATCAGCCTCCGGTCACCACAACCGGAGTACAGGCCCAAACGGAGGCGCTCTCCCAACTGAGCTAGCGGCCCACGAGGGGGACAAGTATGGAGCGAGCCGCAGAACACGGTCAGCAGGCAGGCGAACGGTTACAGCCGGGTTGCAGACGCCGTCCCCCGAAGACCCTGAAGCCGATACAGAAGAAGGCGATGCCCGTCCCGGCCATCCACCGGCAAGTCGTTAGACTGCTCCTTCATTGTGCGGGGAAAGCCAGTACGGCCTCCCCCATGCGAAGGGAGAATGCCATGGAGGTATTCCACGATGGCGAAGATAGCGGGGCACACGAAGATTTCGTGAAGTAGATCGTCGAGAATGCAGACGGGTTCTCCATCCAGGGCAGATCTGCCGACACCATGAGGCTGCAGAGACCAACCTGCAATCACGCGAGTCCCGACGAGCAGGGAAGTCTCACGAAGCATCGGAAGGTGTGGTGGCCAGACAGGAGTGAGCTTGAGGCGTGGGCTGGGAACCAAAGCAACAAGCCCTTGCAGGTCTGCAGAGACTGCATGGATTGGAACGCCCGCCGGTGTTTCCCGAAGGGTGTCGCCGCGGGACGACTGAGGGCGGTGCGTCCTCCTAACCCTCGGGGCTGATGTTCTGGTTCAGGTGGAAGAGGTTGCCGGTGACGGCGGGCCGTCGCCGACGGCGGCTGATCCTGAGGGCGTTCGTGCGGTCAGCTTGTGGTGCGGAGCGTGAGGGTCTTCACCATCTCCGTGATCTCGTCGATCTGAGCCTGGGTGGCCCCGGGCATGTGCTCGCCGTCGATGACCGGTCGGTACCCATCGACGTCGAGGATCCCCAGACTGTCTCGCTGCCCGGGTCCCTGCTGGAAGCGCCCCCTCCGTCCCCGCTGATCCGGCTGTCGAAGTAGCCGCCCTCGCATTTGGTGAAGTCGATGTGGGCCGGTACGGAGGTTTCGACGTAGAGACCTTGGTACCCGGCAACCGTGACTGGAACCGGGTCGCTTCCGGCCCTCAAGGGCTGGGCGGCAGGTGCTGGGCGAGGTCGGCGACGGTTGGCCAGGGGTCTACGCCGTTCTTCCCGGCCTTGCACGGATCTGACATCACACTCTGGACCTCCCAGAAGGAGACGCCGAGGGCGACACTCGCGCCGCAGCACAGCGCCTGCGTAGCGTGGTCGCTCGCGGCCCCGCGTCGCCCGGCCTCGAGGCGGACGCGCGCTACCTGCTCGGTCACTCCCTCGGCGCGAGCGCGGACCGCGACGGCATGAGTGCCGAGTGGGCGGCGGTGCTGCGCCTGCACGCCGTTGCCGCCTCCCCCGGGCCGCTCTTGGCTATGGAGAAGTTCGGGTCGGTCGCCGAGGCGGCGCTGGCCGAGTTGCCGCAGGAGCTCCTCGATCGGCTGGGCAACGTGGCCGTCCTGATCGCCGATCGCCCTTCGCCGCCTTCTCCTACAACGCCGCGACAGGCACGGCGTACGTACCGGGCGACGCAAGCGCCACCACACAGAACCTGATGGCGAACGCCGGCCTCGTCCGCGCCGGTGTCGTCGCCGATCTCATCCAGGCGACGGCATGGGTCTTCGTCGCGATGGTCTACTACCTGCTGCTGAGGCACGTGAACGAGAACTGGGCTCGTGCGATGGTCATCCTCATCGCTCGAGTCTTCTACGGCCTGTGGCTGGTGCCGTTCGGGCTACTCGCCTACGAGTCATGGCTGTTCCCCAAGGCGCTGGGCGTCCTGCTCGTGGGCGGAGGCGCCTGCTATCTCGTGGGCCTGCTTGCGGTGTTTCTGGGCCCCGCGTTCGGCGAGGCGGTCACTACGTTCATGACCCTCATCCCGACTGCCGCCGAGGTCTGGATGCTCGGGTATCTGCTCGTGATCGGGGTGAGATCCTCGCCCCCGACCGGTCGCGCACCCGTCGCGGTCTGAGGTCAGACGCCCATCTTGGCACGTGCTGCCGGCGAAGCCCCGAGTAGGCGTCTGTCTGCCTGACGTGTTTCGGCGTCAACTGAAGCGCGCCCCGCTGTCTCCCTCGTCGAGAATGCTCGAGCGGGGCGCGCTTTCTGCTGCATGCCGTCGTTAGACCGTCGCGTAAGGGCAGGCAGCTGTTTCCTGGCTCAGGGGGCTCAGGCTCTCCATTGCCGGATCAGCCGCTCGCGTCGTCGAGCGCAGAAGAGCGATGCCCAGCCACGCGAACCACACGATCTGCAGCAACCCAAAGCCGTATGCCACGTCGTTGAGTGCCGGCACGACTGAAATGACACCTGCAGCGCCGATCGCCACGCCGAGCCAGTTCAGCGCCTTGGGCAGTCCCCCGGTGCGCAGAGCTGCCACGCTCACCAGCAGGATCCACAGACCGCCGAGAAGCTCACCGCCGGATCCACCGAGGCCCTGAGCCACAGGCTCGATCGCCTGCCAGGCCGCTACAGCTTGCGCCGGATCGGCGCCGTGGAGCCCGACGACCGCCGCCGCGCCGGCATTGAAGATCATCCCGCTGGCGACGAGCACGACGGCCCAGATGAGCCCCACAGCCGTCGCCGCCTGGGCCAGGATCGGGGCTCCGTTCCGCAGGCGCGGGTAGAGCGCCAGTGACAAGACGGCCAGGACGAGGCCGAAGATCACATAGGTGATCAGATACATGACCCGCATGCTGTTGTGGTTGCCTACGAGCAGGGCCACCTTCTCAATGGGATCCACGACATCCTGGTACTTCACGACTATGAGGAAGTAGGGCATCGCCACCAGGTAGGCTGCAGTCAGGTAGAACGCTGCCAAGCCTCCGACCTTCTGCTTTCGCACTCCTCCACCGACGGACGTATTCATTCGCGTCTCCTCTCTCGTCAAAGCGCGTTGCGCTTGCCGCCCAGACACGTACATGGTCCTCTTCTGCGCCGGCTGGTACGCCGGCGGCGTCAGCCAGCGGCGCTCGCGCGCTCAGCCCGGAGGGCCTGAACCGGGACCGGCGAGCGCGTCCACGCTGGTAGTCCCGTCGTCGGCCACCTGCGACGTCCACTGGGCGCCGTCCCAGTAGCGGTGCGCATGGCGGCCGCTGGGGTCCGCGTACCACTGCGCGGGAGGGAGCGCTGTCGAAGGGAGCGCTGGCTCGGGCGCTGTGGTCGGCGCTTCGAGAGTGAACGGCGGGTAGCGGTCGCTCAGCCCCAGGGCATAGCCGCTCACCCGAGTCTGCCAGCGGACGAAGCCGGCGACGAAGCCGAACATGCCGCGCGGGAAGCGGGCGCTGAAGAGGATCACCCACTGCGTGACGAGCCAGAGCACGAAGACGGCGATGCCCAGGAAGAAGAGCGCGATGAGGTGCGGCAGGGCGGCGATCTGGCGGAGGAGCAGGCCGGTCCCGGCGTTGCTCGAGAAGTTGTAGCTGCGCCCTGTGGACGCTCCCCCGCCCGTGTCCCGCGCGAAGTGCGCGGCCAAGGCGATGATCGCCGCGATGAAGACGAGCTCGACGATCACGGTGAAGAGCGCATACGGGCGGCTGCTCTGCGCCGGCCGCTCCGCCATCACGTCCACGGGATAGTCATCGACGGGCTGCAGGGTGAACGGCGGGTAGCGGTCGCTCAGCGAGAGGACGAAGGCCGAGACGCGAGTGCCCCAGCGCAGCACCCCCGCGACGAAGGCGAACATGCGCGGCGGATACTCGCCGGTGATGACCACCGCCACCTGCGCGACCAGCGCCACGAAGAACTGGGCGATGCCGAGGAAGACGAGGACGAAGAAATGCGGGATGAGGGCGAGGAACTTGATCAGCAGGATCGTGAGCGCCGCCCATCCGCGTGAGCTGCGCTCGGGGTAGTCGGCGCGCACGTCGATCGGGTAGTCGTTGAGAGCCATGTCGCCCTTCCTCAATCGGATTCTGAGCTGCGCCGCGTCCACACCAACCAGACGATCAGCGCCATGCACGCGACTTCAACGGCCGCGAAGAACACGTAGTGCGGGGTCAGCGAGCCGCCGCCTACGACGAACACGGTGGTGATCACCGCTGCCACGGTGTTCGCCCAGCGGTTGGGCCCCGGCTTGAGGACGCGGGACGCGAAGATCATCGCGATCGGGATCTCTATGAGTATCGCGAACCCCAGCAGAAGCCCCGGAGTGATGGTCACGCCCGCTTGTCCGGCCCACAGTTCCTGCAGCGCTCCCGGCTTGATGAAAGTCAGGATGTCCGCGAAGGCCATGGTGAACATGACCACGACCCAGAGCGTTGAGATCCTCATACCCATGTCTTTCATCACATCAGCCCCCCTGATTGAACTCATTGTGCCTTTCATCGTGAGCCCTGCCTTCCTTTCCCCTTGAGCGCGTTGACCTGAGGAGGGCCCGCGGGCGCGTTCGCCGCCGGTCGTAGCCCTGCCAAACTACTATTCGCCAGACTGCGTAGGACCTTCGACGCAGCTGCCTTGGTGACGGAGGGCCTCGGCGTGCCCCAGCGAGGGCTCGCTGCTGAGCAACGGCGTCGCAGGGCGCTTCGCACCGTCGGCTCACCTTCAGCGACGACGGTTCGCATGCTGCTGGGCCTTTCTCCTGGACTTCCGTTCATGAGGCAAGGCTAGCGCGGATCGTCGCCGCGGACGCCGGCCAAGCGGAGAGGAACGCAGCTGGCGCGGAGGGGAGTCTTTCCACTGGCCGGCTGGCCAGGTCGTGCCGTGCGCCGGCCCTGGCGCTATTCCTGCTCAGTGACGGGTCCTGGTGTCCGGTCGCCTAACCGGCCGCTCCTCCCGATCCAGCATGTCTGGGTGTGGCGGCGCGATCCTCGTGCGCCGCCTCACGCTGGCTCGGCTCGGCTCGGCTGCCGTCCCGGTCGCAAGACCCCGCGTGCGCTTCCAGGCAAGTGAAGCGCTCGCCGCCCACGGCGTCAAGGCCGACCATGTGAAGGTCTGGCAGACGGTCGGCGAGCTGGGCTGCCGGCGCAGGCGCTTGAGGAGCGGCGAGCCGCGCGAGCCGGCTACCGGGTCGAGGACTGGACGTGGGGCGCCTAGAGGGTGAGGAGTACGGTGCGGGGCGGTTGAGACGGGAGCGTCAGGGACAGAAGCGTTGCACTACAAAGTTGAGCTCACAACGGAGACCACTAGCCGCCCTGGGCAACGGCGATGACCACGTTCCCCCGCTTGTGTCCTTCGTCGACGTACCTGTGGGCCTCGGCGAGCTCCTCCAGCGGATAGCATCTGTCGATCACCGGCCTGATCTCGCCCTTTGCCGCCAGCTCGCCGAGCAGTAGCAGGTCTGCGGCGAGGAGCTTCGGTCTTCCGTCATCGACCGAGACACGCTTGCCACCAGAGGCCAGCGCCCGCTCGCAGTGCCGCAGTGCCGTCGCGCTCTTCCTCTTCCCGACCGCGTCGAAGATGAGGTCGTAGCGTTCGCCCCTGTCCGAGAAGTCCTCTCGCGCGTAGTCGACCACCGTGGTCGCGCCCAGAGACCGCACCAGCTCCAGGTTCGCCGCGCTGCACACCCCGGTCACCTCGGCGCCGAAGTGCCTGGCAAGCTGCACCGCAGAGGTGCCGACCGCCCCGGAGGCGCCGTAGACGAGGACCCGCTGTCCCGCCCGAAGGTTGGCCCGTCGCAGAACGTGGAGCGCGAGAAGGCCGCCGTAGGGTATGGAGGCGGCCTCCTCGTCTGTGAGGGCGGCCGGGCGCCTCGCCAGCAGCCCGTCTTCCGGCCAGCACACATACTCGGCGTACGTGCCGAAGAGATGCCGGTTGAAGCCGAACACCCGGTCGCCTGCTTTGAACGACCCGGCCTCCGGCCCGAGCGCATCGACCTGCCCCGAGAGCACCATGCCGAGCACCTTGCGCCGCGGCGCGCTCCAGCCGAGCGCGATTCGCGCCATGATCCGATACGCGAAGCTGAGGTTCAGGCCCCGGACGTAGCAGTCGCTCGACGACACGGCCGTGGCGGCGATGCGGATGCGCAGCTCGTTCCTCCGCGGGGTCGGGGTCTCCATCTGCTCGAGCCGCAGGACTTCCGGCGGACCGTACCTCGTGCAGACGACCGCTCTCACGTGCTAAGGGCCTATCCCGATAGGGATGTGCGTGCGGGGCGTTCGTGGACCGAGCGGGGCGGTCACGAGACGGTCCCCTCGTAGCCCAGCTACGTGGGCATCCGGGGAGGGGCCGCATCCGCGACGTGTCCACGGGCGCATCCGTGCGTGCAGACCTATTGGGATAGGCCCTAAGTCCCTTCTGCCTGCAATCTCGCGTTCGCTTCCAGGTGGAACGCTCTGCGCGTGAGCCGGCGGCCCACGGCGCCAACGGCTCCATCCTACGCCTCTGGCCTGACTTCTCGACGCGCTTGTTCCGCGCGACCACGGAGCGGCATCGTCATCCACGTGATCTCGATGGGCGCGTCGGGCTGGCCGCTGGCCACGCTGAACCCGGCAAGTTCATAGGAGCCGATGGCGTTCCGGCTGCTGGGTACTTGGAGCCGATCGGCCTCGGCACTCTTCGCGGCCTCGCAGATGTGCGCGAGCAGCCGCGTGCCGACGCCGCGACCGTGAACGTCGGCACGCACGTAGAACTGCGACACCGTGTACTTCGGCGCGTCGGCTTGATGCCATGGTTGGGCAGTTGGCTGCGGCGGATCGAGCACATCGCCCCTTGGTCACTGGTCCCTCTGTCCCCAGGGCGCCTGAGATACTCGGACACTCAGGATCCCGGCGCCTTGGGGGGCGGGTGGACGCGGCCGGCTGCCCCCTCCTCCGCGACGGAAACGACCACATGCCCCTTCTTGTGCCCCTGCTCGACATACCTGTGCGCCTCGACGATCTCGTCCAGCGGATAGCACCTGTCGATGACCGCCCGGATCTTCCCGTGCTCGATCAGATCTGTGAGGAACACCAGATCCTCGGGACTCCCGCCACCGCCGGATCCAGAGTCAGAGTTGACGTTGAGGTAGACGCCGCCCTTCTTCAGAGCCTTCTTGCCCCGCGAGGACGGCAGCTTGTCCACCGCATCGAACACGACGTCGTAGGACTCACCTTCGGCGAAGTCCTGCTCCGTGTAGTCGATCACGTGATCGGCGCCGAGCGACCTGACCAGCTCGACGTTGGCGGTGCCGCAGACGCCTGTGACCTCCGCTCCGAAGGACTTCGCGAGCTGCACCGCATAGGTGCCCACGCTTCCCGAGGCTCCATAGACCAGGACCTTCTGGCCGCGCTTGATGTTCGCCTTCCGAAGGACCCTCAAGGCCGTGGCCCCGCCGGTGGCGACCCCGGCGGCGGCCTCCTGCAACGACATGTTGGCCGGACGCATGGCCAGCATCCCGTCCTTCGAGATCGACTTTCTGGGCTTCTCGCGGATGCACGCGTACTCCGCGTACGCGCCAAGTCCCCATCCGGTGAACCCGAAGACCTCGTCACCCTTCTTGAACAGCGTCACGTCCTTGCCGACCCGTTCGACCACCCCGGCCAGCTCCATTCCCAGGATCGGGTTCCTGGGCCGGGTGAAGCCGAGGACGAGGCGAGCCATGAGCCGCTGCCCGCGGGGAACGTCGAAACTGCGGATCCGCACGTCCCCCCGGTGAGCGGTGGTCGCGCACACCTTGATGAGGACCTCGTCGTCCCCGGGAACAGGCCGCTCCACATCACGAAGCTGAAGGACGTCGGGGGGGCCGTAGGCTGTGCAAACCGCCGCCCTCATGAGGCGCCTTCTCCAGTCGCCGCGACCGACGCAAGGGCGGGCGCGCTGAATCCTTTGACGATCAGCCATACCGCGAGGACGATCTCCGCCACCGCCAGGGGCAGCATCAGGATCCCGAAGCCGTGGCCGAACAAGGCCAGCAGCGGCCAGGCCAGGTAGAGGACGGCGCCGACGAGGCCCCAGACCGACAGCCAGCGGGGGATGAGCCGCGACTGGTAGAAGAGGGAGTAGAACATGAGGGAGCCGAGGCTGAAGACGATGGCAGTGAGGTACCCGGGAAGCGGACCCGCGAAGAGCGCGCTGAGGGTCTGGAAGTGCGGAGCGCCGGCAGACGCCGCCTCCGCATGCTCCCGGCTGAGCTCGACGAGCAGCAGCCAGGCGGCCGCACTGGCCATGTAGGCGACGGTCTCGAGCGCGCCCCTGAAAACGACGCATCCAAGCGCCAGAACTTCGTTGACCTTCTTGAAGACGGGGAACATCAAGACCGGGACCATCGCCAGCGCGAGGCCCATGACCAGCACGAGGAGCGCTCCCAGCACGACCTGGTTCTGGCTTGCGGCGATCTTGGTGAGGGCATCCCGGCCGTCCAGCAGACCTCCTGTCACCACGTAGCTCAGCACGCCGGCGATGTCTCCGATGATGAACAGCGCCCCCACGATGATCGCGGACTTTCTGTACGAGAACATGTCACTCTCCTTCGTCTGTCGCTTGTGGTTCCGGGCTGGGTCCAAGGCGATTGACCGAGACCAGCGGCACGCCGAGATCGCGCACCTTCTTCAGGAGTCCATGGAGCGCGGCCTGGTCGACGACCGCTCCGGTCAGGAGCGTGTCGCCGTCGTCTTCCAGCGTGATCGACAGGCCTGCGAACCAGCCGGTCCAGGCGGGCCCGAGATGGCCTTCGATCCTGATCTGATAGATCGAGGGCCATGCCGGGCCTGTCCCCTGGTTTCGTTGCTCTGCCACTCGTCTCACCGCCCTTCTTCCGCCGCTCGAGACGTCTGCAGTGCGCCTCCTCTACGAGCATGGGGGCGTACGGAGGCGCCGTCATCGGTCCAAAGGACTATTCGGTGGGACTAGTCGCTGGGACTAATCGGCGTAGCCCTATTGAGCGACGCGCGGCCCGCAGGGCCCTGCGCGCGGCGGACTAATTGCGGACTCGCCGCGGGCCGCGGCTGGGTGCGGAAGCTCGATGGGACGCGAGATCAGTGCTGGGGTAGGACTCCCAGTTCCCTCGCCTTGGCTACAGCCTGCGTCCGACTGTGGGCGTCGAGCTTGTCGTAGATGCTGCGCGCATGGGCCTTGACCGTGTACAACGAGAGGTACAACCGGGCGGCGATCTCCCGGTTCGTGAGCCCCGCGGCGATGTGTTGGAGCACCTCACGTTCGCGTTCGCTCAAGAGCTCGACGCGATCGGACGACGCTCTGGAGGGGCCGGTAGAGTGCGGCTTGGCCGGCGGGAATGCCGCCAGCATCCGCCTCGCGCTGTCCGGCGCCATCGCGCGGGAAGCGGCTTCCCGGAGAAGGCGGGCCATCGGCGGGCCCTCATCCACGAAGACGCCGACGTAGCCCTCCGGTTCGGCCAGGCACAGGGCGCGCTCCAGCGCCGCGAGGGCCGAGGATGCTTCGCCTTGCGCCTGGAGGGCACATGCCTGCAAAGCCAGGATCTCGATCACGCTCCCGATCCTGCCGCCTTCTTCCGCCGCATGAAGGAGGCGCTCCAGGAGTCTCACGGCATCGTCGACCGCGCCGGCCACCCGCTCGCCCTCATGCCGGACGATAAGCACTCTTGCCAGCGTGATGTGTTCGAACTCGTGCAAGTAGGCAAGATCGTCGACGGCGGACAGGCCTCGTTCACGTACCCACTCCAGTGCTTCGGTCACCCTGCCCTGCGCGGCCCAGATCCGGGCCTTCAGAGCAGATATGGGGCGCGCGTCCGGCAAGGGCGTCCTGATGAACAGGCGCTGAGCCTCGTCCAGCAAGCGTAGAGCACCCTCCAGGTCGCCCTCTGTCTGGTGGAGCCGAGCCTGGGCGACACACCAGCGCCACCTCCAGACCGGCAGCTCCCCTTGCTCGCCCAGCTCCTTGCTTCTCAGCAGGTGTTCCGCGGCGGCGGCCAGGTCACCCCGTTCAAGGTCCAGCTCACCCAGCCCCCGATACAGGTCGGCCGTGTCCGGGGGCGGAGGCTCGCCCTGGTCCACCACGACCCGCAATAGCCGCACGAGTGCGTCGGATGCCTCACGGAGACGACCCAGCGCCGGCCTGATCTCAGGCAGGACAGTCATGGCGCTGATCGCGTCGGGGATGTTACCGGCCGCAAGCAGTCTCGCGCTGTAGTCGACGAAGACCCGGTCGGCGGCTTCCAGGTCGCCGCTGGCCCAGTACGTCAACCCTATGAGCGCCGTCGCCTGTTGGCGCCTGACATGGTCTCCTTCGGGCAGGAGCTCGAGCACCCGCTGAGCGTGTTTCACGGTGCCGGGCACGTCCCCGACCGAATGGGCGTTGTAGGCACGGGCCACCTCTATGGTCGCCAGCAGAGACCGAAGCTGGTCTTCGTCCACAACGCCATTCGGCTCGCTCGTGCCGGGCTTCAGCCAGCGCTCGGCCTCCCGCAGCCAGGCCTCGGCGGTCTCCAGCTCTCCGCTGCCCATCAATGCCCAGGCAAACCAAACGCCGAGCACAGGCCGAGAGCGGATCAGCTCGTCCGGCAGCGCGCTGGCCCACTTGAGCCATGTGGCGGCCTGGGAGGTGTCCTCCGTCATGGGCGCCGCCAGCTCGATCAGGTCGGCCGCCCACCCGAAGTCCTTGGCGCACAGGGCGTGACGGATCGCGTCGGATCGCGAACCGTTCTCCTCGTACCACTCGCTCGCTCGGCGGTGCAGAGCGGGCAGATGATCCGGCTGTTCCTCGAGCAAGTACGCTTGCAGGACATCGGCGAAGAGGTGGTGATAGCGATACCACCGACGCTCTTCATCGAGCGGGACGACGAACAGGTTGTCGCGCTCCAGGCGCTCGAGCGTCCCTTTGCCATGCTTCTGCCCGGTGACGGCATCGCACAGAGCACCGCACAACGTGTCGAGAATGGCGGTCTGCAGCAAGAAGCTGCGCGCGCGTTCTGGCTGGCGCTGAAGAACCTCCTCGACCAGGTAGTCCAGCACGAAACGGTGGCTGCCGGCGAAGGTTCGAATGAAGCCGGCGGCATCTGACCGCCCCTGTATGGAGAGCGCCGCCAATTGCAGGCCGGCGATCCATCCTTCGGTGCGGGTCTCCAGGGCAGTGATGTCCTCTGCCGAGAGGTCGAGGCTCATGACCCGGTTGAGGAACTCTGCGGCTTCGGAGGGGGTGAAGCGCAGGTCGGCCGCGCGCAGTTCGGTCAGTTGCCCCCGAGCACGCCACCGGGCCAGGGGTAGATGTGGATCCTCCCGCGTGGCTATGACCAGGTGCATCTGTGGCGGCAGATGCTCCAGCAGAAACGCGAGAGCATGGTCCACCGGTTCGGAGTCGACGACGTGGTAGTCGTCGAGGACGAGGACGACACCTTGCGGAAGAGTCGTGATCTCGTTGAGCAGGGCCGTCAGCACCGCTTCGGTCGGTGGCGGCTGGGGAGACTGCAGCATGCCGAGCGCCCCTGCCCCAACATCCGCCGCAACCGTCTGCAGAGCGGCGACGAGGTAGGTCATGAAGCGCGCCGGATCGCTGTCCCCTTCGTCCAGGGAAAGCCAGGCAGGACGAACCTCCGGTTCAAGACGCTCGCAACCGGCCGCCCACTCGCTGACTATCGTGGTCTTGCCGAAGCCGGCCGGGGCAGAGACAAGGATCAGCCTGCCCTGCAAACCCTCGTCCAGCCGTTCGCTCAGGCGGGAACGAAGAACCGCGTTGGGCCGCGACGGCGGGACAGAGAGCTTGGTGGCGAGGATTGGCGTAGACATCGTTCGATTGTAGTCCACACATGCGCGGCGGGATGCGGCCGCTCTGTCGGCGGCCCGAGATCTGCGCGACAAGGCGTCGGGCTTCCTCTCGGAAGTTGGAGACCTGTCCAGTTATGCCCTCGCAGCTCGTCGCGCGTCGTCGCAGAGGCAGCATCAAGTTCGCACATGGACTGCGAACCGGTGACTCAGGCCCCTGACATACGTGCGCAAGACTCCGCGTGCACCTCCAGGCAAGTGAAGCGCGGCGGGCCAGGAGCTCGGTGCGGAGCCCGTGAGAGGCGGGAGCGTCGGGAACGGAGGTGGTGCACCTCAAAGTTGAAGCCACATGGCCATTTCGTGGGCCCGCCTCAATCGACCATCTCGATCTCCCCCGGCCGCCAGGTCTTGTCGAACCAGGGCTCGAGAGGGCCGTAAAGTCGCAGGAAGACGAACCACCCTTTGCCGGGAATCGTCTGTATCCAGTTGCTCTCCTTGCCGGCGGGAGGCTCCGGGCCGAAGTAGACGTCCACCGACGTGTCGGAGTTGACGACAAGGTCCTCCTTCTGGCTGCTCAGGCTCGGGAACTGCTGGTCGGTCTGCAGCATCGACCGCGTCTGGGGGTCGTACACGAGCACCGACCAGAAGTCCTTCGCCGGGATGTCCGGCGGCAGGTGCAGCCGATAGGTCTTTGCGCCGTCCAGGTACCGGCCCGCGGCGTCGTGCTCCCCGCTGGCGTACTGCGAGCCGGCGCCCACCATCTTCACCCACATCGCGGGGCTCATCTGACAGGTGGCGCTGAAGTAATACGTCCGTGCATCGAGATCGAGCACCCCGCCCGGCGAGAACTCGGTGTCGTCGCCGTAGTAAGCCATCGTCCATGTGCTATTGGGGTAGTAGTAGAGGTCTGGCTCCCGCGTGCTGAAGAGGATGGCGCGCGCGGTGGCGTTTCCGACTGCGGCGGCCTCGACGAGGATGGCCTGCATCCGTGCGTCGGGCGCGAACGGCTTGTCCTTTCGGATGCCGATGGCGGCGAGCAGGCCGCGGGTCTCAGGGTCGACGGCCTCCAGCGGCTCCTCGCGCACGACGGTGGCGACGAGCTCGAAGAGCGAGGCATCCGAGGGCGGGATCGTGTTGATGTACCTGCCGGAGACTTTCGCGAAGCTCATCGCCGGCGGGTCCGCCGCACGGTCCAGCGGATAGACGCGGTAGTGCTGCTCGGTGTTCTCGACCGCGCGTTGGAGGTCACCGTCGTCCACGAACCCACGGAAGATGATGGCGTTCCCGTAGGTGCGCGAGCGCAGCACGAAGTAGCCGTCGGGCACCGCGCCCGTGTAGCCCGGCGGGAGAAGCAGGTACGTGCCGCCCTCTCCTCTGTCGGGGCCGACCCTGCCCACGTCGGTCACGTAGCGGCTCCAGAAGTCGCTCATGAAGCCGAGCACCATCGGCGGGATCTCGATGACCAGGGGGCCGTCCTTTGTGTCGAGCCAGGCCATGTTGTAGACGGTCTCGGTGTTCGCCACGAAATACAGCAGGTGCGAGTCCATCAGCGACTCGGTGACGAGCAGGGTTCGGTTGTCCGGTCCGACGGTCCGATAGCCCTCGCGCAGGGCGCACGTATCCGCCGCCGGCAGCGCGGTGAGAAACGCCTGCACGCCGCGCTGGAAGTCGAGGTTGTCGTAGACCTTCTGGACGGTCGCCTCGTCGGGGAAGCCGTCGAAGAACTGCAGCGTGCCCAGCCGCGTCTCGACGCTGTCCGGCGTCAGGATGGATGCGGGGATATCGGTCGTCATCTTCAGCTTGTTCTGCATGTCCTCTCCCTCTGTGCTCACGTCATCCCACCAGCTCGATCTCGCCGGGCCGCCACGTCTTGTCGAAGAACGGCTCGAGCGGACCGTACAGGCGCAGCATCACGAACCAGCCCTTCCCGGGGACCGTCTGGATCCAGTTGCCGCGCGACACCCCCTCCGGCTGCTCCGGCGCGAAGTACAGGGTGGTGGAGCCGTCGCCTTCGGCCTCGGCGGCCGGCGACGGGCACCCCTGGCTGCCGGCGCGCGGGAAGCGCTGGGGCGTGTCGAGCATGGCGCGTGTCTGGGTGTCGTAGAGCGTCAGCGACCAGAAGTTCGCCGCGGGAATGCCCGCGGGCAGCGTCACCCGGTAGGTCGCGGCGCCCTCGAAGTACTGCTTGTCCGCGTCGACGGTGGCCATGAGGTACTGCGAGCCGATGCCGCTCAGGCGCATGGCCTCGGCCGGGCTGATCGCCATGATGCCGTAGTAGAAGCAGGTGCGGGCGTCCAGCATGCGGTACCCCGTCGGCGGGAAGGTCTTGACGCCCGTGGGCGTGCGCAGGCCGTCACGCACGGGCCCTTCGATCTCCGGGGGCGGCGTCGTGAAGTCGTAGCCGCTGATGGTCAGCGTGAGCGGCAGCCAGGCCGAGCCGGGGTAGTAGTACCAGTCCGGGTCGCGGGGGTGCATGAAGAGGCTGCGCGAGGTCGCGTTGGCGACCTCCACCGCCTCGGTGAGGATCCGCTTCATCCGCGCGTCGGGCGCGAACGGCCTGCCCTTGACGATGCCGATCGCCGCGATGGGGGCCATCAGCTCGGGGTCCAGGGAGCCGACGGGCTCCTGCTGCACGACCTCGTGGAGCCACTCGAAGAAGCTGAAGTCACTGGGCGGGATGGTCTCCACCGTCGCGCTCTCGTGGAAGACGGTCTGGGGCGGCGGCGTGACCGCCCCCAGGTGAGCCTCGCCACGCAGGAACGCGGCGAACGACGTACCGACCCCGCCGGCCTGGTACGGGTAGACCTTCATGTGTTTGCGCACCGACTCGGCCGCCGGCTTCGGGTCGTCGTCCTGCAAGAAGAGGCGGCCGAACAGCAAAAGGTGGTCCGTGCCCGCCCGGGCGGTGAAGAACCCACCTTCCGGCAGCGGGCCGTCGTAGTCCCGCGGCACGATCAGGTACCTGCCGCCCAGCCCGCGGTCGGGACCGGGCCCGCCCACGTCGATCACCCAGCCGCCCCAGTAGTCGTTGATGGCGCCGAGGAACCGCGGCGGCGTCTCCAGGACGATGGGGCCGTGGCTGATGTCGAGGAAACTGCCGGCGTAGACCGTGTCCGCGTTGGCCGTCAGGAACCGTGCCGAGCAGTCCATCAGCTCGGGGTAGGCGAGGATCTCGTTGTCCTTCACGCCGGCCGCGAGGAAGCCCCGATGCATGCTGTGCGTGTTGACGCCCTGGTAGGTGTTCACGAAGGCGTCGAAGGCGTGCGCGAAGTCCAGGTGGTCATAGACCTTCTCGAGCGTGTCCTGACTCGGCATGCCGTGGGTGAAGTGGAGCGTGCCCAGCCGCGTCTCGACGCTGTCCGGTGTCGTGATGGATGCGGGTATGTCGGTGGTCATCTTGTGCTTCGATCCCATTTCGGGTCCTCCTCGGTCTTGTCAGTTGTGGCCAGCTGCTCCGTGCGCCTGCCTCACTCCACCACCTCGATCTCCCCCGGCCGCCAGGTCTTGTCGAACCAGGGCTCGAGAGGGCCGTAGAGCCGCAGGTAGACGAACCACCCCTTGCCGGGGATCGTCTGCACCCAGTTCGCTTCTCTGCCGGGAGGCGGCTCCGGGCCGAAGAAGACGTCCACCGAGGTGTCGGGATTCAGGAGGATGCCCTGCTTCTGGCTGCCGGTGCTGGGGAACCGCTGGTCGGTCTGCAGCAGCGAGCGCGTCTGCGGGTCGTACACGACCAGCGACCAGAAGTCCTTCGCCGGGATGCTCGGCGGCAGGTGCAGCCGGTAGGTCTTCGCGCCGTCGAGGTACCGGCCCGCGGCATCGTGGTCGGCCATGGCGTACTGCGAGCCTATGCCGACCAGCCTCACCGCCATCGAGGGGCTGATCCCCACGCCGACGTAGAAGTAGAGCGTCCGCCCGTCGGGATCAAGCACCCCTCCCGGCGAGAATGCGGAGTCGTTGCCGATCCAGAGCACCTTCCACGCGCTGTTCGGATACAGGTAGGCATCGCTGTCCCGCGTGCCGAAGAGGATGGCGCGCGCCGTGGCGTTCCCGACCGCGGCGGCTTCGGCGAGGATGCCTTGCATCCGTGCGTCGGGGGCGAAGGGCGTGTCCTTGCGGATGCCGATGGCTGCGAGCAGGCCGCGGATCTCCGGGTCGACGGCCTCGAGCGGCTCTTCCCGGACGACGGTGGCGACGAGATCGAAGAACGACGCGTCGCTGGCGAAGACCATGTTGAAGGCCGCCCCGGAGATGTCCACGAAGTCCATCGCGGGCGGGTTCGCGGCACGGGCCAGCGGATAGGCGCGGAAGCCTCTCCTGGCGTTCTCGACGGCCGGCCGCGGGTCGCCGTCCACGATGAAGCCACGGGCGAACAGGAGATTCCCGTAGCTCGGCGAACGCACGACGAAGTAGCCGTCCGGCACATCGCCGGCGTAACCGGGAGGGAGGAGCAGGTACCTGCCACCCTGTCCGTGGTCCGGGCCGGCGTTGCCCACGTCGGTGACGAAGCGGCCCCAGGCGTCGTCGACCATGCCGAGCATGCGCGGCGGCACGTCGAGGACCAGAGGACCATCCTTCGTGTCGAACCAGGCTCCGATGTAGACGGTCTCGGTGTTCGCCGTGAGGAACAGCATGCGGGAGTCCATCAGCGACTCGGTGATGAGCACGGTCTGGTTGTGGGGACCGAAGCTGCGGAAGCCGGTGCGATAGGCGGACATCGCCGCCGCCGGCAAGGCGGCGAGGAAGGCCTGCACGCCGCGCTGGAAGTCGAGGTTGTCGTAGACCGTCTGCACGGTCGCGTCGTCGGGGAAGCCGTCGAAGAACTTCAGCGTCCCCAGGCGCGTCTCGACGCTGTCCGGCGTCAGGATCGACGCGGGGATATCGGTCGTCATCTTCAGCTTGTTCTGCATGTCCTCTCCCTCTGTGCTCACGTCATCCCACCAGCTCGATCTCGCCGGGCCGCCAGGTCTTGTCGAACCAGGGCTCGATCGGGGCGTAGAGGCGCAGCGTGACGAACCACCCCTTGCCGGGGACCGTCTGGATCCAGTTGGGCTCCTTGCCGGCGGGTGGCTCCGGGCCGAAGTAGACGTCCGCCGAAGTGTCGGCGTTGATGACGGTGCCGGGCATCTGGCTGCTGATCTCAGGGAGCACCTGCTCGGTCCGCAGCATCGAGCGCGTCTGCGGGTCGTAGATGGTCACCGCCCAGAACTCCTTCACCGGCGCGTCCGGCGGCAGGTGCAGCCGGTACGTCTTGCCGCCGTCGAGGTACCGGCCGGCCGTGTCGTGCTCGGCGTAGGCGTACTGCGAGCCTACGCCGACCATCTTGACCGACATCGCCGGGCTGACGCCCTGCGTGGCGTAGCAGTAGAGAGTGCGGGCGTCAAGGTCCAGGATCCCGCCCGGCGAGAAGCCGGGGTCGCCGCCGACCCACGCCATCTTCCAGGCGCCGTCGGGGTAGTAGTAGGCCTCGCGCTCGCGGGTCGCGAACACGAGGGCGCGGGCGGTCGCGTTACCGACGGCGGCGGCCTCGGCGAGGATGGCCTGCATCCGGGCGTCGGGCGCGAACGGCGCGTCCTTGCGGATGCCGATGGCGGCGAGCAGGCCGCGCGTCTCCGGGTCGACGGCGCCCAGCGGCTCTTCGCGGACGACGGTCGCGACGTCGTGGAAGAGGGAGACATCGACGTTCGGGACGTTGCTGAAGAAGCGGCCGGAGACGTCGACGAAGGTCATCTGCGGCGGGTCCCCCGCCGCGGCGAGCGGATAGACCCGGAAGTGCTGCTTCGTGTTCTCGACGGCCGGGCGCAGGTCACCGTCCACGGCGAAGGTCCGGAAGAGGAGCTTGTGGCCGCAGGTGCGCGACCGCAGGATGGTGTAGCCGTCCGGAACGGTGTCCGAGTAGTCCGGCGGGAGCAGCAGATACCGCCCGCCGGACTACTC
>Ga0194057_10000674_pt1 | contig 17811 bp, 13 predicted proteins | sample SepL4415m_MetaG_FD_155474 | JGI IMG/M metagenome (GOLD analysis project Ga0194057, IMG submission 155474) | Anoxic zone freshwater microbial communities from boreal shield lake in IISD Experimental Lakes Area, Ontario, Canada - Sep2016-L442-15m | ecosystem: Environmental > Aquatic > Freshwater... | reverse complement strand
AGCGGGGGCAGCCTGGGCCAGAAGCTCGCCGACATCTTCGCCGGCGGCGGCGCCATCCAGTACTACCTCATGGACGGCGCCGGTGGTGAGACTTCTTCCTCGACCGCGGGGCTGGACGTGGGCGCCGTGCCCGGTTCGGCCGTCGTGAGCCCCGCCGACGGCAAAGTCACGGCTATCAAGCAGTACAGCATCCTGGGCCGCTACCCCGACGTGGAGATGCGCATCCAGCTCGCCCACGACTCGTCACTGCTTCTGGTGCTCACGCATCTCACGCGCCCCCAGGTCGAGATCGGCGACGTCGTGGCTCGCGGCGACACGGTGCTGGGCGCGGTGCGCGGGTTCCCGACGACGCTCGACCAGGCGCTCAGCCGCTACACCTCCGACACCGGCGACCACGTGCAGATGATGGTGCTGCGCGTCACGCCCGAGCTGGCGGGGCTCTGAAGGTGGCGGCCGTCGCGGTCCCCGCCGCCACGCGCGCCGTCATCGGCGGCTCCGGTTCTCTGGCCGCCGACTTCCCCGGCGATCTGCACCCCGGGGCGCGCGTCGTCGCGCGCGATCTCGTCTTTGAGACGCCGTGGGGCGACAGCCCGCCGTTCACGCTCTTCGAGCTCGGCGGGCACACGACCCTGCACGTGCGTCTGCACGGGTGGCGCAAGGGCGTCTCGCGAGGGCGCGCCTCGCGCCAGGTGTTCAGCGTGCTCCATCGCGCCGGCGTCAGGAGGATCCTCTCGGACGCCGGCGTCGGCAGCCTCAACCACCTTCTCGACCCCGGCGACCTCGTGGTCGTCGACGACTTCGTCGACCAGACCACCGACCGCGACCGCTACGGCTTCGTGGTCGGCGACCATCTGCTCATCATGCGCGACCCGGTGTGCGCGGCCGGGCGCGAGGCGCTGCTGGGCTGCGCCCGGCGCCTCGCCCCCGCGCGCCGCGTGTTCGCGCGCGGCACGTACGTCGTCACCGAAGGGCCGCGCTTCGAGTCGCCGGCCGAGGTCCGGCGCCTGCAGAGCATGGGCGACGTGGTCGGGCAGAGCTTCTGCCCCGAAGTCTGGCTGGCCCGCGACATCGGCGCCTGCTACGCGGGCGTCTACCTCATCGTCAATTACGCGGAGGGCGTCGTGCGGGAGTGGGAGCACGACGTGCTGGCGCAGATCTTCCACGACGACGCCGGTCTCATGGGCCGCATCCTTCTGGGCGCCCTGGGCGCGCTCCCGGACGACGACGACTGCCGCTGCCGGGAGCTGCGCAAGCCCACGCTCCTGGGGTAGCTGCCCGCCTTCATCTGCCGCGCCGGCCTACGGCGCCAGCCGTTCCAGCTCGCCCGCGTCCATCCCGTACAGCACGCCGAGCACGAACTGCCCGGCGGTGCGCACCTTCGCCGCAACGATATGCCCGCTGGTGTCGGCGGCCGTGTGGTACACAGGGTCGTCGCGCCATTCGACCCACGCGGCGGGGACGCCGGCCAGCTCGAAGGCCTCGTGGTCGCTCCAGCCGGACGTGCCCGGGTCGCGCAGGTACGACAGATCGAGCCCGCGCTTCCGCGCCTGCCGCAGGAGGAGATCCACCATGGTCCGCGGCCCCCTGTCCATGCTGCGCACCACGAAGTCGGGCCCGAAGCCGATCATGTCCAGCGAGATCATGCCGGCGGCGTTCTTGCGCGCCCCGGCGCTCATGTGCTTGACGTGGTAGCGCGAGCCGTAGTGGTGGTGATCCGGGTTCGCGTCGATCATCTCTTCGGCGCCGAAGAAGACCAGTTCCACGGTGGGGTACGCGTCGCGTTCGCCGAGGCAGCGCGCGATCTCCAGCAGCGCGCCGCAGCCCGAGCCGTTGTCGTTGGCCCCCGGTGACGGCGCCTTCGAGTCCATATGGGCGCCGAGGATGATGGTCTTGCGGGTGGCGCCCGGGAAGCGCGCGACCACGTTGCGGCTGGTCTTGCCGTTGGAGAGCTTGAACGCGCGGATCCCGGGGGTCGCGCCCGCCGCGCGCAGACGCCTGGCGATGTACGTGGCGCCCGCCCTCTCCACGGAGCCGCCCCCGGTGCGCACGCCGATGTCTTCGAGGGTGCGAACGTCGTCGAGGGCGCGGCCGACCACGAAGGTGGGCTTCGGCGTGGGCGTCGGCTGCGGCGTGGGCGTCGCCTTCTCCGTGGGCGTCGCCTCTCCCGTGGGCGTCGCCGGCGGGGTCTTGCCTTCGAGGCTCGGCCGGGGAGAGGCCGCCTCGCCGGCGCCTGCGTCCTCCGCGCTCGCAGCGCTCGCGGACGCCGCCGGCTGCGGGGCCGCGCTCGCGGAGGGCGCCGGGCGCTCGGCCGCGCTCGCGGCGCTCGCCGCGGGTCCGTGCCCGGCGCCCCAGGGCCCGAGCGCGCGGGCGACGACGACACCCGCGACGACGGCCAGCACGATCGCCGCGGCGGCGACGGCCATCCATGTGCGCCGGCGCCGCGTCCGTCGGCGCCGCGCCTCGAGGTGGCGCCTCTTCAGTTCTTCAGCTCGTTGCTCCGGGCTCTGGCCCGGCTGTGGTCCTCGCTCCGTCATGTGCGTCCTCCAGCGCTCTCAGCTTAACCCGTCAGCGCCCAGGCGAGTACCGAGAGCCCGTTGAACAGGGCGTGGAAGGCGATGCTCGTCCACAGCGAGCCGGTGCGCTTGTAGACCCAGGCCAGCGCCAGACCCAGGGCGAACAGGGGCACGAAGACGTCGAGCTGCAGGTGCGCGAGGCCGAAGATGGCCGCCGACACGCAGGCGCCCGCCACCCATCCCCACGACGACGAAAAGCCGCGGAACAGGAATCCGCGGAAGAAGATCTCCTCGAAGAGCGGCGCCACGACCACCGCCAGGATCACGAAGAGGACGATGCCGGCGCCGGTGCGCGGAAACTCGCCGATGATGTCCTGCTGCTTGGGGTGCACGACCAGGTCGTGCAGAAAGCTCACCAGGTAGACCCCGGCGAGGGCCGCGGGGATCGTCCAGAAGAAGGCCCTGTTCGGGGTGGTGAAGCCCCACAGGGCCAGCCTGCGCCCGGCGATGCGCAGCGAGAAGAACCAGGCCGCGAGCGTCTGCCAGCCGTAGACGATGAGGGAGCCGACGACGAGCGCGACGGCCGAGCCGAGGGTCACCTTGTCGATGCTTGTGGAGGCGTCCATCCCGAGCGCAGCCGCGTAGAGCAGCACCTCAGGGCCGAAGCCCACCGCGAGGCCGGCCAGGCTGAGGCCCCAGCCCCAGCCGGCGCGCCCGTCCGCCGCCGCGGGCGGCGGCGCGGGTGGCGCGCCGGCTTGCGCCAGGGGCGGCGCAAGTGGCGCGCCGGCCTGCGGCCAGCTCGGTAGTGGCGCGCCGCCCTGCGCGAGGGGCGGCGCGGGTGGCGCGCCGCCCTGCGGGGCAGCGCCCGGCTGCGCCGGCGCGCCCCGTCCGCCGCGCGCCGGCGCGTACGGCGGAGGCACGGGCGCGCGCCCGGGCGCGCGCCCGGGCGTCGCCGCCCGTTCCGGCACTGGCTCGGCCGTCTGACCCTCGTCGTGCCGTGGCTCGTCGATGCGTCTCTCCTCTTCGCGCCGTCGCCGCCTGGCTCAACTATCGGCCGGACAGCCTCCGCGCGCCAACCCGGTCGTCTTACTGCCCCGCGAGGGGAAGGCGGTCAGCGCTGGGTCTTCTCAGCGGCGCCGACCGTACCAGGACACGGTATCTCATCAAGGGGCAGTCGGTCAGTTCCGCGCGCGCCCCGGCCGGCCGCCGACCAGCCGCGTTTTGCCCGCCCTCCGCGGTCTGCTATACTCCGCCGCCGTGACCGGCGCGACGCGACGTTCGCGCCCAGGGGGCCGCCGGGGCCCGCGTTGACCCCGACAGCAGACCCTTGTGGTATCCTTACATGCTTCTTTCTGAAAGGATGACGACGTGCGTCAACTCGTCACACTCGCTTGCCAGGAGTGCAAGCGTCGCAACTACCATACGAACAAGAACAAGAAGAACGACCCGGACCGCATCGCGCTCAAGAAGTACTGTCGCTGGTGCGGTACGCACACTGCGCACAAGGAGACGCGCTGAGCGTTCCCCCCTTGTGTCTGTAGGGCTGTAGCTCAATTGGTAGAGCACCGGTCTCCAAAACCGGGGGTCGGGGGTTCGAGCCCCTCCAGCCCTGCCAATGACCATCGGAGCGGTTGAGTGGCGAACACTGCGAACAACGACACAGGCAAGCCGGCCGCCGGCAAGCCGGGCGCCGGCAAGCCCGCGCCCAAGCAGGCGCAGGGCGGCAAAGGCAAGCCCACGCCCAAGCAGGCGCAGGGCGGCAAGGCCGTGGCCAAGCGCGCCCCTGCCAAGCCGGCGCGTGGCAAGGGGCAGCAGAAGTCCCGCAAGCAGGGGCGCGCCGCCAAACCGGGCGAGAAGCGCGGCCTCCTGAAGTTCCTCAAAGACGTGCGCATCGAGCTGGGCAAGGTCACCTGGCCCACGCGCAAGGATCTCATGCAGTCCACGCTGGTCGTGCTCGTCGCGGTCGCCATCGCGACTGTCTACTGTTTCGGCCTCGACACCGTCTTCGCGAAGACCGTCGATGTGATCCTCTCGGTCATCAAGTGAGCGGGGCGGCGCGTGTATAGCTGGTACGTGGTCAACACGTACTCCGGGCACGAGAACAAAGTGAGAGCCAACCTCGAGCATCGCCGTCAGTCGATGCACCAGGAAGAGCGCATCCACCAGATCGTCGTGCCCACCGAGCAGGTCGTCGAGACCAAAGACGGCGAGAAGGTCACCACCGAGCGCCGCGTGTTTCCGGGTTACGTGATGGTGCAGATGGAGCTCACCGACGATACGTGGTCGCTGGTCAAGAACACCCCGGGCGTCACCGGCTTCGTCGGCGCCCAGAACAAGCCCGTGGCGCTCTCGCGCGCCGAGGTCGACCGCATCATGCACACGGCCTCCGTCGAGCGCCCCAAGCAGAAGGCGGAGTTCGCCGTGGGCGACGACGTGCGCGTCACGTCGGGCCCGCTGAGCGATTTCTCCGGCGAGGTCGTCGAGGTCAATCTCGACCAGAGCCGGCTCAAGGTCATGGTGTCGATCTTCGGCCGCGAGACTCCGGTCGAGCTCGCCTTCGACCAGGTCAAAAAGACATCCTAACCAGGCAGTAAGCGAGGCAGCAGTGGCCAAGAAGGTTCTCACCAAGATCAAGTTGCAGATCTCCGCCGGCGCGGCAAGCCCGGCCCCTCCGGTCGGCCCCGCGCTGGGTCAGCACGGCGTCAACATCATGGAGTTCTGCAAGCAGTTCAACGCCCAGACGCAGGCTTCGGGCAGCACCATCGTGCCGGTCGAGATCACCGTGTACGAGGATCGCACCTTCACCTTCATCACCAAGACGCCGCCGGCCGCTGTGCTGCTGCGCGAGGCTCTCGGCATCGACAAGGGCTCCGGCGAGCCCAACCGCGTCAAGGTCGGTACGGTCACCCGCGAGCAGGTGCGCGCCATCGCCGAGACCAAGGCGCCCGATCTCAACGCCAACGACGTCGACGCCGCGATGAAGATCATCGAGGGCACCGCCCGCAGCATGGGCGTCGAGGTCGCTGACTGACCTGCGAAGCGGGGCCAGCGTCGCCGCGCGGCGACGCTTCGCCGCGACAATAGCTCGTCACTAGATAAGGCCGGGCCCACCGCCCGGCCGCCGAAGTGGGAGGCGCCCGGGCGCCGTTTGCACCACAGGAGGTTCGCCGATGGCCAGGAAAGGCCGCACCTACACCGCCGCCAAAGGCTTCATCGAGCTTGGCCGGCTCTACACCCCCCTCGAAGGCATGCGCCTCCTCAAGTCGCTGCCGGGCGCCAGGTTCGACGAGACCGTCGAAGTCCACTTTCGCCTTGGCGTCGACGTGCGCCACGCCGACCAGATCGTACGCGGTACCACCGTGCTGCCGCACGGCACGGGCAAGGAGATGCGCGTCGCCGTGTTCGCCGAGGGCGACAAAGCGCGTGAGGCGCAGGAGGCGGGCGCCGACATCATCGGCACCGACGACCTCGCCAAGCAGATCCAGGCGGGCGTCTTCGACTTCGACATCGCCATCGCCACCCCCGACATGATGAGCGTCGTCGGCAAGCTCGGCCGTATCCTCGGCCCGCGCGGCCTCATGCCGAACCCCAAGTCGGGCACTGTCACCTTCGATGTCGGCAAGGCCGTCGCCGACGCCAAGGGCGGCAAGGTCGAATACCGCACCGACCGTTCGGGCATCGTGCACCTCAGCATCGGCAAGAAATCCTTCACCGAGGAGATGCTGGTGGAAAACTACGGCGCCGTGCTCGACGAGATCGTGCGCGCCAAGCCGGCCGCCGCCAAGGGCAAGTACATCAGGAGCGCCAACATCGCCGCCACCATGAGTCCCAGCGTCGAGCTCGACCCCGCGCGCACCCGCGACCTGCTCGAGAGCTGAGCCTGAAAGGCCGGGCGCGGCCGCCCGCAGTTGCGGCCGCGCCCGTATTCGACATATACTGCCGCTTCGCGGCGCCAAGGCGCCGCGGCCGAAGAAGGTCGGTGCTCCTCCGGGGGCCGAAGGGATCCACATGGGTCCGCCACCCGAGGCGAGACGAGCCGGCGTTGCCGCCTGTGCCCGCTTCCGCTTCGGGAGCGGGTTTTTGTTTGCGACTGAGAGGTCGATATGCTGAGAAACGAGAAAGAAGCTGTGATCGCCGAGGTGGCGCAACTGCTGACCGCCACGGAGAACCTGTTCGTCAGCGACTACCGCGGCCTTAAGGTGGCCGAGCTCAAGGAGCTTCGCGGCAAGCTGCGCGAGAGCGGCGCGAGCTTCATGGTGGTTAAGAACACGCTGGGCGGCATCGCCGCCGACCGCGCCGGCCGCGCGGCCGTCAAAGACATGCTCAGCGGCCCCACCGCGGTCACGTTCTGCGGCGGCGATGCCGCCGCCGCCGCCAAGGTCCTCGCCGACTTCGCCAAGACGCATCCGCAGCTCGAGGTGCGTGGCGGCTTGCTCGAGTCGAGCTTGATCGACCCGGCCGGCGTCAAGGTGCTGGCCAGTCTCCCGCCGCGCGATGTCCTCATCGCGCAGCTGGTCGCCACCATGGCCGCGCCCATCACGGGCCTGGTCACCGTGCTCCAGGGTACGGTGAGCGGCTTCGTGCGTGCGCTCAACCAGGTGGCCCAGCAGCGGGCCGCGGCCGACGAGGCGTAAGGCGCCCGGCGGCGCCCACACTGTCCAGCAAGGCTTTCCAGCCCTACGCGAGGTGAATCGATAATGGCAGATCAGACCCTTACCAAGGATCAGCTCATCGAGGCCATCAAGTCCATGACCGTGCTCGAGCTCAGCGAGATGGTCAAGGCGCTCGAGGAGGAGTTCGGCGTGAGCGCCGCGGCCCCCATGGCCGCCGCCCCAGCCGCCGCCCCGGCCGAGGCCGTCGAGGAGCAGACCCAGTTCGACGTGATGCTCACCGCCTTCGGCGACCAGAAGATCCAGGTCATCAAGGTCGTGCGCGCACTCACCGGTCTCGGTCTCAAGGAGGCCAAGGACGTGGTCGAGGGCGTGCCCAGCGCCATCAAGGAAGCCGTCTCCAAGGATGAGGCCGAAGAGGCCAGGAAGAAGCTCGAAGAGGCCGGCGCGAGCGTCGAGATCAAGTAGAGCACTTCGGCGCGGCAGCGCTGCGATCTGATCGACCCCGAAGGGCCGGGGCGCCGCGAGGCGCGCCGGCCCTTCGCGTCGGTGCGGCGCAGACGCGCCGACGGGCCGCAACAGACGTGCGGCGCAGACGCGCCGACGGGCCGCAACAGACGCGCGGCGCAGCCGCGCCGACGGGCTGCAAGAGAGGCGCGGGACATGCCCCGCCGACGGCTTAGGTAGACGCGCGGCGTAGCCGCGCCGACATTACTCTTGCGCAAGATCCTCAGTTGTGGTACCGTTTTCGGTCGTGCTTCACCCGCGGCCATACCACTCGACCTCCGGCATGGTGTGCTCATCTTCCCTGGTCCACGCTCGAAAGAGGAGACTCGCTTGAACGAGCCCAAGGCGCCTCGCCTGCGTACGTCGTTCGCCAAGCTCGACCAACCCCTGCCGCTCCCCAACCTCATCGACATCCAGAAGAAATCCTGGGACTGGTTCCTCAGCGACGGTCTCAGCGAGACGATCGCCGACATCAACCCCATCAAGGACTACTCCGAGAAGCTGCTCGTGCAGTTCGGCGAGCACCAGTTCGGCGAGCCCTCGAAGCCGATCGCCGAGTGCCGCAACAAGGACATGACCTTCTCGGCGCCGCTCACCATGAAGGTCTCCTTCATCAACGAGGAGACCGGCGAGATCCGCGAGCAGTCGGTGTTCATGGGCGACTTCCCCATGATGACCGATCGCGGCACCTTCATCATCCACGGCACCGAGCGCGTGGTCGTCACGCAGTTGGTGCGCTCGCCGGGCGCCTACATCATGGAGCCCAAGCAGGCCGAGCGTGAGAAGCAGGTGCTGGTCGCCAACCTCATGCCGCAGCGCGGCTCCTGGCTCGAGCTCGAGATCGACAAGAAGGGCACCGTCAACGTGCGCATCGACCGCAAGCGCAAGTTCCCGGTCACCGTGCTGCTGCGCGCCATGGGCTACGGCAGCGACGACGAGCTCATCCGGCTGTTCGACGAGTCCGTGTACATCAAGAACACCATCGACAAGGACGCCACGCATTCGCAGGACGAGGCGCTGGTCGAGCTCTTCCGCAAGCAGCGCCCCGGCGAGCCGCCCACCCTCGACGGCGCCACGGCGATGCTGCGCGGCCTGTTCTTCGACCCCAAGCGCTACGACCTCTCGCGGGTCGGCCGCCACAAGCTCAACGTGCGGCTGCACAACCACATCAAGCCCGAGCAGCGCCCAGACGCCGACGTGCGCGTGCTCGTCAACGAAGACATCATCGAGCTCATCAGGCGGCTCATCTCGCTGCCCGGCAAGCTCGGCGTGCCCGAGGACGCCAAAGACTTCGCCGCCGAGGCCGTCTCGCTGCTGCCCACGCGCCGCGAGGAGATCGCCCACGAGATCGACGAGTACGAGCACTTCGGCAACCGCCGCCTGCGCACCGTCGGCGAGCTCGTCCAGGACGCCTTCCGCATCGGGCTGGCGCGCATGGAACGCGTCATCCGCGAGCGCCTCACCACCGAGGACCCCGACACCATCGTGCCGGCCACGCTGGTCAACATCCGCCCCGTGGTGGCCGCCCTCAAGGAGTTCTTCGGCTCCTCGCAGCTCTCGCAGTTCATGGACCAGACCAACTCGCTGTCCGGCCTCACGCATCGCCGTCGCCTCAGCGCCCTCGGCGCCGGCGGCCTCACCCGCGAGCGCGCGCCCATCGAGGTCCGCGACGTACACCCCACCCACTACGGCCGCATGTGCCCCATCGAGACCCCCGAAGGCCCGAACATCGGCCTCATCGGCTCGCTGGCCTCCATGGCGACTGTCGACGAGTTCGGCTTCATCCGCGCCCCGTACCGCAAGGTCGTGGAGGGCAAGGTCACCGGCGAGATCGTCTACCTCGACGCCTCCGAAGAAGAGCAGGAGCTCGTCGACCACATGAGCGGCGAGGTGCGCTACGTCACCATCGCCCAGGCCAACGCGCCGTTCGACCCGGTCACGGGCGTGTTCAAGGAGGACGTCGTCCTCGCGCGCACGCGCGCCGGCGCCGACATCGTCACGGTGTCGCCGCTCGATATCGACTATATGGACGTGAGCCCGACGATGCTGGTCTCGGTGGCCACGGCCCTCATCCCGTTTCTCGAGCACGACGACGCCAACCGCGCCCTCATGGGCTCGAACATGCAGCGCCAGGCCGTGCCACTCCTGACTCCCGAAGCGCCGTACGTGGGCACCGGCATGGAGTTCCGCGCCGCCGTCGACACGGGCGATGTGATCATCGCCGAGCACGACGGCAAGGTCAGCTACGTCGATGCCGACAGCATCGAGGTCGACCACGGCAAGGGCGCCATCGACACCTACGGCCTCACCAAGTTCATGCGCTCCAACCAGGGCACGCTCATCCACCAGAAGCCGCTCGTGTTCACCGGCGACAAGGTGCAGGCCGGCGACGTGCTCGCCGACGGCTCGTCCACCGATCACGGCGAGATCGCCCTGGGCCGCAACCTCCTCGTCGCCTTCATGAGCTGGGAGGGCTTCAACTTCGAAGACGCCATCATCCTCAGCGAGAAGGTCGTGAAGGACGACCTCCTCTCCTCCATCCACATCGAGGAGTACGAGGTCGACGCGCGCACCACCAAGCTTGGCGACGAAGAGATCACCCGCGACATCCCCAACCGCTCCGAAGAGTCGCTCAGCGACCTCGACGAGCGCGGCATCGTGCGCATCGGCGCCGAGGTCAACTCCGGCGACCTCCTGGTCGGTAAGGTCACGCCCAAGGGCGAGACCGAGCTCACCGCCGAGGAGAAGCTCATCCGCGCCATCTTCAAGGAGAAGGCCCGCGAGGTGCGCGACACCAGCCTCAAGGTGCCGCACGGCGAGGGCGGCAAGGTCATCGACGTCAAGATCTTCAGCCGCGAGAACAACGACGAGTTGCCGCCCAGCGTCAACGAGCTGGTGCGCGTCTACGTCGCCAAGAAGCGCAAGATCGCCGAGGGCGACAAGCTCGCCGGCCGCCACGGCAACAAGGGCGTCATCTCCAAGATCGTCCCCGAAGAGGACATGCCGCACCTCGAGGACGGCACCCCGGTCGAGATCATCCTCAACCCGTTGGGCGTCCCGTCCCGCATGAACATCGGCCAGGTGCTCGAAACGCATCTCGGCTGGGCTGCGCACGCCGGGTATACGGCCAGGAAGGACGCCCCGCGCGGCAACACGCCGGCCCGCCTCGCATCGCCGGTGTTCGACGGCGCCACCATCGCGGAGATCGACGAGCTGCTCATCCGCAGTAGTCGCGAAAACCCCGACAGCCCGGTGCAGTTCAAGGTCAACGAGGACGAGCCGCCGGGTCGGCGCTGCAGCGGCAAGGTGTGGATGTACGACGGCCGCACCGGCGAGCGCTTCGACAACAAGGTCACCATCGGCTACATGTACATCCTCAAGCTCCTGCACCTCGTCGACGACAAGATCCACGCGCGCAGCACGGGCCCCTACTCGCTGGTCACGCAGCAGCCGCTGGGCGGCAAGGCCCAGTTCGGCGGGCAGCGTTTCGGCGAGATGGAGGTCTGGGCGCTCGAGGCTTACGGCGCCGCCTACATCCTGCAGGAGATGCTCACCATCAAGTCCGACGACACCGTGGGCCGCGTCAAGGCCTACGAGGCCATCGTCAAGGGCGAGAACATCGCCAAGCCCAACATCCCCGAGTCGTTCAAGGTGCTCATGAAGGAGATCCAGAGCCTGGGTCTCGACATCAGCGTGCAGAGCGAGGAAGGCGCGGTGCTCGAGGTGCGCGAGGAGGACGACGACCTTCTGCGCGCCGCGGAAGAGCTGGGCATCGACCTCACGGCCGGCCTGCGTCGCCAGCAGAGCGACGCCGGCGAGCTCGAGCAGGCCGGCATCCACAGCTCGGCCCTGCAGGACGTCATCGGGGCGGGCAAGGAGCCGGCCCTCGACGACGACGACGTGTCGGCCGCGGGCGGCGATCTTCTGGCCGCCGCGGTCGCCCTGCCCAGCGCCGCCGACATGGACGAGGCGCTCGTCGTCGCCGACCTCGGCGACCTGCACGACATCGGCGACCTCGGCGACCTCCTCGATCTCGGCGACCCGGGCCTCAAGTCCGACGACGTCGACAGCGACGAAGAATGACCCCGCCCAGGCAGAGGGAGCGACTGTGATCGATATCAACAACTTCGACTCGATCCGCATCGGGCTGGCATCGCCCAAGCAGATCGAGGCGTGGTCGAAGGGCGAGGTCACCAAGCCCGAGACGATCAACTACCGCACGCTCAAGCCCGAGCGTGACGGTCTGTTCTGCGAGCGCATCTTCGGTCCCACCAAAGACTGGGAGTGCTACTGCGGCAAGTACAAGCGCGTGCGCTACAAGGGCATCATCTGCGAGCGCTGCGGCGTCGAGGTCACCCGCGCCAAGGTGCGTCGCGAGCGCATGGGCCACATCAGGCTCGCGGCCCCCGTGAGTCACATCTGGTTCTTCAAGGGCGTGCCGTCGCGCATGGGCTACCTGCTCGACATCCCCCCCAAGGATCTCGAGAAGGTGCTCTACTTCGGCGGCAGCTACGTCATCATCTCGGTCGACGCCGAGCGCCGCGACAACGATCTCATGATGCTGCAAGACAAGATCGACGAGATCAAGGCGCGCTACGACGCCTACGCCGAGACGCGCTCGCAGGCCATCCGCGACATGCACGACGAGGTCATCGAGATCGTCGATGGCAAGCGCGAGGCCGACGACTTCCATCGCGACGTCGACCCCGAAGACGAGTTCGGCTACTTCAACTACTTCGACATCTACGAGTCCTACCGGCGCATCGCCGGGAACGCCTCGGGCCTTGGTCCGGACGAGCTCAAGCTGCAGCGCACCAGGGCCGACAAGCTGCGCGACGACTACATCGACCGCGGCTTCAAGAATGTCGGCCACGCCAAGGAGCAGATCGACAAGGCGTGGGAGCAGTTCAAGACCATCGCCCCGCGCAACGTCGTCGGCGACGAGGCTCTGTACCAGCAGATGGAGCGCATGTTCGGGCGCGAGCCCGGCTACGAGCCCGAGAGCTTCGGCGTGTACTTCACCGGCGGCACCGGCGCCGAGTCCGTGCGCGAGCTCCTCAAGCGTGTCGACCTCGAGGCCGAGGCCGCCGAGCTGCGCGAGACCATCGCGACCGCCAAGGGCCAGCGCCAGGCGCGCGCCGTCAAGCGCCTCAAGGTGGTCTCCGCCTTCCTGCGCAGCGGCAATCACCCAGAGTGGATGATCCTCGACGTCGTCCCCGTCATCCCCCCCGAGCTGCGCCCCATGGTGCAGCTCGACGGCGGCCGCTTCGCCACCAGCGACCTCAACGACCTCTACCGGCGCGTCATCAACCGCAACAACCGTCTCAAGCGGCTGCTCGATCTGCAGGCGCCGGACATCATCGTCAACAACGAGAAGCGCATGCTGCAGGAGGCCGTCGACGCGCTCTTCGACAACGGCCGCCGCGGGCGCGCCGTCACGGGCCCGGGCAATCGCCCGCTCAAGTCGCTCAGCGACATGCTCAAGGGCAAGCAGGGCCGCTTTCGCCAGAACCTGCTCGGCAAGCGCGTCGACTACTCCGGGCGCTCCGTCATCGTCGCCGGGCCGCACCTCAAGATGCACCAGTGCGGCCTGCCCAAGATGATGGCCCTCGAGCTCTTCAAGCCGTTCATCATGAGCCGCCTCGTCAACCGCAAGATGGTGCAGAACATCAAGGCGGCCAAGAAGATGGTCGAGTCGATGGTGCCCGAGGTCTGGGACATCCTCGAAGAGGTCATCACCGAGCATCCCGTGCTGCTCAACCGGGCGCCCACCCTGCACCGCCTCGGCATCCAGGCCTTCGAGCCGCTGCTCGTCGAGGGCAAGGCCATCCAGATCCATCCGCTCGTCTGCGCGGCGTTCAACGCCGACTTCGACGGCGACCAGATGGCGGTGCACCTGCCGCTCAGCTGGGAGGCGCAGTCCGAGGCCCGCGTGCTCATGCTGAGCACCAACAACATCCTGTCGCCGGCGCACGGCAAGCCCATCGCCGTGCCCAGCCAGGACATGGTCATCGGCATGTACTACCTCACGTATCACGCTGAAGACGACCTCAGCGAGGCGCAGCCCGACCACTTCGGCGAGACGCTCGTCGCCTACAGCGGCTACGACGAGGTGCAGCGCGCCTGGGAGCAGCGCATCCTCGACCAGCGTGAGGTGCCCACCAGGCGCGAGGCCGGCATCGCCGAGTTCACGCGCCGGCCCATCATCCTGCGTCTGCCCCTGGGCCGGCGCGTCGTCACGACCGTCGGCCGCGCGCTGTTCAACATGCGCGTCGAAGAAGGCCTGCACGACGTCCTCGGCCCCGAGTATCAGGGCGACTACACCTACATCAACTACACGATGACGAAGAAGGGCCTCGCGAACTTCATCAACAAGCTCGTGGCGCTCTACGGCGCCAACAAGGTGGCGCGTATCCTCGACGTGTTCAAGGAGGTCGGCTTCCACTTCGCCACGCGCGCCGCGGTCACCGTCTCCAAGAACGATGTCGTGGTCCCCGCCAAAGAGAAGGCCGAGATCCTCCGCACCCACGAGGCCATGGTCGAGCAGCTCCGCGATGAGTACAACAACGGCTTCCTCTCCGAGGAGGAGCGCCGCGGCAAGGTCCAGGAGATCTGGCGCGAGGCCGACGTGCAGATCACGGCGGCCACCAAGGCCAACTTCAAGGACCTCAACCCGATCTACATGATGGCCACCTCCGGCGCCCGCGGCGACATCAAGCAGATCCGCCAGCTCGCCGGCTGGCGCGGCCAGATGGCCAACCCGAAGGGCGAGATCGTCGAGCAGCCCGTGAAGTCGAGCTTCATCGAGGGTCTCTCGGTGCTGGAGTTCTTCATCTCCACCCACGGCGCCCGCAAGGGTCTCGCCGATACCGCCCTGCGCACCGCCGACTCGGGCTACCTCACGCGGCGTCTCGTGGACGTGTGCCAGGACGTCACCGTCAGCGAGATCGACTGCGGCACCACGGAATGGGTGCCGATGTCGCCGTGGTCGCGGCGTCGCGAAGAGAACCCCGAGCTCGAGGGCTCGCAGCTCGCCGAAGACGTCAGGCGGCCGCGCAGCGACCGCGTGGTGCTCCCGAAGGGCGAGAACATCGGCCCGGCCCAGATCGGCCTCCTGCGCGAGGTCTACTCCAACCTGCCGAACGCCAAGGTCAGGGTGAAAAAGGGCCGCGCGGTGGCCGAGCTCCTCGCCATGTGGACGCACGAGCCCAACGAGAACCTGCTCGGCCGGCACCTCGGCGCGCCGATCGTCGAAGAGGCCACCGGCGAGGTCGTGTTCGAGCGCGACTCCCACATCGGGCTCGAGGCTCGCGGCCAGATCCTCGACGTGCTGGCGCGGAGCTCAGAGGCCAACCCCATGGTGCCGGTGCGGAGCGTGCTCAAGTGCCAGGCGGAATCGGGCGTGTGCCAGAAGTGCTACGGCTTCGCTCTCGCCAACAACGTGCCCGCCGAGATCGGCGACGCCGTCGGTCACGTGGCGGCGCAGTCCATCGGCGAGCCCGGTACGCAGCTCACGATGCGCACCTTCCACACCGGCGGCGTCGCCGGCTCCGACATCACGCACGGCCTGCCGCGCGTCGTCGAGCTCTTCGAGGCGCGCAAGCCGAAGGGCGTCGCGCGCATCGCCGAGGTCTCGGGGCGCGTCGACATCGAAGACGCCGAACGCGGCTGCAAGCTCACCATCACCCCCGAGGAGGGCACGGCCAAGGAGTACATCATCCCCACGCGCCGCACCAGCGTCCTCGTGGAGGACGGCGACTGGGTAGACGAGGGCACGCCGCTCACCCCGGGCTCACTCTACCCGGCCGATGTGCTCAAGCACGCCGGCAACACGGCCACCGAGCGCTACCTCGTCAACGAGGTGCAGGAGGTCTACCGCTCGCAGGGCGTCGAGATCAACGACAAGCACATCGAGCTCATCGCCCGCCAGATGATGAAGAAGGTGCGCATCGTCATCGCCGGCGACACGCAGTTTCTGCCCGGGCAGCTCGTCGACCGCGCGGTCTTCCATAAGGAGAACGTGCGCGTCAGCGACGAGGGCGGCCAGCCGGCCGAGGCCGAGCAGGTCATCCTCGGCATCACCAAGGCCTCGCTGGCCACCGAGAGCTTCCTCTCGGCGGCCTCCTTCCAGGAGACCACCAAGGTGCTCACCGACGCGGCCATCGAGGGCAAGACCGACACCCTCCAGGGCCTCAAGGAGAACGTCATCATCGGCAAGCTCATCCCGGCGGGCACGGGTCTGCGCCAGTACCGCGGCGTCGACATCTACCCGGCCGGCAGGGCGGAGGCGCTGGCCGAGGCCGATCGCCTCATGAGCAGCAGCGACTCGGCGACCGCGTGGCTCACCGGCGAGACCGAGGAGTAGCGCGAAGAAGACCGACCACGGAGACCAGGCCGCGAGGGCCGCGGCCGCTCGAGCCACCTGCTTGCGGCCGCAGCCCTGTTTCGCTAGACTACACGACTGCTGTCTGAAGCAGCCGACCAGAGAGGCCAGATGACAACCATAAGCCAGCTCGTACGCAAGGGGCGCGAGAGCAAGACCAAGCGTTCCACCACGCCGGCGCTCCAGGGTTCGCCGCAGAAGCGCGGCGTCTGCACGCGCGTCTATACCACCACCCCCAAAAAGCCCAACTCCGCCTTGCGCAAGGTCGCTCGCGTCAGGCTCGTCAACGGGATGGAAGTCACGACCTATATCCCCGGCATCGGCCATAACCTCCAGGAGCACTCCGTGGTGCTCGTGCGTGGCGGCCGCGTCAAGGATCTTCCGGGGGTGCGGTACAAGGTGATCCGCGGCACGCTCGACGCCTCCGGTGTGAGCGATCGCAAGCAAGCGCGCTCACGCTACGGCGCCAAGGGAAAGGCCACGAGGTAAGTCATGCCGCGGAGAGGAACGATCACACGCCGGGAAGTCCTTCCCGACCCCGTCTACAACAGCAAGCTGGTCACGCAGGTCATCAACAAGGTGCTGCTCGACGGCAAAAAGTCCACCGCCGAGCAGATCGTCTACGGCGCCCTCGAGATCGTCCGCGAGAAGACCGGCCGCGACCCGGTCGAGGTCATGCAGGACGCCGTCCAGGCGCTCACGCCGCACCTCGAGGTCCGCAGCCGGCGCGTCGGCGGCGCCACCTATCAGGTGCCCGTCGAGGTGCCCGGTCGCCGCGCCCGCACGCTCGCCATCCGCTGGCTGGTCAGCTACGCCCGCAATCGTCGCGAGAAGGTCATGGCCGAGCGCCTCGCCGGCGAGATGACCGACGCTCTGGCCGCTCAGGGTGGCGCCTTCAAGAAGAAGGACGACATCTTCCGCATGGCGCAGGCCAACAAGGCGTTCGCCCACTACCGCTGGTAATCCGCCGAGGGCCCCTCACTGACCGTCGTCGGTGAGGGGCTTTCGCATGGAAGGAACAAGCTAAGGGACATGCGACAGTACTCGCCGCGGAACACGCGCAACATCGGCATCATGGCGCACATCGACGCCGGCAAGACGACCACCACCGAGCGCATCCTGTACTACACAGGTAAGACGCACAAGATCGGTGAGGTCCACGAGGGCGCGGCCGTGATGGACTGGATGGCGCAGGAGCAGGAGCGCGGCATCACCATCACCTCCGCCGCGACCACCGTCTCCTGGCGCGACACGCAGATCAACATCATCGACACGCCCGGGCACGTGGATTTCACCATGGAGGTGGAGCGCAGCCTGCGGGTGCTCGATGGCGCCATCGCGCTCTTCTGCTCCGTCGGCGGCGTGGAGCCCCAGTCGGAGACGGTGTGGCGCCAGGCCGACAAATACGGCATCCCGCGCATCGCCTTCGTCAACAAGATGGACCGCATCGGCGCCGACTTCTTCCGCGGCCTCGAGATGATGGTCGACCGCCTGGGGGCCAACCCCGTGGCGCTGCAGATTCCCATCGGCCGCGAGGCCGAGTTCCGCGGCATCATCGACCTCATCGAGATGAAGGCCCTCGTCTACCAGGACGAGCTGGGCGCCGACTTCGAGATCGTCGCCATCCCCGAGGATCTGCGGCCGCGGGCCGACGAATACCGACTCAAGCTCGTCGAGTCCATCGCCGACCACGACGACCACCTGCTCGAGACGTATCTCGAGGGTCGCGAGATCACCCCCGCGCACCTGCGCGAGGTGATCCGCCAGGCGACCCTCGACATCAGCATCACACCGGTGC
>Ga0194057_10000672_pt1 | contig 17820 bp, 21 predicted proteins | sample SepL4415m_MetaG_FD_155474 | JGI IMG/M metagenome (GOLD analysis project Ga0194057, IMG submission 155474) | Anoxic zone freshwater microbial communities from boreal shield lake in IISD Experimental Lakes Area, Ontario, Canada - Sep2016-L442-15m | ecosystem: Environmental > Aquatic > Freshwater... | reverse complement strand
AACTGGTGCGGGTTTTGCTGTTGTGTAATGGATTTTTCTATATACAAGGTAAAGAAGCAGCCGGGTAGTAGATTTGTCTTCATGTTCGTTCAATCCCTTATTGCGCTTTTTTTCTTTCTAGTCGGCCTTGAAATAAAGGCTGGCCTCAAAAACAAAAAAAGTGCGCTAGTGCCAGTAATTGCGGCCCTTGGTGGGATGTTGGTTCCTGCACTTATCTATCTAGCAATCAATCGGGGTTCTAATTTGTGGGCCGCTTCGATGCCCACCGATATAGCTTTAGCTCTAGGTGTGCTTTCACTACTTGGCAAACGCGTGAATCCCAACGTACGGATTTTCTTACTGACTTTAGCCATCGCCGATGATCTTTTTTCTCTCATTGTTTTAGCGGTTTTCTATCGTAACGACTTAGATCCACAACACGCTTTTTCAACTGTGGTCGCCGCAGCTATTGGTTTAATCCTGCCTCTGCGCCCGCACCTATTAGCTAAAACTATAAAAGTTCTATCGCCCATTTCTACTTACTTCATCGTTCCAATCATTATTCTGGTCAATATTCCCTGGCACTTAACACTGAGCGCTTTCACTTCTTCTATTGCAATTTCAATTGTTATCGCTAGATCTATTGGCAAAATAATTGGAATTACTCTTTTCGCCTGGATTGCGAGCAAGCTGGGTGGGCGAGTAAATATTTCAATGAAAGAAATAGCCGGGGTGGGTACATTAGCCGGAATGGGATTAACTGTTGCTTTAGTCATTGCCAAAATTGCGGCAACCAATGATGTCGAGCTCAATCAAGTCCGATTGGGTCTCTTTATTTCCGCAATAATTTCAGGCATTGCTGGTTACATCTGGCTCAGAAAGACTCCTGCGAAGCAATAGTTTTGCGTGACAGTAGTACGTGCCCAAAAAAGCCAATTAATAATGCGGCTATCACGCCTACATTTGCAAAAGCCCATGGACCAGTTTTACCGCCGATGAGTGATAAAAAGTAGCCTTGCCAAGAAAGCCATGAAGCAAAAGTATTAGTAACCAATCCCCAACCAACAATTGAACCAACAATCATTATTCCGAGTGAGCGCTTATTCCAAGCACCGTATCTAGCGGCTGGGTCAAATAAATCCTTTTCGGAGTATGGCGCCTTTCGCAAAATCACATCGGCTACAAAAATTGCCGACCAGACGGCGACTGGTACACCCAAGGTAATGAGAAATCCCTGAAAAGGAATAAAGAAATTTTTAGCAAACCACACGATATAAATTGTTCCGGCCAACATAATGCACGCATCAATAGATGCGGCAATGTGACGCTTCACGGGAAGACCAATAGAAACAAGGGTTAAACCCGAGGAATAAAGATCCAAGATTGCTCCACCTACTAGACCCAGAACGGCCACCAAGGCAAAGGGAATTAAATACCAGTTAGGGAGCAAAGTTGTTAAGGCACCAATCGGATCCATCGCAATTGCATCACTTAAGTTTTTACTGCTCCCGGCTAAAGCCGAGCCATAAATAACAAGGACAACTGGGACCATTGATGCGCCTAATACTGTCCAAGTAATTACAGCTTTGCTGGAAACATTGCGTGGCAAGTATCGTGAATAATCTGCAGCAGAGTTAACCCAACCCAGACCAATTCCAGTTATTCCAAAGATGAGCGCCCCAACAAAACCTTGCATTGATCCATCTTTAATCGCAGATACCGCGGACCAATCCACGTGATTAATTGTTAACGCAATGTATAGCAGTGTCATAGCGATCGTGATAAGGGTGAGCCATTTTTGAATCTTCATAATTGTTGAGAATCCAAGGACTCCCCCAAAAACAGTTAAAGCCACGGCAAAAATAAAACCGATAATTAATGCGATGTTATGGTTGATATGACCCAGGCGTGCAAAGACCGTACCGGTGGCCAAAGTAGCTAATGAGACTAGAACCGTTTCCCAGCCTACAAAGATTAAATAGGAAAGCGCACCCGGGACGATATTTCCTTTTACCCCAAATGCCGCTCTGGATAAAATCATGGTTGGAGCATTTGATTTCTTGCCGGCAAGGGAGCTAACGCCAACAACAAGAAATGAAAGTACGGTTCCAATAATTGCGGCATATGTGGCTTGCTTAAATGAGATTCCAAAGCCAAGAAAGAAGGCACCATAGGAAAGAGCAAGGAGTGAGACATTTGCCCCACACCAAGGCCAGAACAGTGATTTCGCCGAACCATTTCGTTCAGACTCTTGAATCAGATTTGGACCATTTAGTTCTAACTCAAAAAGCGGCATTGAGTGATCTTACTTCTTTCGTCTGTGAACTAAAAATACGGCTACTAAGACGATAATTAAAAATCCGCCAGCAGTTAACTTGAGATTACTACCGCCTTCTTCAGAAATTCCGTTGGCAGCTTCAGCGCCTTCTTCATTTCCAGCACTTGTTAATGTTGGTTTTTGGCCGACCGTGAATGAGTAATCACCTTCCACGGGATGGCCATCTTCGGAAACTATTCGATAGTGGACAGAAACCAGACCAGTGATATCTGTTAATTGCAGCTTGGTCGAAATCTTACTTCCATCTACAACTGAGCTCGGTGAAGAAATAATTTGACCTTGGTTATCAGTAACTGTTATTAGATTGATCGCTTCTTTTCCGATGGTCTGCAATTTTCCATCAAACTCAATAGAAACTTCACTAGGTGCCGTCAGGACAGATGCACCTGCGGCGGGAACTGACAACGTTATTTGACCATGCGCGTTCGCTACAGGTATGGCGATAAATGAAAGAGCGAAAGCGGTAAAAGCCACAACTATCTTTTTTATCATGGGCCGAGTCTAGTCAAGAAAGAAATCTAGTAGGAAGTCTTTGGTGCCTGGTGTCACTGAATATTTCTCTAGATCAGTAATACCTTCTGCGGCTAACACTTCATCATCAACGAAAAAATTACCAGTGCATTCGGCTGATGGTCGATTGAAAATCACATATGCGGCATCGGCCAAAATTGCCGGTGTTCGACCTGCCGAAGCGTCGATTCCAGGAATCATTTGAAGAGCCGCCGTATCAATTACTGTACGAGGCCACAAAGCATTTACTGCAATTCCATCACGTTTGAACTCTTCAGCCATTCCAAGAACGCACATACTCATTCCATATTTAGCCATTGTGTAAGCCACGTGATTTTTAAACCATACGGCTTTCATTGAAAGTGGTGGCGACAAGTTCAAAATATGTGGATTGCGACCTTCGGCAGCCGACTTTCGTAAATGCGGCAGAGCTGCTTGCGATGTTAAGAAAGTTCCACGTACGTTCACATCAAACATGAGATCAAAGCGCTTAGCCGGTGTTGCATCAGTATGGGTTAAGTTGATGGCACTGGCGTTATTTATCAGGATATCTATTCCACCAAAAGCCTGTGCCGCTTGATTTACGGCAGCCTCTATCTGATTTTCATCGCGCAGGTCGCATTGAATTGCTAATGCTTTACCGCCAGCGGCTTCAATTTCTGCTGCGGCAGTATGAATAGTTCCAGGAAGTTTTGGATTGGGCTCTGAAGTTTTCGCTGCGATTGCGACAGATGCACCGTCGGCCGCGGCGCGCAATGCAATTGCTAGACCAATCCCCCGCGATCCTCCAGTAATAAATATTCTCTTGCCCGCTAGCGTCATGATTTACCTTTCTTAGACATGAATTTCATAAAAGCCTGCATTGCCTCATCGGATTGCAGCGCCATTGCAAAGATTTCAAATTCTGCTTTCATAACTGCCGCAACCGCATCATGTTGGCGGGCTTTGAGTAATGCTTTTGTGTTGATGATGGCTTGTGGGGGTTGATCGGCGATGTGTAGTGCTAACCGCATAACTGCAGCTGCAGCATCTGAATCGACTTCAGCGATTAATCCCATTGCTAATGCAGCATCGGCCCCGAAAGATTCACCAGTAAAGAATATTTTTGCTGCACGTTGATAACCCACTAATTGTGGGAACAGAAAACTCGAACCCGCTTCCGGAACTAACCCGAGGGATGCGAAGGGCATTGAAAAATTGGCACTTGGCGCCGCAACAACAACATCGCAGTGCAACAACATTGTTGTTCCAACTCCGACCGCATTTCCCTTAACTGCAGCAAGTAGCGGCTTAGGAAAGTTGAGCAACGCCGATAAAAACTGTGAAACTTCGGATGATTCACTCGACGGTGGATTGTTCATAAAATCTGTAATGTCGTTTCCAGCAGTGAAATGATCACCCTGGCTTGTGAGTACCACTGCTCTAATGCCAAAGTCTCCAGCAGCATCATTCAGGCCCTTTGTGAGTCCGGCATACATCTCACGCGTCAACGCATTCATTTTCCACGGCCTATTAAGCGAGAGGGTCAAAATCCCTTCGGAAACTGTGTTTAAGATTTCACTCATCCGCGCATCTTAGGGGTGTTATCTACCCAAACAAAGGAGGACAATGGGGGTACCGCGGAGAGGTGGCGATTTCAATGGCACGAGACATAACAATTGCAACACGAGAACTATCCCCCTTTGAACAATTAGTCCTCAACCTTTTATGCGAAGGTAAATCCAATGGAGCAATCGCTTCTGAAACCGCACATAGTGAAAAAGTTGTCGAAAATACGGTCAGCCGCAGTGCGCAGGTTTTTGGAATTAAATCAGATGCCGACACAAATTTGCGAGTTTTATTAGCTCTAGCTTTTCGCACTCATTACGGTGATAAAGCTTTCGATGCTTTACATGTTCCATGTGCTCATCATGAAATTGGTCCTGACGGTCGTTCGATGTGCAACCGTCACGTAGATTAATTTCTGTCGTATCAATCACATCTCCTGAGGGCTACCTCTTTCGTATCCGATAAATAACCCTATCGAGAGTTAACCCTCGTACTTTATTACTTCCATGCATAGTGACAAGAGTTAACTATGTATTACATCAATACTTACGATGTATAAAAGGGAGAGTACATAAATGAAACGTAGAACTTTTGACAAACTTGTTTCCTCAGTCGGCCTTGGCTTAGCAGTAGTTTTATTGGTCTTTGCAGGTCTTCTCAATTTTGGTGCGGGCTTTGCAAATGACTCAGTGAAAAGTCAGTTAGAGAACCAAAATATCGCCTTTCCCGTCGAAGGCGGATTACCAAGTGAAACAAAAGTACAGCTAACACAATGGGCAGGCAAGCAAGTCACAACCGGAGAAATGGCCCGTGACTACTCTGATCTATTTATTTGGGAACACATGAAATCTGCAGCAACTGCCGTAATGGGTAAACCAGCTACTTATTCAGAGGTCTCGACTGCTTACATGGCAGCACAACGCGATGGTGTCAGTACGCCTGCACAAGTGCAAAAACTTGCTGACCTTCGTGAAACTCTTTTCCAAGGCAACACACTTCGAGGAATGCTCCTTGAAGCCTATGCTTTTGGAACTCTCGGGGTTATCGCGGGATATGCCGCTATTGCTGCCTTAGTTGGCGGAATTCTCTTCCTCTTGCTAGCACTTGCTGGGTTTAGAAATATTCGTCGCACTCCTGAGGATGCGACGATTTAACCCTCAACTCTCCGTGAGGGGTTAGAAAAGGCTCCCTGGTTAATACCAGGGAGCCTTTTCATTACTACTTATTGTCTGCGCTTTATCTGTTAACGCTCAAGCTTTCCCGAGATGAAATCTTCTGTCTTAACATGTGCCTGCTCATCGGTGTATTGAGTAGGTGGAGTCTTCATAAAGTAACTTGATGGTGAAAGTAGCGCTCCGCCGATCTTACGATCAAGACCAATCTTTGCGCAGCGAAGTGCATCAATGATGACACCAGCTGAGTTAGGTGAATCCCAAACTTCCAACTTATATTCCAAGTTCAGAGGTACATCGCCAAATGCGCGGCCTTCGAGGCGAACGTAGGCCCATTTGCGATCATCTAACCAAGGGATGTAATCAGAAGGTCCGATGTGAACATTCTTATCACCCATGTCATGCTCTAATTGAGATGTCACTGAGTTAGTTTTTGAAATCTTCTTGGATTCAAGGCGATCACGCTCGAGCATGTTCTTGAAGTCCATATTGCCACCAACGTTGAGCTGATATGTGCGATCTAAGTGAACCCCACGGTCTTGGAACAACTTAGCCATGATGCGGTGAGTGATAGTTGCTCCAACTTGGCTCTTAATGTCATCGCCAACGATGGGAAGACCGGCATCAGCAAACTTCTTTTCCCACACTGGATCAGATGCGATAAATACTGGAAGCGCATTTACGAAAGCACAACCTGCATCAATTGCACATTGTGCGTAGTACTTAGCTGCAACTTCAGAACCAACTGGCAGGTAGCAAATCAATACATCTACTTGCTCTTCCTTAAGCGTTGCAACAATATCAACTGCTGGGGCATCAGATTCTTTGATCGTCTCGCGATAGTACTTTCCGAGACCATCATTTGTGACTCCGCGCAAAACTGGAACACCAGTCTTAGCAACTTCACTAAATTTAATTGTGTTATTTTCACTAGCCCAGATTGCATCAGCTAAATCAAGGCCGACTTTCTTGGCATCGACATCAAAGGCTGCAACAAATTTAACGTTAGAGATGTGATATCCCCCAACAGTTGCATGCATGAGTCCTGGAATCTCTTGATCCAAAGCAGCGTCCTTGTAATAGGTCACTCCCTGAACTAAAGAGTTAGCGCAGTTTCCTACGCCAATAATTGCAACACGGATGTCGCCTTTACCGGTTGTTATGTTCACTCTATTTCCTCTCGGTTTTGATCATGTCTTCCAACCAAGCGATTTCTCGATCAGCTGACTCCAGTGAATGACGTCGCCACTCCTCTAGATATTTATCGATTCCAATTGGTGACTTCTCGAGTTCACCGCGCAGAATCTCTGCTTTCTCCTTGAGACGGCGATGGCGCCCCTCAAGAATTCTTACTCTGTTATTTGATGATGTTGGGGAAAAAAATGCGAAACGAATTTCGAAGCCTTCGTCTTCCCACGTTTCAGGGCTGACGGTTTCGGTTAGATTTTCAAATCGGGTAGAACCTTTGTGAGTTATTTTGTAAACAATTCGCGAGCGCCGTGACGGTGAATCCACAATGGTCTCAGCGATTAATCCCGCTTCCATCATGCGGCGAAGCTGCGGATAGAGAACTGAAAAGGAGAGCGCCCGGAATGGTCCAAAAATTGCGCCCATGCGCTTTCGAAGTTCATAGCCGTGCAAAGGGGTTTGGGATAAAAGACCGAGGAGGGCAAATTCAAGGGATTCGCTACGTGAGCGCATGCCGCCTCCTACCTATCGTCTTATGTATCTATTCGATATATCCAGTCGTAATCTATTGCGATAGCCGCAGAGCCGCAAATCCAACACGCCTCACGCTCAGATTTCACCACTCTTACGGGTGTGGCGTACGCCTCAGTACCTAGCCTGCCCGACTTACCCTTTTTACTAGCGCCTTGTGCGATTTCGTACCTGGCCTTAGGAGATCTGAAAGGACGTTAGCAATGTCGCTACTCTCATGGAAACTTCATGGAAACGGTAAGTCCCTCACCCCGGGTGCAGTTGTTTCAACCGATGAACGCCTGACATGGCCGCGCACTATTGGTGTGGGCTTGCAACATATCGCCGCAATGTTTGGTGCCACTTTCCTTGTTCCACTGATCACCGGATTTCCCCCAACAACCACACTTTTCTTCTCAGGAATCGGCACACTTCTATTTCTGACACTTACTCAAAATAAAGTCCCTAGCTACTTAGGTTCATCTTTTGCTTTCCTTGCTCCAATCGCTGCGGCTAAAACTGGCGGCGGAATGTCTGCAGCTCTTGGCGGAGTTGTAGTAACTGGAGTCATTTTGGCCGTTGTCGGATTAATTGTTCGCCAAGCTGGAATCGGTTGGATCAACTGGATGCTTCCACCAATCGTCACTGGCACAATTGTGATGGTTATTGGCCTTAACTTGGCAGGGGCTGCAAAGAATAACTTTGCTAAGGGTCCACTTATTGGTGTGATCACTTTGGCTTCCATCGCACTTGTTTCTGCGATTTCTCGTGGCTTCCTTAATCGGATCAGCATTTTCGCCGGTCTTGTCATTGGCTACCTTGTTGCATTTGTAAAAGGTGATGTAACAACCGATGGCATCAAAGCCGCTAAATGGTTAGCGATGCCTTCATTTACTTCACCCACATTTAATGGCAAAGCAATTGTCTTGTTCTTACCCGTAGTTCTTGTATTGATCGCTGAAAACGTAGGTCACGTTAAAGCCGTTGCAGCAATGACTGGAAAGAATTTGGATGATCAAATGGGCACAGCCTTGATGGCAGATGGTCTAGCTACTACATTGGCTGGTCTTGGCGGCGGTTCAGGTACAACCACTTACGCCGAAAATATTGGTGTAATGGCTGCTACTCGTGTTTATTCAACGGCCGCCTACTGGATCGCAGGTCTTGGCGCAGTTGGTCTTTCATTATCACCAAAGTTTGGTGCAGTACTCAGCTCAACTCCGGTAGGAGCTTTGGGCGGAGTCGGTGTTGCCCTCTTTGGAATGATCGGTGTTCTTGGCGCTCGCATTTGGATTGAGGGCAAAGTTGATTTTGCTAACTCAACTAACTTAATCATTGCCGCTTCTGCATTGATTATTGGTATCTCCGATATGTCTTGGACGCGGGGAGATTACACATTTAATGGAATCATCAATGCAACATTGGTGGCCATTATTGGTTATCGCGTGCTTCACTCAATTGCTTCATCTCGAGGTAATAACTAATATCTGACCTATGGTGATTCCATCTCGGCTAACTGAATACATCGTTGCCGCGATGATAATTATCTTGGCGCCTGGCCCGAGTGTTTTATTCGTAATCGCTCGGGCCATCGCCTGGGGTCGAAAGACCGCAGTCTTCACCGTCGCAGGAAATGTCACAGGTTCTTTCGTTCTCTCAGTTTTTGTTGCCCTTGGTCTTGGTCCAATTTTGCAGCGATCAGATCTGGCTTACACCGCGGTGCAATGGGGCGGCGGACTTTATTTAATGTATCTAGGCGCCGATGCAATTAAACATCGCAAAGTTCATGCCGCCGATATGACTAATCAAGGTGATATCGCACCCGGTGTGCTTCGCTCAATGCGCGATGGTTTTTGGGTGGGAGCTCTTAACCCTAAGGCGATAGTTTTCTATGCCGCAGTCTTACCGCAATTTATCGATCGCAATCGCGGTCAGATAACTGCTCAACTTATTTTGCTTGGTGCAATCTTTTCTGGATTGGCATTTATCTCTGATGGTTCGTGGGGATTACTTGCCGGCACTGCTCGAGCTTGGCTAGCTAAGGATCCCAACCGTTTAGAGAAATTACGTGCAACGGGCGGGGCCATCATGATTGTTTTAGGTATTTCAGTTTTGGTCTTAGCAATTGTCAGTGGCTAAGGAGAGAATTCCGCTATGAAGAAACCAGTAAAGCCGGCCCGCGAAAATATCTCCCCGTCAGATTTAACTTTTGGCCTATCCACCTGCAAGCGCTGTTTATGGATTAAGTACTGGTTCAAAGTCAGCGCGCCAATGGTGATGCCTTTGGTTGGAACTCTGTCTTCTTTGCAGGAAGAGTACTTCCAAGGCGCCGATATGCCGACTATCGATTCCACACTTCGTCCTGGGAAAGTTACTAAGTGGGGCGAATTTGTTAAAAGTAAGCCGCTACAGATAAATGGCAGTGATACCCGTTGGCGTATTTTAGGAAAATATGACTTGGTATCTACTAATGAGGATGGGACCGTAGGGTTAATTGATTGTAAGGTTTCAGATTCAGAGCGCGACAGTGGCGCATTTTATTCACCGCAATTAGAAGCCTATGCCTATGCGTTGGAAAACCCCGCAGCTGGCAAATCAGTTGAAGTGGCATCGATGGGCTTACTTGTCTGGAAGCCAACACATACGGTTGGCAATTCGGCTGATACCGCTGGATTTGGTGTGTATCAAAAATATGTTCCAGTCGAGCGCGATCACGATAACTTCTTACGCGTTATTTCCGATTTTATTCACGTACTTGAAGGTGAAATTCCTGAACCTGGAACTACATGTCAAACATGTAGTTTCTTAACTACACGAAATGCCTTAGACCTACTTTAATCTTCCTCGCCAGCAACATTAATATCATCAGGCTTTGATTTCTTCGGGGCATATGTATCTACATATTCCTGGCCAGACATAGCTTGAATTGCATTAACGATTTGATCAGTTACATCGCGCAAATATGTTAAATCCGTAGCATCGCCTTCGAAATACATCGGCTTCCCAAAGTGCATTCCAACGCGGTGAAGATTTGGAATAACCGTGCCGGTTGGTTGAATCTTTTCGGTGTTAAACATCGCAACTGGAATCACTGGTGCCCCTGATTCAATGGCTAAACGAGCGATTCCAGTACGCCCCTTATAGAGCCGACCATCAGGTGAGCGAGTACCTTCTGGATAAATTCCTAAGCACTCCCCTTCGGCCAAAACTTTCAAACCTGTAATCAATGCCGCCTCGCTACGACGACCGCCAGAGCGATCTACGGGAACTTGACCAAGTGCGATGAAAGTTAACTTCTTTAAAAGGCCTTTTGCTCCAGGCGAAGTGAAGTACTCACTTTTAGCCAGAAAAGTAACTTTGCGTGGCACGACTAAGGGCATGAAAATTGAATCACTGAAGGACAAATGGTTTGAGGCGATGATTACTGGCCCTTTGACTGGCACATTTCGCAGACCCTTAACTTTGGGCCGAAAACCGGCCATCAAGAATGGAGTGAGGAAGGCGCGCAAAATTCCGTAGGGCAGGTTGTTGAGCACCCCTCTAATTTAGTGGCTATTGCCAGATATGACACTATCTGAGGGTGAGCAAACCCGGCCCAAGTCCTGATGAGTTCGATGAAGAAGAACTTATCCGCAGCGAATTCGATTCGATTGTTTCGGGTCTGTCCTTGGATGAATCGGCGCCTACAACCTACCTCGATGAACTCGAACGATTTGAAGATACCAATCGCTTTATCCCACCAAATCCCCCACGACAATCTCCACGAGCAATGTGGCGTTCAATTAAAGGCGCATTCAATCGTTGGTTTAACCGTGACTACCATGAAGACGACGGAGCAGAAGTATGAGCGAATTTAAATGGGGCATTCTGGGTACTGGTGGAATTGCACATGCATTTGCACGTGATTTAGCTTTGCTAGAAGGCCACACTATTGGCGCAGTTGGTTCGCGTTCATTAACTAAAGCGCAGGGGTTTGCACAGGAGTTTGGCAATGCAACTGCATACGGTTCATATGAAGAATTAGTCAACGATTCTACAATTGACGCAATTTATGTTGCTACTCCGCATCCCTCACATAAAGAAAATGTAATTCTTGCATTGAATGCCGCAAAACCAGTTTTGTGTGAGAAGCCCTTTGCAGTCAATGCAATGGAGGCAATAGCAATGGTTGATGCTGCAAGGGCTAACGATGTCGCGTTAATGGAAGCAATGTGGGCCCGCTTCTTGCCGCACTATGCAAAGATTCGCGAAATTGTTGCTAGCGGGATTCTCGGTGAGATAACAACTGTGCACGCAGATCATGGACAACGACTAGCTGATCAAAATATTCCTCGTTTGATTGAACCTTCACTAGCTGGTGGTGCACTTCTGGATCTTGGAATTTATCCAATCTCCTTTGCCCATATGATTCTAGGAATCCCCGAAACAATTAGCTCACAAGCTGTGCTCACTGAAAAGGGAGTAGATGCGCAAACCTCAATGATTCTCTCTTATGCACATGGTGCGCAGGCTGTATTAAACACAACCATAATTGTTCAAACTCCATGTAGAGCCGTTGTTGCAGGCCTTAATGGTTACATTGAAGTTGACCGCACTTTTTACAATCCAACAACAATGCGTGTGGTTTTATTTGACGGCACAGTGACCGAATATCCGCTGGCTTACACCGGACATGGTTTACGTGAACAAGCCCGTGAATTTGCCAGAATGGTGAGAAACAAGGAAGTTGAATCACCATTACTGACGTGGGCTGACACCATCGCGATCATGAAGATTATGGATACGGTGCGAGCTCAAATTGGTTTGAAATATCCCTTTGAGGCTTAACGTCTAGCTAAATCTGCAACTCCCACTAGTCCGGCTTCATTGCCAAGCTTTGCGGCCACGATTTCTGGATAAGGATGTTTTCCAGCAAATGGCATGTTGCGCTCTAGTGATTCACGTGTCGGTTTCAAAAGAATCTCACCTGCATCAATGACTCCCCCGCCAATGACCACACATGCAGGATCCAGCAAGACACATAGCGAAGCAATACCGGCACCTAACCACTGGCCAGTTGTATTAAATGCAGCAAGTGCCACTGGGTCACCATCTCGTGCAGCTTCGGTAATTGCTTGGCCAGTTAAACCTGCAACAGTTCCATCTCCACGTGAAAGTAAATTACGCGCAACTTCTGGACTGGCATTAATTGCTTCTCTGGCATGGCGCAACAATGCATTACCTGATGCATATTGTTCGAAACATCCTCGTGCACCACAGCCACATAAATGACCTTCAGGAACAACTCGTACATGGCCAAACTCTGCAGCGATTCCAAATGCACCTCGGTACAGCTGGCCATTAACAACAATGCCTCCACCGATACCAGTACCAACGGTCAACATCATCATGTGGTTTTGATTTTGGCCGGCACCGAATTTAGCTTCGCCCCAAGCTGCAGCATTGGCATCATTTTCAATGACGACTGGTAGTCCGATGAGTTTGGTTAATTCGTGATCTAAGTCAACGCCATTCCAATCGGCAATATTTGGTGTTGCCAACATTGTTTTACGATCTGACGAAACAAAACCTGCAGCAGATACTCCAACTGATGAAACAGCATGTTGTGCTAATAATTCTTTAGCAACATCGGCGATAGTTTGCGTCAATGCGGCGCCACCCTGCCGCGGCGTATCTTTACGGGCAGTTGTTAGAACTTTTCCAGATTCATCAACGACTCCACCAAGAACTTTTGTACCACCAACATCAATACCGATAGTCAAAGCCATTTAAGCGACTTAACTCTCGAGCCAAGCTTTAAGTTGAGAAAGAGCTTGGTCAATTGTTGTCTTCTCCGCTTTTTGTCGCATCATTGCTGGAATCGGCATCGAAAGCGAAACGCCTAGTTCATATGTAACTTGCGTTGAATCCTCATCAATAGCGCTAACGATGTAAGCGCCATCCATCCCAGTAAGTAAGTCGGCATCATCGAGTGAAAATGAGAGTTTTCCTGGCGCGCTCGACCAGTCGTAATCCAAGATGACCCGGTCCTTCATCATGCCCGCATCGATAGTCATCTTTGCCTTCGTAATTCGACCTTGGCCATCGGTCTCCACGGCCTCGCTAGATTTTATGGATGTAGACCAGGTTGGGTATTGGTCGATTGCAAACAACGCCTTTGTAACTTCGGCTAATGGGGCCTCTATCGTGATTGTTGAACTGCTCAAATCGCTCATGCGTAAAGGTTACCCTCTTCCGCAATTATTAATTCTCACGCTAGCGTTAGCGCCATGAATGAAGTCACAGCTCCTGCCCTTGTGCCCGCGGCTACTGCCGGAAATCTGACAAATCTCATCGCAGAACGCGCATGGTTTGAACCAGAACGAATCACTATGTCACGCCCACTGGGTGATGGTTGGCAAAGTGTTACTGCCCGCGAAGTTGATGAAGAAGTTCGAGCCACAGCCAAAGGTTTAATCGCCGCTGGTATTGGCATCGGTGATCGCGTAGCAATTATGGCGCGTACGCGATACGAGTGGACGATTCTAGATTTTGCTATCTGGTTTGCTGGTGGGGTTGTCGTTCCTGTCTATGACACATCATCTGCCGAACAAATTGATTGGATTCTCAATGACTCAGGCACTGTTGGAATAATTGTAGAAACTCCGGCACTACGTGAATTGGTTCAAACCGTACTGCCACAACACACAAAACATATGTGGACCATGACCGAGGATGTTTTAGCGGTACTTCGTAATGCTGGCTCACATATCAGTGATGAAGAAATTGATCGCAGACGAAATTCATTAGGTCCAGATACTTTAGCCACTCTTATTTATACTTCGGGCACTACTGGTAAGCCAAAAGGTGTTGCACTTACTCATGGAAACTTCCTGTCCGAATGTGGAAACGTAGTTCAAGGCGCGAGCGATTTATTTTTAAAACCTGGCGGTTCAACTTTGTTATTTCTTCCAGTTGCTCACGTGTTTGGCCGTATGGTTCAAATCGGTGCAGTCAACGCAGGCTTACATTTAGCTCACTGCGGCGACCCAGTCGGCCGACTTCCATTTGATTTAGCATCATTTAAACCAACATTTGTTTTAGCTGTGCCACGTATTTTTGAAAAAATTTACAATGGCGCTGAAGCACGCGCTGAGGCTGGCGGAAAAGGAAAAATATTTAAGAAAGCTGCCGAAGTGGCAATCGCTTATTCAGAAAATATGGATAAAAAATCTATTTCACCATTGCTGAGTATTAAGCACGCTATTTTCGATAAATTGGTGTATTCAAAGATTCGTGCTGGAATGGGCGGACGGGTTGAGGCGGCAATCTCTGGAGGTGCACCTCTGGGTGTGCGCCTTGGCCACTTCTATCGTGGCGCCGGTATAACAATTTTAGAAGGTTACGGATTAACTGAAACAACTGCGGGTGCAACCCTTAACTTAACTGGTGCACATCGTGTTGGTTCCGTTGGCCGACCAATTCCTGGAATGTCAGTCAAGATTGCCGAGGATGGCGAGGTCCTTCTCAAAGGCGCGATTGTTATGCGCGGTTATTGGCAAAATGATGCTGCAAACGCTGAAGTTTTTGACTCAGAACATTGGTTCAAAACTGGTGACCTAGGAAAGTTAGATGACGAAGGTTTCCTTTACATCGTCGGCCGTAAAAAAGAATTGATTGTTACTGCAGGTGGAAAAAATGTCGCCCCTGCAGTTCTAGAGGATCGATTGCGTGCACATCCATTAGTCAGCCAGTGCATGGTGGTTGGTGATAATCAGCCTTTCATCGCCGCCCTTGTGACCATTGACCAAGATGCACTCAAAGGTTGGATTACAAATCACAAAAAGGAAGGCGCTTCAATGGCCGATCTGGCCAATGATCCTGATTTGATTGCAGTTATTCAAACTGCCGTAGATGATGCCAATAAGGCGGTTAGCCGTGCCGAATCAATCCGTAAATTTGTCATCCTTACAACTGATTTCACAATCGCTGGTGGTCATTTAACCCAAAAGCTTTCAGTCAAGCGCCATGTGGTTGCCAAAGAATTTGCCAAGGAAATTGAGCAACTCTTTACTAAGTAAATTATGTGAGTACCTCGCAGCGAGTCAGACTCGCACAAGAGTTACACGATGGCATTGCCCAAGATCTCGTGGGCTTGGGTTATGCCCTCGACTTCATCTATGCCAAGGAAGGTAACGATGAGCTGCGAAGTGATTTACGAAATCTGAGGCTAGATGTAATCACTTTGATCGACCGAGTCAGGTTAGAAATCTTTGAACTTCGTAACAGTGCGCACAGCAGTGAGGATTTAGATTCCGTGCCCGAGGTGCGGGCCGAATTGAGTCGAATTTTTAATGAAATTATCGAAAATTCAATTAATCATTCAGGCGCTAGTACTTTGGAAATTAGCGTTTCTGATAATGGAATAGGCGGCGCCTACAATCGGGCCGGCCATCACGGACTACAAGGAATTGCTGAAAGAACTCAAGCATTAGGCGGTGACTTAGAACTAGTTTCAAATTTCACGGGCACGCACTTTCAACTTTCGATTCCGATGAAGCACACATGACTCGCGTTGTAATAATCGATGATCATGCAGTAGTGCGTGAAGGTCTTAAGCGCGCCTTGTCCACTGGCGGTTTTGAAATAGCTGAGGCTGAAAATATTGCACAAGCCCGCGCGCAAATTGCACGAGTAAATCCAGAAGTAATAGTTGTCGACCTGAACCTTCCCGATGGTTCCGGATTTGAAATCGTGACGTGGGCTAGGCAGCTCTCAAAGAGTTTAGGAATAGTTGTTTTATCCCTTCATGATGACGGAGTTCATATAATTGCGGCGATGAAAGCTGGTGCCAGCAGTTATGTTTCAAAGAGCGCTCCCTTATCGATAGTAGTTGCAGCCATCACGCATGCTCTAGCTTCACCATTGAGCTTTACTGCCCTTGGCCTGTCAAAGGCATTGGCACAAGTAGATTCTCAAAAAGATTTAACTGCTCGTGAATATGACCTACTGGCTTTACTTGAAATGGGTAGGAGCACGAAAGAAATCTCAGCCGCACTCTTTATTAGCCAAGCGACAGTGAAAACACATTTAGCTTCTATCTATCGAAAGTTGGAGGTAAATAACCGAACTGCGGCAGTTCACGCTATGAATAAAACGCATTTACCCCTTTAGCAGTTGTGAAAATTTTTCGGCCCAAAGTTCCCAACGCCATTCCTTGATAATCCACTCTCTTCCAGCTTCCCCCATATTTTTACGCAACTGTGGATCCGATAAAAGTTGCAACGTTTTACTAGCAATGGCCATACAGTCGGTGCCATCAACAACGAATCCTGTCGTTCCTTCAACTACGGCATCCGGGGCACCGCCAGAGGCGCCGGCAATTACTGGCAAACCGCAAGCGCTAGCTTCTAAATAAACAATACCCAAACCTTCAACTTCTAAGCCACCAAATCTGGATCGGGAAGGCATTGCAAAAATATCGCCAATACATATGTAGCGCGGTAAATCCACATACTGAATTCGACCAATGAAACTGACGTGGTCTTCGAGGTGATTCTTAGTAACTAACTTATCTAAGTGTTTGCGATAAGGACCTTGTCCGATAAGTACTAAGTGGGCACGAGGTTCACGCTGTAAAATGATTGGCATCGATTGAATAAGAAAATCTTGACCTTTGCGGTGAACTAAGCGACCAACACTCACGATTACTTTCTTTTCTGATAAACCCAAAGACTCCCGCAGTGAGTTTGAATCAACGGGTTTGAAGTGAACAACATCAATACCAGGTGCAATTTTGCACATTGCCGCAGCATCCTCAGTTTTTAAGGCGTGTGAAATTGCAGTGCGAGTAAATTCTCCAAGATAGGTTAATGAATCCGTTGTTACTCCGATGCGACGCATGATGTGATGGAACGGGAATAACTTCGACCACCAGACTTCATGTCCGTGTGTGAGCGCGATGATGCGCTTAACCCCATTTCGGCGCAACAACCCTGACATCCAAGCTAGCGGAGCCGCTGCACCAAAAGCCACTGTTTCGATACCTTCCTCGGCTACCAACCGGACAACTGCGCGATTGACCCGTGGAGTTGGCAAAAGAATCTTTGCTCTATCTCTAATAACGCGGACGCCATAATGTAACTGCCAGTCGGCATCATATTTTTCCGCGCCGTCTTGGGCCGATGTATAAACAGCGATGCTGGCTTTGGGCATACGTTCGATAAGTCCAATGATGAATGTCTCGATGCCACCTGCACGAGGACCAAAATCATTGGTTACAAATAAAGTTAACTTAGTAACGTCGAGCTCCTACAAAAGGCTTAGAACCCATACCCAGATCGGCAATCTTTACCCGTGAACCAGAGCGTGGGGCATGGACCATTTTCCCGCCACCTAAATAAATGGATACGTGCGAAATTGGGCGCCCATAAAATAACAAGTCTCCAGGTTGCAGAGATTTCATCGAAACCGCTTTACCTAATCGAGCCTGTGCTGCGGCAGAGTGCGGCAAAGAAACGCCTGCGGCTTGATAAGCCCGCATAGTTAAACCTGAACAATCCCACGTAATCATTCCGGCAGCACCAAATACGTAAC
>Ga0194057_10000671_pt1 | contig 17821 bp, 14 predicted proteins | sample SepL4415m_MetaG_FD_155474 | JGI IMG/M metagenome (GOLD analysis project Ga0194057, IMG submission 155474) | Anoxic zone freshwater microbial communities from boreal shield lake in IISD Experimental Lakes Area, Ontario, Canada - Sep2016-L442-15m | ecosystem: Environmental > Aquatic > Freshwater... | reverse complement strand
GAACCACGCGCAGGGCGTCCACGCGCCGGCCCAGCAGGCCCAGAAGCGCCGGCATGAACGTCAGCGCGGCGGCCACCGAGAAGAGGACGACGAGCGCGCCACCGATCCCGATGGAGCGCATGCCGGTCGAAGGGAAGAACATGAGTCCCACCATGCCCACCACGACGGCCACACCGCTGTAGAACACCGAACGGCCCGCCCTCGAAGCGGACTGCGCGACGGCCTCCTCGACCGTGCTGCCGGAGTGCAGCTCCTCGCGAAAGCGGGCCACGATGAAGAGCGCATAGTCGATGGCGACCGCCAGACCGAGCAGGCTGGCGACGTTCATGCTGAAGATCGACATGTCGACGACGTGTCCGAGCAGGTAGATACTGCCGAGCGTGACCGACACGGCCATCCCGCCCGTGATGACCGGCAAGGCGGCCGCGGCCACGGTTCCGAACACCAGCACCAGGGCCAGCAGCGCCACCGGTAGCGCATACATCTCGACCTTGCGCAGGTCGTCGAGCGAGGCGGACGAGAGGTCGGCGTTCACCGCCGGCTCGCCGGTGAGGTACGTCGTGAGCTGCGTGGAGCGAGTGGCCTGCGTGAGGACGGCGCGGATGGCAGCGGTCTGTTTCTGCACCGCCTGCGGACTGGTGTCGAACGTGAGCACGGCCACCGAGCTCTTGCCGTCCTTCGACACAAGTTGCGAGGCGCCGCTGTTGGAATACGTCAGGATGCTCTGCAGTCCCGGGATCCCGGCCGCCTCGAGCTTCGCCAGGACTTGCTTCTCCTGCTCCTGGTAGGCGGCGCTGCGGACGTCCAGCGAACCGCCTTTCACGACCACGACCAAGGTCGTGGAGCCTTGGCCGAGACGCGTCTTGATAAGATCCGCCGCCTGCTGCCCGGGAGCGTTGGGATCGTTGAAGCCGCCGCCCTGCAGGACGTCCGCGAGTTGCGGCGTGGCCGCGATCCCGGCGGCAAACAGCACCACCCAGATGGCCACGACGAGCCATCGACGGTGGTAGCAGAACCTGCCCAGCGCCCCGAAGAGGTCGTGCTCGGCGCCGGGCGCCCGCGCCGGCCGCCTCATCGTGGCGGCTGCCGGTCGAGGGTCGCCTTGAAGCCGGCGACGTATGCCTCCAGCACGCGTCGGGGGGCCAGGGTCACGTCGCCGGCGACCTCAGCCAGGTCGACCGCTCCGATCGACACCACGCCCTGCACGAGCGCCCACACGCCGTACGCCATCTCGCCCAGGGTCAGCTGATCGGTGGCCACAAGAACACCTGCATCCGCCCCCTCGCGGAAGGTCTCGCCGATCAGCCGCGCTACCTCGAGACCGACCGAGCGGTCGCCTTGTTCCGGAAAGCCGCCCTGAGCAGAGCTGAGGATGCAGCGCAGGTCCACGGGGTTCTCGCAGGCGAAGTCCATGTAGGCCACGCCCAGCTCTACGATGCGCCTGTCCGGCGGCAGGTCAAGAGGGACGCGACGCAGGTACATGCCGAGGCGCTGCAGGGACTCGGCTTGCAGCGCCACGACGATGTCGTCGCGGCTGGAGAAGTACGTGTACAGAGACGCCGGACTGAAGTCGGCGCGACGCGCCACCTGGCGCAGCGTGAGCTCCTCGGGACCCACTTCCAGGAGCAGCTCCCTCGCCGCGGCCAGTATCTCCTCGCGCGTGTCGCGGCGGCGTCGCTCGCGCCGCGACAGCTTCGGCTCCTGGCTCCGACCCTCGGGTGGATCGTGCTCCGACTCTCGTTCTGCACTCATGGTCCGAACACCAATCGTTCGCTTGAACGGTCATTGTGATGCCGTACAGTGTTCGGAATTATAGCGGCGGCGCACGCCGCGGTCAAACGGGTCTTCATGACGCGTCTGGCTCTCGGAGACGCTTGAAACGGCCCGGGCCGACGCGGTTCCGGCGGTGCCACCGCGTCCGTCGGCATAATGTCGGCACATCGGGTGAAGCCAGAAACCAGCCCCCGCCGAGACCCTGTACCCTTCAGGCATTCTCACTGGCCTCGGCATCCAGCCGATCGCCCTCGCCATCACCCTCGGCTGCCGCGCGGCCGACGCTGATGCCCCGGGCGCGGCCGAATCCCGAACGTTCCACTTCGCCGGGAACTGTGGTTGACTGTGGCCGAGACACGTGAGCAGCCCGATCGCTCCCACTGCGCCGCTGACCACAGCGATCTCTCAGGACCGCCACCGGGTGCTCCGTCGAGCCGAAGCCGGCCTCATGCGAAGCGCGCCGGCAGTGCTGATCGACCACGTACATACGGCTCGCTGCTCGGCTGTTCTTTGGCCTGGGCCATGAAGGAAAGGGGTGAGAAGGTCATGTCGACGACCGAAGCGCACCAGCCGAACCGGGGTAGAGACACCGTTCCGTCGCTCATCAGGCCGGTTGAGGCGGAGGCGCGGATGAACCCTGAGCAGGCGCGAGAGATGGAGGCGTACGCGCTTGGGGTGCAGACCGTGCTGTGGGGGATGCAGCGAGTCAAAGCCGCGCAGACCATGCGCAACTTCGTGGCGCCGATTCCGGCGGGTTCGGCGCGCAACCCATTTGATCCGAGCCCGCACGGTATCAACGTCTGGGGGCACGCTCGCGCGCTGGTCACGCACGAGCTGCGCGTCATCGAGACGCCCAACACCGAGACGCTCTACTCCACGGCCGTCCTCGACCTCCGGGACGGCCCCATCGTGGTGGTGCACCCCGATCTCGGGGAGCGCTACTTCCGCACGAGCGTCTGGGAGCTGCGCGGCGATACGCATACCATCAGCCAGAAGCATGACGGGCCGAAGCCGCCGCCCTGTGCACTGCTGCCCGACGGCTGGACAGGGACCCTCGCCGACGGCCTCAAGCCCATCCAGACGCACAGCCGCTACGTCTTGATCAGCCCCCACATCGCCGTCATGGGAGATGACGACCTGCCGCATGTTCACACGCTGCAGGAGGGCTTTCGGCTGATCGCCCTCGAGGACTGGGGCGCATCGAACAGGGATCTGCAGCCTGGCCGGCCGATGCGCCCGCTGCGGCGGCCCGGCACGAAGACTCCCGCGGAACTGCTCTTCTTTGAGGAGCTCTGCGAGACGTTGAAGGACATCACGATCCCCGACAATGAGCTGGCATTCGCCCATCAAGCCGGACGCATCGGCGTGACGCTCGCGGATGGGTTTCTGCACGACGGGCTCGACGGAGCCACGGTCGCCGGACTGAAGCGAGCGGTTCTGGATGCGCAGAGCATCCTCGAACACGAGGCAAGAGTCCAGATGCCGGTTCAGCCCCACGGCACGTGGATGGTCAGCTACGACCTCACCAGCCAGGACGACTGGCTGTTCCGGGGCTCGGTCGGCTGGAAGTACGTGTGGGGCGATCTCGCCAGCGAGATCATCTTTCCGATCGCCCGCAACGACGAGCGCGGCGAACCGCTGTGTGGAGAGCATCGCTATGCCCTCCACTTCGACCAGGGGCAGCTCCCGCCCGCCCGCTACTGGCGCCTCAGCATGTACGACCTCGACGGCTTCTTCATCGACAACCCCATACGGCGATACGGCATCGGCAACATGGCCGAGGAGCTTCGGGCCAATCCCGACGGATCGCTGACCATCTACGTCCAGCACGACTCTCCCGGCCAGGAGAAGGAAGTGAACTGGCTGCCTGCTCCCAAAGACGGCTTCTTCCTCATGCTGCGCATGTATCAGCCGGAAGAGAGGATGTATCGCGGAGAGTACACTGTGCCGCCGCTGCAGGCGGCACAGTGAGCGTGAAAGGGCAAGAGCACGTCCGCTCCCGGCCCTCGTGACGGGCGTATCCACCCGCGCACGGGTGTGCTGCGCGAGGAGGCGGGGCTTGCCCCGATACTCCGTCACTCGCTGAAGGTCAGCCTCGCGACCTCTTGCAGCACCGCCACCATGGCCGCCTCCACACTGGCGTCGGGCTCCTCGTCCAAACCTACGCCGCGGCGGATGAATGGACCGAACAGGGCGTTCTCTCCCCGGGACACTCATCATTCGTGGATGGCCGATCCGGCCATGTCACGCATTATCTCGACGATCGCGGCCTCGACGGTCTCGTCGGGCTCGCCGTCCAGGCCCGTGCCGCGCCGGATGAACTGACCGAACAGCGCATAGCCCATTACCAGGTAGCTCAGGCACGCGACCACCACATGCGGGTCGTGACGACCGCGGGTCCCCCGTTCCTCGCCCTCGGCCTCGAATCGCTCCACGAGCCGCCTCAGCGCCGGATTGCCGGCGGGGAGATCGGAGAGGACGCCGTCGAGCGACGCGCGGGCAAGGAAGGCGATGAACTCCTTTTCTGCCAGCGTGGTGCGAAAGACGTCCTCGGCGCCCTGGAGCACGTCGGCCATCTCGTCGATCTCCGTGGTGATCGTGCGCTGCGCCTTCTCCATCGCGGCCCGAATGAGCCTCTGCTTGGCGCCGAAGTAGCGGTGCACGAGCGCCGGGTTCACGTCGGCTCTGGCGGCGATTGCACGCACCGTGACGCGGCCGGACGCGCGCTCCGCGAGGAGCGCCGCGGCCGCCTCGACCAGCGCCTGGCACACTTCCTCGCGTGAACGTCTCGGGCGCCTCGGGCTGCCGGCTTCGGCGGCCATTTCGTCCTCCCGGATTGTATTTGGGACCTCACGGACTTCCGGCTCGACAGGCATGCGCCGGCCGTCCTCATTGCGACTGCCGGCGCCTTCGGGCCTGGATTCCACCTTGCTCAACGCTCGTATCATACCCCCCTTGACATCGTATTGTAGGCGGATGTTTACTTTCAGCGTTCGCGGCGGCGATGCAGAGGGGTATGACGAGAAGAGCAAAGGCTGAAGCTTCAGGACAGTGTTCTGACCGGCACGAGCGACGTGAGCTTCGCATCAAGGCTCACGAACGAGCACGGAAGGAGTGGGGAGCATGAGCAAACCGTTCAAAGGCGTCATCAACATCGACATTCGCGACTCGGTACCGGACTGGGCGCCGTTCGAACCGCCGAAGGCGCCGGATGGCGCCCCCAACGTGCTCTACATCGTCCTCGACGACGTCGGCTTCTCGGCGATGAGCTGCTACGGCGGCCCGATCCCGACGCCGAACATCGACAGGATCGCCGCCGACGGCGTGCGCTACAGCCAGTGGCACACCACGGCGCTCTGCTCGCCGACGCGCTCCTGCCTGCTGACCGGTCGCAATCACACGCGCAACAGCATGGCCTGCATCACCGAGGCGGCCGTGGGCTTCCCGAACGGCAGCGGCACGGTCCCGCCCGAGAACGGCATGCTCTCCGAGATCCTCGGCGAGCGGGGTTGGAACACGTACCTGGTCGGCAAGTGGCACCTCTGCCCGACCGTCGAGATGAACCTGGCGGCGCCGCGCCGCAACTGGCCGAGCGGCCGCGGCTTCGAGCGCTGGTACGGCTTCCTCGGCGCCGAGACCAACCAGTGGTATCCCGAGCTGATCTACGACAACCACCCGGTGGACCCGCCGAAATTGCCGGAGGAGGGCTACCACCTCACCGAGGACATCACCGACAAGGCGCTCGAGTTCATCAAGGACGCCAAGGTAATCGCGCCGGACAAACCGTTCTTCCTGTACTACGCGCCCGGCGCCTGCCACGCCCCGCACCATGCACCCAAGGAGTGGATCGACAAGTTCAAGGGTCAGTTCGACATGGGCTACGAGGCGATGCGCGAGCAGACCCTCGCCCGCCAGAAGAAGATGGGCCTCGTGCCGCCCGACACCGAGCTGCCACCGATCAACCCGATCGGCACCTCGGCGACGCGTCAGGGGCCCAAGGGCCAGCCCTTCCCCCAGGTCGACGAGACCAGGCCCTGGGACTCGCTTTCGGACGGCGAGAAGGAGCTCTTCTGCCGCATGGCCGAGGTCTACGCCGGTTTCCTCGCGCACGCGGACCACCACATCGGCCGGCTCCTCGACCACCTGGAGGAGACCGGACTGCGCGAGAACACCATCGTCATCGTGGTCTCCGACAACGGCGCCAGCGGCGAGGGCGGACCCAACGGGTCGGTCAACGAGTGCCTGTTCCTGAACGGCATCCCCGACGACCTCCAGGCCAACCTCGCGATGATCGACGAGCTCGGCGGGCCCAAGACGTACAACCACTACCCCACCGGCTGGGCGATGGCCTTCAACACGCCCTTCAAGATGTGGAAGCGCTACGAGTTCAACGGCGGCACCGCCGACCCCTGCGTCATCTCGTGGCCAGCCGGCATGAAGGCGAAGGGCGAGATCAGGGAGCAGTACCACCACGCGATCGACATCGTGCCCACGATCCTCGACTGCCTCGGCGTCGCAGCTCCCGAGACCATCAAGGGCCACGTGCAGAGCGAGCTCGACGGCGTCAGCATGCGGTACACCCTGGACGACGGCTCTGCGGAGGGGACGAGGAAGACGCAATTCTACTCGATGCTGGGCTCACGCGGCATCTGGCACGAAGGGTGGAAGGCCGTCACCACCCACCCGACCGTCAGCGGCTGGGGCGACTTCATCGCCGACGAGTGGGAGCTGTACCACGTCGACGTCGACCGCTCGGAGCTGCACGACCTCGCGGCGGAGCGGCCCGAGAAGGTGCGCGAACTGGTGAACCTGTGGTTTGCCGAGGCCGGAAGGAACGAGGGATTCCCGCTTGACGACCGGGGAGTGCTCGAGATCGCCTTCACGCCGCGGCCGCAGCTCTCGCCGCCGCGCGATGGCTACGTCTACTACCCGGATTGCGCCGACGTCCCCGAGGAGCAAGCGGTCAACATCCACAATCGCCCGTACACCGTCGGCGCACTGGTCGACATCCCGGCCCTCGGCGCCGCGGGCGTCCTGTTCGCCCACGGAGCGCGCTTCGGCGGGCACGCCCTGTACATCAAGGACGACCGCCTGCACTACGTCAACAGCTTCGTCGGCGTCTTCGAGCAGAAGGTCGTCGCCACCGAGGACGTACCGACCGGCGAGAACCTCATCCTCTCGGCCTCGTTCGACAAGGAGGGTGAGGATCCGCCCGGCGTCGCCGTGGGGACGCTCTCCCTTTACTACGGCGACAAGAAGGTGGGCGAGGGCCGCATCAAGAACCAGCCGGGCTTCTTCTCGCTCGGGGGCGAAGGGCTGTGCGTCGGTCGCGACGGCGGCGCGCCCGTCACGGACGACTATCCGGGGGAGTCGCCGTATCGCTTCACCGGCGGCGTCATCAAGCAGGTGAGAGTCAACGTGAGCGGCGAGCCGTACCTCAACCTCGAGCGTGAGGCGGTGGCGATGCTGATGCGCGAGTGAGCGGCCCGTACGCTCGGGCCTGAGCGGATCGACGAATGTGAGTCAGCCGCAGCCGTCAGGCGGCACGGCGCGCGTGGGGGGACGCCTCCCGCGCGCCGTGCCCATCCTTGACACGAGCCGACGGCCCGAGCGCCCCCGACAGGGGACCCCGTCGAGGGCCGACCGGCAACGCTCCGGAGCCGCGACGTGAGCCCACGGAGCCACGCGCAGTCGCTCGCCGGGCCGCCGCAGAGGCGGCCGCTCCTGCAGCGACTGCTGCCGGCGGCCGTCTGGTTGCCCCACTACCAGCGAAGCTGGCTGTCGGGCGACGTGCTCGCTGCGCTGACGGTCTGGGCGCTGCTCGTCCCCGAGGCGCTGGCCTACGCCGGGATCGCCGGCGTGCCCCCGCAGTACGGCCTGTACGCCGCGCCCCTGGCCCTGGTCGCCTACGCCCTCTTCGGCGGGTTCCGCCACCTCATGGTGGGACCGAGCTCGACGGTCGCCCTCCTCTCGGCGGCGGCGGTGGCGCCGCTCGCCGCGTCGGGCGCCGACCAGCGTTACCTCGCGCTCACGATCGCCCTGGCGCTGCTCTCCGGCGGCATCCTCGTGCTCGCCGGCCTGGCCCGGCTCGGCCTGGTCGCGAGGTTCCTCGCCAAGCCCGTCCTGGACGGCTTCATCATGGGGCTCGCCTTCACCATCGCCGTCGGACAGGTCGGCAAGCTCGTGGGCGTACACCTGTCCGGTGACACCGCCCTCCAGAAGACGGTGAGCCTCTTCAGCCAGATCGGCGCGTGGATCTGGCTGCCGCTCCTCGTCGGCGTTGGCAGCGCGGCGCTGATCCTCGTCCTCGCGCGCTACCTTGCGAGGGTTCCGGCCGGCATCGTGGCCGTCGCCGCCGCCACGCTGCTGGCCTACCTGTTCGATCTCGGCAGTCACGGCCTCGCCCTCGTCGGTCACATCCCCGGCGGCCTGCCCGGCTGGCAGCTCACCGGCCTGGGCTGGGAGGACGTCTACCACCTGCTGCCCGGCGCCCTCGCCGTGGCCCTCGTCGGCTACACCGAGTCCATCGCGGTGGCCAAGGCGGAGGCGGCGCGGCTCGACTACGAGGTCGACGCCGATCAGGAGATGATCGCCAACGGTCTGGCCAGCCTCGGCGCCGGTCTGCTGCAGGGCTTCGCCGTCAACGGCAGCCTGTCGAAGAGCGCCGCGGACGAAGCCGGCGGCGGCAAGACCCAGGTCGTCGCGCTGCTTTGCGCCGGGCTGACGCTCGCGACCGTGCTCTTTCTCACCGGACTCTTCGCCTACCTGCCGGAAGCCGCACTCGCAGCCGTCGTGATCGTCGCCTTGCGCAACTACTTCTCGCCGGCCGGCCTCGTGCGCCTCTACCGGGTACGGCGGGGGGACTTCGTCCTCGCCGCTTCCGCACTCGTCGGCGTTCTGCTCTTCGGTGTGCTGCCCGGCGTGATCCTCGGCGTGGTGCTCTCGCTGGCGCTGCTCATCACGCATGTGAGCAGCCCTGGTTCGGTCGTCCTCGGCCGGCGCCCGGATGGCGACGACTTCGCCGATCTGGTCACCCACCCGGACTACCAGACGATCCCCGGCCTGCTCATCTACCGCTTCGACGGCCCGCTCGTCTTCCCCAACGCCGAACGCTTCGCGCACGAGGTGCGAGCGCTCGTCAAAGCGGGCAGCCGACCGGTGGTTGGAGCGGCAGAAGACCTGGCCGGCGGAACGGACGCACCGCGCGCCGTCCCCGGCTCAAGCGAGCCGGTACGTGCCCTGATCATCGACCTGGAGGCCACCGCCGACATGGACACGACAGCCGCCGACCAGTTCGTCGCCCTCGTGGCCGCGCTGGGCCGATCCGGCGTGCGGGTCATGCTTGCACGGAGCCCTTCGCGATTTCATGAGGAGAGACGGCATCATCGAGACGATCGGGGAAGGCGCCATCTTCCCGCGGGTGCTCGACGCGGTCAGGAGCTTCGAGGCCGACGACTGATGGCCCACGGGCAGGAGAAGGCTGCGGCGATCGGGCAGGCGACAGGGCACCGGAGGACTCCCTCGAGCAGGCAGGAAGTTGTCGGACTGGCAACGCTGGCAGGTCTTGGTGGACTTCCACGAGCCGGCGCCGGCCGGCATCGTCACCCGACGACAGCGGGATCCCGGCAGGTGGCCATCATGACAGGATCGCCCGCTCCGGCCACAGGTCGCGCCGCGACGCGCCCCAGAGCGTGCTCACGAACTCGATGGAGAGGAGGTCCTCGGCGGCGTGCAACCAGAAGGCGCCGCCGTCCGAGAGCGTGATGCGCTCGCCGTCGTCTCTCAGCAGACCGAGCCGGCGAGCCGCCGTCAGGGAGCGGCCGTAGGCGGCGTCGAGGTCTTCGCCGAAGCGCTCCCGGTAGTCGGCCTTGCGGAAGCGCGTCTCGTACACCCGCCAGTACAGCCAGCCGGCGCGCTGCATCTTCTCCGTCAGGTCGACCGCCAGGGCGATCGCCATGCCTCCGCCGTCCAGGGCCTTGATGTACTCGGCCACCCCGAGGGTGTTCAGGTAGAACACGTCCCTGAGGTAGGAGCCGCCGCTGGCCCCCAGGCCCAGGTAGAGCGGCACCGTCACCGAGCAGTACCTGGGCACGCCCCGCTTCGTGAACGCCCAGACCGACGTCCTCTCGTAGCCGGCCTCGTAGAAGATCCCCTCCAGGATGCACAGCATCCTTCGCCTCCTGAGGCTCTGCGTGATCACGTGTGCCCCCGGACCGACGGCCCTCCCCATGGGCGTGTAGGGGAACAGGAACAGCGGATACGCCGCCACCTGGTCCACGCCCAGCTTCACGAGTCCGCGCCCGGTCTCCGCGACCTCCCGCTCGGTCTGACCGGGCAGGGCGAACATCACGTCCGCGTTGACGCACGTGAAACCGTGCGAGACGGCGCGGCTCACGGCCTCGGTGACCTGGCTCACGGTGTACGGCCGGCATAGCGTCTGCAGATGCCGGTCGACCAGCGACTCCACGCCAATGCTCAGATGCCGCACGCCGAGCGCCTCGATGGCATCGAGGTTCTCGGCGCTCAGGTGGTTGGGATGGCTCTCCATGTGGATGTCGCACTGCAGATCGAACGTCCGGCGCACGTGCCCGATGATGTCCGCCAAGCCGCTGTGCAGCATCGTCGTGGGGGTCCCCCCGCCGATGTAGAGCGAGGTCACCGGCGTGTCGCCGACGATGCCCGCGTAGATGTCGATCTCCCGCTTGATGGCTCTGACGTAGCCCTCCGCCAGGTCGGGGCGGTACAGCTCCTTGTTGTAGGGGCAGTACGGGCAGATGCGCTCGCAGAACGGGATGTGGAGGTAGAGCCCGAACGCGTCGATCTGCGTGAACTTCTCGCGCAGCCGGTCGCGCGATGGGACCGCCCGCGTCAGGCGGATCTCGCGCTCTCCCGTGAGGAGCCTCACGAGAGCGCGCCGGAAGCGCCGCTCTACGTCAGAAGTACTTGAGGGCATTGGTGAGGGCCGAGGGCTTCAGTTTCAGGACCTGATCGATCTCCGCGTAGCTCAGGTAGCCGCACTGCCGGCAGAGCTCGGGGTCGCCCGAATACCGGCAGCACTCGTAGACGACGCCCCGTTCGTACACGGAGCAGGCGCCCAGCGGCCGCGCCCAGTCGTTTCTGAGTGCCGCTTCCAGTCCCGCACGAGAGTTGAGGATCCGGTAGCTCCCGCACAGAGCCAGGAGCTCCTGGAGGACGCGCTGCCGCTCGGCGAAGCCGAGCTCGAGCGCGTCGTGCCCGTAGTACGGCGTGTGCAGGTAGAAGAACGTGCCGCGGATGTTCGCGATGCCCTCGACGTGCTCGCAGAAGGCGCGCAGCTCGTCCTTGTTGCGGGAGCTCACCGTGGAGTTGATGAAGAGCGACGGGTGCGGCGACTCCCGGATGTTGCCCATGATGCGCTCGAACGACGTGCCGCGAAGCGCATCGTGGGTGGCGCGCAGCCCGTCCACACTGACGAACACCGTGTCAGCCGACGTGCGCAAGGCCAGCGTGCCGTTGGTGTAGACGACCACGGTCAGGTACCCGACGCCGTGGGCGTACTCGACGATGTCGTCGAGCCGGTGGGCGCCGTCCCGCCACAGGAACGGCTCGCCGCCCTCCAGGTAGAGGCAGCGGCCGCCTTCTGCGTAGAACGCATCCACGGCCGCCGTCACCTCCGCGAAGCTGAGGTCCATAGGGTCGCGCTCGCGCACGCGGCAGTGCCGACAGTGCAGGTTGCAGCGGTTGGTGAGCACGAGTCCGCGGATCAGGGGCGGATCCTTGCGGTGCACATGGTGGCAGACCAGATAGATCAGGCCGAACCACGAGGTCCTTACAGCGGCCCGGGCGCTCTGCTGGTGTACGTGAGCTACCATTGCTCCCCCATACACCGGCATACCCTGGAGCGCCCACTGCTCAAGCGTCGGGTCGCGCCCGCGCTTGAGGGACGTTCGGCAGACCACGGGAGTCCGCAGTGCCGTGACTTCCGCGTTTGCGTTTCAGATGTTGTGACGTATCTCTGTGTATCGTCAATACGTCCGAAGGCTGTGCCATGAACACGAAGCTCACACTCAGGCTCGATGACCAGCTGATCCTCAAGGCCAAGCGCTACTCACATCGCTCGGGCAAGTCCGTGTCCCAGCTCGTCGCCGACTACTTCTCCTTGATCGCTGCGGATGAGGAGATACCGGGGACGGAGATCTCCCCTCGTGTCCGCTCGCTGATCGGCGGGTTCAAGGGTGCGACGACCGAGGATGACTACCGCCGGCACCTTGAGGAGAAGTACCGCTGAGGGTGCTGTTTGACACAAACGTCCTGCTCGACGTCCTGCTCGAGAGAGGGCCCTACGTCCAGGTGGCCACCAGATTGGTCGCGGCTGTCGACAACGGCCGCATCGAGGGCTCGATCTGCGCCACGGCGGTGACCACCCTCTACTACGTCGGAGCCAAGGACCTCGGACGTAAGCGCGCGCATAAGCAGGTCCGTACGCTGCTGAGTGTGTTCGAGGTCGCGCCGGTGGACCGTGACGTGCTCCAGCGCGCGCTCGGCGACGATGGTCTCAGCGACTATGAGGACGCCATCGCACACGAGGCGGCGCAGGCCACCGGGGTGAACGCCATCGTCACGCGCAATGGTCGCGACTTCGCGAAGGCCACCATCCCGGTATTCGAGCCGCTTGAGCTCCTCGCAGCGATTGCGGCGAGCTCGGACTGACCCGCACGAGGGCTCGGCGAGCGCCGATCACGGCCGCCACGCGTTCTCTGGGCGGGGTTGACTGTGACCCGGAGGGTGCTTCGAACCTTCGGAGGGTGACGAGGTCCGTGTGCTCCACTGCGATGCGGGCAGGGAACTTCACCTCGAGTCAGGGAAGGCTTGGCGCCGGGTCACTAAGGCGAGCTGACACAGGGGCAGGTCGCTGTCGGCCTCCAGCCGGGCGCTGTCGCCGGCGAAATGGGAGTCGTTGCCCGGCGAGTCGCCGGGCCCGAAGAGACGCTCGCACTGAGCAGGACAAGCGCGAGCACCGGGGTCAGGGACAGTCGTCGCGTCGTCATCAGGCCCCTCCGCGGGCCACCGGCGGGACCCGGGTCGCAGTGGGCGAGCCCCAGGGGCCCTTTCCGAGCGGGTCATCGGTCGGGCTGTGACCCCTTCCCGCCACCAGGCGGCTCCCGCAGGATGCGCAGCTCGACGATACGTGCCTCGTCGACGGCCGCGACCGTGACCGCGCGCCCCGCGATGTCGACGACCTCCCCCGCCTCGGGCACGCGCCCGAGCAACTCGACCACGTGACCGCCGATGGTGGCCTGACCGGCGTTCTCGATATCGATGTCGAGGGCGTCCTCGACGTCCCCCAGCGGCGTGGTCCCGGCCACCACGAGGGCCTCGCCATCCCGGCGGATCTCGACGTCGTGCTCGCCGTCCTCCTCTTCCTCGAACTCGCCGACGATCTCTTCAAGGATGTCCTCGAGGGTGACGAGGCCGACGGTGGTGCCGAACTCATCTACGGCCAGCGCCAGATGCTGGCGCTTCTTCCTCAGTTCGCGCAGCACCTGGTCGACCAAGGTCGACTCGGAGACTCGCATGAGCGGCCGGGCCAGCTCGCCAAGGTCGGTCTCCACGCCCTCGAGAGCGAGGCGCAGAAGCTCCTTGAAGTTGATGACTCCGACGGGGTCGTCGAGGCCGTCTTCGGCAGCGCAGAGCGGCAGTCTCGTGTGCAGGCTGCCGCTCGCGCGGCGCACCGCCTCGCTGATGCTCTCGCCGGCCACCAGGTAGTCCACCTCGCCGCGCGGCACCATGACCTGGCGGGCACGCAGGTCGCCGAACACGAGGACGTTCTCCGCGAACTCGTGTTCGTAGGTCTCGATGAGCCCTTCGCGCACGCTCTGCGCAAGGAGCATGCGCAGCTCGTCCTCGGTGTGAGGCGCATGGCCGACCTCGCGAGCCGGCGGGATGCCGAAGGGCTTGAGCACGAGATTGCCAAGCTAGTTGAAGGCGTCGACGAGTGGTTTCGTGGCGAGGTAGAAGATCCGCATCGGAGGCGCGACCCAGAGAACGGTCGGCGTGGTGCGAGCGATGGCCAGCGACTTGGGGGCGAGCTCGCCGAGCACCACGTGCAGCAGGGTCACGAGGCCGAAGGCGAAGGCGAAGCTGATGCCCGCGGCAACGCTCGGCGCGAACGCGCCGAGGAGTGGCTCCAGCAGGTGCTCGAAGGCCGGTTCGGCCAGCGCGCCCAGGCCGATACTGGCGATGGTGATACCGAGCTGACAGGCGGCGAGGTAGGCGTCGATCTGCTCCACCGCGTGGCGCGCCGCCTTGGCGCCGGCCTTGCCCTGCTTCTCGAGCTCCACCACCTGGCTGAGGCGGACACGGGTGATGGCGAACTCGGTGGCGACGAAGAAGGCGTTGAGGCCGACGAGCACGAGGGCGCCGACGATGCGGAGCGCCTCGGTCACCGGGACTCACCGGGCGGTCGCCCCTCGCGGCAGCGCGCCGACCCGGCGCACCCGTAGCAGGTGTCTCGCGCCGGACCGCGGCGTTCGTCAGATGCTGGGTCGTCGTCCACGGTAGAGAGCATACCCGACGAGCCGGCTCTCTCACGGCCTTACTTCTGACCGCGGCCCCACCGCTTGTCATAGTCCTTCGCCGCCTTGCCGAAGACCCTGTCTCTGCGATGCTCCTCCGCGCGCCCCCGCACGTCGGTCTTCGCGGCGGCGACCTGGGCTTCGCGCATGAGCTTCTGGTAGCTGGCAAGGCGGTCCGCGGGCAGCGCTCCCGACTCGACGGCCGACCGCACGGCGCAGCCCGGCTCGTGCTCGTGCGTGCAGTCGCCGAAGCGGCACGAGCCGGCGACCTGCTCGATGTCGGGAAAGGCGGAGGAGATGCCTTCTTCCGAGCCGGTCAGACCGAGGGCACGCAACCCGGGGGTATCGACGAGCACTCCGCCTCCGGGCATCTGGATCAGCTCGCGAGCCACCGTGGTGTGCCGTCCGCGGCCGTCGCTCACGCGCACCTCACGGGTCGCCTGGCGCTGCTCGCCGAGCAGCCCGTTGATGAGTGTGGACTTGCCGGCTCCCGACGGACCGATGAGCACCGCGGTCCGGTGGCACGACACATGACGGAGGAGCGGCTCGAGGCCCTCGGCCGTGAGGGCGCTCGTGACCACGACTTCCGCCCCGAACGCGATCGTCTCGGCCGCCGCTCGCGCGCCCTCGACGTCGGATGAGAGGTCGGCCTTCGTGAGCACGACGACCGGGATGGCGCCGGACTCCCAGGAAAGGGAGAGCTCGCGTTCGAGGCGCCGAAGATTCGGCGGTCCGGCGATGGGGTGCACGACGAACACCACGTCGATGTTGGCGGCCATCACCTGGACCTCGGAGGTCCTGCCGAGATTGCCGCGCGTGATGGCGCTGGTCCGGGGAAGCACCGCCTCGATCAAGGGCACCTCGAGACCGTCGTCGACGTGCGCGGCCACCCAGTCACCGACCGCCGGCAAAGCGGCCGGACCTGCCGCGGCCTTCAGCAGGCGGGCGCCGGGCTTGGCGCGAGCGATGCCGTGCGGCGACGCCAGGAGGACACTGCCCCGGTCGCTGCGGATCACGCGCCCCGGGACGCAGCCGCTGGAGGCATATGGCTCGAACAGACCCGCCCAGTGCTCCGAGTAGCCGAACGCCTCCATGCCGGGATGATCGGGTGTCACGCGCGCCTCAGTCTCTCGAGAGCTGTTCGTCTGTCCATCCACGCATGCTTTCAGAGTCGCTACGCGCAGTACACCCGCACCGTGTCGCCATTCTTGGCGTCCACGTTGACCTCCATCTCGCGCAGCGCCTCGACGAGCTCGTCGATGTCGTCGGGCTTGAAGTTGTTGAAGTCGACGGACATGCCGTGCTCGGACATCGTGTCGTTGATCTTGTCCATCGCCAGCGGCGGGATCAGCGACGTGAGCTTGAGCCCCGAGCGCACGAGCGCGATGGGGATCTTGACGTCCACGTTGTCGCCGTTCGCGGCCAGGACCTTGACGTAGAGATACTTGGGAAGCGCCGCGATCAGCGGCGCGGGGTCGCCCTGGATCGCCGGCCCGGGCGACGTCGCGGCGCCGCCAGCGCTCGCCGCGAGCGCGTCGAGCAGGCGCTCGGCCTCGTCGGCGGTGATCTTGCCCGCGGCGAGTACGAAGCCGAGCTCCTTGAGCTCCAGAACCTCGGCGACCAGGAGGCAGCCGGACACCGCGGCCATGATGGCGGCCGCCGCGGTGCCATCCGTGCCGCCAGCCTGCATCTAGGCATACGCTTTATTGCGCTAAGATGAAACAAACTGTACCGTTACGGCATGATACAGGGTCTGACCGACGCACAGATCATCGAGCTCTTCCACCTAGCCTTTCTCCAGGTCGCGCAGGCACGCCTCGACCAGGCTCGCTACGTGGTGAAGGGCGGCGTCAGCCTTCGGTACTTCTTCGAGAGCCTGCGCTACTCGCAGGACCTCGACCTGGATGCCGTGGCGATCGAGCCCTGGAAGCTCGAAGAGAAGGTCGATGAGGTCCTGGCAGCGCCCGCTTTCGGATTGCTGCTGCGAAGCGCCGGCATGGCTCTTGAGGGTGTCACCAAGCCCAAGCAGACAGCGACGACGCAGCGCTGGAAGCCCTCGATCGCGGTCAGCGGACGCCGTGAACCAGTGCGGACCAAGATCGAGATCAGCCACAGGGAAGCAGACCCTCGGCGGATCCTCGAGGCCGTGCCCAACCGTGTCGTGGCCCCGTACGCACTGCGCGCTCCAACGATGCAGCACTACACAGCCGATGCAGCGATCGAGCAGAAGGTCAGGGCGCTCGCTCAGCGTGCGCAGACGCAGGCTCGCGACCTGTTCGATCTCGAGCTTCTCTTGCGCCGTCATCGCGACGCGCTCGGTGCGGGGCAGATCGATTCGTCTGTCCTCGAGGCCGCCCTGGACCGGGTCTTCGAGCTCCCGTTCGAGGCCTTCCAGGATCAGGTCCTCCCCTTTCTCGACGCGGATGCCCTCGAGCTCTACGACGATCGTGCCGCCTGGGAGCAGACGCAGACGTTCGTCGCAGAGCGGCTCGTGGAGCTGCAATGACGGCCATCGAGGCACTTGGGCGCCTGCAAAGTCTGCGGCGGCCGATCATTCAGACACGTGAGGCAGCCGCGCGACTGGGGGTCTCCAGGAGCCGGGCCAGTCAGCTCCTGAGCTCGTTCGAGCAGGCGGGCCTCGCGCGCCGCCTGAAGCGTGGTCTGTGGGCGCTGCAGCCAGACACCGATCCCTTCACTGTCCCGCCGCATCTCACCGCGCCGTTGCCCGCCTACGTGTCGTTCTGGTCGGCGCTCTTCCGCCACGGCATGATCGAGCAGGTCCCGCGCCTGATCTTCGTCGCGTCACTCGCTCGCACGCAGCGCATCGCCACTCCGCTCGGCGCCTACTCGATCCACCATCTCGCGCCCGAGCTGTTCGCGGGCTTCGACGGCTCGGAGGAGCTTGGCTACCTGGCGCTACCGGAAAAAGCCCTGTTCGACACGGTATACCTGCGGGCCGCGGCAGGCGGCGCGGCAGCGCTGCCGGAGCTCGAGCTCCCGCCAGGGTTCCGGGAACAGAAGCTCGAGGAGTGGATCGACCGTGTGGCTCGACCGCGCCTGCGAACGCTCGTCTCTCGCGGGCTTGACAAGGCCTTGGCTGGAGCCGATCGGCCGAACTGACGGGCCCACGACCGGGCCTGATGCCGCGCCTGGATCCGTGGCGCTGGACGGCTGCGCCGCGCACGCGACATCCGCTCACTCGACCTTCACCTTCGGCAGGATCCGCTCCAGGAATCCCGGCAGCCACCAGTTCGCCTTGCCCCCCGCGACCTTCATGATCGCCGGGACCATGAGGAGCCGGATGAGCGTGGCGTCCAGGACGACCGCTATCGCCAGTGCGAAGCCGAATTCTTTGAGCTCCAGCACGTCGGCGACCAGGAAGCAGCCGAACACGGCGGCCATGATGGCGGCCGCCGCCGTGATCACGCGGGCGGTGCGCGCCACCCCCACCACCACCGCCTCGTCGTTGTCGTGGGTGCGCAGCCATTCCTCCT
>Ga0194057_10000668_pt1 | contig 17836 bp, 12 predicted proteins | sample SepL4415m_MetaG_FD_155474 | JGI IMG/M metagenome (GOLD analysis project Ga0194057, IMG submission 155474) | Anoxic zone freshwater microbial communities from boreal shield lake in IISD Experimental Lakes Area, Ontario, Canada - Sep2016-L442-15m | ecosystem: Environmental > Aquatic > Freshwater... | reverse complement strand
AGTCAATACCTGATCCTTTTTTTCCTGCCGCCGATCCCGGGCACTTCCGTAGGAGTAGTTATAATAGGCGTTGTGATAATAATAGTAGTCGCGGGTCACATTCAAATTATTAAGGACCACACCCAGCAGATTTCCGCCGGCATTATCCACCATCGTCTTCGCGCGCAGGGACACCGCCCGCGGATAGGTGCGATGCTGGATAACCAGCAACACGCCGTCCACTTCGCTACAGAGAATCGCCGCATCGCTCACGCCCATGATGGGCGGAGAATCAAAAAACACATAATCATAACGCGTCTTAAGCATATCGATCAGCGCACGCAGGCGCTGTGCGCTCAAAATGCCATGCGCGACCGACGGCAGTTTTCCACTCGGCATGAAGTCAACGGTTCCGACCGCATTAGGAACAATGGCCGCGTCAATTCCAACCTTGTCCATAAGCACATCGGCCAATCCAATCCTGTTGGAGACCTTGAACATTTTATGCTGGGTCGGCCGCCGCATATCCGAGTCAATCACAATCACCTTTTTGCCGGCCTGGGAGCAGATAAACGCAAGATTAAAGAGGGTCAGCGACTTGCCTTCACCCGCGCCACCGCTCGTAACACACATGGTGTTGCCACCACCTAATTTCTTAGACAGTTCCAGGTTCATCCTCAGCACTCGATAAGATTCGGCGTGCGGGCTCTCGGCCCCTTCGTCCGGCAGCGGGCGCACCTTTTGCGGGATGATACCGATAATTGTGGAGCCAATGAATTTTTCAATATCGTCCACAGTCTTAACTGAGGTGTCGACATATTCAATAAAGAAGACCAACCCGATGCCACAGGCCAGGCCCATGACGATGCTTAAAATCACGTTCAGCACTATTTTTGGACTGACCGGCTCATTCTCGGCAGGAACCTCTGCTGGATCGACAACTTCAACGGGTGTACGCGGCAATTCAATGCCAATGCTTTCCTGCACCAGCCGGGTTTCCAGAGTATCCCGCATCTGGCGTTGCCGCTGAACTTCGCTCTCCTGCTTTGCAAAGGGAAGATACTGTTCGCTATGGGCGCTGATATCGTTTTTCTTAGCCTCGGCAAGATCCTGATCCGCGGCCTCATACGACCGTTTCGCGATCTCATAACTTGTCTGCAACCCCAGCACCTGTCCTTTGAGGGTCTCCTCAATTTTCCGTTTCAAATCACTAACAACTGAGGACGCCCCGACCACGTCCGGATGGCGTTCCCCGAACATTTCTTGCTTGCGTTTGAGATTCGTTTCCGCCTCGGTCAGTTGCTGCCGCAAGGTCGTCAAGGTGGGGTCCTGAATAACATAAGCGGATGAATAGAGCAGATCAGAGCCCTTCAGATTCTCAATTTGCTTCAAGCGTGTTTCATGATCGAGCATCTCCTTGCGGGCGACAATCCGATTCAATTCCAGTCTTTCCAGCTTGGCGTTCTCCAAACTCGCCACCGAACTCCCGGTCTGGGTGGGTGCAAACAGGTTGATTTTGAGGTCTTTCCGGATTTCCTCAAGACGCCCTTCCGCAATCTCCACCTTTCGTTGCTGGGCTTTTGAGGCCTCGCTCAAAGCCGTCACGCTCTGTTCAGAAATTTCCCGCGTCTGCTTCATGCGAAAATCACGGTAAACCGAGGCGACTTCATTGGCGATACGGGCCGCATCCCGCCGTGCCGTCTCCTTGGTGCTGCGACGACTGCTTCTGAAGATCCGGACTTCGATCAGATTCGTATCCCGATACTGCTGAACCTTCATGCCGTCCACAAGTATCCGGTAGGTTTCAGCCAGGGACAGGGGCGAACCGTCATCAGAATAAATCCTGCCGAAATCCTCCTGCAGGCGGCAATTCCTGATCACAGAATAAAGAATCGGGCGGGATTGGATCACCTCGAATTCAGTGCGCAGAAAATACATGTCATATGTGGTCATTATCTGCTGCTGCTGGGAAGCCGCATAGAATGGCGTAACATTCGGGGTATCCGGCCTCACCTTGATCCGGGTGGAAGCCATGTAAGTTTTAGGTAGGGTCAGGGTAATGACGATACCAGCCGTAACCACAATCAGAAAGACGGCAATAACAACCTCGATGCGGGATTTGATCATCCGCCAATAATCCATGAAATGCGCGGATTCCTGATTGTTTTCAGCCATTTTCCCTCTCTCTCCGAAAAAACTGGTGAGGCTCACAGAGCCTCACCAGTTAAACCTCACCATGATCCCTGCGACATCTCAGGGCCGCCATCGGGAAAGAACAAACCTTATAATTGAGCCTTGACGCCACAATCAACGGTGTTGCGGGTGAATGACTCACGGACGTCAGAGTCCCAGTTTTCAAGCGTGTATCCGCCATTAACGGACCAGTTACGGTTGATCCGGTAATCCGCACGCACACCGACCATCACCATGGTGTCGTCGCCGCCTTTAGCAGCGTTTTCGGATTTATAATGTCCATTACCGTACTGGCCGTTCAGACTGACCGTCAGACGCTTGCTGAGCACATCATGATCGACCCCGGCATTGATCGCCGTCATCGTCTGGATGGAGTAAGGCTCAACATATGGCGCATACAACCCGTAGCTTCCGCCCACTCGGAAACGGGTTTCTGAAGCCGCACGCATCGTCAATTCCGCAGAACCATTCGGGGTATCAATCGCATCCTGGGCATCATTCTCAAACTCCCCATGCTGATATCCCGCCATGATCTTGCCAATCAAATCAGGAGTAAAGGTTTTTTCGACTCCGGCGCCCAAGGAAAGCACCGCGGAACCGCGGGTATGATTAACGTCGTTATTTTCAAACTTGGAGGCGCCCACTTTCCCCAGCAACTTATACCCGGCCCCCATCACATACCCGGCATTGACGTTCCCGTCAAAAATATCCTCATCTTCAGTCTGCGCCACCTTCGAATCAGAATACCGTTTGAGCGCATAACTTCCGCCAATACCGCCCGTCAACTGCTCGGATGCGGTATAGTCAGCACTGGCATGGGCGCTATTCCAAATATGATTATTGCTGTATCGTACATTCTGTCCCCCTGAACTGACTTCCGGGCCATCATTATAAGTAATGGCATCCCCAATGCTGAGCAACAACCGCGGGGTCATCTGGTGGGACAATTCCGCAATGGCAGTGCCGAAAAGCTCCGTATCATTTTGCCCCGAACCAAGACTGGCCTCGCGCGGGTTGCTATGCCACTTCACCATGGGAAGGGCGGCTAAATCGAGAACGGTTCGTTGTCCATCACGGAAACGATAGTCAACGCGAGGCTCGATGAACAGATCCAGATTGGATTCCTTATTATCCTTTGTGCCATCACGGTTATCGCTAAACACACCGCCAGCCCTTGATGAAAACAACCAAGGCCCGTCCGTTGGGGCTCCCAGATCCTGCTCTTGCGCAACACCCTTCGTCCCCGCCATTAGTGGCACCAACATTATGACCAAAAACATCTTATTCAACGACTTCATAGATAGCCTCCCTCAACATGGTGAATATCAATACTTAACCAACAATCGCGAGTTTTGCCGACATGGGCCTTAAATGTCAAATCAAAACGCATAAAAACGCAATCCAAGGTTTTCTATTGTCAGCCACAAGTAATTGTGACATATTTGACCAGTCGACGTTGCATTCTGCCTTTTTATGGGCATTTGAGTTTGAGTGTCATTGAGGAATACTATGGCGAAGAGTAAAGCATCCGCATCCAAACAGGCGGCCAAGGTTGTCAGTAAGGCAAAAAAGCCTGATAAAAAAGCCCCCCTCCCTCCGGCAAAAGCCCCGGGAAAATCAATAAAGAAAGCAGATGCGGTCAAGCCCGTACCCCCCCCCGTTCCTAAGGAAGGGAAGCCAGCGGCTCCCATGGTGGCCAAAAAGGGCAAAATCAAGGCCATCTCCATTCCTAAAATTACCGAGGGCACGGCAGGTGGCGCGCTCATGGAAGATGCGCCCGAGATCGAAGCCAAAACCGACTCCGATGTCAATATCGACGAGGCTGGTGCCACGGCTTCGGGGAGTTTAAGCTGGGAAGAGCGTAGCCAGCGGATCAAGGATCTCGTCAAACTGGCCGAAGAGCAGGGTTATCTGACGTTTGATGATGTCAACGAAATGATCCCCAACTCCGTGATCAACCCGGAGGAATTGGAAGGGTATCTCGAACTCCTGCGCAGCATGGATATTGAGATCATCGAGGCCTCCGATGCCGAAAAATTCCGGAAGGAACCGGCCAAGCAGACCACATCCGTAGCCCGGGCCGAAAGATTGGATATTTTTGACGATCCCATCCGCATGTATCTGCACCAGATGGGTCAGGTCCCCCTGCTCACTCGCGAGCAGGAAGTCGAAATTTGCAAAAGGATTGAAACCTCGGAAGTCTCAGTGCGCCTGCTATTTGATGAGCTTGGCATCGCGGCAGACATGTATCTGAGCACCGCCGAACGGTTGGAGACGGGGCGCGATCGGTTTGACCGGGTGATTGAAGACAAATTCGTGGACAGTCGTGACACCTATCTCAAGGCCCTGCCCCGCCTCAAGCGGGAAATTCTAAAAAATCGAGACAAGCTTCTGGAAGCCTCCGCCATCCACAGGAAATCCAAGTCGACCGTGGCGCAAAAAGCCGACGCAAAAAAGGAAATTGAAAAGATTCGCAAACGCCTCTCCGACCTTTTTGAAAGCCTCTATTTCAAGCAGAAAATCGTCGAGACGCTTGCGGCCAAAGCGGAAGATGTATACAAGGAAGTTCTCGGCTGCCTGACTCAAATTGAGGTGTATTCCAAGGCAAGGAAATCGCCCAAACAGGCAGACGCCTTGGCCGCCGAGCATCGCAAGCTGCGCAAGCTCGAGGACACGCTGGGACTTGATTCCGCTGAATTCGTTGCGAAATACAAGCAACTCAAAGACGCCATGCGCAAGGGAATGATCGCCCGCACCGAAATGGTGGAAGCCAACCTGCGCCTGGTCATCAGCATTGTAAAAAAATACATGAACCGCGGGCTCTCATTCCTCGACCTGATTCAGGAAGGCAATACAGGCCTGATGAAGGCGGTCGAGAAGTTTGAGTACCGCCGAGGTTACAAGTTCAGTACCTATGCCACCTGGTGGATCCGTCAGGCCGCCACCCGCGCGATCGCGGATCAGGCCCGGACCATCCGGATCCCGGTGCATATGATTGAGACCATCAATAAATTGATGCGCGTCCAGAAGAAACTCGTGCAGGAACTGGGCCGCGAACCCACCCCCGAGGAAGTGGCTGAAGAGATGAGCCTCCCCGTGGATCGCGTCCGTGCCGTATACAAGATGGCTCAACAACCGATTTCTCTCCAAAGCCCGGTGGGCGATGGGGATGACGCGCATTTTGGTGATTTTATCGAGGACAAGGGCGCTGAAAATCCGTCCGAAATGACCGCTTACAGCTTGCTAAAGGATCGCCTGAAAGACGTCCTCGGCACGCTGACTGAGCGTGAACAGCAGGTGCTTAACCTGCGATTCGGCCTTGCGGATGGATATTCGCGCACCCTCGAAGAGGTAGGTAAGCAGTTCAACGTCACTCGTGAACGAATCCGCCAGATTGAAGCAAAGGCTCTCCGGAAATTGCGCCATCCAACGCGCATCCGGAAACTGGAAGGATTCATCGAGATGAAATAACCGGTCCAGGACGTCGCACCTCTCGACGTGACCCCCCGGAGTCCAAGGAACAGGAAGAAAACAAGAATGAATGAAGTATGCACAATGAGTTGGTGGTCGTGGATCAGCGTATCGGCGACCGGGTTGGCTATCTTTTTAGCTGGAACGCTCGCCGGGATGAAGCTAAGTGGCCGTCGCAGCAGTAGCGGAGCCCATGGGGGTAGCAACCGCCCGGTTCGCTCGCCCGATCTGTATATCGGCAATCTGACCGAGGATATCGCTGGCGAAGAACTGCAAAAGCAGTTCAGTAAATACGGCGATGTCCGTGAAGTGCGCATGGTACCGCCCCGGAATGGCGAAACCAAAACCTTCGCCTTTATCACCATGAGCAGTGTCGAGGCGGCTCAAGCGGCCATGAATGGCATGAACGGCAAGGATATCGATGGCCGTAAAATCGTCGTCAGCGAAGCTCGCTCGCGCGGCAGCAGTGGTCGTCGCGGCCCCCGCAGGGTAAGATCGTATCAAAAAAAGAAAGGCAGGCAGGTTCAAGGAATCTGGCCTGCTTTTTTTTGACCTACAACCGCCCCTTCAACCGATCCTTCAGCGCCGTCCGCCGAAATGAAACATGGTTGTTCCGGATGGCCATGTTGACCGCCTTTTTCGAACCGATTAGACACACCAGCTTGCGTCCCCGCGTCATGGCCGTGTATAAAAGATTCCGCTGCAATAGTTTGAAATGCTGCGTCGTCATTAATAAAACCACAGCCTGATATTCGCTTCCCTGAGATTTGTGCACCGAGCAGGCATAGGCCAGATCCAGTTCATCCAAATCCTCCGCCGCATAAACCACCCGGCGCCCGTCATAATTAACAATCACTTCCTGGGCGTCTAAATCCACGCCATCGACCTGTCCGATATCGCCATTATAGACATCCTTGTCGTAGTTATTGCGAATCTGGAGAACCCGATCACCCTCTCTGTACTCGCGTCCATAGCGACTGATTGCCACTCCCAGGGGGTTCAGTGTCTGCTGAATAATCGTGTTGAGATTCTCGCTTCCCAACTGGTTGCGCCGCATGGGGGTCAAGACCTGAATCTCCGTCATCGGATCAAAATGAAATTTTTTTGGAATGCGCGACGAGACCAGTTCCAGCATTTTCGCAATGACATCCTCTGGGTTGTCGGATTCAATGAAGAAAAAATCAGAGCGCTCCCCGTTCTCAGGGAACTCGAACGGCAGGCCGCTATTAACCCGGTGGGCGTTGCGAACAATCCAGCTTTGAGCCTCCTGCCGGTAAATGGTTTCCAGGATCGTCAGCGGAATCACACCGGAATCGATCATGTCCCGCAGCACGTTCCCGGAGCCCACACTCGGCAATTGATCGGCATCCCCCACCAACACCAGGGTTGCCGTGGGGGGCAGGGCCCGTAGAAAGGAATTCATCAACTGAATGTCGATCATCGACACTTCATCAAGGATAAACACATCCCCTTCAAGGTGATTTTCAGGGCCATGTTCAAACCGGTTGGTGCCGGGCGTGTATTTCAGCAGCCGATGAATCGTTTTGGCCGGCATCCTGGTCGATTCCTCCATGCGTTTGGCGGCGCGTCCGGTTGGTGCCGCGAGGCAGATCTTGAGCTTGCGTGCGTTGTAGATATCCACCAAGGCCCGCACAATGGTTGTTTTCCCCACTCCGGGCCCACCGGTGATGATTGAAACTTTCCGTGATAAGGCCATTTCCAGGGCGCTACGCTGGGCGGGGGCGAACCCGATTCCCATCCGCTCTTCCGACCAGGTTATCGCCTTGTCGAGTTGAAGGGAAGGATGGGAAAGCTTGGTTCTCAGCAAGAGTTCCAGCGCCGTAGTCACCCCTGTTTCGGCCTGGTACAAGGGGAAGAGATAGACATTCCCGCGTTCATCAACGAGCGTTCTATCCGCCACGCTATGAACAATGGCTTCCTTTAAAATATCTCCGGGGATCTCCAACATCTGCTCGGCCGCGGCAATTAGATCCTCACGCGGGCAGAAACAATGGCCTTCCTCCGACATGGTCTGCAAAATGTACAGGAGTCCAGCCCGGGCCCGGTTGATGGAATGCGGTGGTACCCCGAGACTCACCGCAACCCGATCCGCCGTTTTAAACCCGATTCCCCAAACCTCATAACAGAGCCGATACGGGTTCTCCCGCACGACACTGATGGCCTGGTCTCCGTATTGCTTGTAAATCCGCTTGGCGCATGCGGTTCCCACCTCGTGGGATTGAAGAAAAACCATGATATCGCGGATGGCTTTCTGCTCCCGCCAGGATGTCTTGATCATCTCGCGCCGGGTCGCCCCAATACCATCCACCTCCTGCAGGCGCGCCGATTCCCTGTCAATAATCTCCAGGGTTCTAGACCCGAACGCCGCCACTAGGCGATCAGCCAGTCCGGCCCGTATTCCCTTGATCATTCCGCTGGCGAGATAACGCTTGATCCCTTCGATGGTGACAGGGGCATGACATTCAATACGTGTCGCCTGAAACTGCCGGCCATGCTTCGCATGGTGACTCCAACGACCTTCCGCCTCGATCGTCTCGCCTTCCACCGCCGTCGGTGCGTTCCCGACCACCATGACCTCGTCCTTTTCCCGCTTGCCTCTTGGGATGACCCCGCAAACACAATAACCGGTGTCCTCTGAACAAAACACCACACGGTTCACGGTGCCCTTCAGAATTTCAGGAACACCGCCATCGGAATCAGCGGCCGCACGATTTTGCTTAAAGTCAATTTCCTCTTGCACAATGGCGGAGGATGCTACCGACTCAACCGCAGTCCGTCAAACGGTGTCTGACACGCCATCCCAAACGCCTGCCCATCAGAAAGCACCATTGATTTCTTTCAGCCGAAAGAGTATATATTCACCCACAAATGAAGACGCATCGATATTTCGTACAAGCGACGAAAGCGACCTTGACAGCAATGGTTGCCCTGTTTGGACTCACCAGTTGCAATAGTACGATCATCCATTCAACCCCGACCTTGTCGGAGGGAATGCATGCCCCGGTTGTGGCAGTGACTTCATTTGAGAACCGCGCCGGGTTTGAGGGGCAGTGGAAACTGGGCGATGGCATGGCTGACCTTCTGGTCTCCGAACTTGTTTTGTCCCGGAACTTCGTCGTGGTTGAGCGCCAGCACTTTGAGAATATTACCGGCGAGATCCAACGCCAGCAAAGCGCCCTCTTCCGGCCTGAAGGCAAAACCTCTGTCGGGCGGATGAAAAACGCTCAATACCTGATCCGCGGCGTCATCAACGATTTTTCCCAATCCGGCGGGAGCGGCCTGTTCCTCTCCATCGTACGTACAGTGTTTCTGCTAGGGCGAAGCCACACTGCACGCGTTTCACTTACCTTAACTCTGGTGGATGTTGAGACGGGACAAATCCTGAGTTCAGTCCAAAGCACAGGTCTTGTCCGTACAAGAGAAGCCTTCGTCAAAGCCACCTATGAAGGCGTTTCCTTCGGCGGCGAGGTCTTCTTCGCCACCCCGCTCGGCCAGGCTACCTCCCGCGCCATTGAAGGCGGCGTCAGCCAGATCGTCCGTAACATGCCAAAGAATCCCTGGCGCCCCATGATCAGTTGTGTTCGGGATGGAAACATCCTCATCAACGGAGGGAAGGACCGTGGTTTCCGGGAAGGCGCTGAATATATCGCACGCGGCCCTGCAGAACCTGTAACGGATCCCGCCACCGGCGATGTTCTCACCTTTGTGCCGGGCTCCAAAATCGGTCTGCTTCGTATCAGTCGGGTGGATGACAAGGTTTCGTATGCAAAAATCATCCAGGGCCAGGGCTTCACTCGCGGACAATGGCTGGGCAAGGCCACGCCGGCAACGCGAGGTCCTTGAAATGCACCAGGTCAGCCCTGCGGAATTTCCTTCATTTCACGAAGAATTTTCTTGTTTTCACTTGAAGCCGATTCGGGAAATTCCTTTAGTGCATCCGCATAATATTGGCGGGCTTCCTGATAAGCCTTGGTTGCTTCCTCAGCACTTCCCTCTTTAATCCAAAGATCACCAATTCGACGGGCATTCAACCCCAGAATCATGGCCGGCGACACTCTGATCTGATCAATTGGATCAACGGTATAACTATTCTCTTTCGCGATGACGTCCATAAACTTGCGGAAATAGGCAATGGCACCCCGGTAATCGCTTTTTTTCAAGGCAATGTGGGCATTTATCTTATTGATCATCATGGCTTTTTGCAACGGGTCGGTCATAATCAACCCACGCTCAACGATTTTCAGTGACCCATCGTAATCCTCGCGAAAATAACTGATATCCAACAGGAAGCCATCCAACTGGCGTAAGTTCATTTCCACCTGAGTGCCGCCCCTGAGTGTTTCGCAAAACTGATTCAAGACATCGAATGATTCGCGGGTTCCTCTACTGATCAGCCCCGAATAATTCATGGAAATCAAGCTAATGAGGCCATCCACGGGAATTTTTTTAGTTTTAAGAACCGTCAGGCGACGAATCATTTCCATGGTGTCCCCACGCCTGCCGGCAACATTAACCCATCCCACTGAGGCGGCCTCACGCAATCGTGGACGAGAGGAGTCATCCACCAGACCGAATTCATACAGGGCCTCGGCTGCGGCAAGTTGATTGGTAGCCACCGCCGCATCACCCACCACCCGCAGGTTATGGGCAGCCCCGCTATCCGGCAACTCATTCATCACCCCCCGGAAATAGGTATCAGCCGCCTTCCAGCCGTCTTTGGCTAGAAGCAATTGAATGCTAAACCCGACGGTTGCGGCACGTTTTCCGGGAGATTCTTTCACCATCTTGTCGATCACGGCCAAAAGGCTTTCGGAGAGTGCCCAGTTTTGATCCTTTACCGACGTGGTGAAATAGCCGCTGAACAAACTTAACGCCGCCGGTTCAGACAGGAGGGGCAGATAGGTCCCGATCGTCTGAGCGAGTTCTCCTGTCCGTCCCAGCGAGGATAACGCCATCACGTGTTTCTGCGCGGTGGCAGTTAACGTAACATCACCTAACTTGTAGGCGCAAAGGGTGATGCACCAATCCATCAATTCCTGATATTGCGATCTCGATAACAAGGCGTTCTCAATAACACCGGTGACCTGGGCAGCCACCTCAGGGGACTTCACCGCTACCTTCAAGAACCTTTGCTGCGCGGCCGCCATACGATCCGCAGCAACTTCAATTTGAAGTTGGGCTGCCAAAATTGCCGGCCGGGCAAATTTGTAGCGGCTGCTCTTGTAAAATGGCTCCAATAAGGCAAGCGCCTGATCGACATTGCCATCCAAGGCCATCTGCCGGGCATTCGACACGGTATGATCAATATCCACACCGGCTTTGGGCCCACATGACGAGACGACCATAGCGACCAATACAATCCCTATTCCGTTAAGCAAACATTTGTTCATGATCTGGACTCCTTATACATCGTTGACTCTACAACTCGTATTCAGAATAGTCATACTATAAGATTCCAAAAATCCGAACAATAAAAACAAAGTTGACGGGGACCCCGATTTTTTGACAGTAATTCATATTCTGGTAAAGGATGGAAAAACGGATGAATACAAAAAAAGACGCAAATCGGATTATAATTTTTGATACAACCCTGCGTGACGGCGAACAGGCCCCTGGGTGCAGCCTGAACCAACGCGAAAAACTTGAGATTGCATATGCTCTCGCAGCGCTGAAAGTGGATGTGATTGAGGCCGGGTTCCCCATCGCCTCACCGGACGATTTTGCCGCCGTCCACACCATAGCGGAAAGCGTGAAGGGTCCAACCATTGCAGCCCTCGCCCGCACCATTGAGAAAGACATCGAGCGCGCCGGCATGGCCATTGCCCCGGCCGCCAGGCGGCGCATTCACACATTCAGCTCCGGCAGCGACATCCACCTGGAAAAGATCCTTAAAATGACCCGTGCCCAGAATATCGAGCGGTCGGTCAAGGCGGTCAAATTTGCACGCACCTTTACCGACGATGTGGAGTATTCAGCGCAGGACACCACCCGGTCCGACCGCGAGTATCTCGTGGATCTCTATACCGCCGTGGCAGAGGCGGGCGCCACCACCCTGAACATCCCGGACACCGTCGGGTATGCCATCCCGGAGGATTACGGAAACATGATCGGCTATATCACTGAACGTGTAAAAGCCCGCGTCCCGGGTGTCATAATTTCAGTCCACTGCCACAATGATCTCGGCATGGCGGTGGCCAATTCACTGGCGGCGGTCCGGGCCGGCGCCCGCCAGGTTGAATGCACGATCAACGGACTCGGCGAACGAGCGGGCAATACCTCGCTGGAGGAAATCGTCATGGCCATACGCACACGCCATGATTATTTCAACCTCCACACCAATGTGGCCACCAAAGAAATCTTCCGCGTCAGCCGCATGGTCAGCCGCCTGACAGGAATGACAGTGCAGCGCAACAAGGCAATTGTCGGGGCCAACGCCTTTGCCCACGAATCCGGCGTCCATCAGGACGGCGTCCTCAAAGAACGAACGACATACGAAATCATGCGCCCCGAGGATATCGGCATCGAGGGCTCCGACCTCGTCCTCGGCAAACATTCCGGCCGTCACGCCTTCCGCGACAAACTCACCAAAATGGGCATGAAGTTAACGGATACTGAAATTGAGAATGCCTACCACCGGTTCATCGAACTTGCCGACAAAAAAAAGAATATTTATGACGATGACCTGCTGGCCATTGCCCGCGACCAGATGGACGTTATCGAAAACGCCTATCTTCTGGACTACCTGCATGTTTCCGCCGGGACCAGCACCGTCCCCACCGCCACTCTCCGTCTGAAACGCGGCGGTGAAGTTTTACAGGACGCCAGCTGCGGTGATGGGCCGGTTGATGCGGCACTCAAAACCATTGACCGCATTACCAAGGTCAAGGGCAAGCTGCTAGATTTCTCGCTGCAAGCCATCTCCGTCGGCAAAGACGCCATGGGTGAGGTCACGATCCGCGTGGCCTTCGGCGATGAAATCGTGAGTGCCAAAGCCGCCAGTACCGACATTGTGGAAGCGGGCACAAAAGCCTACCTCTCCTGCGTCAACCACCTGCTTTTCAATCGCGCGCTCCGCGATAAAACCAAACCTAAAAAAGGATCCCGTAAATGAGGGCGCTGAGCGGCCATACCCAACCCTTTGCCGTTCTGGGACACCCCATTGGCCATACCTTGTCGCCAGTGATGCATAATGCCGCCTTTGAATCGCTGGGGTTGGACGCCATTTATCTGGCCTTCGATGTCGCTCCGGCCAATTTGCTGGCGGTGCTTCCCGCCATGCAAGCCATGGGCTTCGGCGGAGTCAACCTCACCGTGCCCTTGAAAGAAGTTGCGTTTAAGGGATTGGTCGATTTGGATGACTCGGCACGGCGGCTGGGAGCAGTCAATACGGTTGAATTCACCGCACAAGGCTTGCGCGGGCATAACACTGATGGAAAAGGCTTTCTGCTGGCCATTGAGGAAGCCTTTCATTATTCAATCAAAAACCAGACGCTGTTTGTGATGGGCTGCGGCGGAGCCGGCCGGGCCGTTGCCATCACCGCGGCAAGTGAAGGAGCTGGGCGCCTGATCCTTGCGGACATCGATGAAAGCCGCTGCCGAAATCTTGCCCGCGACATAGCAACCCTGGCACCGGGAACCCACATCGAGGTGGCGGGAGCAACCCCGGAACAATGGATGCAGAAAACGCATCAGGCCAGCTTGATCATTCAGGCCTCTCCCGTGGGCATGAATGCCGCGGATACCTGTCCCCTTCCCCCGACTTCATTCAAACCCGGGCAACTGGCCTTTGACCTTGTCTATAACCGGCCGGAAACCTGTTTTACCCGGGCGGCCACCGCAGGCGGGGCCCAAGCAGTCAACGGGCTGGGTATGCTGTTACATCAGGGAGCCGAAGCCTTCACTATCTGGACGAAAAAACCGGCCGCCGTGGCGATCATGCGAAAGGCCCTGGAAACCGCGTTATACGGCTGATCTCTTGCGCATCACCACCAAGTTGCTGCCATTGGTCGAGACCCAGGAGAGCCCCAATTGTTCACCAATATAGCGAAAAGTGGACTCGGAATAGAACGAGATGTGCGTGGGATCATGGGCATAATACCAATTGGACAGATTGATCCCCGGCAGCACCAGACTGGTAACCACAACCAGAAGACCATCCGGCCGGATCAATGACGTCAATTGCTCCCATTCAGCCCGGGGCGTTCTGAAGTGTTCGACCGTCTCGGTTGACACCACGGCATCAAAGGGCCCCTGCCCCGCCAACGAACCGGTCACGACCATTCCGGGTTCCGACCGGTCCCCGAAAATGGGATCATAGCCAACCGCCGCAAAGCCTTCCCGGTTTAGCAGTTTAACCAGCACGGGGCCGGGACCGGACCCGTAGTCGAGAATCGTCGGCGAAACACCAGGTTCTCTGCGGATGTGGGTTATAAGACAGTCCACCGCCACCATCAGAAACTTGACATAGCCCGAATTCGACAAGCTGTTTTGATGACATAGATACCGCTCATACTCCTGTTCCGGAGGAAGGTGGAAGGCGGGGGGGATAAACCGCAGATCACAAACAGGACAGGCACAATGGAGCCGATTCAGAGATCTCCCCACGGAAGCCGCCAAAGCGCCACACAGAGGACAAGGCTCAGTTTCCACGGGTCTCAACCGGGGCCGTACTGCCCTCATCGTCCTGCGGACTTTCAGCCCCGTCCCGTCGCGCACGAAAAGATTTTCCGCGCCGGCCACGTCGGCGGGGACGCCCCTCCGCACCGTCGGAAGAAGATTCATGCCCGAACCGTTCGTGGCGGGGTTGCCATGGAAACGACAACGCCCGCTCGAGTGCCTGCCGGTTTTCGCCGGTGAGCCTCACCATAAATTCCAGATACGCCACCGCTTCCGGGAAAAATGCCCGGGTGGCCAATGGCGCGGCACGGCGGCCATTGTCGTCCGTCAATCTTGGCTGTGAGGCCAAAATCTCAGCAGTTCGGTAACGCACCGTTTTGGGAACCTGCACACGTTCTGTGAGTCCCCCGAAATGCTCCATGGTCACCGAATGCAGCGCCAAGCCATGGTGTTGCCCCTGGCTGGCCATTTCACCGGCACGTGACTCATGCATTCCACCGAACATCAAGGCAAAGAGCAGGGCAGGCGATACATCACGGCCTGCCAGCCTCCATTCGTCCACTTGCTTGAGCGCCTCGCTGATCCGACGGCACTGAGGGCTGCCCTTATCGGGACCCAGCCACGAACCGAGGTCAGGGAAGAGCATTTCATAGAGGCCAAATTCACGCAGCAGCTCATAGGCCCGTTGCGCCGCTTTACAGAAGAACAGTTTCTGAACTTCCTCATAGAGGCGGGAACGATTCGCCATGGCGAGGGTGGCATAGTGCTCCCGGATCGCCCAGGCGGTGTCCTGGGCGATGGCGAAATCAAGCATGGCGGCGAACCGGACGGCACGCACCATCCGGACGGGATCTTCCACACAACGCACCCCGGGCTCGCCGATAAAACGGATTACTCGGCCCTTGAGATCTTCCAGTCCGCCCACGTAATCAATCAATGAATAATCACGGATATCATAAAATAAAGCATTTACGGTGAAATCCCGCCGCAAGGCATCTTCCTCGGGCGATCCGAAAAGATTATCACGGACAATCAGACCGTCATCCCGCCGGATATGATGGGGGCTGGCAAAAACAGGGAGTGGTTCGCTGGCATTGGATCTATCCGACGGATCGGACGCATCTGACGGATCAACAAAATCTGTGGCATCCGCCTCAGGGGGCTGGTTGGCCCGGAAGGTGGCCACTTCAATAATTTTGTCACGTCCAAAAAAAACATGAGCCAACCGGAAGCGGCGCCCGATCAGGCGGCTGTTTCTGAACACCTTCCGGACCTCATTGGGCGTGGCATCCGTGACAACATCAAAATCCTTTGGTTCCCGCCCCAGGAGAAGATCACGTACTCCACCACCGGCAATATAGGCAATATATCCGGCCTCCTTGAGACCATAGAGGACTTTAAGAGCTTCAGGACTGATGTTCTGGCGGCTTAAGGTATGATCGGACCGTTTGACAATAACAGGTTCCACACTAATTCCTTATAAAACGGATATATTATCTCACCCTCATGACTGGATTGTCAATCTTCTAACAATCTCGTCCACGACCTGATCAATATTCAGGCCGGTAGTATCAACCACTTGGGCGTCTGCGGCCAATTTCAATGGGGCGGTCTTCCGCCCCGAATCCCGTTTATCCCGGTTGGTCAACGAAACCATTATCCGCCCGACATCAGAGATCGTATTTTTCGGATTCAGTTCCGCGTGCCGCCGTCGGGCGCGTTCCTCGGGACTGGCATCCAAATAGAACTTTGCCGCGGCATCGGGAAACACTACGGTCCCGATATCACGCCCCTCCATCACCAGGTTTCCGAAACGGCTCATTTCCTGGAGCCATTGTGTCACCTTTTCCCGGATCTCCGGGATCGCCGCCACAATGCTGACGGTCTCATTCACCTTTTCCCCGCGAATCTCTTCGCGCGGCTCATACCCATCGATCCGATATCGGACCGCCCCATTCTCAACAAAAAAATCGACAGTCATCCGCTTCATTGCCGCGATGACTTCCGCCGGATCAAACGTGTCGCAACCGAGTTTGACCGCCTTCCAAGCGAGGCCCCGGTATAATGCGCCCGAATCCACATATTTATAGCCGAGGATGGCGCTTACTTTCCGGGCGACCGTGGATTTCCCTGATGCTGATGGTCCATCAATCGCAATTACTTTACTCGGCATGGCCGCCAACCTTTCCTAAGTCATCCCAAAAAGCGGGGTACGATTTATTCACACAGGCGATGTCATCCATACGCACGGGCGCATCCGCATACATGGCCAGCACCGACATCGCCATGGGAAGCCGGTGATCGCCATAGCTATCCACTGTCACGCCCCCCTTTACCCTGGCGGGTCCTTCGATAATCATGCCATCAGGAGTTTCCTCAACCTTAACGCCCATGCGGGTCAGATTATCAACCACACTGCGAATTCGATCTGATTCTTTTACCCTTAACTCAGCCGCATCACGAATGACAGTACGCCCCCGTGCCAGCGCCCCGGCCACCGCAACCAACGGCAACTCATCTATCAAATCCGGAATTTCGCTCCCCCCTACTTCAGTTCCATGCAAAGAACGTCCCTCAACGCGAATAACGCCCATACACTCACATGCGGTGGTGTCAAAGATTTCAGTAAACGTAATGGAAGCTCCCATACGCTTCAAAACGCTAATGAGCGCATTCCTCCGCGGGTTCCAACCAACATTCGGCAATTCGATCATGTGACCTTCACCACAAGCGGCCGCGGTGATCCAAAAAGCCGCGGAAGAAATGTCACCTGGCACATTCCAGGAACGCGCTTCCAACTTGGGCCCTCCGGCGCCGTACCCTTTCAAAGATACACGGGATCCAATGGTTGTTACCGGAACCCCCATGGCATTCAGTAACCGCTCCGTATGGTCACGCGTAGGGCTGACCTCGGTCACGGTCGTGATCCCCTCGGCAAACAGGGCTGCAAACAGCACGCAAGATTTCACCTGGGCGGAAGCCACGGGCGGCGCATATTCGATCCCGGCCAGTTTTCCCCCTGTGATCCGTACCGGGGCACAGCCCTTGTCTCCCAATAAGTCCACCGTTGCACCCATTCTCATCAACGGCTCGGCAATACGACGCATGGGCCGCGACCGCAATGAGGCATCACCCGTCATCTCAGAGGTAAAAGCCTGCCCGGCCAGTAGCCCCGCCAACAGCCGCATCCCGGTTCCAGAGTTTCCCATATCTAGGACTGTATCCGGCCGTTTCAATGCCCCACCCACCCCGATCACTCGGAGGACATCATCCTGGAACTCGAACCTGGCACCCAGTTGCGACATGGCTTTCAGAATCGTGACGCAGTCCTCACTCCGGAGAAAGCCACGCACGTTTGTCGTACCACTTGCATAAGATGCCAGCATCGCGATCCGGTGAGATATGCTCTTATCTCCAGGCACCGCCAAAGTCCCGCTCATCCGCCGACAAGGCGAAACCGCTATCGATTGACTCATGGTTGTATTCATAAAGGGGGCTTATTCTAACCGCCCTTCAGGGATAAGATCAAGCGGATCAAGCGAAACACCTGCGGAAT
>Ga0194057_10000667_pt1 | contig 17837 bp, 13 predicted proteins | sample SepL4415m_MetaG_FD_155474 | JGI IMG/M metagenome (GOLD analysis project Ga0194057, IMG submission 155474) | Anoxic zone freshwater microbial communities from boreal shield lake in IISD Experimental Lakes Area, Ontario, Canada - Sep2016-L442-15m | ecosystem: Environmental > Aquatic > Freshwater... | reverse complement strand
TCGTGGCCAAGCAGCAGGGCACGGGCGTCATCGTCGGTGACGGTCGCAACGGACTGCGCAGCTTCTTCGAAGACCGCCCCGACCTGGTAGTCCTGGACATCGGGCTCCCCGGCATGGACGGCTGGGCGGTCCTCGAGCGCATCCGTGACCTCTCCGAGGTGCCCGTGCTCATCCTGACCGCCCACGACCTCGAGCAGGAAAAGGTCCGGGGCCTCACCGCCGGGGCCGACGACTATCTCACCAAGCCGTTCGGCGTCCAAGAGCTCGGTGCCCGAATCCAGGCGCTGCTGCGCCGGAGCCATATCACCCCGATCGCCGGCGCCGGTGCCCCCGAGGAGGCCACCGTCTACAAGGACGGAAACCTGGAGGTCGACTGGTCGGCACGCGAGGTGCGAGTCGACGGCGTAGTGGTCGGCCTCACCAAGCTCGAGTTCCAACTGCTCCACACCTTCGTGCGCCATCCTGGCCAGGCCCTGGCCACTCAGCAGTTGCTCGAGCAGGTGTGGAACGACCCGTTCGGCATCGGTCCAGAGCGCGTCAAGTTCACCGTGCTGCGTCTGCGTCGCAAGTTGGGCTGGCAGGACGAGCAGAAGGACGCCCTCGAAGCCATCCGAGGCTACGGCTACCGGTATACCCCGACGGGAAGTCGCCAGGTCGCTCTCTAGCGGCCCGACAACTGGGTCGCTCTCTAGCGGCCCGACAACTGGGTCGCTCTCTAGCGGCCCGACAACTGGGTCGCTCTCTAGCGGCCCGACAACTGGGTCGGCTCAGTAACCAGCCACGGCGTCGACTTGGCCGACCATGGGCTCTCCGGCCGCCAGCCGGGCCACGTTGGTGCGGATCCGGTTGGCCAGCAACGGAATCACCATCTCGATGGTGTCGGCCGTGTGCGGAGTGATGATGCAGTCATTGCGGCCCCACAGCGGATGTCCGTCGGGGAGCGGCTCAGGATCGGTCACATCGAGGGCCGCACCGGCGATCGACTTCGCCTCCAAGGCCGCTAACAGCGCGTCGGTGTCCACATGACCCCCTCGGGCCACATTCACCAGCCACGCGGACTCGTCCATGACGGCGAACTCATCGGTGCTGATGATCCCGGCCGTTTCCGGGGTGAGGGCCAAGGCGAGGACCACCACCAGGGCTCCCGACAGTGCCTCGTGCAAGTGCTCGGTCCGAACCACCCGGGCCGCCCCAGGGATCGGATCGGGATGCCGGCGGACCACGGTGGCCTCCACTCGGAACGGGGCGAGTTGCTCGAGTAGTGACGTGGCGATTCCCCCGCCACCCAAGATGGTCACCTTCTGGTCGTACAGGCTGGTGCCCGTCGGGACCCCCCACGACCTGGCCTGCACCCGAGTGGGCAGATGGCGCAGCCCGGCCAGGGCCAGAGCCAAAGCATGCTCGGCTACCGGCTCGGCGTAGGCACCCTTGGCACACGTCCAGATCCGCTTCTCGTCCAAGAGGCCGGCCGCGGCCACCCGTTCGACCCCGGCAAATGGAAGCTGCACCCACCGGGCCAGCGGCACCTGCTCCAGCCATGCGGTCAGGCCAGCCATGTCGGCCGGGTCCAGCCATACCAGGCTGTCGGGGTTCTCCTGGAGCTCCACGACCTCACCCCCACCGTCGCGGACGGCGTCAGTGGCGAAGTCCGACGGGAACGGGCCGACAGCGACTCGTGGGGCGGTCATGGCCGCACCTTAGCGATGCGGCCCGAGATGTGTGCGATCTGTTCGATGCCAGCCTCATCCATCGTTACAGCACCGACTCCCGTCGATCTCTCTCTTGTGCTCGATTGCGTAGATTGGGGACTTCGTTGCCGCCAGGAGATGCCATGCACGTGCACTTCAATGTCCAGGACTTCCTCGACCGGTCCGCCCGCACCTATCCGGACCGGGTGGCACTGTTCGACGAGCCCGATCAGCCAGCTGCCCCGTGGGGTCCCCAGACCTTCGCCGAGCTGGCCGCTCGGGCCCGGGCCCAAGCCGCCGGACTGGACCGCCTGGGGATCACACCCGGCGAGCGGGTGGCCATCGTCTCGCACAACTCAGCTCGGCTCCTGGCCTCCTTCTTCGGTGTGACCGGATGGGGCCGGATCCTGGTTCCCGTCAACTTCCGCCTGGCCCCGGCCGAGGTCGAGTACATCCTCGAGCACTCGGGGGCCACCGTGCTCCTGGTCGACCCCGAACTCGACGAGGCCCTGGCCGGCATCGGGCCCAGCCGCCGCTTCGTCATGGGGGCCGACAGTGATGCCGAGCTCTACGTGCCCGACACCGAGCCAGTTCCGTGGGTGTCCGACGAGGCAGCCACCGCGACGATCAACTACACCTCAGGCACCACAGCCCGTCCCAAGGGCGTACAGCTCACCCACCGCAACTGCTGGCTCAACGCCGCCACCTTCGGCTGGCACATCGGGGTGTCCGACCGCGACGTCTACCTGCACACACTGCCCATGTTCCACGCCAACGGCTGGGGCATGCCCTGGGCCACGGCAGCCATGGGTGCCACCCAGGTGGTCCTGCGCAAGGTCGACGGCCACGAAATCCTCCACCGGGTCGACCGTCACGGAGTGACCTTGATGTCGGCGGCGCCAGCCGTGGTCAATGCCGTGCTCGACGCCGCACCGCACTGGGACGGCGACATCCCCGGTCGCGGCACTACCCGGATCGTGGTGGCCGGGGCTCCCCCGCCCAGTCGGACCATCGAGCGAGTCGAGGCCGAGTTGGGCTGGGAGTTCATCCAGATCTACGGACTCACCGAGACCTCTCCCCTGCTCACCGTCAACCGCACCCGGGCGGAGTGGGATGACCTCTCTGGAGGAGAGCGAGCCCGCAAGCTGATGCGGGCCGGTGCCCCTTCGGTCGGGACCGAGCTCCGCATCGACGACCACGGCGAGGTGCTGGCCCGCTCCAACATGGTGATGGAGGGCTACTGGCGCCAACCCGAGGAGACGGAGAAGGCCCTGGCCGGCGGATGGTTCCACACCGGTGACGGCGGGCTCATCGACGACGAGGGCCACCTGAGCATCCTGGACCGCAAGAAGGACGTAATCATCACCGGTGGGGAGAACGTCTCGTCCATCGAAGTGGAAGATGCCATCTTCTCGTTGCCCGGCATCCTCGAGGCAGCCGTCATCGGAGTCCCGAGTGAGAAGTGGGGAGAGATGGTGCTGGCCCTGGTGGTCGTGGCCGACAACAGCGCCATCACCGAGGAGTCGGTCATCGCCCACTGCCACGGCGTGCTTGCTGGCTACAAGTGCCCCAAGTCGGTCGAGATCCGTGACGAGCTCCCCCGCACGGCCACCGGCAAGCTCCAGAAGTTCCGGCTCCGGGCGCCCTACTGGGTGGGCCTGGACCGTCAGGTCAACTGACGGTCGTCCATCCACTCCACGATGCGGTGGGCCGTCCACACCGGGGTCTCCAGCATCGGCGCATGCCCGATGTCCCTGGCCACCTTGAGCTGCCAGTTGGCCCGTCCCCGAGCCATTTGGCGCGCCGCTGACAGGGGCACCAGGACATCACGGGAGCCATGCAGATGGAGCACCGGGTGATCGATGCCCTCGAGCCGGTCGACGGTGGATCCCGGGCGGGCCAAAATCCACGACAGCGACCGAGCCGAGGTCAGGTAGGCCTGGTCGCCCTTCGCTCGATCCCCTGCCGCGGTGAGAGCGATATGGGCGTCCACTACCTCCACCGGCACCCGGCCGGGGTCGACACACGTGGTCCGCAGCACCCGCCGCACCTTCTGCTCGGGAGTAGTGCGAGTACGCAGCGCGGCCAGATACCGCTCCCCCACCCCGGGAACGGCACACAAGGCGAAGTTGGCCATCACCCGGGGGTGCACCATGCCGAGCCTGCCGGCCGGAAGGGCCGGATCCACCAGGATCAGACCTGACACCAGGTCCGGGGCGTCCGCCGTGCACAGGGCGGCGACCAGACCGCCGAGCGAGTTGCCCATCAGGACTACTGGTCGCTCCGAGATGGCACGGATGAAGCCCTTCAGTACGGTGACGTGGCCGTCGACGTCGGGTCGGCGCCCAGCCACCGGGGTATGGCCATGGCCGACCAGATCCACCGCCACCAGGCGGTACCGGTCGACCAGATGGGGAGCGAGTGCCGCCCAGTTGAGGTGGGAGCCGCCCAGTCCGTGCACCCCGACCAGCAGCGGAGCATCGACCGGGCCGCCGTAGTCGGCGTAGTGGACAGGACCGTCGACGTCGACCGTGTGCGAACTCATGGCCACACCCGTCACACCCGCGCCCGTCACACCCGCGCCCGTCACACCCGCGCCCGTCACGCCCGCACCCGTCATGTGGGCAGGAAGTCCAGAAGGAGTCTGTTGACCTCGTCGGGTGCCTCCAACTGCATCCAATGGCCCGGACCTTCGATGCGTTCATACCGCCACGGACCGGCCACGTAGTCACCCGATCCCGACATCTGCACCTCGGTGAGGGCGAAGTCCCCACTGCTCCACACCCCCATGGTCGGGGCCTGCACGAGGGGTAGATCGAGCGGCGGGGCTACCCACCCTTCCGGGGTGATGTTGGCCCGATACCAGTTGAGCCCGGCGGTCAAGGTGCCGGTTGCCTCCCACCGGGCGATGATGGCCTCTGTGTCTGGGTGGTCAGACCACTCGCGGTAGTTGGCCCAGCCATCAGCCGACAGCCACTGCTCGGCCACCCCGACGAACTGGAAGAAGAAGACGTACCAGGACAGGGAGAGCTGTGCGATCCCTGCGGCCCGGAAGCTCGACGCCTGTCCGACAGACAGGGTGACCAGTTGATCCACCCGATCCGGCAGAAATGCGCCGAAGGCCCAGGCCAGAGCGGCTCCTAGGTCGTGTCCAACGATGTGGGCCCGCTCCAGCCCCAGGTGATCCAAGATGGCCACTACATCGCCGACCGAGTGGATCATTGAGTAGGCATCGACCTCCTCGGGCACACCTGAGGCTCCAAAGCCACGCAGGTCGGGCACGATGACCTGGAATCCGGCAGCCACCAATACCGGGACCTGATGACGCCACAGCGCACCGGAATCGGGGAACCCGTGGAGTAGTACGACCGGCCGGCCCTCCCCGGTCACCTCGACGTAGATGGGCACACCGCCACTGTCGATCTCCATGCTCGCAGTACCACTCTCTCTGTCGATCGCCATCGGACTCAGCGCTTGTCGCCAGAGGGGAAGTGCAGGGCGATCCGGCCGGTATCGGCCGCACCTTGGTCATCGGGCCACCGGGTGGTGATCGACTTGAGTCGGGTGTTGAAGCGGACCCCCTCCATCCCGTGGATGTGAGCGTCGCCGAACAGGGACTGCTTCCACCCGCCGAAGGAGTAGTAAGCCATCGGGACCGGGATGGCCACGTTGATGCCGACCATGCCCACCGATACATCCCGTCGGAACCGGCGGGCCGAGAAGCCGTCCCGGGTGAAGATGGCAGTGCCATTTCCGAACGGGTTGGCGTTCACCAGGGCGATGGCTTCGTCGAGCGTGTCGACTCGCAGAACAGCCAGGACAGGGCCGAAGATCTCGTCTCGATAGACCGACATGTCCGGGGTCACCCGGTCGACCAAGGTCGGGCCGAAGAAGAACCCGTCGCCGTCGATGTCGAGGCCCCGGCCGTCGACCACGATGTCAGCGCCATCGGCCTCCGCCGAGTCGACGTAGCCGGCCACCCGGTCGCGGTGGACCTGGGTGATGAGAGGCCCCATATCCGAGGTCGGATCGGTGCCCGGTCCGGTCACTAGTGCTTGTGCGCGCGCGGCCACTGCGGCAACCAATGGGTCGGCATCGCCGACCACCACCACCGCACTGATAGCCATGCACCGCTCGCCGGCCGAACCGTATCCGGCGGCGATCAGTGCATCCGCGGTCGAGTCCAAGTCGGCGTCGGGCAGTACCACGGCGTGGTTCTTGGCTCCGCCCAGTGCCTGTACCCGCTTGGCCGAAGCGTGGCCGCGCTCGAACACGTGTCGGGCGATCGGGGTCGATCCGACGAAGGAGATGGCGGAAACCATTGGGTGGTCCAGCAGAGCGTTGACCGCCTCGGCATCGCCGTGGACCACGGAGAACACGTTGTCAGGTAGGCCGGCTTGGCTCCACAACTCCGCGATCAGGTCGGACGGCGATGGATCGCGCTCGGACGGCTTCAGGATGAATGTGTTACCGCAGGCGATGGCCACCGGGTACATCCACATGGGCACCATGACCGGAAAGTTGAACGGGGTGATGCCGGCCACTACGCCGAGCGGCTGGCGTATCGACGATGCATCGACGCCGGTCGACACGTCCTCGGAGAACTCGCCCTTCATCAGATGCGGGATGCCGCAGGCGAACTCGATCACCTCGATGCCGCGGGCCACTTCGCCTCGGGCATCCTCCAGCACTTTTCCGTGTTCGGCCGTGATCAGGCGGGCCAGATCGTCGCGGTGGCGATCGGCCAGCTCGCGGAAGGCGAAGAGGATGCGGCTGCGAGCGGTCAACGACGTGTCCCGCCAGGACGCAAACGCAGTAGCTGATGCCTGGACGACTCGGTCGACGTCGGCCACGCTGGCCAGGACCACCTCAGCGGTCTGTGCACCGGTGGCCGGGTCGAATACGGGCGCGGTCCTAGCCGAGGCCCCGTCGATGGATGATCCGATCTGCTTCACTAGGTGACGCTCCTCGGGGAGCGGTGCTCCCCCTCGTGGTGACAGGTGCTTCGACGACGCTCCAATTGATGACGGAAGGCGGACCAGCCCGTACTGCGTGCCACAATCGTCCCATGACAGGCAGCGACAGTGGGCGCGACCAGGGTACCGACCCGGGGCCGACGACGGACCGGGTGCGGCTCCGTCGGCTCCCCGAGCAGGGATCGCACGGCAAGGAGGGCCTGTACGCCGTGCTCGACGCAGGCTTCGTCTGCCACCTCGGACTCGTGGTCGACGGATGGCCCATGGTGGTCCCCACCACCTATGGGCGAGACGACGACTACCTGCTTGTGCATGGTTCGGCGGCAAGTCAGAGCCTGCGAGCGGCCAAGACGCCGACCCCCGTCTGCGTGACCGTCACCTTGGTCGACGGGCTGGTGCTGGCCCGCTCGATCTTCAACCACTCCGTCAACTACCGGTGCGCCATGGTCTACGGACTCCCCGAGGTCCTGGTCGACCCCGAGATGAAGTTGGCTGGGCTGCGGGCCATCTCGAACCACGTCGCTCCCGGGCAGTGGGAGTACGCCCGCCCTCCGTCGACCAAGGAGCTCGCGGCCACCATGGTGCTCCGACTGGCCCTCGACGAGGCCTCGGTGAAGATCAGCGAGGGTCCCCCCGACGATGACGAGGCCGACCTGGCCCTGCCCGTGTGGGCTGGCGTAGTGCCGTTGCGCACCGCCCGCCTCGACCCGGTGGCCGCGCCTGACCTTCCAGAAGGCATGGCCGTTCCAGTACACCTCGCCACCGCGCCGCTCGCTCCCGGATCGGAACCCGCACGACACCTCATCTGATCGGGTGCATGTCATCGGTGGTGAGTGCTCGACACTGGATGGCTTGGATGGCTTGGATGGCTCGGATGGCTCAGGCCGGTTGGACGAATCCCGCAGGCAGGACGGATCAGGCTACGAACTTGGCCAGTGGCCGGTAGTCCATGCCGTGGGCCTCGGCCACCGGCTCGTAGACGACCGTACCGTTCACCACGTTGACACCTTCGGCCAGTGCCGCATCCTCTCGGACGGCATCGCGCCATCCGTGGTTGGCGATGTTCAGGACGTACGGCATGGTGGCGTTCACCAGTGCATGAGTCGAAGAGTGAGGGACGGCCCCGGGCATGTTGGCCACGCAGTAGAAGATCGAACCATTGACCTCGAAGGTCGGGTCCGAATGCGTGGTGGGCCGGGTCGACTCGAAGCAACCGCCCTGGTCGACCGAGATGTCGACAAGCACCGAGCCGTCGCGCATCTGCGCCACCAAGTCGTCGGAGATGAGCTTGGGTGCCTTGGCTCCCACCACCAGCACGGCGCCGATCACGATGTCGGCGTCGACGCAGACCTCTTCGATCGCATGTGTGCTCGATGCCACCGTCTCGAGTCCGCCACGGAAGTGGTGATCCACCTGGCGGAGGCGCTCCAAGTTGCGGTCGAGGATGTAGACCTCGGCGTGCATGCCCACGGCCAGCGTGGCTGCCGCCATGCCGGCCACTCCAGCCCCCAGGATCACGATCTTGGCGCAGCGCACACCGGGCACACCGCAGACCAGGGTGCCGCGTCCACCCCCGGGCCGCATCAGGTGATGCGCTCCCATGAGCGGTGCCATCCGACCGGCGACTTCGCTCATCGGAGTAAGCAAGGGCAGCGAGTTGTCGGGTAGCCGGACGGTCTCATAGGCAATTGCGGTGTTGCCTCCGGCGATGAGCGCCTCGGTGCAGGCCCTTCCTGCTGCCAGGTGCAGATACGTGAAGAGGACCTGATCCTTCTTCATGCCGAGCCGCGGATACTCGACGGCGATCGGCTCCTTGACTCCGAGGATCATGTCGGCCGTCGACCAGATGTCGTCAGGGTTGTCCATGATCTCTGCGCCGGTGGCTATGAAGTCGGCATCCGGTATCGACGATCCGACCCCGGCCTCCCTCTCGACGAATACCGTGTGGCCGGCGGCGGTCAGCTCGCGCACACCAGCCGGGGTAATGGCCACCCGGTACTCGTCTGCCTTCACTTCTTTGGGCACGCCTACGATCATTGGTTGGACCTCGCTGCTCGGGTGGTGTTGGGGCACTGCTGTGCAGCACGGCCACCGGGTAGTCGCCCGGTGGCCCGCCGCACGACTACTCGTCGATGCTGGTGTAGGCGACGGGCTTGGTCTTGAAGAACTCGCCTTTGGACATGACGGCGGCGACGATGACCATTGGGATTCCAAGTGCCAGCACGATCACCGTGGGCGCCATGTGGGAGTTCCAGTTCGATGTGATCACCACGTAGCCCACCCAGAACATGAACAGCCCGGAAAGTCCCGGGAGCAGGATGCCGGTGAAGAAGAAGGACGTCTTCTGAAACGCCGCCTTGCGGAAGGCCCAGGCGCAGGCCAAGCCGGTGGCGCCGTAGTAGATCGCCACCAGGACGCCGATGTCGGTGATCAGGTAGCCGAGGATGCTCGACACGTTGGCGGCGCTGTCGAAGGTGACGATGCCGTACATGCCGATCAGGGCGACGAAGGCCAGTACCAGGGTACCGGTAGCCGGTGTCTTGAACTTCGGGTGGATCGTCCCGAAGAGCCGGGGGAAGACACCGTCACGCGACATGGCGAAACTGATCCGGGCCGCCGGCAGCAAAGTGGTCTGTGTCGTGGCGACTGTCGAGGTGATGACGGCGAAGATCATCACGTACTTGGCCCAGCCTCCGGCGAGCTGTTCGGCGAAGTAGAAGAGGATGTTGCCGCCCTGTGCGCTGATCTGGCTGGCAGGTACCAGCATCTCCACAGCGATGAAGTTGATCATGAAGACGAAGAGCAGCAGGAACATCGAGATGATGGCGGCCTGTCCCGGGATTCGGTTGGACTCCTTGGACTCTTCGCTCAAGTTGACCGTGGTGTCCCAACCCCAGAAGAAGAACACCGCAAGGGCAGCACCGGCGGCGAGAGCCTCGTACCCGTGGATGTTGCCCGGCCAGAACCATCCGGTGTTGAAGGCGGTCGACCCCTTGGGATGCGAGACGGCCACCTTGATGATCCCGCCGATCGACATACCGAGGATGACTACGTACTCGATGATGACCAGGATCCACTGGAGGTTGGTCGTCCACCGGATGCCGTAGATGCAGATGAAGGTCACGAAGGCGAGGAACAGCGAGGCGGTGAACGTCACGTACCAGACGTTGTTGGCGGCTGCGTCCGAGATCCACCCGAGGGAGTTGAAGAGCAGCAAGGTGTACTGGCCGGCCAGGAACGGGGCGGCCACGCAGAAGATCACCGAGGTGGCGATCTGGATCCAGCCGTTGTACCAGCCGACCGTCGGATGCACGAGCTTCGACAGCCACGCATAGGAAGCCCCGGCGTGCGGGTGGCGACGGTTCAGGTGGAAGTAGGCCACGGCGATGAAGAGCACCGGGACGAACGCCACGAGCATGAGCGCGGGTCCGGCATAGGCGATGCCGGCGATGATGAAGATGAAGCCAAGTGTCGAGGCCAAGGAGTAGGCCGGGGCAACAGAAGAGACGGCGACGGCCGTCGAGTCGAAGAGGTTGAGTTCGTCCGCTCGAAGGGTAGTGGCCACCTCGCGTTCGGGAACCGGTGCCCCGAACGGACCCCGTACGTCGTGTTGGACTCCGCTGCTATCGGTGAGGTCGTTGCTCATGTGGTCTCCCCTTGCTGATCGGCCATCTGGTTTTCGCTATCCCTTATCGGGTCCTGCTCCACCAGTCCCCCCGGTGGCCCTGCCAACACTTGCACCATTGCGCTACCGACCGGTGCCACCCGTCGGCTCAACTGCCGATGAAGCTCATTACGTGCTTTATCCGGGTGTAGTCCTCGAAGCCATAGCCCGAAAGGTCCTTGCCGTAGCCCGAATGCTTGAACCCACCGTGGGGCATCTCGGCGACGATCGGGATGTGGGTGTTGATCCACACGCAGCCGAAGTCGAGTGCCTTGGCCATCCGCATGGCCCGCCCGTGGTTCTGGGTCCACACACTCGAGGCCAGCCCGTAGCGCACGCCGTTGGCCCATGCCAAGGCCTGGTCCTCGTCGGAAAAGCACTGCACGGTGATGGCCGGGCCGAACAACTCTTCTTGGATGACCTCGTCGTCCTGGCGAAGCCCGGCAATGACGGAGGGGGCGAACAGGTAGCCCCGCTCCCCTACCCGCGATCCGCCGGTGACGACCTCGGCATGACTGGGAAGACGGTCGAAGAAACCGCTGAACCGTTCGAGTTGGGCGGCGCTGTTGAGCGGGCCGTAGTCGGCATCGAGCACGTCGGTCCCACCCACGGTCTGGGCAGCAGCCTGTTCAGCCAAGGCGGCCACCAAGTCGTCGTAGATCCCCGGTGCGGCAATCACGCGCGTGGCAGCCGTGCAGTCCTGGCCAGCGTTGAAGTAGCCAGCACCGACGATGCCTTCGACCGCGGCCTCCAGATCAGCATCGTCAAAGACGATCACCGGGGCCTTGCCGCCGAGTTCCAAGTGAACACGCTTCAGGTCATGGGAGGCCGAGCTGGCCACCTCCATACCGGCGCGGACGCTCCCGGTGATGGACACCATGGCCGGGGTCGGGTGCTCCACCAGGGCCCGGCCGGTGTCTCGGTCGCCGCAGACCACATTGAAGATGCCATCGGGCAGGAACTCGGACATGATCTCGGCCATCAGCAGCGTCGACGCCGGGGTGGTATCCGAGGGCTTCAGCACCATGGAGTTCCCGGCCGCTATGGCCGGGGCCCACTTCCATACCGCCATCATCATCGGGTAGTTCCAAGGAGTGACGGCCGCGCACACCCCGATCGGCTCCCGTCGGATCATCGACGTGTGGTCGGCCAGGTACTCGCCAGCGGACTTGCCCTCGAGGTTGCGGGCCGCACCGGCGAAGAACCGGATCTGGTCGACCATCGGAGGGATCTCTTCGGACATGGTGAGAGCGAAGGGCTTTCCGGTATCCGCTCCCTCTACGGCCGCCAGCTCCTCGCCCCGGGCCTCGATGGCATCAGCGATGCGCAATAGCGCCAAGCTGCGTTCCGACGGAGTGGCGTCACGCCAGCCAGGGAATGCTGCAGCGGCAGCTGCCACCGCGGCATCGACGTCTTCAGCCGCTGACACCGGGGCCTCGAGGTTCACCTCGCCCGTGCTCGGATCGATAAGTGCCGAGGTCGCCCCGGAGCGGGTCTCGACGTAGGCGCCTCCCACGAAGTTCGACAAGCTGGTGATGCTCACTGGCCCTCCCAAGGAAGCGACATGCGGTCGACGGACTCCCCGTCGCCGTTGAACGGCCAGACACAGCCTGCCCGGCAAGTTTCATCGTGGCCCATGTTGGACGTCCTGACAAGTGTTTCCGAAAGATTCCTGGTCAACCTCCACGAAATTCGTCTGAATTGTCGACACACTCCACCGTAACTGCCGTATTTCTGCTACAACTGATTGGGTATGACCATGTCGAACCATCGCACAACGTGCAGTTGCCGCTCGGTTGCAGGCGCAACCCACGGGGCCAGTTCATGACCGTCCCAGCAACTCCTACATCGGCAGTCGGGCTGCTTGACGACATCAACAAGGCCATCGTCGAACAACTCCAGCAGGACGGACGGCGCACCTACGGGTCGATCGCCGAAGTGGTGGGCCTGTCCGAGGCGGCCGTGCGCCAGCGGGTCCAAAAGATGCGCGACGCCGGAATCATGCAGATCGTGGCGGTCACGGACCCCTTGCAGATCGGCTTCCACAGCCAGGCCATGGTCGGCATTCGGGCCGACGGCGATGCCCGAGAGGTCGCCGACCGCCTGGCCGCCGTCGAAGACATCGACTACGTGGTCCTGGTGACGGGCACCTACGACATCCTCGTCGAGCTGGTGTGCGAGGACGAAGACCAGATGATGGAGCTGCTCAACGGAGTGATCCGCAAGATCCCCGGCGTGCGCAGCACCGAGACGTTCATGTACCTAAAACTGAAGAAGCAGACCTACACATGGGGGACTCGATGACCGACTATTCCAACGACGCCCTGCAAGAGGCCGCACATCGGCACCTGTGGATGCACTTCACCCGCATGTCGGGTGCCCCCGTCAACGACGTCCCGGTCATTGTCCGGGGCGAGGGGGTCTGGGTCTACGACCAGCACGGCAAGCGCTACCTCGACGGGCTGTCGGGTCTGTTCACCAGCCAGTTGGGCCACGGCCGGATGGAGCTGGTAGAGGCAGGCGCCGAGCAGGCCGCCAAGCTGGCCTACTTTCCGGTGTGGAGCTACGCCCACCCCAAGGCGATCGAACTGGCCGAAAAGATCGCCAGCCTCACCCCGGGAGACCTCAACCGGATCTTCTTTACCACCGGCGGCTCCGAAGCGGTCGAGTCGGCATGGAAGTTGTCCCGTCAGTACTTCAAGTTGATCGGTCAGCCCCAGCGGTACAAGGTCATCAGCCGGAACATCGCCTACCACGGGGCCACCATGGGCGCCCTGTCGATCACCGGGGTGACCGAGATGCGCACCCCGTTCGAGCCCCTCATCCCCGGTGCCTTCAAGGTCCCCAACACCAACTTCTACCGTGCTCCGTACTTCGAAGACGACATCGACGCCTTCGGCCAGTGGGCTGCGGACTCCATCGAACAGGCGCTGATCCTGGAAGACCCCGAGACGGTGGCCGCCGTCTTCCTCGAGCCGGTGCAGAACGCCGGTGGCTGCTTCCCCCCTCCCCCTGGCTACTTCCGCCGGGTACGTGAGATCTGCGACAAGTACGGAGTTCTGCTCGTCTCCGATGAGGTCATCTGTGCGTGGGGCCGGCTCGGCCACTTTTTCGGTGCCGAGCGCTACGACTACGTGCCCGACATGATCACCATGGCCAAGGGTCTCACCAGCGGCTATGCCCCGTTGGGCGCGGTAGCCGTCAGCGACCGGATCATCGAGCCCTTCCTGGCCGGAACCACCTTCCTGCACGGCATTACCTTCGCTGGCCATCCAGTCAGCACGGCTGTGGCCCTGGCCAACATCGATGTGTTCGAGAAAGAAGGGATCCTGGAGCACGTCCGGGCCAACGAAGGCGCCTTTAGGGCCTCACTCGAGACGCTCCGGGACCTGCCGATCGTGGGTGACGTTCGAGGTGCCGGCTACTTCTACGGCATCGAGATGGTCAAGAACAAGGACACCAAGGAGACGTTCAACGACGATGAGTCGGAGCGCCTACTGCGGGGCTACCTGTCCGGGGCGCTCTACGAGTCCGGCCTGATCTGTCGGGCCGACGATCGGGGCGACCCGGTGATCCAACTGTCCCCGCCGCTCACGTGTGGGCCCGAAGAGTTCGAGTACATCACCTCGCGGCTGCGCACGATCCTGACCGAGGCGTGGAACCGGATCTAAACCCACCCGGGGGTGAGCGCTATCGGCGCCTCTCCTTATGGTGGGACGGGCTGCCGGGCACCATCGGCCTGCGCGACCCGTTGCCGGGAGACACCGAGGTCGATGTAGCCATCGTCGGTGGTGGGCTCACCGGACTGTGGACTGCCTACTACCTGAGTGCGGCCGACCCCGGCCTCCGCATTGCCGTGCTCGAGCGGGATGTCATCGGCTTCGGGGCATCTGGGCGCAACGGCGGATGGTGTTCGGCGCTGTTTTCGGTGTCCGAGGAGACCCTCGACAAACGGTGTGGACCCGGCAGCGGCCGGGCGCAACGGCTGGCCATGGAAGACACCGTCCGAGAGGTGGGCCGGGTGGTCGATGCCGAGGGCATCGAGTGCGGCTTCGCGGCCGGCGGCACGGTCATCGTGGCCCGCACTCCGGCACAGTTGCAGCGCACCCACGAGGAGATCGCTGCCGCTCGGAACGCAGGGATCGGAGAAGAGGACCTCCAGTTCCTGTCAGCGGACGAAGCCCGCGCCCGGCTGGGGGCCACCGATGTGCTGGGCGGAACCTTCACACCCCACTGCGCCGCCGTCGACCCCGCCCGACTGATCCGTGGACTGGCCCACGTGGTCGAACGGCGTGGGGTGGCCCTCTACGAGCAGACTGAGGTGCACTCCATCGCCCCTGGCCTGGTCACGACAGCGCGAGGGACGGTGCGGGCTGGCACCGTGGTCCGGGCCACCGAGGGCTACACCCGCACGCTGGCCGGTCACCGCCGCGAGGTCATCCCGGTCTACTCGCTGATGATCGCCACCGAGCCCCTGCCTGCGTCGTTCTGGGCCGAGGCCGGCTTGGCCGAGCGCGAGACCTTCGCTGATCACCGTCACCTGGTCATCTACGGCCAGCGCACCGAGGACGGCCGCATGGCCTTCGGTGGCCGGGGCGCCCCCTACCACTTCGGATCGGCCATCAGTCCGGAGTTCGAGCGCGACGGCACCGTCCACCAGGCGCTGCGGCGCACGCTGGTCGAGCTCTTCCCCGCACTGGCCGATGCGGCCATCACTCATCAGTGGGGTGGTCCACTCGGCATCACTCGTGACTGGTTCTCCTCGGTCGGGCTCGACGACGCTACGCAGATGGCCTGGGCTGGCGGCTATGTGGGCGACGGACTCTCCACCACGAACCTCGCCGGCCGAACGCTGCGCGACCTGATCCTCGGCCGAACCTCTGATCTCACCGCGCTTCCATGGGTCAACCACCGATCTCGTCGATGGGAGCCGGAGCCCTTCCGCTACGTTGGCATCAATGCCGGACTGCGACTCGCCGGCACTGCGGATCGGGCCGAGGACCGAGCCGGTCGCTCCACCTGGCATGCCCGTGCCCTCGACAAGCTGGTCGGTGGCTGAACGGTCTCACCTGCTGCCCAACGCCAAGGTACTGTCCATTCCTGGCGAACGAACCATGGTCCGCCCTAGCTGGAGTGGCCGGGTCAGACCGGGTCAGGCCGGGCCGGGTCCGGTCAGGTCAGGCCTGGTCGGGGCGATTGATGAGGGGATTGATCGACCCCTGGGCCGCCAGTGAACCCGTCTTGCCTCCACCGGGTCCCCGCAACAAGAAGGCCACCCCTACGGCCAGCACTGCCCCCAACAGGGGGGCAGCAAGGTACACCCACCAACTCGTGAGATCGCGTGACACCAGGTCGGGTCCGAGGGTTCGTGCCGGGTTCATCGATGCACCCGATATCGGACTGGCCCACAATCCGGCCAGAGCGATGTAGCCGCCGACGCCGATCGCCCCGAACAGGCCGACCTGCTGCGCCCCCGATGCCGTTCCCAAGATCACACTCACCAGGCCCAGGGTGAGGACGGTCTCGAGCAGGAACGCGTCCAATGGGGTATGGCTGGCTGCCGGATAGCTCGAACCGTACGAGGCCGACACGTGGATCACGGCCTCCAGAAACCACGCGGCCAGCAACGCCCCGGCCAGTTGCACGGCGAGATAGGCCGGCACACGTCGACCGGGGAAGTCGCGTCGGAGCCAAAACGCGATGGAGACGGCCGGATTCAGATGGGCACCGGACACCTTTCCCATGAAGAGGATGATCGACATCACCATCAGTCCTGGCGCCACGACCGCAGCGGCCCGTCCCACCGATCCAGGGATCGAATGGTCGATCATCGGCCCCCCGGCTGCTACCAGTACCAAGAAGAAGGTCCCCAGCAGTTCGGCGCACAGTCGACGCCACTCCTGGCTCGGATCCTCGAAGTTCCGGATCATGAGGGCGACCCGTTGTTGTGCGGTCGCCAGTGGCGACGTGGCGTCCGAGTGCCCAGGGGCTTCAGGATCGATGAAGTCGTTTCCGCCTATGTCAGAGTTCATGCCCGCATCAACGCCAACGCTACCAACCCAAGACTCCCCCAACACCCCCCACGGATCACATCCGCTAGGGCCCGCCGCCCAGGAGACTAGCCAGCGCCGAAGAAGGAGGCTCCGTAGGCGAAGACTCCACCGTCAACCGAGAGCAGCCAGTACCCGCCCGTAGCCGGATCAGCAGTCACCGCAGTCACCGGAGCGGCCGGCGCCAGTGGGGCGATCGGTCCCTGGAACACAGCGTCGCCGTAGGCATAGACGGATCCGTCGCGGGTGACCTCCCAGAAGCCCTTTCCGCTGGCGGTAGTCGCAATCGATACCACCGGTGCGGTGGGCAGATCGCCGGCCGTCGGGCCCATGACCGGTGCGTTGAATGCGCTGACGGTGCCGTCAGCCGCAACTAGCCAGTAGCCACCTGAGGCCGAGTCGGCCGCCATGGCGACGGTCGGCTGAGCCCCAGGCATACCAGCCAGCGACCCGGCGAACACTGCATCGCCGTAGGCGAAGACGCCTCCGTCGGCCGCCACCTGCCAATAGCCTTTTCCGTCAGAGGTTGCGACCATGTCAACGATCGGCGAGTTCAACTTTTCGGTTGATGCCGCGCCCTTGAAGGTGGCAGTCCCGTAGGCAAAGACACCACCATCGGCAGCCACTTCCCAGTAGCCCGGGCCCATGGGATCAGCCACGATCTTGACGATCGGCGCCGCCAACTGCTCGGTGGCCGTCGAGCCCAAGTCGGTGGCCGAGCCGTGCGGTGAGACTGCGCCGGTGGCGGTGGTCAGCCAGTACCCGGTGCCGTCAGCTGTCGACGCCATGGAGATGACCGGGCCCAAGAGCTGCCCAATCGGGGCGTACCCATTAAAGGGAATCGCCGAGACCTCGTTGGAAGCGGACGAGGCGAGGAGACCGGTACGGGCCCGGACCGTGAAGTAGTAGGTCTGTCCGGCGGTGAGGCCCGTCACCAGGTAGGAGTTGGCCACCACTGGAGCGGAGCCGTTGAGGGCGATCGGAAACTCCATCCCCGGGGCGAAGCCGACGAACACGTCGTAGCCGAGTGCCGTGGAGTGGACTGGCTCCTGCCATGTAACCAGGGCGGAATCGATGAAGGCGGCGGCGCCGGTGACCAGGGGGGCCGGAGGCGGTGTGACCGGGGCCACCAGGTTGCTGAACGCACTAATAGAGAACAGCGGAATTGCCACCACTGGTCGGCGGGCGGGCGGTGGGGTCGGCCGGGGCGCCGGGGGCGTGGCCACATCCCAGTTGTCGTTCACGGTCGGCGCCGAGGAGTCCCAAGCATCGACGGGAGCCGATACCGGATCCGCGGCGCCGTCGTTCGCGCCCCACGAGCTGGCCGCCTTCTTATTAACGCCATTTCCCGTTCGCTTGACGAACGGGTCGAATGCCACCGAGCTACTCGGCGGAACGGTAGAGGTCGGATCGACCGGGGCGATGACCGCAGGCGTGGCTGCAACGGGGGTGGTCACAA
>Ga0194057_10000656_pt1 | contig 18016 bp, 9 predicted proteins | sample SepL4415m_MetaG_FD_155474 | JGI IMG/M metagenome (GOLD analysis project Ga0194057, IMG submission 155474) | Anoxic zone freshwater microbial communities from boreal shield lake in IISD Experimental Lakes Area, Ontario, Canada - Sep2016-L442-15m | ecosystem: Environmental > Aquatic > Freshwater >... | reverse complement strand
GAGCGTGGGGCGTGGGGCGGGGGGCGGGTGCTCGGTCTCTGGAAGATGATTCGGCCGGGATGATGGTTAATGCCCTGAGAAGTACTACCGCCCAGCCTTGCGGGCGGCAGGAGGCGGTGGGGAAATCGGTGCCGCTGCGTCCGCAGTCGCCGGGCTCAGGTTGCTCTTTGCGCCCGGTAGGCCATACCAGTACGTGGCTACGCTGTAGGCCATGTCACATTCGGCCCAGTGCCAGATTTCCATGTCGAACTTGAGCGACTTGGCAAACGGAATCGCGTCAAGCCCGCGCGTGCGGGTATTGATGGTGTGGCCCTGGTTTCGCGGACCGACGCGGGGCTGATTGCAAAAAGGCCCCTGAAAAATGTTGGCTGCGCCCCAGGCATAGCCATAGTAGTCCTCGCTCCCCGTGCCAAAGTACGAAGGGAAGTTCTCTCCGTCAACCCAAATCTTCTCGTCGCCCTCGCCCCACCAAGCCTTCGTCGGGTTCATGACGGCCAAGGTGTCGCCCAGGTAGACGCCCTTGCCCGTTATCGTGATATAGTTCCAGTCCGTCATGGGCCGGGTGTGGAGCGGGTAACGGTAGCGCCATTGCGAGTGAAAGTACATTGAGCGGTCGTCCCATTTCCAGGCGGAGGTCAGGGTTTTGAGTTTTACCGAGACCTTCTCTTTGCCAAGATTAAGCACCGCCATGCGGGCCGACTTTTGGTAGGGCATTACCCAGCGGCAGGTCATGGTGCCGTCCTTGGCAACGGCTCGATACCAGCTTTTCAGCTCGTTCACTCCCACGCCGCTGCCGCAGAATTCGCCTAAAGGAGACCAGATTGTTTCCTCGCCGTCGCAAGTCATGCGGAGCACCGTGGATCGTAGGACTTGCTGATCCTGATTGGGTTTCAGACCGTCGAGCCGTATCTCGCACAGAGATAGATCTCATCGCGATCTCCACTCCGAGGAAAGCAGTAATGAATTACCGCGCTTCAAAATTACCGCGGCAGGGCCGCATTCCGGGCGATTTGCAAGGCCGCGTTCAGCGTGGCGTCGTCCTTGCTAACGACCACGCCATCGATCGGCTTGGCCGTCTGGTGAACCACAACATCCGGCTCAACGCCCACGCGACTGTAGGGCTTACCCTTGGGCGAATAGAACTTGGCCGTCGTCAACCGCAGGCCTGAGTCCGAACCGTCGAGCTGGAATATCCCCTGTACGGAACCTTTACCGAAGCTGCGAACGCCGACAATTGTGCCCCGGTGGTGATCGTGGATCGCTCCCGAAAAGATCTCGGCGGCACTGGCACTTTCCTGATCGATGATTACCGTCAAAGGCACGCGCCAGGTGCCTTCCTGATGGGCCGTGTAGGTGCTGTCTTCTTGGGCGATGCGGCCGTGCGTGGAGACGATTATCCCCCGATCGAGGAATAGGTCGGCGATATCGACCGATGAAATCAACAGCCCGCCCGGGTTGCCGCGGAGATCCATGATCAGGCTGCGCATGCCTTCGCGGTGCAGACGCCATAGCGCGGCTTCCAGGTCGCGACGAGTCGTTTTCTGGAAGCAGGTCAATCGCAGGTAGCCGACGCTCTGCTGAGCGTCGATGATACGGACCTGATCGACGCTCGGAACTTCAACCCGTTGCCGGCGGACTGCCAGTTGGCGATTGGCCTCGCCTGGGGCGGCGAGGATCAGGTTGCAAACACTTCCTTCGGAACCCTGCAAGAGGTTGGCGGCCTGGTCGGTCGTGAATTGGCTGGTCTGGTGGCCGTCGATGGCAACGATCCGATCGCCGGCCCTCACGGTGGCCTGCTCGGCAGGACTGCCGCTGATCACGCGGACGATCACCAACGAGCCGCCCTGGGCCTTCAACTCGATGCCCAGTCCGACAAAGCTGCCGTCGATCTGGGAATAGACTTCACTGAGCTGGTCGGGCGTGAGGAAGGCCGAATACGGGTCGAGCGAATTGGCAGCACCGCAGAGGTATTCCAGGATCACAATGGTGGGGGCTAGCCCCAGACGCTGCTGAGCCAGATTGGCCGCCACGACGGCACTGTCGCGGGCTTCCGTCCGGCTGGCCGCGCTGCGCTGCGCCAGCGTCTGGCGAAGTTCGCGACGGAATGCCTCCACCGTGGCCGGATTGCAGTTGGGCAGGTTCCGCTGGAGGAAGACCGGCTCACCGAGCGCCGTCTCCAGGTCCGAGGTGCCTCGATCGACGAGGTTCTTCCACGCCGGCTGCTCCACGTAGTGGGTTTCAATCTTCAGCAGGACTTGCAGATAGAGTTCAAGTGCTTTCTCGGCCGGCATCCGTGAGACGCTCTCGGCAAAGCTGCGGTCGGCGTAGCGGCGGCCCAGGTCGTAATGCAGCCGGGCCAACTCGAAACGCTTCTCCAGCACGTTCTCCTCGGGAAATTGCCGCAGGCCCTCTTCATAATGGGCCAGAGCTTCGCCCCAACGCCGTTCGACTTCCAGTTTCTGGCCGCGTTGCAGATAACTGTCGAGCCGAATCGATCGCTCGGAAAAAGCAACGGAAGAAATGGTTGGCTGCTGTGCCAGCGAGAGCAATGCCGGCACCGCCAGTGCCGCAAACCAGAGAACGGCTGCGAAGAGCCTTCGTCGCATGGTGTCGTCCGTGTGGGGGTTGGAACGCTGCTTGAGCCTGGTCTAGGGCAAGGCGATCCGGGAACTGATCCATCCAGTTGTCCAGCGCGCAAGCGTCGCACACGCTCACGCCACACTGGAGTATAGATCACGATTGGGCGGGCGTCAAAAAAATAATCTTGAAAACACGGTCGAAAAACCGTTCAAAGCGGTGCATCCCGACCTCCGTGTGTGGAGGGCAACGAACGAACCCAGAACGCGGAAAAGCAGCCCTGCGCGGATCGTAGCAGGCGAACGGCTTAACCCATATTTTGCGCCGCCGCAACAAGCCGATCTTACCCAGAAGGAACAACCGGCTTTCTCTTAATTTCGTTTTTTACGAAAATGTTTTCCGAAATTTGAAGAGCCGATTACCGTCCTTTCTTCCAGGAATAGGCTCATTCTGGCCCGCTACCAAGGGCATTGCCTGTCCTTGTATGGGGGGTATTGCGTGGCATTGCAGAGGGGGTTTGAGGTGAATAGAATGAACCAAACTAAACAGGCTTGATGCTTGAGAAATTCACCAAAAGGATATTTTTCCTGTCCTTGCTTGGATCCGAGATCACGACCCAGAGATGCTGGGAGTAGCTGAAGAATAGGGTTTCACCCGCGTCCACGGCATTTTCCGTCAGGTACAGGTGATGGCATGTGTGTTGCGAAACGATTGATCTTCCTCAGTCTCACAAGACATTTCCTTCACGATTGCCTGCTTCTGATCTTGCAGTCCAACGGCATCCAGGATATCAACGAAATGAATTCGGTGAGAAGTTCTTGCGTTGATGTTGGGGTACGTTTTAATCCATTCCTCAAAGCTGTGGGTAAGATCAACGAGTTGCCATTCCGTAAAACCCTTATACATTTCGGCGATTTTAGAGAGCAGTTCCACCTCATAATCGCAGAGTTCGGAATCACTAGGGTCAGAGACCAACTCCAGATCATATTCATCGAGCCGAATGTGATTCACCCACGGCTCACATGGTTTCTTGATAAGGTCATATACCTCGCTGTGGAGTGGGCCTTGCCTCATGGCAACCATTTTGCCGCCAAGAACTGGACGCATGACCTCCCGAAGGCTCTCCCGCTCTGCTATGTAGAGTAGCTTCAGGAGCCGAAGGTAGGGCATCTGGAGTCCGGGCGAATGCTTCAACATCACGGCGGCAGCCTGAACAGCCTTTTTAACATCGAATTTGCCCATTTCATGCGTCTCCGTAGGCACAACATCAACTCTTGCGTAGAACTCGCCCGAAGCCTCTGGGAGGTCCATGGATACCACTTCTCCATATATTGTACGGACGCGGGAGGCCGAATACAAGGTGGAGCAAGCAAGATGGGCAGCCTGTGCCTACTTGATTTACCATTTTCTCTGGTTTACACTCAATCCTGTCGAGAATCAAAATTCTATCCGTGAAAGGACCATTCCATGTGCCATTCTTGTTCTGGAGGCGAACTGAGTCGACGTGAGTTCCTGGGGACCGCTGCGGCGGGCGGTATCTTGTTGATGGGCGGGTTGTCGGCCCAACCGCTTCGGGCCGCCGAGGAGGCGGGCTGGCCCAAGCTCCCGCCGGTCAAGGTGCATGTCGTCTACTTGGGCAAAGGCGGCGCGTGGCCCAAGCCCGAGTTCAACGCTTCGGCTGAGGTCGCCGGCTTCCAGAAGTATCTTGCGGGCGTGGAGGAGCGTCTTGGTGACGTGAAGTTTGTCGGTGGGCAGTTGATCACCAACTCTCCGGCCGAGGCCGCGAAGGTCGCCGCCAAACTGGGCGACGCCGATGCCGTGCTACTCGTACATTTGAGTTTTGGCGATGCCTCTGCCTTTGCCGAGTTCATCAAGACCGGCAAGCCGGTAGCCATCTACTCGCAACCGTTCAGCGGGCACGACTGGATGTACGTGGCGGAGTGGCTTCGACAAGGGCAGCGGGTGATTCTTGCCGCATCGAGCGATCGGGGCGACATCGACCGCGCTGTTGCGCTATTGCGCGTGCCCGTCTACATGCGGCGGACGAAGATTCTGCTGGTTGGGCCGGCCAACGGCACCGAGGCCGCATGTAACTTTCAACGGGTGAAAGAGAAGCTTGGGGTCGAGGTGATCTCGATTGACGTGCCGACCGTGGTCAAGGTTCACGCGGCGATCGATCCGAAAGAGGTCGAAGCCGAAGCCGAAAGCTACTGGCTGTCGCAGGCCAAGAAGATCGTCGAGCCAACTCGGCAGGAGATTGTCAAGTCGGCCGGGATGTACCTGGCGATGAAGAAGCTGATGATCGACCACGGTGCCCGCGCGATCACGATCAAGTGCCTTGGCGGCATTCCCATCGACAAGCTCGGCTATCCCTGCCTGGGATTCAGCAAGCTGTTGGACCTTGGTTTGGTGGGCGCGTGCGAGGCTGACATGGATTCGACGCTCACGATGCTCATGTTCGGCTACGCGTTTGGCGTTCCGGGCTTCATCACCGACCCGCTGTTCGACACGGCTCGCAACGCCGTGATCCACGCCCACTGCCTTGCCCCGACGAAGATGAATGGGCCTACCGACCATCGCGCGCCATTTGTCATCCGCACGCACCGCGACGACAATCGCGGGGCGTCGTTGGCCGTCGAGTTGAAGGTAGGCCAGCCGATCACCTGCGCCAAGCTGGTGAATCTCGATTCGCTCCTCATTTCGACCGGCAAGATCACGGAAATTCCCGATTTTGACGACCGCGGCTGCCGCACGCAGATCATTACCGAAGTGGCCGACGCGCGCAGCATGTTGCGCAACTGGGGCGGCGGCGTGCTCTCCGGCGACATGATGACGCTTCTGCACCGTGTCGTCTTCTACGGCGACCGTTTGAACGCCGCCCGCGACCTCGCCCAGTTGATGGGGATCAAAGTGGTAATGGAGGGCTGATGTGGGATGCCAGGGGATATGTCCAAGGGTCTACGGAAAGCTCAAGCGGATTGCGAGCGGAATTCCGCAGGTAGCGAAAGATTCTGGAAAGGCGGGAGGAAATCCCATCCTTCGGCCGGTTGGGGATATGGATGGCAAACGGGAGGCGAGCTCGCCATGCGCAGCGGGCATTCCACGTGCGCAGCATGTTGCGCAACAGTGGTATCCTGCCCACGCGTACATCCACAATCCACACCACCCGCTAAACGAAATTTCGCTTCGTTAATTCACCGCGAAAGACCACAAAGTGCGCAATAGAAAGATGTTTGTTCTTTTGCGTTCCATGCGTTCTTTTGCGGATAATTCATTTCGCTTCGTTAATTCACCGCGAAAGACCGCAAAGTGCGCAATGGAAAGAAAGCCTGTTCTTTCGCAGATATTCTGGATATCTCCGTTGACTTTGGTGAAGCATCGATTACACTGAACCTTGATCCACCCATCACAAGGATATCCAGCATGTCAGACAAAGTCGTACGTCTCTCTCGGCGACGGTTTCTTAAGACCGCCGCGGTTTCCGGTGCCCTGGTCGCAGCACCGGGGCTGATCCCAGCCAAGGCCCTTGGTAAAGATGGCGCCGTGGCTCCCAGCGAACGCATCCTCCTGGGGGGCATCGGCATTGGTGGCCGGGGCAGCTACGATCTCGGATGCTTCCTGGACGAACCGGAAGTTCATTTCACCTCCATCTGCGATGTCCGCGCCGATCGCCGCGAAGGGGTGAAAAACCGGATCGACGGCAAGTACGGCAACAAAGACTGTAGGATGTATCGCGACTTCCGCGAATTCCTCGACAAGAGCGGCGTCGACGCGGTATTGATCACCACCGGCTCGAATTGGCACTGCCTGTTGTCGATCTATTCGGCCAAGGCCGGCAAAGACGTCTACTGCGAGAAACCCTGCACGAAAAACATCGCCGAAAGCATCGCGCTAGCCGATGTCTTCCGCCGTACCGGCCGCGTCTTCCAAGGCGGCATGCAGCGCCGCAGCCTGCCCCACATGGAGTTCGCCATCGAACTGGCCCACGGCGGCAAGCTCGGCAAGCTCACCACGGTTTATGCGCACCCCGGCGGACTGGGCACGCACACGAGCGGTTGGGGCCAAGGCGAGGCCGATCCGCCGAAGGAACAAATCGATTGGGACCTGTTCCTCGGTTCGGCCGCATGGCGTCCATTCAACCGCGGGCTGTTGAGTTCGGAGTTTGAAAAAGGCGGTGGCATGGTCGGCGGCGGGAACCTGGAATGGGGCTCCCACTGCGTCGACCTCTGCCAGTGGGCGGCCGAGGCGGACGACACGGCCCCCGTGGAATACTTCCCCATCGAAAAAGACGGCACGGCGTCGGCCCGCTATGCCAACGGCGTGAAACTGGTTCTCCGTAACAACGGCTGGCTGCCGTTAGGCTCATGCCCCGTGCGCTTTGAAGGCGAGAAGGGTTGGGTCGAAACGGGCGATACGGCGAAGCTGATGCTCAGTTCGCCGGCACTTCTGTCGGGCAAGAAGGTCCAAGAGATCGGCGGCTATCCGGCCAACTTCCACATCCGCAATTTCCTCGACTGCGTCAAGTCGCGAGGCATGCCGCGTGTGAATTACCAGGTAGCCGCCCAGTCGCACATCGCCTGCCATGCCTCGAACATCGCCATCTTCCTGAACCGCGCGCTGAAGTACGACCCGGTCAAGAACGAGTTCATCGGCGATGACGAGGCGAACCGTCTGCGCAGCGAAGCAATCCGTGACCCGTGGCATGTCTGAGTGGTCTGCCGCGAAGCGAGTACACTTAACCGACGCAAAACCCAAATAGCCCAAGGAAATTGGATATGTTTACCTTTCAAACTCGCGTGATTCTCTCCGCAATGATCGCCTGCTCGACCCTCGCCGTGGCGGTTGGTGCCGCCACGGCGGCTGAAGACAAAGTGGCCGACAAAAAGAAGGAAACGATACTGATCGCCGTGCTCAAGTCCGAAGCGCAGTCCAGCGACAAGGCCATGGCCTGCAAACAGCTTGCGTTGTGCGGCACGAAAGATGCCGTACCAGCACTTATGTCACTGCTTGCGGATGAGCACCTAGCGGGGTGGGCACGCATCGCCTTGGAAGTCATTCCCGATCCGGCGGTCGATGAGGCCCTCCGCTCTTCGCTGGGCAAACTCAACGGCCGTTGCCTGATCGGCGTGATCAACTCGATCGGTTTCCGTCATGACTTCAAGGCCGTCGAGGCCCTTGCGGCGAAACTGAGGGACAACGACGTGGAAGTTGCCTCGGTCGCCGCAGTTGCCTTGGGCCACATCGGCGGCGACGCTGCCGCTATGACGCTCGAAGGGGCCCTCTCCGGCACCGCGCCCGCAGTCCGCTCCGCCGTGGCCGAAGGTTGTGTCCTCTGTGCGGAGAAGCAGCTTGCCGCCGGCAAATCCGATGAAGCCGCGCGGATCTGCGATCTGGTGCGCAAGACCGACTTGCCCAAGCAGCGCATTCGCGAAGCCACCCGCGGCGCGATCCTTGCCCGCAAGGCCGATGGCGTGCCGTTGCTGGTTGAACTCTTGCAGTCGGCCGACAAGCAAATGTTCAATCTGGCGTTGACCGTGGCCCGCGAATTGCCCGGCAAGGGAACGACCGATGCCCTGGTGTCGGAACTTAGCAAGGCATCGCCCGAGCGGCAGTCGCTGTTGATTCTGGCGATTGCCGACCATGGTGATGCGACCGCGATGCCGGCCGTGTTGCAGGCGGCCAAGACAGGCCCGGACGTGGTGAAGGTTACCGTAATCAAGGTACTCAAACGGCTTGGAAATGTCTCGTCCGTTCCACTCTTGCTGGAAGCCGCAGCCGACGAGAACGCGTCGCTGGCGGCTACGGCCACCGAGGCACTTGCCAGTTTGCGCGGCAAAGAAGTCGATGCCGCAATTGCCGATCGGCTGCCCAAGGCCGATGGCAAGGTCCGCAAGGTTCTCCTCCAGTTGGTGGGCGACCGCGTCTTGACCGCGGCAATCCCTGACGTAATCAAGGCCGCTTCTGACGCCGACCTCCAGGTCCGTCTGCAAGCACTCACGGCACTTGGCTATGCCGTCGAGTTCAAGGATATTGCCGTCCTGATCGGCCGCGTTGCCGCGACGCCCGAGAACGCCGAAGAGGCCCAGGCTGCGGAAAAGGCACTCAAGGTAGCCTGTCAGCGCATGTCGGACACGGAAACATGCGCGGCGAAGCTTGTCGCAGCGATGGAGTCGGCGAAGGTTCCGGCTCGGGTTAACCTGCTGGAAGCGCTTACCGCGTTGGGTGGAAAGAGGGCACTCGAAGCCGTCGGTGCCGCCGCCGCCAACTCCGACACCGATATTCAGGATGCCGGCAGCCGACTGCTAGGCGAGTGGATGACGCTCGACGCGGCTCCCGTGCTGGTCAACCTGGCGAAGACGTCTTCCGACACGAAATTTGAAGTCCGCGCCGTCCGGGCCTACATCCGCTTGCTCCGTCAGTTCCCCATGCGGGGCGAGGATCGCGCCGAGATGTGCCGCACGGCGATGGCGATCTCCAAACGAGACGCGGAAAAGAAGCTCGTTCTGGAGGTACTCCAGCGCTATCCGAGCCTGGATGCCCTGCAACTGGCATGCGCAACGGCGAAAATAGCCTCGTTGAAGGACGATGCGAGCAAGACGGCGTTGGCCATTGCCAAAAAGATACGCGGCAAATCGCCCCAGGTTCAGGAGCTTTTGGCGCAACTCAACCAGGAACTGGTGAAGATCGAGATTCTCAAGGCGGAGTATGGTGCCGGCGCAACGATGAAGGATGTAACGGACACGCTCCGCAAAGGCGCACGCGGCTTTCCGCTGATCGTGCTGGAGGCGGCAACCTACAACGACGCCTTCGGCGGCGATCCAGCCCCCGGCACGATCAAGGAGTTGAAGATCGAATATCGCATGAACGGCAAGAGCGGCAAGGCGAGATTCACTGAGAACGCCGAGATCTTGCTGCCGAAGCCGTAGGCTGCCCTTGGCGGTTCCCTGCTCCTGCACTGGGAATCAGGCTGTGTGTGGCAAGATTCTCTGGCAGACGGATGCCAGTGGCACGGGCATCTTGCCCGTGTCGAATTCCACGGGCTGGAAGCCCGTGCCACTGTTTGTGGTCAAAGCCTGTCCCATACGAACCAACTTAAGGAATTTACTCGTTCCACCCCACAATGTGTCCGGTATCTCGAAGCCCACCCCGGGAACTCGTGCCCATCCATTCCCTACGCCAACGGCGTTATGTCCCCTAGCCCAGGGTTACCGCGCAGCGGCTACCCTGGGAAACGGTATCCACGAAACCTTCTACGCCAACGGCGTTGTGTCCCTGGCAAAACAGGTGCTTCGCAACGTCTGGCAAAACACTGTCCAACAGAGCCGCCACGCAAGGCGGAATGGTGCTTGCGGAACGGCCGCTCAGCGGCGATAATGACGCCAGGAAAATTGGTGGGGCTCGTTTCGCTCCATCTCCCGATTGGGTGATCGGCCACGGGGTTCTTTGTAGAATTTCATCGATCATCATGCTTCAGCGACGAACGGTCCCTTGGCCGGGAGTGACATGAGACTTTGAAGGAAGAACCGACGATGAGAAACAGAATGGTTGTGTTGTGCGGGATCGTGGTGCTGTCGTTGATGCAGACGGCGTCCGCGGAAACCAAAATGGTTCTGGATATGCCGCTTGAGCGGCAGGTGTTCCAACGAAATGCGCAAGAGTGGGCGGAGGTCAAGGTAGCGGGAGCCGTTCCGGCGGATGCGACCCTGGTAGAGGCCAAGGCCGAACTGGGGGCCGGATTGCGAGGCAAGGCTACCGATTGGATCGTTGTGGCCCAGGGTGAGCAGATCCAGCGTGGCAAGTTCGGCGGCAGTCTTAAACTGCTAACAGGCGGCTGGTACTCGCTCAAGGTCCGGTTCAGGAAATCCGCAGCCGACCCGGCAGCACTCGGCGAGGCCTCGATTGGACAGGTCGGGGTTGGAGACATCTATATCACGGCGGGTCAATCCAATTCCGTGAACTACGGCCATCCGAGACAGAAATCGGTGGAAACCTTGTCGGTTTATTTTAACGGCAAACAATTCACCCCAGCCGCCGATCCGATTCCCGACGCCTGCGGTGGTGGCGGCACGCCTTGGCCTATTCTGGGGGACATGCTGTCCCGGACGACCCGAGCGCCGGTCTGTTTTCGATCGGCAACCGTTAACTGGGTGCGGGTGCGTGAATGGGTGCCGGCCCACGCTTCGGGCAATATCGAGCGGCTCGTGGAACGGGCGAAATGGTTTGGTCCGGCGGGCGTTCGTGGCGTGCTGTGGGTGCAGGGCGAAGCCGATGCGGGCCGCCCAGATTTCACGCTGGCAGAGCAGTATGAACGGGAAGCGAAAACGATGATCGAATTCAGCAGGCAAAAACTTGGCTGGCCGATCGACTGGTTCGTGGCCGGCACCTGCTACTGTCCCCCCCAAGGAGGACTGGATTGGAAGGAGGGCATGACCGCCGTGACCAGTGCCCAGAAAGCGTTGTGGGACAAAGGCATCGCCCTCCGTGGGCCGGACACCAACGATCTCATCGGCAACGCGAACTACCGGCACGACGGCATTCATTTCGGACCGCGCGGCCTGCTCGTGCATGCCGAGCGGTGGTACGCGGCTTTAAGTGCCCACTATCAGTTCGCGAATCCGGTGACCACCAGGGCAAAATGAAAGACCCTATAACTAATTGAAGAGGAGAAGGACTTGATTATGCGAATTCTTGTGGCCGCCGCAATCCTTTGCGGGTTTTCATCTCTACCGACTCCGGCCCACGCGGCTGGCGGAATCCAAGCGGAGAACCTCCGCTGCGAACATCTCGTCAATCCGCTGGGGATTGACACCCCTCAGCCGCGATTGAGTTGGACCCTGCGGGCCACCCCGGCAGAGCAACGCGGCCAAATGCAGACCGCCTACCAAATCCTCATGGCCAGTAATGAAACGGCATTGGCAGCCGGGCAGGGCGACCTGTGGGATTCGGGCAAAGTGCCGTCGGACGCCTGTGCGGAGATCGTGTATGCCGACCGTTCCCTGGTCTCGTATCAGTGGTGTTACTGGAAGGTCCGCGTATGGAATAGGGAAGGCGTGGTTTCCGATTGGTCCGAACCGGCCTGCTGGTCAATGGGAATCCTCGATCCGAAACTCTGGCAAGGCAAATGGCTCGGTTATACGAAGACTTCGCCGTCAGTCTCCGCAGCCGCCGTGGGTGGCAAACCGTGGGCACAAAAGGCACCCAGTCCGCTGTTTCGTAAGAACTTCGACGTCAAGAAACCGGTCGTCCGGGCGACCGCCGTCATCTGCGGCCTGGGTTACTACGAACTGCGACTGAATGGCGGCAAGGTGGGTGACCGAGTGCTCGATCCGAAGTTTACCCGCTACGACCGGCGGGCGTTGTATGCAACCTACGATGTCACTCGCCAATTGACGCAAGGTAAGAACGCCGTGGGAGTAATGCTCGGCAATGGGTTCTATAATCCGCACGCCAAGGATGTCTGGAACTTTGAGCGGTCGCCCTGGCGGGCGGAACCTGCGCTGCTCGTTCAACTGCGGATCGACTACGCCGACGGCACGAGCGAAACCGTTGCCAGCGACTCAACCTGGCGGGCCTCCACCGGGCCGCTCCTTCACGACGGCGTCCGAAACGGGGAAGATTACGACGCGCGACGGGAGATGCCCGGCTGGGATACCGCCGCCTTCGACGATTCCGCCTGGGAGAACTCGCAAGTCGTCAGCGGCCCCAAAGGCATTTTGCGGGCCGCAATGGCACCTCCGATCCGTGTGATGGAAACCATCAAGCCCCTGAGCGTGACGGAACCGAAACCGGGTGTCTTCATCTTCGATATGGGACAGAACTTCGCCGGATGGGCACAATTGAAGGTCTCGGGCACGGCAGGTACGAAGGTCACCCTGCGCTACGGCGAGCGGTTGGCCAACGGCAACCTCGACCGTAAGACGATCGATGTTTTCATCCAGCAGGGGCCTTTTCAGGCTGATTGCTACACGCTCAAGGGCCAGGGCGAGGAAGTCTGGGAGCCGCGATTCACCTACCATGGCTTCCGCTGGGTCGAAGTGACGGGCTTTCCCGGCAAGCCCACGTGCGACAATCTTCGTGGGCGCGTAGTCCACACCTCATTCACTCCGGCCGGATCGTTCGAGTGTTCCAACGAACTCCTGAACAAGATTCAGCAGATGACGCTCTGGTCGTACCGCAGCAATTTCGTCGGCATCCCGACCGACTGCCCGCAACGCGAAAAGAACGGCTGGACCGGCGATGCCCACCTGGCGGCCGAGCAGGCGATGTACAACTACGACAACGTCGCCGCGTACGAGGCATGGATGAACGATTTTAAGGACGAGCAGCGTGCCACGGGCGAACTGCCGGGCATCGTGCCGACGTCAGGCTGGGGATACACGTGGGGCAACGGCCCGGCCTGGGACTGCGCCTACCTCCTAATTCCCTGGTATCTCTATCAGTATCAGGGCGACACCCGCGTGCTCGCCGATCATTACGACCAAATGAAACGCTACGTCGATTACCTCACCCGGCGGTCGAAGGGCCACATCGTGAATATCGGGCTAGGCGACTGGTTGCCCGCCAAGACGCAGACGCCGGTGGATGTCACATCGACGGGCTATTACTACGTCGATGCCCTGATCCTTTCCAAGATCGCCCGGCTGCTGGGCAAGGAAGCCGACGCCAAGACTTACGCCGAGTTGGCCGAGAAGATCCGGCAGGCGTTCCGCCAGAAGTTCTGCCGTGCCGGTGGAGCGGTGGCCAATAACAGCCAGACGGCACTGAGTTGTGCGATCTACCAAGACTTGGCCCGGTCCGAGGACCGGGAAGCGATTCTCAAGCAACTGGTGGCCAATGTCGAACAGCATGGCGGCCATCTGGACACGGGCATCCTCGGTGCCAAGTACCTTTTCCACGCCCTGACCGACAATGGTCGCGTGGACGTAGCTTATCGCATTGCCACGCAGACGACGCCTCCGAGCTACGGCAGTTGGATCGCTCGCGGGGCAACCACGCTCTGGGAGGACTGGCACGACGGCGACTCCCGCAATCACGTCATGTTTGGCGATATCAGCGCATGGTTCTACAAGGCCCTGGCCGGGATCAATCTCGACCCCGATCAGCCAGCCTTCAAGCACATCATCATTCGGCCGCGACCGACAGGCGATCTCAAGTGGGTCAAGGCGCGATACCAGTCGGTCTATGGGCCGATCGAGGTTGCCTGGAAGCGAAGTAGCGACTCCTTCTCGCTCGACATCACCGTGCCCGTCAACACGACAGCCACGGTTTACGTTCCGGCGAAGGAAGCGGCGGGCGTCACTGAGGGTGGCAAGCCGGCCGAAAAGGCATCGAACGTGAAGTTTTTGCGATTGGAGGAGGGTGCCGCCGTTTATGAGGTCGGTTCGGGGAGCTATTCGTTTGTTTCAACCGGTTCCTGAGCCGCGTTCGTATGCCCATGACCCTAACCGCCTCGCTTTTTTCTGCCTTCCTTGGGACTGGCGCAGAAATCAGGCTCTTCCGGTTCTAGGTGCGGAATGCGAATAATTGTAGGGTGGGGAGAGCGCAGCGAGCCCCACCAATTCGATTGCGGTCCGCTTTTGGTGGGGCTCGTTTCACTCTCCCCACCCTACTTCTGCACCTAAAACCGGAAGAACCAGAAATCATTGTCGCAATCCGAAGATCCATGGTATCGACGCGGACGCGTTGCGACCTCATTTCATCAAATTTGCATACCGCCGGTTCATCGAACGGAAGAACTTGGGCAAGCGAGAAATCCGTAAGCACTCGCTGTAACATGCCGTAACCGCGTACGATGTCATGATGCGACATATAAAACACCCCCAATGAACTGTTGTTATCGTTTTTGTCCTGCCAGCAGTCAAGCAAGAATGTCAGTCGCGGCTAGGAACGGAGCCATTTTCGTTTGAAGTGCCCATGAAACTGCTGAGATTTGCCGAATTCGGCGAATTCATGGCCAAGACCATCGCTCACTCGCTCAACGATCTTTCGCATACGCATAGATCCAATAATAATACTCATTGGTCAGTCCTGCATCGGCCGGTGTTACGGCCAAGGATCCCTTGGTGACCATGCGGATGCGAAGTTCCTTCTTGCCGCTGGTCAGCGATGCGGGGATCTCGAATTCGGTATCCCGGAATTTGGCCGGTATCTTTCCGTTCTGCCAACTCGGTACTTTCTCGCCTTTTTTGGCATACGCTTTTTCGAGGATGTCGCGATAGCCCCGATGGCTATAGTTCAGGACATAATTAGTGCCTTGCTCGAACCAGACACCCGCCTTGACGCCATCTACATAGACATCGATCTCCTGATGATACGCCGTCTGGTTGATACGTTTCCGAATGCGCACCCCGTCATTGTTGGGTTGGATGGCAACGACGAAACTCGACTCCTTGTCGGTCCACCGGCCCTCGTCGGTAATGGGTTCATCGTAGGCACCCTCATAGCTTGCCGTATCCTTTTGCACACGCACTCGTTTTTCGCTCCCCGCAATCTGGTATTGGTGCGCGGCCTCGGCCTCTTGGTTGCCAACATCAAGGCTGTCCGTCTGGACGAGGATCTTCTTCGGATTGTGATAGTAGAAGACTGCGCTGAAAAAATCGCCCGCGCGATCGTGGGTAAAGTGTAAGGCATGGTCCTGCGTCAACCGGAGTGAATTCAGGAAAGGAATGTAATCAATAATGTGGAAGCGGTAGCCGGTGCGATCGGCAAGTCCGCCGCTAAAGGCCGTGGAAAAGCCGGGATGGATGCCGTAACTGTGGTTGAAATAGTCTTCGCCGCCCGTGGTTTCCACGCGTGGCGTCTTCGATCCGTCGGAGAAAATACTGAAATTCGCCTCAATATCGCCCGTGAGCCGCGAGACGCACCCCACCAGTACGCCGGACCCTTCCACGTCCAGGTTCGCGAAGTCTGGTTCTCCTGCCTTGACATGCATCGTGTCGTTGAACTTGACCTTGAAGATACCCGTGGACTCTTGTGGATAAAGGTTCTGATCCGACCAGCCGATGTCACATTTCATCTGTAGCGAGTTGGGGGTCTTGTTGATCAATTCGATCTTCATCGACTTCCAGAAGGGCATGGGAAAATAGCAGTAGAGCTTTTTGCCATCGCAGCCGGCGGGCATACCCTTGGCATTCCGCATGACGACCCCTTTATAGCCGCCGAAAAACATCGACATCGGAACGTCGGCCGTGACGGCTCCATCCGTCGTCATGCGGATGAAGCAATGATCGAGGATTTCGCCCACCAGGGAAGGCGGCTCGATCTTGATGCTGCGGACGACCCCGGCGGTCTTGGAATCGAAGAGAATGCCTGTCTCCTGTCCGCCAATCTCCTTCGCGTTGGATTCCGTTTGATTGCCTGAGTTTGCCCCAGGAAAGGTGCCGACGGGCTGTTGGATTTTGGTCCGCAGCGTTTCCAATTCCTTGCGCGAAAGATTCTCTGAGAATCGGTCCTCTCGGTAGAGGTGCAGTGTGTATTGGTACCATTGCGGACGTTTAGTGACCGTTGCCTTGAAGGCGGACTCAAACGGCAGGCAGGGAAAAGCCCACAACATATTGCCCTGATTCCACCACAGCCAGTGCGGATAGGTCTGGGAGTTGAAATAGTTCTTCAGTGCCAAGTTGTAGTCGGGTGTTTTGGCGTCCTTCAGGTACAACTTCAAGTTGCCAACCGCAAAGGACGGATCGTACCACGCATGAATTAACATGCCCGATTGCCCTTTGAACAGTGCCTGCTCGTAGCCGTCCGCGTCTTGCAGAGTGTAGTTGGTCCAGTCCATGACCGTGAAGTTCAGGGGGTTCTTCGAGGTATGGGACCAGACCTTGACGCCGGTTCTGAGAAGAGGAAGGCTTTCCCAATCGACGGCCGGGTTTTTCAGGGCCGATTTGGTGGGTGCCACGGGGGCTTCGGCCTCCGCCGACCAAGCTGGGACAGCGGATAAAGATAGGAGTAGGAACAGCCCACCGAAAACCAGGTTCTTCACGTTACTTTTACTCCATTTTCGCAGTGCAATGACCGACGGGAGATCGTCCTCGTCGCGATGCCGGCGGCGAAAGACGAGCGACAGGATCGACGTATCGAGGACGATCACCGCTTTCTGCGCTCCACTTTGATTCTTACACACTATTTCTCGTGCGTCAAGCGGGTTGGGAGAACGGGTTGGGAGAACGGGCCAGGAGAACTGCAAAGTCTTTTTCGGTGAACCGTGGAAAGATTTGATTCGTAGGAACTTGGATTGGACTGGCAGCAACAATGCCCCATACATGAGTGAATTAGGCATGGTAGGTATTCCGTAGACTCAAGTGATCGGTGAATCTGGCAGGTGCAGGGGCATTTATGCCCCTTTTCCGCGAAGCGGTATTCGGCCCGTGCTTTAGCACGGGTAACACGACCAAAACCTCCCATTCCCCCCGCGTCCCGACCGCCTACGGCGGTCGGGACGCGGGGGCGGTCGATCACGGTCATCCCAAAACCCGTGCTAAAGCACGGGCCGAATACCGGCTGCGCCGGGAATGACCATAAATGGCCAAGAAGACGCTTGGTCGGCCAAAAGATGTGGGTAAGGACAATCCATGAATGGCCGTAATCGGCAGTTTGGAACGAAAACTACTCGCGATAGTTATTGATTCGCCAGTCCTTATGCGCAGGCTAACGGAAATTTTCTGGCCGAATGCCCTCCAGCAATGCTCCTGAAACACTCCTGCCTTTTGGACACCCAACCTGAGTGGAGGCGAGCTGAGTCGACGTGAGTTCCTGGGGACCGCTGCGGCGGGTGGTATGTTGTTGATGGGCGGGTTGTCGGCCCAACCGCTTCAGGCCGCCGAGGAGGCGGGCTGGCCCAAACTCCCGCCGGTCAAGGTGCATGTCGTCTACCTGGGCAGGTGATCTCGATTGACGTGCCGACCGTGGTCAAGGTCCACGCGGCGATCGATCCGAAAGAGGTCGAGGCCGAAGCCGAAAGCTACTGGCTGTCGCAGGCCAAGAAGATCGTCGAGCCAACTCGGCAGGAGATTGTCAAGTCGGCTCGAGTGACAGACAGTTACCTCGGGTCTACGGAAAGCTCAAGCGGATTGCGAGCGGAATTTCGCAGGTGGCGAAAAATTCTGGAAAGGCGGGAGAAAATCCCATCCTTCGGCTGGTTGGGGACGTGGATGGCAACGGAAGGCACACCCGACGCACAGCGTCCGCCTTAGGCGGCTCAGCGGATACGCCTAGTTGGCCGTGTTGAAGCTATACTGCCCGTGCTTGGGTTTGTCCTTTTGGATTGAACGAAGTTACCGCCGGTCGGCATCGCACTGCCCAGCCGAGGTGGGGCAACTACGAAAATGTCGATGGATTTCGTGATCGGCGCAGACCGCGACCGGAGGAAAACGCGGTCGTCGACAGAGCCACCTCGGAAAAAATGCTTCAGACTTGGAGAAAAGTTTCCTTGTCAAAAAGC
>Ga0194057_10000651_pt1 | contig 18071 bp, 11 predicted proteins | sample SepL4415m_MetaG_FD_155474 | JGI IMG/M metagenome (GOLD analysis project Ga0194057, IMG submission 155474) | Anoxic zone freshwater microbial communities from boreal shield lake in IISD Experimental Lakes Area, Ontario, Canada - Sep2016-L442-15m | ecosystem: Environmental > Aquatic > Freshwater... | reverse complement strand
ATCCTCAATCAAGAGCTTGAGTACATGGCCGTGGTAAGGGCTACCGGGATTGGACCAACGAACAGCGAATCCCCTGAGACATGATTTCCGGTGGGAAGAACGAATACACATAGCATCACTCATTGATTACGAAAGGTTCACCCAGATAAACTTAGAGTCTTTGGCATTTCCAGGTTTATCGTGGTATTTCGCGTGGGTGTTATTGGCGTTGCAAAGTTGTATGCATGGGCTCAGGTGAATCGTCGAGAAGTCTAGGCGGTGGTACGAGCCCAGGGCGATTCTGTCCGGAGGCTGGATCAGTCGGACGGCAGATGAAGATGTTTCATGGAGGGCTGACATGGACAAGTGGACCTTTGGAATTACTTTGCTGGTGATTGGAGCCGGCGGGACTTTCATCACTCTCGGAATCCTCATTCTTTTCACAAACATTCTCAAGAAAGTGTTTCCTCTCTCCGCCGAGCAGGACACAAAGTGAGAACCAAGGAGTAAAGATATGTTCGACAGCTTAATTTCAGGTCTGTCAGGCCTTACGCTTGGATTCCAGTTCCTTTTTTCTAATGGCTTGCCAAACGTGGTGATGCTGGTTATAGGAGGTGTTCTGCTCTACTTGGCCATAGGCAAGGGCGTGGAACCACTCCTCTTGTTGCCCATAGGATTCGGATGCATCCTGGTGAACATCCCTCTGAGTGACCTGATGGATAAAGGAGGATTGCTGAGATTTCTCTATGATATCGGCATAGTCACAGAAATTTTTCCTCTCCTCATCTTCGTGGGGATAGGAGCAATGACTGATTTCACGCCCCTTCTTGAGGATCCCAAAATATTGTTATTCGGAGCCGCGGGGCAATTCGGCATTTTCTTAACACTGCTATTGGCGCTGGCCATTGGGTTCAGCGAGTTAGAAGCAGTATGCATTGGGATAATAGGCGCGTGCGATGGTCCCACGGCAATTTACGTGACTTCTCAGTATGCTCCGCAACTTCTGGGGCCGGTTTCAGTGGCGGCGTATTCCTACATGGCACTGGTTCCCATCATTCAACCTCCTATCATGCGGGCCCTCACTAGCTCCAAGGAGCGATTGGTGAGAATGAGCATGCCTTCCAAGCCTACAGTTTCCACTCGAACACGACTCCTCTTCCCGGTTGTGGTCACTCTGATAACGGGCCTAATCGCTCCCAAAGGCCTCCCGCTCATGGGCACGATCATGCTGGGGAACTTCATGAAGGAGAGTGGAGTGGTTTCAAGGCTTACTGGGGCCTCAGAAAACGAAATCGCCAATATCGTCACACTATTCCTGGGACTGGCCATCGGCGGCACCATGGATGGGCACGTCTTCCTCAAACCTACAACTCTGGCCATATTTGCACTGGGATTCATCGCCATATGCGTGGATACCGCAGCCGGTGTGTTGTTGGGAAAACTGATGTGTTTCTTGTCCGGGGGGAAAATCAACCCTTTGATAGGCGCTGCGGGAATATCGGCCTATCCAATGGCTGCAAGAGTAGTCCAGGTCATGGGACAGAAATATGACAAAAAAAACTATCTGCTCATGCACGCAATGGGAGCGAACACCGGTGGTCAGATAGGTTCAGTCATGGCAGCGGCAATGATGCTGTCGGTTCTCAAAGGCATGGGACTGATCTGATTTTGGGGAAGGAACGACACGAATGCAGGGTTGATAAAGCAGGCGTCACTATGAAGCAGGTCCATAGCGAAAAATGAGCTTTCTGCGACACCGCCAATCACGACCACCGCTCCACCAAAGTCGGCCTGTGCGTGGCCGATTCGCGCATACTCATCCCCTCTCCATGGTGCGCACTTCGAATTCGTTGATACATTTCCACGCTGTACATCCCTCCGCCTCCGTGCTCACCCGATACCGGGCAGACTATATTGCTTCACAATAATCTTTTCGGTTAAGCTGGGAGCGCAGGCATTTTGCCTGCAAAAAATTTTGTAACCTCTAATGCAGGCTGGAAGCCTGCGCTCCCAGGGGACGGATGCTCAAAACCTGCCGCCAATCGGTAAAAACTTTTGAGAACTGCTATAAAGGAAGGCATAGAGGCGGTGCACTTTTATACCTGCGAAGTTTTGGGAACTCAATCAGCTCATCATCGATATTTGCGAGGTCTGTCATGCAACCCAATGAATCCGTTAATGTTCCACCTGGATGGACCATAGTTCTAATGGCTCTATTAGGCGGCCTTTCTCTGGGCGGATGCGACAGCAGGCAGCAATCGCCTCCTCCTGTCCCGGAAGTGGTTACTGTAAACGTACAGCCGCAGCGCCTGGTGCTGACCACTGAATTGCCGGGCCGCACGTCTGCGTACCTGGTCGCGGAAATCCGGCCTCAGGTGAATGGTATTATACAGAAACGCCTTTTCCAGGAAGGTTCCGAAGTCAAAGCCGGGGATGTGCTTTATCAGATCGATCCAGCGCCATTTCATGCGGCACTCGACAGCGCAAGGGCAGCCCTTGGCAGATCAGAAGCCAATCTTCCTACGATCCGTTTGAGGGCTGAACGATACAGGGGATTACTCTCCGAAAAAGCGGTCAGCCAGCAAGACTACGACGACAAGGAAGCCGCTCTGAAACAGGCCGAAGCCGATATCGAGTATTGGAAAGCGGCAGTTGAGACGGCACGCATCAATCTGGGATACACTCGTGTCACCGCACCCATCGCCGGCCGCATAGGCAAATCCAATGTGACGGATGGCGCTTTAGTGACTGCGTATCAGCCCCTAGCTCTAGCTACGATTCAGGAGATAGACCCCATTTATGTGGATGTGCCCCAATCCACATCTGAACTGCTGCGATTGAAACGCCGACTGGAGGAGGGCCACCTCAATCAGGATGGACCGAACCAGAAGAAGGTCAAGCTCACCCTGGAAGACGGTGCAGCGTACCCATTTAATGGTACACTGCAGTTTCGTGATGTCACGGTGGACCCGACGACCGGGTCCGTCATCCTGCGTGTTGTCTTCCCGAATCCAGAAGGAGTTCTCCTACCGGGCATGTTCGTCCGGGCGGTAGTGAAAGAAGGCACCAATGAGCATGCCATCCTTATTCCTCAGCAAGCAGTGTCACGCGATCCAAAGGGGAATCCCGTCACTCTGATCGTGGACGGCGAGGGTCACGTCCAACAGCGGATGCTCACTCTCGATCGAGCCATCGGGGACAAGTGGCTCGTCTCATCGGGCCTTTCACCCGGCGATCGTGTGATTATCGAGGGTATGCAGAGGCTGCGGCCCGGTGCTTCCGTGAGTGTAGTCCCTTTTAATGACAGTCCGAAAGATGGTGAGGAACCGAAGAACACGGCCCAGCCAAGCACAGAATCGAATTGACGGAGGCGCGTGATGTTATCGAACTTCTTTCTGGATCGTCCAGTGTTTGCTTGGGTTATCGCCATCATCATGATGGTGGCGGGAGGCTTGGCCATCTACAGCCTGCCCATATCCCAGTATCCCCCAATCGCCCCACCGTCCATCGCCATTGACTCCTTTTATCCCGGGGCCTCGGCAGAGACCGTTGAAAACAGCGTGACGCAGATCATCGAGCAGAAGATGACCGGCTTTGACAAAATGCTGTACATGGCTGCAACCAGTGATTCGGCCGGCGCCTCCCGCATCCAGTTGACTTTTGCCCCAGGCACCGATCCCGACCTCGCCTGGTCCCAGGTACAAAATAAGCTCCAACTTGCCATGGCTAGTCTGCCGGAAGTGGTCCAGCGCCAGGGCGTCAAGGTCAGTAAATCCACCAGGAACTACCTGATGATAGTGGGTTTAATCTCAGAAGACGGGAGTATGGACGGGAACGACTTACGGGACTACGCCCAATCCAACCTCGAGAAGGTCCTGGCGCGGGTGCCGGGTGTGGGCGAGGTGGAAAATTTCGGCTCCCAGTATGCTATGCGTATCTGGCTCAACCCCGACAAGTTGACCGACTACCACCTAACCCTGGAAGATGTCATTATTGCGCTTCGGGCCTACAACGTGGAGGTCTCCGCCGGGCAGTTCGGCGGGGTGCCGGCGGTGGATGGCCAGCGTTTGAACGCCTCCATTGTCGTCCAGAATCTGCTCAAGACCCCGGATGAGTTTGCAGCGATCCCGATCCGCATGAACCCGAACGGTTCCATCGTACGGATCAAGGATTTAGGACGGACGGAATTAGGGACCGAGTCCTACGATGTAGTGGCATTTTATAATGGCAAACCTTCGGCCGCCTTGGCCATCCGACAGGCCGCCGGAGCCAATGCGTTGGACACGGCCGATGCTGTCAAGACGAAACTGAAAGAAATGAGCCGGTACTTTCCCCCCGGCATGAAGGTGGTTTATCCATACGACACCACCCCTTTTATCAAGGTGGCCATAGAAGAGGTGGTCAAAACCCTTTTCGAGGCAGTCCTGCTGGTCTTCCTGGTCATGTATCTTTTCATGGGGAACATGAGGGCCACCCTGATTCCGACCATCGCGGTGCCGGTGGTAATCCTGGGGACCTTTGCGGTTTTAGGGTTTTTGGGGCTCTCCATCAACATGCTGACCATGTTTGCCATGGTGCTGGCAATCGGCCTTCTGGTGGACGACGCCATCGTGGTGGTGGAAAACGTGGAACGGATCATGAGCGAGGAAGGGCTTACGCCCAGGGAAGCCACCCGAAAGTCCATGCACCAAATCACCAGCGCCTTGATCGGAATCGGGCTGGTGCTATCAGCGGTTTTCGGCCCCATGGCCTTTTTTGGCGGTTCTACCGGCGTCATCTACCGCCAGTTTTCAGTGACCATCATCGCCTCCATGCTTCTTTCGGTTGTTGTAGCTCTTATCCTGACGCCGGTTCTCTGCGCATCACTCCTCAAGCCAGTCCTAAAAGGGCATGAAGCAGCGGAAAATGCGGTATTTTTCTTGCGACCATTTTTCAGATGGTTCGATAGCATCTTTTTCTTGGCCAGAGATCTGTATTTAAGACTGGTTGCACGCGCTTTTTCCAAGAAACTGCACTACCTCTTTGTGTTCCTTCTGATTGTGGTGGCGATGGGATTCTTGTTTCAGCGGATGCCCACAGCCTACCTCCCGGATGAAGACCAGGGGATATTGTTTGTCCAGGCCATGCTTCCTGCGAATGCTACGCTGGAGCAGACCCAAAAGGTCATGGAGGAGGTCAAGAACCATTTTCTGTCGGATGACAAAGATGCGGTGGAATCGTTGATGGCGATTTCCGGCTTCAGCTTTTCCGGCAGAGGACAGAACGTTGGCCTGGCATTTGTCAAGCTCAGGGACTGGAAGCTTCGCGACCGGCCGGACCTCACGGTCGATGCCGTGGTCGGAAGGGCGATGAAGGCATTTTCAAAGATCCGCAATGCAATGGTGTTTGCCTTCCCACCGCCGTCCGTCATAGAACTGGGCAACGCCAAGGGGTTTGATTTTCAGTTGCAGGACCGCGGCGGCATGGGGCACGCAGCCTTGATGGCGGCCCGCAACCAACTCCTTGGTATGGCAGCAAAGGACCCGAGATTGATCGCGGTCAGGCCCAATGGTTTGGAAGATGTGCCCGAATACCGGATCGACGTGGATTGGGAGAAAGCAGGCGCACTAGGGGTTCCCATTACGTCCATCCACCACACCATCGCAGCGGCCTTCGGCAGCGCCTATGTAAACGACTTTATTCAAGCCGGACGGGTAAAACGGGTATACCTGCAAGCGGACGCCCCCTACCGCATGTTGCCCCAGGATCTCGAAAAACTCTATGTGCGAAATACCGCCGGTAAGATGGTCCCGTTTTCATCTTTTGCATCCGGGCACTGGACTTCCGGTTCTCCAAAGTTGGAGCGCTACAATGCCTTTCCGTCCATAAACATCTGGGGCGAGCCTGCGCCGCGGAGGAGTTCCGGTGAGGCAATGCAGGCCATGGAAGAGATAGTCTCAAGTTTGCCACAGGGGATCGGCTTTGACTGGACCGGACTCTCGTACCAGGAACGGATGGCGGGTTCCCAAGCACCCATGCTATACGCATTTTCCATTCTCGTGATCTTCCTTTGCCTGGCAGCCCTCTACGAAAGCTGGCCCATCCCCTTCTCGATTCTCCTGGTCCTGCCACTTGGGGCCATCGGCGGAGTTATCGCTTCGACTCTGCGGGGACTCCCCAATGACGTTTATTTCCAGATAGGGCTCCTCACCACTCTGGGCTTGACCGCCAAAAACGCCATCCTGATCGTTCAATTCGCCAAGGCCAAGGTGGAAGACGGTATGGGGCTGGTCGAGGCAACTCTGGAAGGGGCAAGACTAAGACTTCGTCCGATCGTTATGACCTCCCTGGCCTTTGGATTCGGCGTCCTGCCGCTCGCTCTTGCCAGCGGGGCCGGAGCAGGAGCACAAAAGGCTATTGGCAGTGGTGTGCTTGGGGGAGTGATAACTGCTACCTTTCTCGTAACCTTATTTGCACCCCTCTTTTATGTGCTTATCTATAAATTTTTCGGTAAAGAGAGGAAGCGAGATACGCCTAAGACTCAGGATATAAGTCCATCAGGGGATGGATGATATGAAAGGCGTGTCTTAGTTGCCGAGGCTTCGCTCTGTGACCCCAGTTCAACGTATTACTGAGGCAGTCAAGATGGCAGGGGTTCTATCCCCCTCAACTCCACCACCCAAAATATAATAAAAGAGATCAGGTAAAACCGAATTTCATTGAGAAAATGAGAAAATGATTGACTGAGAAAACTGTGAAGAAGTAGGCTAAAAAGTTGAAATACCCTTTGAGAGGGGAAGATTGCCGGCACATCCGGTCCTTAGCGCAATCCGAGCCGAGTTGGTTGCCGTTTGAGCCCACACAGTCCACATCGAGGGCACACGGTCAATGCTTCCAGGATCCGAAGGATGTGATGGCCGCTGCATGATTCAGGTGAGCAAAGGAGGGAACATGAAAAACCTATTGGTGCTAATCTTTTCTCTAGCCATTTTGAGCCTGTCCTTGGCCCCCGCGCTCGCGGAGGCAAAAGAAGGTGTGGCCGTAGTCGTGGTGGATGTCCAAGGCGATTTCACCACTGCTCAGAAAGGTTCGCTGGCCGTGCCCAATACGGATCAGCCCTATCTGGAAAACGTCTCCAAAGCTACAGAGCAGTTGAAGAAGGCGGGGCTGCCGGTTTACGCCAGCCAGGACTGGCATCCGGCCGATCATATATCCTTCGCCTCGAATCATAAAGGTAAGAAGCCATTTGAGACCATCAAGCCGGACGACGGCCGCACCCAGGTCCTATGGCCCGATCATTGCGTGCAGGGCACCAATGCCGCCCAAATCTTGGTGAACCCGGCCCTCATCACCAAAGTGATTCAAAAAGGCATGGATTCAAAGTTTGATTCATACTCCGGGTTCATGGACGACGGCGGGGCCAAGACGGAATTGGATAAAGTGCTGAAGGCCGCAGACATCAAGACCCTGATCGTCTATGGCATTGCGACCGATTATTGCGTGAAGGCCACGGTGCTCGATGGACTGAAAGAAGGGTATAACGTATATGTTATCAATGACTTATGCCGTGGTGTAGCTGATGACACCTCAAAGGCGGCCTTGGAGGAAATGAAACAAAAAGGAGCCAAGATCTGGCCTTCCTTGGACCTGGACAATATCAAGAACCTTTAGTTTATTTAAGGCCGTTACAATTTCTGGTTCTATGCGCATGCTATGGGCTATAACCTTATGATCTCTCAGCGGGCAAGGACTGGATATTGAAAGCCCATGAAAAAACTGTGGCAGCAGGATATCGTTTCTACAGTTACGGCGGTTCATGTCTTATTGTTTGGAATAATTAAACAAATGCTTGTTCCAAAAAGGCGGGACCCCCTTTGGGGCATCGGGTAGGACGCCTGGCGGGAGTCATGGGAGGTTTATATATGGTAGGACTGATGCAGGTGGTCACCTTCTAGTGGGATAGGGATTACTTGTCAAGTCTTATTATACAAAAAAGAGTTATCCACGCGGGACAACAGGACCATACGCCTACAATTAATAAACGTCACGTTATCTTATTGCTATATAATAATTTATCAATCCGATATCTAGGCGATCAACTCCAAATCAAATCGACCAATATTCAAGGCATTTCATTACCCCCATCTCTGCCTTCTCCTCCATGCCTTGCTCAACAAGGCCCCGGTTGGACAATTGCGGACGCAGACCCCACATCCTAAGCACATTTTCTCATCGTTTCGCGCTCGGGTTGTTGACTTTGCGTTCGTGCCCTGTATATGGTTCTCTCTCAAGATGATGCGCCATTGTGTCATATAAGATGCGAGGGGTTACTGTCCGCTCCGTGTATGACAAGACATTGCCGATTATAGACCTGGGTAACACGAGCGCCTATTACTATAACGCTGAAGACAGAGGTTTGGTCCATCCATGATGCTTATGCCGGCCTGGCCGGATTGTTAAGACGTGCCTGTATTTCACAAACTGCTATTTTGAGCCATAAGGAGTTCACCATGTTACGTGCCATCGCTGTGACTATTTCTACCTTTTTCCTCCTGGTCATGCCCGCTTACCCGACTGAAGGTGAAGCCGTATCGAAATCGCAGGAGGCGGCTTCGGCCTGGCTTGCCCTCACTGACACCGGGAAGTATGCACAGAGCTGGGACGCGGCCGCTCTGAGCTTCAAGACGGCCATTACGAAGTCTGATTGGGAGAAGGCCCTCGAATCGGTTCGATCCCCACTCGGAACTATGAAGTCCCGGAAATTGAAAACCGCAACTTTTACCCTCACACTTCCTGACGCCCCGGCCGGAGAGTATGTTGTCATTCAATACAGCACGGATTTCGAAAACAAGGCCTCGGCCATAGAAACCGTCACAACGACCCTCGATAAAGACGGCTTCTGGCGTGTTTCAGGTTACTTCATCAAATAGGAGCGCTTACCTCCTTTCGTTTCAGATAGAATGCCGGTCCGTTGCCTTCAGGTCGTGGGGAGTTCTCTCAATAGTCCTACTCCATTACATTGCATTGGAACGACCCTCTATTATGAAGGTTTCACGGTGCTGAATTGATTTGAAATTCAGCCTTGCTTCTTCTATGTTCAACTTTCATTGACTGGGAAACCAAGTTTATTAGAGTGAAGGATTATGGAACAGCTATTTAGGCAAGAGGTTCTGGATCGACTAGGCTCCCCTGAACGACTGGACGAATTGTTGCGGATCACTTCCAGACGCAGTTGGATTTGGCTGATATCCGTGTGTCTTGTCATTCTTTCAGCGATGGCTTGGGGTTTTTTGGGGATCATCGCCACTAAAGTGGACGGGATGGGAATATTCATTGATCCCGGTGGAATTCGTCCTGTAGTGGCCGGTGGGTCAGGTAGACTTCTCACCATCAATGTCAGGGTTGGAGAACGCATATCTGCAGGTCAGCTCGTAGCGACCTTGATCAATCCTGATCTCGAGAAACAACTGGACACTGAGAAGGTGACCCTTTCGCTGCTGGAACAGGATTTCAATCAGCAGAAAGATCTTATGGAAAAAGAAGGAGCATCCAAACGACGAGTTCTGGCGGCTCAGAAAGACAACATCCTAAATTCGATCCGCGTTCAAAAGGACAAATCAAAGTGGCAGGAAGATAGACTTGAAGCATATAACGAGCTTTTCGAACAGGGTTTCGTACTGAAACGACAGGTAATCGAAACAAGACTTGAGCGTGACAACTCATTCCTTGAGACGGAGAAACTCGAAAACGAACTCGGTAAGGCCAGCCTTCAGGAGATCGAGTTGCAGGAGAGCATTCAGCAGAGACTCTTCAAGCTGAGATTTGATATTCAGCAATCTAAGGGCAAAACAGATGTGCTCCAGAATGAACTCACTGAAGCGACTAGAGTTATCAGCCCCGTCGGGGGAACCGTCATATCAATGGAGGTGACCGAAGGCTCTATTGTATCGGCAGGCAAGACTATCGTGAACATGGAAACAGCCAAACATGGGCTCAGTCTCTTGGCTGTTGTTCAGGCATTTAAGGGCAAGAAAATAACCGAGGGCATGTCGGTTGAAATAACCCCATCGACAGTCAAGCGAGAGGAGTATGGCTACATTCTCGGAACGGTAAGGGATGTGAGCCCGTACCCGGTTACTGCTGACAGCCTGCTTAGATCGACCAACAATCCTGAACTTGTTCAGGAGACTCTTAAGAAAGGGCCGTTGTTCACTATGGATGTTGACCTGACAGAGGACCCTAACACACGCAGTGGCTTCAAGTGGTCATCAACAAGAGGGAATTCCGTGGCCCTGACAGCCGGCACCTTGGGCGCTACTGAGGTGGTGGTAAAACGGCAAGCCCCGATCACCCTGGTCATCCCCAAACTGAAAGGCTGGATTGGCGAATAGCATGGTAGATCGGCTCACACAATTGTTTAGAACTCGCAATCCGACCAAACCGCAACGATCTCGCCGAGTGCGTACGCCTACCATTATTCAGATGGAGGCCGTAGAGTGCGGTGCAGCATGTCTGGCTATGATACTGGCACATTATGGCAGGTGGGAGCCTCTTGATAAGCTTCGTTCCGACTGTGGGGTTTCCCGTGATGGCAGCAAAGCTAGCTATCTTGTTAAGGCGGCTCGTGATTACGGACTCATTGCAGATGGATTGCGAGTAACGCCGGAAAGCCTGAAGACGCTTCCGTTACCGCTCATCGCCTTTTGGGACATGAATCACTTTGTCGTAGTGGAAGGCTACGACTCAAAACGGTGGTATCTAAACGATCCGGCCGAAGGGCCTAGAACGGTAGGATACGAGGAGTTGGATCGAAATCTTAGCGGAGTCGCCCTGATTTTTGAAAAAGGTCCCGAATTTAGAGAAGGCGGGCAACGTCCCAGCGTTTTGGGATCATTGAAACGGCGAGCAAAAGGGATGACTACCGCTCTCATCTATGCAATTATAACGGGCCTTTGCATAACCGTGATCGGGCTGGTTGTGCCGACGTACACCAAGGTTTACGTAGATCACTATCTCGTCGGTCGCGATGTCCACTGGCTCAAGGCGCTGCTGTGGATGATGCTGTTGACTCTGATTATTCAAATAGCCGTGATTTGGTTACAACAAAATGTGCTCCTGAGATTAAACACCAAACTTGCAATCAGTAGTTCAGCCAAGTTCTTCGAACATCTTCTGAGGCTGCCAATAACTTTCTTCGCCCAGCGATACAGTGGAGAGGTTCAATCACGAGTCTCGCTGAACGATAGGGTTGCTTCGCTGTTGTCAGGGCAATTGTCGATCACGATGCTGGGTTGTCTGACGGCCGTCTTTTATCTCTGCGTCATGCTTGATTACAGCGTGTTTCTCACGTTAGTGGGTTTTATAGGTGTGATTTTAAACCTTTTGGCACTCCATTTCGTATCACGCAAGCGTAAGGATTTGAATAAAAGATTGTTGCAGGAAAATGGCAAGTTGTTGGGAGTGACCATGTCGGGCCTGAGCATGATCGAGACGCTCAAGTCCACCGGAAGTGAGGCCGATTTCTTTGCTCGCTGGGCGGGCTATCAGGCAAAGACGACCAACTCGATCCAGGATCTTGGCCTCTGGTCAACTCTCTTGGAGCGAGTTCCCCCTCTGTTGTCATCGTTCAACGCCATAGCCGTATTGGGCTTTGGAGGACTCCTGGTAATGGGTGGTATATTCACTATCGGCGACTTGATGGCGTTTCAGATCCTGATGTCTGGGTTCACTCAGCCCGTTAACAGCCTGGTAGGTCTGGGCAGCCAATTGCAGGAGGTAGAAGGTGATCTTGCCAGGCTCGATGATGTGCTTGCAAACAAAGTGGACCAGGAACTGGAGAAGACGGAAGCGCTGAGCCCTGATCCGAATAGTTCTACAAAACTGGCAGGCAAGATCGAATTCCGAGATGTCGCTTTCGCCTACGGCGCGTTTGACGAGGCATTTATCGATAAATTCAGCCTTACCGTTAATCCAGGCAGTCGTGTTGCGCTTGTCGGCGCTTCTGGAAGCGGCAAATCAACGCTCGGTAACCTGGCGGTTGGTTTATACGTTCCACGGGATGGGAATATCCTTTTCGATGGTAAACCAAGGTCGGAGATTCCGAGGCTTATCATGTCAAATTCACTGACAAAGGTAGATCAGGATATTTTTTTATTCGAGGGTACCATTCGAGATAATATTGTTCTGTGGAATGAGAGCATAACTGATGAGGTCGTCGTGCAGGCCGCAAAGGACGCATGCATTCACGAAGACATCAGCGCCCGCCACAAAGGATATCACGATCCAGTTCTGGAAGCTGGACGGAACTTTAGCGGAGGTCAGCGTCAGCGGTTGGAAATAGCCCGAGCGCTGGCCATGGAGCCGACGATATTGATCTTGGATGAGGCCACAAGCGCTTTGGACCCGATCACGGAGAAGGCCGTAGATGACAATTTGCGACGGAGAGGCTGCACTTGTCTGATTATAGCGCACAGGCTGAGCACGATTCGAGATTGTGATGAAATCATAGTCCTGCAAAAAGGTAGAGTCACTGAGCGAGGTACGCACGAGGAACTCATGGAGCTTGGTGGTTACTACGCAGGGTTGGTGAAGGAAACGTAGATGGTCGAGAACCTATCATCCCCCGTTGACGGGCTGCCCGGCGAGGCAACCGGAGATATGCGGGAAATGCTTAAAAACTTTGCCGCAGTGGGTCGAAAAATCAAACGGGGAGGCAATCGTCCCATACTTCTGAATGATGAGAAAGTAGTCCGGCTGGTGTCTTCCGGCCAGGTAGATATCTTTGCTACACGAATTCAGGATTCCGATCCAATCGGCCGTAGATTGCACGTGGCCCGTGTTCAGGCCGGTCATCTGTTATTAGGATTCTCTCCTGAATCAACGCAGGAAGACATGGCATTCATTGCCGTATCCGGTCCTGAGACGGAACTGATCGAACTGACATGGGAACAGCTTCGGGAGCCTGGCCTAAGCGCCGAATCTCCAAAGGTGTTGTTGGAACTCATTGAGAATTGGGTTGAAGACCTTTCTGCTGAGCTTTCTTTTCGGGGCCCTCCTCCGATGTCTTTTGTGGAGATTGAACCGGGACAATCGTTGGAGTTTGACGATTGCGCCGTCATGGGAGTCAACAAGGGACTGGTATGGGTGACTCAGATCCAGGGCAACACGAAATTCTTGGGCTACAGTGACATGTTGGAGATAACCCCAGGTCAGATCATTCCAATTTGTCCGAGCACATGGCTCGTAGCGTCTGGCCATGCTCAGATTAACGCTGAGGCATCGTCGGATCTCTTTGCCCACAACGAGGCGCCATGGACAGCCTTGAAAGTTTTCCACTCCCTTTTGAGCAGCGTGATTAGTCTACAGCAAAAGGAGAAGCTCGCCACTCAGTCCAGCATGCTCATTCGAGAAGAAGAGGATCAAAGGAGGCTCTTCCGATCAGCGCTTGATAGTCTGAGTGAAGTGATCGTCAAAAAAAAGAAGGTGTCTGTAGAACTGAAGGGCGATCCCCTTTTTGACGCTTGTCAACTGGTCGGAGCAAAGCTTGGCGTCACTATGCGTCAAGGTTCGAAAAGTGGAACAGAAAAGATCGACCCTTTACGAAGAATCTCGCAGGCATCACAGGTTCGATTCCGTGAAGTCTTCCTAAGAGGTAAATGGTGGCAGGAGGATCACGGCGCCCTGTTGGGTTTCATGGTCCAAGATGGTAGACCGGTAGCTCTTTTGGACATTAAGCCGGGAGTCTACATGCTCCGGGACCCTCAGCAGGAAACACAAATCAGGGTGACCGCCAAGGTAGCTGCTGAAATTGGACCGATGGGTTACTCGTTTCACATTCCATTTCCTGATAAGCCTATTAGACCGTGGGGTTTGATCAGGTTCGGCATGAGAGGGTGCAAGGCCGATCTCTGGAGAACTTTCGGAATGGCGGCGCTTGTGGGCATCCTCTCACTCATCACTCCAATTGCTACCGGCATTCTCTTGGACGATATTATTCCGAGCGAAGACCGAAGTCAACTGCTCACACTCGTGGTCGGATTCATAGTAGCGGCCATTTGCATGACCCTCTTTCAGCTTGTGCAAGCTATAGCGCAACTGCGGATTGAAGGGAAGACTAGTTGGGCAATTCAGTCAGCGGTCTGGGATCGGCTTCTGGACCTTCCGGTGGCCTTTTTCAGAAAGTACGCGGCGGGAGATCTCGCCAACCGGTCTCTCGGTATTGACCAGATGCGTCAGGTGATCTCAGGGGCCGCTGTTACAAGCGTTATAGTGATGGTTTTCTCAGTCTTTCAAGTTGGACTGCTTTTTTTCTACAGCCTGGAGCTGGCTATTGTTGCCATAGTGGTAATGCTCGTATCATTGATCATTCCCTTTGTGTGTTTCGCTCTCCAATTTCAATACCAACGTCCTTTGTATGATCTGATTGGGAAGATTCAGGCGTTTAATCTCCAGGTAATCAACGGCATCGCCAAGCTGCGGGTTAATGCGGCTGAAAGAAGGGCGTTCAACATTTGGGCCACCAGTTTTTCCAAACAGAAGGAACTAGCGTTCAAGTCCGGGTATGCCGGAAACGTGCTCGGGGTTTTCGCACGATCACTTTCACTGCTGGGAACACTAGTGATGTTCGCATGGGTCTTCTGGAGTGGAGACCGGGCCCTCCACAGCATGACGTCGGGTGAGTTTCTCGCTTTTGTGAGCGCTTTTACAACGGTGCTTGCTTCTGCTCACGCAACACTTACCACGCTGTATCCCATGATGTCGGTTCAGCCTCTGTACGAACGAACTAGACCGATTCTGGAGACCTTGCCTGAAGTTAGACCCGGATGCGCTGGTCCCGGTGAATTGCGGGGCTCCGTAGAGCTTGTAGAGATATCTTTCCGTTACAGTCCCGATGGCCCCCTGATTATCAAGAAAATTTCTCTGGAAATACGACCTCGACAATTCGTTGCATTTGTAGGGCCTTCCGGTTCGGGTAAATCGACTCTGCTCAGGCTCCTCTTGGGATTTGAGCCACCTGAGTCAGGAGCTATCCTGTACGACCGACAGGACTTGAGCCAACTCGACGTCCAGGCTGTGAGGCGTCAAATCGGAGTGGTTCTTCAGAACGGAACCCTTTTTGCGGGAAGCATATTCGAGAATATCGTCGGCTCGAGTCTTTTAACCATGGACGACGCGTGGGAGGCGGTTCGCATGGTGCACCTGGATGAGGACATCAACGCCATGCCGATGGGCATGCAAACTGTCATTGGCGAGGGAGGGGACGGTCTTTCCGGTGGACAGCGACAACGGGTGCTCGTCGCGCGAGCCATCGTGAGACGCCCGGCTTTTCTATTCTTCGACGAAGCCACGAGCGCTTTGGACAACCAGAGTCAAGCGTGGGTAAGCCGCAGCCTGGATAACCTCAAAGCGACCCGTATAGTTATAGCCCATCGCCTAAGCACGATTAGGCATGCAGACTTAATTTGTGTAATCATGGAAGGCGAAATAACCGAAATGGGGACATATGACACGCTCATGTCCAAAGAAGGTTTGTTCAGCGATCTTGCCAAGCGTCAGCTCACTTGAACCACGATATGACCTATTCTCAAAAGTACAACGGAATCAGTGATCCTTTGCCTTCTGACCCTACCTAATTCTTTCTACTTCATTGTATCTGCTTATCTCTCGACTCTAAAACAGGAGGCTGCAATTTAAGCCGAAAGCCAAATTTATTATGCAATAATTGTAGTTGTATCAATGAGTTAATTCCACTGTACAATATTATATAGTATTATTCCAGTCCGCTGTGCACAACTTATTACATTAAGAAAATTGCATAAACACTTGACTAATATGATTTTTATGAACTATAAGGAGCCATGGGTGATGGCGGTGACTTTAGATAGGCCTTTCAAGCAAGTAGTCGTATTTTTGTGGTGTCCTGTTTAGTACGGTTAACTATGGAGTGACAGCAACGTGTTGATAATAGGTGATATATTAGTTTATTTTACCTGGGGGCGTCCGAGTTTTCTGTTGTCCTCGGTAAATGGAAAAAGGTTTGTTCTTATGGGGTTTGCTGGGACCACATGTATGTTAGCCTTGATTCTGGTCATATTGACGATATTACCGGGAAACTGGATACACATGTCGGAGGCTTTCACAACTCCGACCACGCAACCCCCTAACATCGATATGGCTAATCGCGCGAGCACAAAAATGACTGTTCATGACGCGATCCAGCTAGCAATAACCAGAAACCTCAGCCTAGGCAGTCAAGCCCTAACTATCGCTCAAAAGCAAAACGCCAAATGGGCGACGTACTCTGATATGATTGCGCAGCTTAACGTGGAATACAAGCCGGTAGTCAATCGGTACTGGCAGCCGGGAAGTATTGGATACCTCGCTGGAAAACACGCTAGTCGCTGGATGATCAGGGGCAGTACCGCCGTCGGCAATACCCAGTCGCAGGGGATAACATTACAACCCGAGTACCCCTACAGGATAGATCCGTACAAGGCCATGACCCTGACAGCGACCTTGACCCATCCTATATACAGTGGTGGGCGTCTGAGTAATTCCTACCAGTACTCAGTGATGGACGCGATCGCTTCAGGGGTGGACATGGAGACTATGCGTAGAGACCTCACAAATTCTGTCATCCAGGCGTTTTATCATGTTGTCTTAAACAAGAAATTATTGGAGGTAGCTGATGAATCCATACGGGAATTCGCAGCGTTCAAAAAGAGAGCCAATGCCCTTCAAAAACATGGAGAGGCATTAAAGGTTGATGTTGCCGCCGCTGAGGGCAATCTTGCAAAGGCAAAAGCGAGAAAAAGCAAAGTCGTTGCCGATTTAGAGACTGCTCTAGCGCAGTTGAATTTTTTGCTGGTCTTCCCCCAGGGCACTCATTTCAAAGTCGATGACAGAGTTGCTTACAAACCTTCGCCGTATTCAATACCTGAAATTTACCTGATAGCGGTTTCTAATAGGACTGAAGTAAAAAAAGCCAACATTTCGGTTGATCAGGCCATATCCCAGGTCAAAATCGCCCAGGCCGCATTTTTACCCGGGGTCAATTTGCAGTTACAGGGGCAGAGAATGAACGATGACTGGAATGTGTTTGACCCTGAGGGAACAAATGAGTGGTCTATTCAGGGGATCCTTACATTGTCATTCGATACGTTTAGAACCCGTGAAACGGTGCATCAGAAAAGAAATGCCCATTCTCAAAGTGTCGTAAACAAGGAATATCTTGTCCAACAGATCATGCAACAGGTTCACGCGGCGTATCTGCAGGTAAAGCAGAGCGAAGCGAATATCGAGGAGTTCAGGACTGAAATCAAATGGCGCAAAGATCAGTACGACAGAACAAGGGCAATGTACAACCAGCAATTGTCCACGTACCTGAATGTCATGGACGCAATAGCGAACCTTGATCTGTCCAAATCAAACTACTTCACTGCAGTTTTAAATCACACCATCAATGTGGCTGAACTCGAACGACAGATGGGCACGCTAAGGTAACTACGCCATTTTATCTGCCGACCCACTGCGACTGTGCTGCGTCTGGGGCTCCAAGTGATTCCGCTACCATCTGGAACCCATCCGGCTGGTCGTCTCATAAAGGAACGTGTCCGCCCTTTATGAGCAAGGATCACCGCAAAACATGCCAGGCTGATCAAAATGACGGAAATCTTCATGACGTATACCTCCATTTCTGTAAGATTCTCTCGGTTGTTTTCTTATTAGGACACCTTTCCTTCGATGGACTGAATAACAAAGCAGAAAATGGACTATGCCGTTCGAAAAAATACCCTCTCAGCGAAAGCGACGCCAATGGGGTAACTCGCGCCGAAAAATTGGAGTTGACCATATGGTTGATTTGCCATCAGAACGACCCATACAAGCGCCAATGAGAACGCGTTGCGGCAATTTGGCCTCCCCGAAACACCTCTCACTCACTGCGGCGTGGCGTCCTCGACTCTCATGCAGATGATAAATTACTCTTAACTAAAAAAGTAGTATCAATTAGTTAACCTTAATATCTAATTTATAATAACAGAGATCAATATTATCTACTCAATATTTAATCATTTTATATAGGATTTTGTCATAAAAAATGTTGACATCCAGAT
>Ga0194057_10000648_pt1 | contig 18110 bp, 18 predicted proteins | sample SepL4415m_MetaG_FD_155474 | JGI IMG/M metagenome (GOLD analysis project Ga0194057, IMG submission 155474) | Anoxic zone freshwater microbial communities from boreal shield lake in IISD Experimental Lakes Area, Ontario, Canada - Sep2016-L442-15m | ecosystem: Environmental > Aquatic > Freshwater... | reverse complement strand
GCAGAAGAACTGGATCCGGTACCCCTTCTTGGCCAGCGCAACGTTGAACGAGCTGGGATCCTTGTCGTCCACCAACCCGACCAGCTTGTACAGTGTCTGACCCTTGTAGACGTAGCGCAGCGTCGGGTTGATGTTGCCGGCCTTGTTGCCGTACCAGGCCACGGTCGCCGGAACCTTACCGATGGGCAGCACCTTCTTGCGCTTGCCCTGCAGCGTCAGCGTCCAGCCTCTCCTGCCCGCCGCGCGGGTCTGGTCAAAAGGGGGCCGCGCCCGCCGGCGACGACTTCACGATACCGATGCGCACGATCCCTCGAGTCTGAGTGTCTGGGGCGACGGCGGGGACGTTGCTGACCACCCTGAGCGGCCAATCCGGCACCCACTGCGGCACTCCGCTGCTGTCGACGAACGGCTTGGGCACGGGGAGCGGCTGGCCGTTGCCCAGGCTTGCGACGATCATCTGCTTGCCGAGCTGAGCGATGTCGGCACTCGCGAACGTCTCGTAAAAGCCGTCCATGCCGAGGATGGTGACGAAGTAGCCCTTCTTGGCCAGCTTCGCATTGAACGTGCTGCGGTTCTTGTCGTCGAAGTAGCCGACGATCGTCTTGAGGGAAACGCCCGAGTAGGTCACCGTGGACGTGGGGACGGTGCTGTCGGTGATCGTCACCGTCCTGTTCGCCTTGGCGGCCCAGGCGGCCCACTGCGACGACGTCATGTCGGCGCCGTACTTGGTCGTCACGGTGTTGCGCAGCTGCAGGTCCCAGCCGTAGGGCTCGGCGGCGGCGGCCGGCGCCACGGCCGGCACGATGCTGAGGCGCACGATTCCGCCGGGCTTCATCTTGCCGGTGACGCTGGGGTCGAGGCTGACGATCTTGAGCGGCCAGCTTGGCTTCCAGATGGGCAGGCCGTTCTTGTCGAGCGAGGCCTTGGGAACGGTGAGCGCCTGACCGCCCGCGAGGTTCGCGACGATGACCTTGTCGCCGAGGCTCGCGACGTCGGCGCTGGCGAACGTCGCGGCGAACCCGTCCATGCCGAGAACGACGACCTTGTAGCCGCCCGCGGCCAGTTCATCGTTAAACGTGCTGGGGTCGTTGTCGTCGAAGTAGCCGACCAGGGTCTTGAGGGCGACGCCCTTGTAGATCACCGTGTCGGTGGGAACGCTGCTGTCCGTGATGGTCACCTGGCGGTCCGCCTTCGCGACCCAGGCGGCGAAGGCCTTGTAGGTCAAATCGGCGCCGTACTTGGTCGTCACGGTGTTGCGCAGCTGCAGGTTCCAGCCGTAGGGCTCGGCGGCGGCGCCTCGCATCGCCAAAGCCGGCGCCGCCAGCGCGAGCATGAGGACCGCCACTGCCGCAGCGGTCAAGGTCAGCTTCCTGATCATGGTCCCACTCCTCCCCGGGGTTACTGTACGTGCAGCTCCGAGGGAGGGTAGGAGAGAGCCGTGTCCGCGGGCGGCGAGGCGCAATCGAGGCGCCGAAGGAGCCTCGTCACGCCGACACCGCGTGGGAGGCCACGAAAAGGGGCCCATCCGCACGCGGAAAGGCCCGGCAAGGCGCGCTCTCCTTTCCGCACTGGGAGACACGGCGGTTTCCCGCTGTACCCTTCCGGCTTCGGCTCCGTAGGCTCCACACGCCCTTAGGAATCCGAGACTCGGAGAAGCCGCCGCAGTCTATACGCGCGCGCCCCGCGGCACAAGGTCGCCGCGTCCGACCTGAGGCCGCGCCGTCTGGACATGTTGGCCTGTGCCGTCGTGTTCCAGCATGGAGCGCATGCTCTTGAGCTGTGCATCGCAGCCTGGGCGAGGAGATGCAGACGCGCCCTCAGGGGTGCGCGCCGGCCGCGCGTCGCCATCCAACACCCTGTGTGCCCCCGCCCCGGCATCTGATGTGGCGCATGGGTGGATCCTGGCGCCGCTTGACCCGCCCCAGAAGCTTCGGCTACTGTATCGGCTCTCTTCGAGCGCTGGAGTCCTGCCGGCAGGCGCCCTGCCTATGGAGCTTGCGCCGGCAGGGGACAGCGCGAAACCGCCGTGTCTCTCATGGTGGCCAGAAGAGATGCTCGAGCGAGCTTCGTGCGCTTGTGGAGGGCTCGCTTGTCCGACCCGGCGCGACCCGCGCCTCCCGCCACCGGTATCCGGCTTCCGACGCACTCGAAGCAGGTCCGTGAAGCGACATCAGGGAGGTACGATGTTCGGCAGTACGACTGAGATGCTCGTGAGACGCAGCCTGCTCGTGCTCGCCCTCGTGGCGCTCGCCGTCGCCGCGCTGGTCGGGGCCGGCTTCGCCGGCGGCAGCGGCCACGCCGCCGGGAAGTCCGCGCCCAACAACGCCAGGCTCGTCGTCTACTGCGCGACCAGCGTGCACGACTCCGGCCTCATGCAGGACGTCGTGCTGCCCGCCTACAACACCGCCCACCCCGGCATCACCGTGAACCCCACCTACGTGGGCTCCGGTGAGGCCATCCAGGCGGCCCGCGACGGGCTCGCCGACGTCATCATCGTGTGCTCGCCCCCCGACGAGAAGCAGCTTCTGACCGACGGCGTCGCCACCCTGCGCCTCCCGTTCGCCTACAACTACTTCACCATCGTCGGACCCAAGGGCGACCCGGCCAAGGTCGCCAGGGCCAGGTCGGCCGCCGACGCCTTCAAGCGCATCGCCGCCTACGGCGCCAGGTTGGCCGCCGGGAAGGTCGCCTTCGTGTCTCGCGGCGATGCCTCCGGCACCAACAAGAAGGAGCTGCAGCTCTGGTACGCAGCCGACGTGACCACGTCCGCCGCCACGGCGCCGACCGGGGCCTGGTACATCACAGCCGCCGGCGGCCAGCTGCCTTGTCTTCAGGTCAGCGCCGGGAAAGGCGCCTACACGCTCACCGACACCGCCACCTGGCTGAAGAACCAGAGCACCCTCGCGCCGCTCGTCAAGACCCTGACCAGGAAGGAAGACCTCATGAATCAGTACTCCGTGCTGCTCCTGAACCAGATCATGCACGACCAGGTCGCCGCCACCGGCGCCGAGTGGCTGGCCGCCTGGCTCGTGAGCTACGAGGGCCAGCGGGCCATCGGCGCCTACGGCAGGTCCACGTACGGCCAGCCGCTCTTCGTCCCCAACGCGTCCACCATCTCGGCCCAGCTCTGAGATCCTGGGCCTCGGCGCCGTACGCAAGAGGGGCGGCGGGCCAGGTGGCCCGCCGCCCCGGACTATGGTGCGGCGCGCAGTCGCGACCGCATGCGGGGCGTCTAGCGCGCCGCACCTCGTAAGTCAGTCAATGTCGCGTGCCTCCTTTCCTCGTCGCTCCCGACCGTCTCACACCGGGCTGGCTTAGTCACCGGCGCTCCCGGTCGCCTGCCCGTCCGAGCCCCGCGGCCCTCATGGGCCAAGCGGCTCGCGCAGGCAGGCGTCGGTGGGCGGTCCTCCGGTCTGCCAATCCATCTCGCGGATGGCGACCATCTTCAACTCAGTCATCTCCCGTATCGCGTATTTCAATCCTTCCCGGCCGATGCCGGAACCCTTGATCCCGCCGTACGGCATATGATCGACGCGGAACGTGGGCACCTCGTTGATCATCACGCCGCCGACCTCGAGGCGCTTGGCGGCGTACAAGGCCTTGTTCAAGTCGTTCGTGAAGACTCCTGCCTGCAGCCCCATCGTGCTGTCGTTGCTGATCGCGATGGCCTCGCACAGATCGCGCGCCTTGAGGATGCTGAGGACGGGGCCGAACACCTCGTTGGCGCACACCTTCATCTCGCGGGTGACGTCCGTGAGGACGGTGGGCAGCAGGCGGCCGTCGTCGCGGACGCCGCCGGTCGCAAGGGTCGCGCCCTGCTCGAGCGCTTCCTCGATCCAGCCCTTCACGCGCGCGACCTCGCCGTCGTTGATCAGCGTCGCCACGTCGGTGGCCTCGTCGAGGGGATCGCCGACCTTGAGCGCCGCGACCCGCGGCACGAGCATGGCGAGGAACTCGTCGTAGACGGCCGCGTGCACCACGACGCGCTGCACCGAGATGCAGATCTGGCCGGAGTTGGCGAACCCGCCGGCCACGATGCGCTGCACCGCGAGGTCGAGATTGGCGTCGTTCTCGACGATGGTCGCCGAGTTGTTGCCCAGCTCGAGCGTGACCATCTTCATGCCCGCGTCGCCGGCGATCCGCCGGCCCACCGGCGGGCTCCCGGTGAAACTGACCATGTTGGTGCGCTCGTCCATCACCAGCTTGGCGCCGATCGTGGCGCCGGAGCCGACCACGACCTGGAGGACGCCGTCGGGCAGACCCGCCTCCGCCAGGAGCTCCGCCAGGCGCAGCGCGGTGAGCGGGGTGTTGGAGGCCGGCTTCAGCACGACGGCGTTGCCGCCGGCCAGCGCCGGCGCCACCTTGTGCGCCACCAGGTTGAGCGGGAAGTTGAACGGCGAGATCGCGGCGATCACGCCGCGCGGCTCGCGGATCGTCCAGCCGAAGCGGTTCTCGCCGCTGGGGTCGGCGTCCATCTCGATGAGCTCGCCGGCGGTGCGCTTGGCCTCTTCGCTCGCCCAGCGGAAGGTGGAGGCGCCGCGCGCGGCCTCGCCGCGCGCGTCCTTGAGCGGCTTGCCACCCTCGGCCGCGATGAGCCGCGCGATCTGCTCGGCGTGGTCCACGATCAGGTGCGAGGCGCGCTCCAGGATCGCGGCGCGCTTCCAGGCCGGGAACCAGCGGTACGCCTCGGCGGCCGCGCGAGCGCGGTCGAGGACCACGTCGATGTCCGCGAGCGTGGCCGTCGGGATCCGTGCCAGCTCGGCGCCGTCCCACGGCGCGCGGAGCACCATCGGCGCCCCGCTGCCGTACGGTCCGCGAATGGTCAGGCCCGGCTGGATGAGGTCGCTGACCAGCACCTCGGCGTTCGGCTTCATCGTGCGTACCTCCCGGCTGCGATGGATGCGCGCCCTGCGGCGCGGCCGCGCTTGTGAGGGCTCCATACCCGGCGCGGGGCGCGCCCGAACGGCGGCTGCGCTTCGCGAGTCGGGCGGACGGGTGCGGAGACAGCCCCGCGGCGCCCCGTCACGCAGCGGGCGGGAAGAGGGCCTCGCCGACGCCGGTGCGGAGCTCGCGGACCTCCAGGGGGCCGCGCGCCTTGAGCAAGGCCGGCATGCGCTCCACGAGCGCCTCGGGCGCAGAGGCTCCCGCGGTCAGGTCGAGGACGCGGACTGCCTTCGCGCCGGCGGCGCGCCCCCTGCCCGTGACGACGACTCGGCGGGCGCCGACGGCGCGCCGCGGCGCCGGGGTTTCACGACGATCCCCCGACCCACCGACCGAGGGCCATCAGGGGGAAGACCATGCGGTACAGGTGGTAGTTGATGTACAGGTCGCCGGGGAAACCGGTGGCGGTGAAGGAGGGCTCGTCCCAGGCGCCGTCGGCGCGCTGGGTCTCGACCAGGAAGCGGATCCCGCGCGCGGCGGCCTCCCCCCGGTCTCCGGCGGCCACGAACGCGAGCAAGGCCCAGGCCGTCTGCGACGGCGTCGACTCGCCGCGACCTCGCCAGCTGGCGTCCCGGTACGAGCGCGGATCCTCACCCCAGCCGCCGTCGGCGTTCTGGTGGTCGGCGAGCCAGGCGAGCGCCCTCACGATCGGGGGCGCCTGCGGCGGCACGCCCGCTTTCACGAGCGCGGGCACGACGGCGCCCGTGCCGTACACGTGGTTCGCTCCCCAGCGTCCGTACCAGGAGCCGTCGTCCTCCTGCGCGCGCAGCAGCCATTGCAGCCCCCGGTTCATCACCTCGCGGTGCGCGCAGGGGGCCTCGGCGAGCATCTCCACGACGTGCGCGGTCACGTCGGCGCTGGGGGGGTCGATGACCGCCCCGAAGTCGCAGAAGGGCAGCGCCGTGCACAGCTTGCGCGTGTTGTCGGCGTCGAAAGCCGCCCAGCCACCGTCGCGGCTGCGCATGCCCACCACCCACTCCACGCCTCTGCGGACCGCCGCCTGCACGCGCTCGAGGTCAGGGCCGACCGGCCCCTGTTCGGCGCCCGCGCCGGCCGCCGTACCGCCGCTGTCCGGCCCGACCAGGCGGCGCAGGGACATCGCCACGATGGCGGTGTCGTCGATGTCGGGGTAGATGTCGTTGGCGAACTCAAAGGCCCAGCCGCCCGGACGCAGGTGCGGTCGGCGGACCGCCCAGTCGCCTGTGGTCGTGATCTCTTCCCGCAGGATCCACCGCCCAGCCCGCACGAGCGCGGGGTGGTCGGCGGCGAGCCCCGTGTCGGTCAGCGCCAGGATGCTGAGAGCCGTGTCCCACACCGGGGATTGGCAGGCCTCCAGCCAACGCATCCCGTCCTTCTCGACCATAAAGCCGTCGAGGCCGCGGATGCCGGCCGCCATGACCGGATGGTCGTTCGCGTAGCCCTCCAGGTGCAGGGCCAGGAGGGAGTACACCCAGGGAGGCTGGATACCGCCCCAGCAACCGTCGGCCTCCTGGCGCGCGAGCACCCACAGGACCGCGCGGTCCAGGGCGAGGCGCCGGAGCGGCTTCAGGGGAAGCTTCTCCAGGCGCCGCAGCGTCGCGTCGAGGAGGGTGAGGCAACCGGAGGCGGAGCGGAGGCGGAGCGGGGGCTTCACCGGGCGCTGCGTGCGCAGCTCGTCGATCCCGAACGATACGCCGCGCACGGGGCGATGGTGCGCCACGATCGACAGGGCCACGATGGTCGGGCGCGCCCAGGAGGCGAAGTCGTACGGGTTGAGAGGGAACCAGGATGGGAGCAGGTTGATCTCGGCGGGGATCGCCGGAGTCCTGTCCCAAGGCCAGAGGCCGACGAGGGCCAGCCAGATGTGGGTGAAGACCCGGGCCTTCTCGACGCCGCCCGAGCCGCGGACCAGCGCGGCGGCGCGGAGCATGTGCTCTGCCGTGGAGGGGTCGCCCGCGAGGCGCAGAGCGACGTACGCCTCGACGCTCGTCGAAAGGTCGGGGGGGCCTTCGAAGTAAGTGGCCCAGCTGCCGTCCTCGCGCTGCTTCGAGCGGATCCAGGCGGCCGAGCGCGCGGTCTCGTCGTCGCGGCGGATACCGATGAATTCCCGGAAGAGCAGGTCCTCGGCGTCCATGGTGACGTTGGTCTCGAGATCGCCTTTCCACCAGCCGGCGGGGTCCTGGAGCGCCAGCAGCGCGTCGCGGCCGCGGGCGGCGGCCTGGCGCGCCTGGTCACGGAGCTCGGCGGCGGCCGGCCCGGTGGCGCCGGTGGAGGGCGGTTCGCCCCCGCTGGGGGATGACGGCCTAGTCACGCCGCCCCACAAACCTCGCCAGATCCGCCAGAGCGTCGCGCGCCGGGTCGACGAGCGCCCGCGGCCGTTCGAGGATCGGGGGTGGCCCCTCATGCCGGTTCATGGTCGCCTCCAGGGGCGTCGCCCTTGTGTCATTCCGTCAGCGCCTCCGCCGCCGCTCCGCCGCTGCGGACAGCGCTCTCCATTGTGGCGGGCCAACCCGTGTCTGTCCACGCCCCGGCGAGGAAGACCCCGGGGATGGGCGATCGGCTCCCCACCCGGTGAGCGTCGCTGCCGGGCGCCGCGCGGAACGTGGCCCGGGGGCTGCGCGTGACATGGGCCTCGAGGAGCTCCGCTTCCCTCGCCGCCGGGAACAGCCGTTGCAGGTCGCGCGCGACCCGGGCCACCAGCGGCGCGCTCGCGAGGCGCACGCAGTCGTCGGCCGCCGACAGCGACACCACGAGATACCGGCCCGGCTCCGACCCCACCATGGCCGAACGGTCGAACACCCACTGCGCCGTCGTTCCCAGACAGGCGGCCACGGCGAAGGGCATGGCCGGACGGTCGTAGTACAGGTGCAGGTTCACGATCGGCGAGACGCCAAGGTGGCGCAGGCTGTCGGCGAGCTCCTCCGGGGCGGCCGGCAACAATCCGGCGAGCCGATAGTGGGGCACGGCGAGAATCGCGGCGCCGGCCTCGAGTGCGGCGCCGTCCTCGAGCAGCAGGCGGACCGGACCGCCACTCCGCCCGTCGACCGCCGCCACGCCGCTCCGCGGCCGGACGACGACCCCCGCGGCGGCCAGCGCCTGGCCGGCCAGGTCGTTGTGCAGGCGCGACAAGGGGACGGTCGCCCAGCCTATGTCCGCGGCCGCCGCATCGTGCAGCAGGCCCATCTGCAAGGTGCGAGCCGCCGCGAGCAACGAGGCCTCGGTGGCTCGAACGTTGAGCGTGGGGAGAGAGACGAGGTCCCAGAGGCGTTCGATGGCCTGGTCCGACTGCCGCTGCTCGCGCAGCCACGAGGCAAAGGTCCTCTCGTCCAGCGAGCGGTCGTCGCCGTCGAGGCGGCGCAAGGCCCACGCGGCCGCGCCCACGCGCAGCCGCTCAACGGCGGACAGGCGCCCGTAGCGGGCGACCGCCGCCGCCAGGTGCAGGGGGGCGGGCCAGGAGCCGCGCCGGATCCATGCCGGGGCCAGGCCCGGCCGCACGACCGGAATCTCGAGGCGTTCCTGCAGGTAAAGGCACTGCTGCCCTCCGATCCGTTCGACCAGCGAGCGATAGGCCGTGCAGCAGCGCAAGAAGACGTGCTGGCCGTTGTCCTGCCAGCGGCCCCGCCGCAGGACCGACGCTGCCGCTCCCCCCAGATGGGGCCGTTTCTCGAGGAGCACCACCCGGGCGCCGGCGGCGGCGGCGGACAGGGCCGCGGCGATGCCCGCGAGCCCGCCCCCGACGACCACCACATCGGGCGCCGCGGCGTCGGGCGCCCTCATGCGCGACTCCCCGGATCGCCGCGCCTGGGCTGCCGCCCGGCGATCACGTGGGCAGGCCGACAAGCGCTCGAGACGCGAGCCGGGTCTTCTCCCATGCGGAGAGCGAGACGCGGCCCACGAGCGGCAGCTCGGGCTCGACCTCTATGCGCTCGAGCAAGCGGCGGTAGATGCCCGCCATGGTGGCGACGCACGCTCGGCTGCGGTAGTCGAGGAGGGGGAGCAGGGTGAGCCCCTGGTCGTACCAGGAGCGCGCGCGGCGCGCCTCGTACGACACCAGGAGGGCCAGCCTGTCGCGGTCGCCGGTCAGATCGTCGCGGCACCCGAAGCCCACGATGTCCTCGCGGGGGATGTAGACCCGACCCATCTCCTCGCGGTCTTCCACGACGTCCCGCAGGATGTTGGTGATCTGCAGGGCGATCCCCAGGGCGTCGGCGAGCGGCGCCGCGACCGCCATGTCCCGCACCCCGAATATCGAAACCGACAGCCTGCCGATGCTGCCGGCGACGAGCCGGCAGTACCGCACGAGCTCGTCGCAAGTCTGGATGGTCGTGCGCGTGCAGTCCAGCTCGCAGCCGTCGATGAGCTCCTCGAAGGCGCCGAGCGGCAGCGGGTAGCGCGCGGCGACCGCGCGCAGAGCGCACAGCACCGGGTCGGGACGCGAAGCGCCGCCGCCGGTCGGTACGGACAGCGTCCTGACCTGCGCGCGGATGCGTTCCAGCTCCGCGAGCTTGGCCTGCGCAAGGAGCGCGCCGTCTCCGACGTCGTCGATCCGCCGGGCAAGGGCGTAGACGGCCGAGAGCGCCTGACGCTTCGGCCTCGACAGAAGGCGGATGCCGTAAGCGAAGTTCCTGGCCTGCCCCCGGGTGATCAGTTCGCAGTGCCTGAACGCTTCCTCGGTGTTCATCCGGTCGCTCCCCCGGCTCTTTGTCCGCGTGCCTCCGCCACGATGCCGAGGGACCGCATGAGGATGTGGCGCCTGCTCGGCCGGGTCGGGTGTCGCGCCACATCGTAGCCCGCCGCCGCGATGGCGTCCAGAGCGGCCGATCCGCCGCCCGCGAACCCGGCGATGGCCAGCCTGAGCCGCCCCCGCAGCGACCCCGCCAGCGGCGCCCCGGCGGCCAGCAGGCCTCGCGCTCGTCCGACCTCGAAGGTCATGAGGCGCACGAAGCCCGGCGTGGTCGCGCCCCTCAAGATCTGCGCCTCCTCGACGCCGAAGCGGGCGAGATCCTCCCCGGGCAGGTAGATGCGGCCCCGCGCGGCGTCCTCCGCGACGTCCTGCCAGTGCTCCGCCAGCTGGAGCCCCGTGCACACGTCGTCGGACCACGCCGCCCTCGCGGGGGTGAACGTCCCCGTCGCCATGAGGACCAGGCGCCCCACCGGCTCCGCGGACAGGCGGCAGTACGCCCGCAGGTCGGCGAACGTGGCGTAGCGCTTGACGCGCTGGTCCATGCGGTTGGCGGCGATGAGCGCCAGGAAGGGCTCCGCGGGCAGCCGGCATTCGCGGATCGTCGCGGAGAGCTCCGCGAGAATGGGATGGCGGGCGGCGCCGGCGAACGCCTGCTCCAGCTCCGACTGGAGCCGGTCGAGGTGCCGCGAGCGGTCCCCGGCGGCCTCGTCGCCGAGGTCGTCGGCGAGGCGCGCGAAGCCGTAGATCGCCAGAAGATGGCGGCGCGTCGCGCGGGGCAGGAACCACGACGCCACCGGGAAGTTCTCCCGCGCGGCCTTGCCCATGACGTCGGCGACGCTGAGTCCCCCAAGGGACGCATCGACCGCCGACTCTGAACCCGCGGAGTGTATCTGAGACACCGCGCCACCCTCCTCCGAACGCCTCCACGTGTCGCGCAGACGCCACTCTACCGCGAAAGGCGCGCGGCTCTCTCGAGGGGCCGGGCCACCACGTGTGCGACGGCCCTGTGGGGCGGAGTGGACCTAGAAGCAGCCGAGCTGGCACTGCATCATCTTGATGCCCAGCTCGTCGCAGGTGCGGCCGACTTCGGCCAGGGGCACGTCGAGGTCGCGGGCGATCTTGAAAGCCTCGGTGCAGGCGAGGCGCTTCTCGTCGCCGGCCTGCGCCTTGAGGGTCTCGATGAGACGGGGGATGTTACCTGTGGTCATGCCGGCGAGTGTAGCACCGCGGCAGCCGCGAGCAACCCCCCGGCGCCGGCGCTCACCAGCGCCGGGGCAACCCGCCGGCGGCCGGCGCTCACCGGCCCCGGGACGCTCACCGGCGATCAGAGCTCATCGGCGGCCGGCGTCCGCGCCCGGCTTGGCGAGCTTCGCGAAGATGTACACCGCCGCGTAGATGAACAGGAAGAGCAGAGCGAACAGCAGCGTGAAGCCGAGCAGCCGGGGCTGCGAGGCGGGGTCGGTGACCTTGCCGTAGAGCTCCCCGGCCAGCGGCATCGGCCGGCGCAGCAGATCCCAGCTGTTCCAGCGCAGAAAGCGGCCGAGGTAGATGCCGAAGCTGCCGAGGAAGGCGGCGGCGATCACGAAGGCCCACCCGGCCGCGCCGCCGAAGGCGCGCGCGACGATGTCCTGCATCAGGTAGAGCGAGACGACGCCCAGCAGAAGGCCCGTCCAGGCGAACCAGAACAGCATCAGTACGTCGTACCAGCCGGGGACGATGTCGCCCATGCTCCCGAGGTGCAGGAAGTCGGTGAGGATGTACGGGGCGTTGGGGAAGAACACCAGCCAGACCAGCGCCGCGACGACGATGAGGGCGTAGAGCACCGCGCGGCGCGCCGAGGCGAGGGTATAGGCCACGCCGGCGAACACGAACGGTACCCAGGCGAGCGCCAGGTTCCACACGAGGAACCAGTAGTTCACGGTGTGCGAATAGACCATGCGCGCCGCCACAAGCCCGACGCAGACGACGGACGCGCCGAGGAGCAGGCCGACGATGGCCGCCGCGAAGCGGCGCCGCGGCGGCGGTTTCACCCCCTCGCGTAAGATAGCAGGAGGGTCCATCGTGACCGCCGTGTCACCCTCCCCCGAGGGGCGGGAACAGCGAGATCTCGTCGCCGGGCGCGAGCATCTGGTCGGCGCCGGCGTGCACACCGTTGACGAGGATGATCCCCGTGGCGCCGGGTTTGAGGCCGAGACGCGCGACGACCGCGCCCACGGTAGGGGTCTCGGTCAGCGGCAAGGCCTGCTGCGTGCGGCGTGCGGCGGTCTGCGTCTCGAGGCCGGCGAACAGCCGCGCGGTGATCGTGTCAGTCGGGGTCGTCATGCCCGGACTGTACCACCCATCGCGACTCGCGCAGCCCGGCCTGTGGCGAGCGCTCGTCGGGCTCGTCCCCGCGTCCGCCGCCGCCGTGCTTTCTCCGGTAGGCGCGCCACGTGACCGCCCACTCCCCGGGCTCCACGAACCTCTCCCACGTGCGGATCCGGCCGCACGCCTGATTGTGAGGCGCCGACGCCAGCAGCTCGGGCCTGTCGTAGGCGTCATCCACCGAGCGCTTCAGCGCCGCCGCCCAGTAGTCGAGATCCTCCTTCGAGTAGGTCTCGCAGGGCTCCGGCGTGAACGGCTCGGGGACGATCCAGGGGCGATGGCTCGTGAACCAGGTCTGCACACCGAAGTCACAGAACCTCGCCTTCATGTCCTCGGTGCCGAAGCCGGTGTCCTCTTTGAGGGCTTCGAAGCTGTAGCGGATCTGGTCCCAGCGCCGCCGGCCTTCGGCGTATGGATAGCTGACGCCGCGGATCTCGCGGAGCTGGGCTTCAAGGTAGCTGTTGTTGATGATGCTCACTTCGGCGACCTCTCTGAGGCCGCGGGCGCCGAGGGACATCGTCCACGCGTAGGCGCGCACGACCACGGCCAGGTTGCCGAGAAACGCGCGCAGCTTGCCGATCGCGTGAGGTCGCCGCGAATCGAGGTGGTAGCGGATCCCGTGCTCCGCGGATCCGTCCGCGACGGCGACGATGTGTGGCGCGGGCAGATAAGGTGCGAGCGCGGCCGTCACCCCGAGGGCGCCGGCGCCGGGCCCCTTGCAGCCGTGAGGGCTACCGAACGTCTTATGAAGATTGAAGTGGCAGGCGTCGAACCCCGCCTCGCGAGCGCGGCTGACGCCCAGGAGCCCGTTCAGGTTGGCCTGATCGCAGTAGCACAGTGCGCCCGCGTCGTGGGCGGCCTGCGTGTACTCACGGATCGCGGGGTTGAAGATCCCTGTATCCTCCGGATTTGTGATCATGATGGCCGCGGTGCGCTCGCTCAGCGCCGCCCTCAGCGCCTCCAGATCGGGGTAGCCGTCGTCGGCGGGCATCAGCGTGATGATCTTGTAGCCTGCAGTGGCAGGGCAGGCGCTGTCGCAGGGATGCGAGAAGATGGTGGTGATCACCTCGTCGCGCCGGTCCTCGCCCCTCTCGTGGAAGTATTTGCGCGCCATCGCGGCGAAACCGAAGGCCGCCGCGGAGCCCCCACCGGGCTGAAACGAGAAGTCGTCCATGCCGGAGATCTCGCAGAGCATCCCGGCCATACGGTGGCAGATCTCGAGGATGCCCTGCAGTGAGCCCTCCGGCTGCTCGGGATGCAGTTCCAACACCTTGTGCGACCGCACGAGCTGTTCGTTGACCTTGGGGCTGTACTTCATCGTGCACGTGCCTTCGCCGATATCGATGGTCACGTCGATGCCCAGCGTCATCTGCGACAGACGCGTGAAGTGACGCAGCACCTGCGGCTGACTGACCTCGGGAAGCGCCGGCGGCGACCTGCGCACAAGAGCCGCGGGGAGCAGATCCTCCGCGGGGGCGACGTCCGCCGCCACATCGGTCGCCTGAGGAGGGATGACGCCGCGCTCGCCGGGGCGCCCCATCTCCATGATCAGAGGCTCGTCCCAGCGCATGGCATGAAAGTCGCGCAGCAGCCCGCCGTCGCGACGCAGAAGCGCATTCCTCGCGAGCTTCTCTTGTGCGTGATTCATGTCAGCACCTCGACCAGTGCCGCGATCAAGCGATCGATGTCGGCGCGGGTGTGGACCTCGGTGAAACAGTAGAGCGCGCTCTGCCCGAGCCCCGGGTAGTCTCCGGACAGATCGCGACCGCCGAACAGGCCGCGCCCGAAAAGAGCCTTGTTCACGTCTTTGACGGTCTGACCGGAGTCATCGAAGCAGACCGGGAGCTCCTTGAAGAAGGCGTCGCCCATCGGCAGCGTCACGCCCGGGATGCGCGCGAGCGCGCGGGCCCCATAGTGAGCGCGTCGGATGATCGTGTCTCCGACCTCGCGCATTCCCTGCGGCCCCATCGTCGCGAGGTAGACGCCGGCACAGATGGCCCATAGCCCTGTCTGGGTACCGACCCAGTCGGGAGCCTTCTCGCGCTGACCGTAGGATGTACGGCCGCTGAGCAGCTCGCCGAAGGTGTGCTGGCCCGGCGCCTCGGTCTCGACGATCGTGTAGATGGCGAACGGGCACTCCGTGACGAAGCGGTCGTCGTCGCGAAACGCCATGAAACCGGAGAGCCCCGTACCGCAGCTCATGTGAATGCCGAGAGGCTGCAGATCGCCGACGGCGATGTCGGCGCCGTAGCTGCCCGGGGACGAGACGATGCCCAAAGAGATGGGGTCGACCCCGGCGATCGACACGGCGCCGGCGGCGCGCGCGAGGTCGCAGATCTCGGCGGCCGCCGGTTCGAGCTGCCCCAGATAGCCCGGGTTCTCGAAGTAGACGGCCGCGGTGTCCGCGGACAGACGCCTCCTCAGGTCGTCGAGCAGCATCCGCCCGCTCAGCGGGTCGCAGGCCACCAGGTGGACAGGCAGATGCCTCTCCATGTACTCGGGCTCGCAGAGCTCGCGGATGATGGACAGGCGCTCCCGGCCGAGGTTCTCGGGGACGAGAACCTCCCGGCGGCCGCTGATCCGCGCGGCCATCCGCGCGGCGAAGCCGGCCGCTGAGCCCCAGTCGTACGTGGGCTCGACGACGACCTCGTAGTCGAGCAGCTCGGCCATCAGGCTGTTGTACTCGAAACGCGCCTGGTGCTTGCCCAGATCCGAGTAGCTGCCGCCGCTGTAAGCGGTCAGGAGCTCGCCACGGCCGACGATCTCGTCGCAGACCGCGGGCACAAAGTGATTCCAGCAGCCCCCGCCAAGGAAGCTCAGATACTCGGCGCACGATGTGTTGCGCGCGAGGATCCCCTCGACATGCCGCTTGAGATCGAGCTCCGACGTCAGTGGCTCGGGCAGGTCCAGAAGACGGTCGAGACGGAGGTCGCGGGGGATCTCCTTGAGGATCTCCTCGACGTCGGTGAGCCCTATGTCGGCGAGCATCTCGCGCTTGACCTCCGGGACCGAGTTGGGGATGTAGGGATGGACGAACGGTCCCATCGCGTCGTGCACCACCGCACCAGCCTTTCGCATCGAGGGGGGGTAGCCGGTCAGCTCCTCCTCTGTGTCCGCTCCCGTCGCAGGCGCACGTCATATCGGCCGCGGTGAGCGGCCCGACGACCGCGCCGTGGTGGGCGCCCCGGAGACCGGCGCCTGACTCCCGCCCTCGCCGGTCCCCGCAGGCAGGGTATCGCAGCGGGAGCTGACCGGCTACCCTCATCCTGCCGATAGAGCAGCCGCCCACGCGGCGCGCGGAGAGGAGAGGGATGCCGGCGGACGACGACGTCGAGGCGGCGGAAGCCCACGCGAGGATCAGGGGCGCGGACGGCGCGCCGCAGGGCGTCGCGGCCGTGGGCCGCGACGCCGCCCTGCGCGCCGTGCAGGTCGCGCTCATCAAGGAGATCGACGAGGCGATCGGCAGGCTCGAGCGCGCCCACCTCGGCGAGGCGACGCGCGAGCACCTCGAGATCCTGCGCAGCCTGCTCAAGGCGCAGGTGAGCGCCTACCTCGAGCACTTCGTCGCGCGGCGCGCCACGCTCTTCTCGCACACCTCGGTGATGTACGCCGGCGAGGCCGGCGAGGCCGGCGTCCTCTCCACGACCTTCCGTGGTCTCCTCGAAGGAGGCGCCTTCACCAGCGGTCAGGGAGCACGGCTGGTGCAGCTCATCGGCGACCGCCGCACGCTGGTGGTCTTCGGCGAGCGCGCCACCGGCAAGTCCACGCTGCTCAACTCCCTCTTCGAGCTCGTCTCTGTGGACGACCGTTTCGTGGCCATCGAGCGCGGCCCTTCCCTGCCCGCTCTGAAGGAGCGCTCGTTCTGCGTGCGACTCGGCGTGGACGCCGACAGCGACGCTTCCTCCCTGTTCGCCAAGGCCCGGCGCATGGATCCCGGACGACTCGTCGTCGGCGAGATCCACGGCGCGGAGATCCGCGAATTCTTCACGCTGCTCGCCGAAGACCCCCGCATCGGCGGCATGGCCACCCTTCGCGCCGACAGCGTGAGCCGGGCCGTCGAGGCGATCGTCGCGGCGTTCGGCGGCGACGACGCCTACGCCCGCGAGGTCGTCGCGCACGTGAAGCCCGCCTTCGTGCACCTGCGCGCGGACGAGACCGGCCGGCCGCGCCTGGCCGCCATCTGGAGCATCGCCGGTCTGGTCGACGGCGAGCTCGCCGTGGAGGAGCTGGACACCGGCGCCTCGGCCGCCAGCCTGCTCGTGGCTGAGGCCTGAGCGCCGGCGGCGCCCTCGCGCCGGCCTCGCCGCTCGCGCCTGAGCGGTCAATGTCACCGTCCCGACGCGACAAATGTCACCGCGCGCGGCCATCGTCACCCTTCACACCGCGCGCCCCGCGCGGTACGGTTTGCCTGTACCCGCCGAGGGCTGGTAGAGTGCCCGTTCACGTTGCCGCAAGGCAGCTTGTCACCCCTGCTCCAGCTTCCGATGCTGGGGCCGCGAAGACCACAGGAGGTGATCGCGATCAACAAGTATGAGCTCATGCTCATCGTGAACCCGAACGCGGACGAGGAGCGCCAGAAGGAGATCGTCGAGCGGCTGCGCGCCACCGTCGAGAAAGGCGCCGGCAACGTCGCCGGCGTCGATGAGTGGGGCAAGAAGAAGCTCGCCTACGAGATCAAGAAAGAACCCGAAGGCGTCTACACCGTCATCACGTTCACGGCCACTCCCGCCACCCTCGCCGAGGTCGAACGCGTCCTGGGCATCACCGACGAGGTCCTGCGCTTCATGACCACGCGGCAGAAGTCCTGACGACCTTTTCGAGCGAAGGGAATACACCGTGCCCAGTTCAGTCAACGTCGTCGTCCTCATCGGCAATCTCACGCGCGATCCCGAGCTCCGCGCCACGGCCGGCGGCACGAGCGTGTGCAAGCTCGGCCTGGCCGTGAACGAACGCGCCAAGGATCCCGCCACCGGCGAGTGGGGCGAGCGGCCGAACTACTTCGATATCGACGTGTTCGGCGCGCAAGGCGAGAGCTGCGCCCAGTACCTCACCAAGGGTCGTCAGGTCGCCGTTGAAGGCCGCCTGCGCTGGCGGTCCTGGGAGACGCAAGAGGGCCAGAAGCGCTCGGCCGTGAGCGTCGTCGCCAACACCGTCCAGTTCATCGGCCCTCGCGACAGCGGCGGCCAGGGCGGCGGCGGCTCCTGGAGCGCGGGCGGCCAGTCCGCCGGCGGCCCGGGCGGGCCCGGCTTCAGCAAACCCGGCCCCGACCCCGCCAAGGACGACTTCGTCGAGTCGGGCGACGACGACATCCCGTTCTAAGCTGTAGGTGACGGCGCTCAGCGGAGCGCCACGAGGAGAGCACACGCATGCCCAGTTCCAGACCAACGCCGCGGCGCGAGAAGAAAGGCAAGGCCGGCGTCGCCGACCCGTCTCGCCGCCGTTCCTGCACTTTCTGCAAGGAGAAGACCGACGAGGTCGACTTCAAGGACTTCCCGGCGCTTCGCCGCCTGACGTCCGAGAAGGGCAAGATCCGCTCGCGCCGCATCACCGGCGCCTGCCCGCGCCACCAGAACCAGGTCGCCGTGGCGGTCAAACGCGCCCGTGAGATGGCGCTCCTGCCCAACGCCGGCCGCTGAGGAGGGCTGCATGGAGGTCATCCTGCTCCAGGACGTCGAGAACCTCGGCGAAAAAGGTTCACTATCCAACGTGGCCCGGGGCTACGCACGCAACTATCTGATTCCGCGCAAGCTGGCCGAGCCGGCCACCCCCGGCAAGATCGCCGAGTTCCGGCGCCGCGAAGAAGAGCGCAAGTCGCGCGATGCCCGCATGTCGGTCCAGGCCGAGGAGTACACGGCGACGCTCAACAAGACCGTGCTCACGCTGACCGCCAAGGCCGGCGAGGGCGACCGCCTGTTCGGCTCCGTCACGGGCGCCGACGTGGCCGACGCCATCAAGGACGCGCGCGGCTTCACCATCGACAAGCGCAAGGTGCTGCTCGAGGAGCCCATCAAGGAGCTCGGTACCTTCATGGTCGACGTCGAGGTGGCGGAGGGTTTCGTCGCCTCGGTCAAGATTATCGTCACGGCCGAATAACGGCCTGACAGACCAGCGTTCTTCCGCGACTGGCGGGGGCGGCCCCGCC
>Ga0194057_10000644_pt1 | contig 18148 bp, 16 predicted proteins | sample SepL4415m_MetaG_FD_155474 | JGI IMG/M metagenome (GOLD analysis project Ga0194057, IMG submission 155474) | Anoxic zone freshwater microbial communities from boreal shield lake in IISD Experimental Lakes Area, Ontario, Canada - Sep2016-L442-15m | ecosystem: Environmental > Aquatic > Freshwater... | reverse complement strand
TTGCTGGGATCACCGAGAAGGTAGTGGAGGGTACGCGTACTTTTTTTGAAAAGGCAGAGGTTCGTCCACCTTCTAGGCCGTGAAAAAACAGGGATACAGAAGTGTAGGAAAAGGGTCTCCAGGTTAAGAACTTCAGTCCGTTTGTCTGATTAACTTAACAGGTTAATTTTGTGGTGATTAATGTGGTATATCGGGTTGTTAAGCCGCTATTTATGTTAAGTGCTTGAAGTCAGTGAGAATTATCAATTTGCATACAACTATTCTGAGACGAAGTTAAACAATATCGAATAGTTATTGGTGGCGGTGGCGGGAATCGAACGCGCGTCTTGGCATAAAAACAGTTGATAAATCAGGTAGTTGAAAACTGATTTTTTCATTTGCTCCCAAGTTGAGGGGCGTCAAGTTGTTTCTGATGCCCCTCATGATATAATAATCCCCCAACCGTTACTGACCTCGCGCCATTTTCTCGGCGTATTGTATGATGAAAGAGGTGTCTTTAAACAAACCCTTCATGACATAGATCGGTTTTTCATTGGGTGCTGGTTTTTGTTTTATTTGCGCTGGTTTCTGGCCCAGGACCTTCTTCTCTTTCGTCTCAGTCAAATGATCACCTCCTTACCGAAAACTGCATTAAGATTCTTGACCCAAAGCTCTCGGTTGAAGTTGCTGAGAGGTAGCGTCTTCTGCACAGTTCCGTACGTGGTCAAAATAGTGATATAAGCCGTCACCAACCGACATAAGAAGGTTGGCGTAGTCCTCTATTCTATCTCCAAACGCCTCCACCGAAATTGAATCGGCGCATAAGAAGCCCAATAACTCATAACGGGGGTGTCCTCCCGGTTTGTGTGCGACAACGCGTTGAATGGGTACAACAATAGCGGTTTTGTACCACACATTCCAGTCTGACGTCGTATTCGTGTATCCTGATTCTTTTTCGAGATTCACCGCGGTAAAATATGATTTTTGTCCCAGGATTATATCACGAAAGTCACTGTTATGAGACAAAGAATGAGACAAAGAATGATACAAGTGTTCCCATCTTTTTTTCTGGGTGCCCGGATCTCGACAAAATGTCAGCATTGACTTACCTTCCAGATCAGTCGGCGTTTCAGCGGTGATTCCCTCGAATTGCTCCATAATTTTGATGCAAACGCAGATTTTCTCGCCTGTCAATTCCCCGAGGAAACCTGAAATCAGGCCGAGTATTTGTCCAACGGCATGCAACGCGTTCGATGTAGCCGATTCAGGGACTTCCCGAAGTCGATAAGTCTCGTCACGAATCAGGTGGTGTACCGCATGTAGCCGCTCAGATATTAAGCTGAACTTCCTTGAAAAGGTTTCTTCTAACTGAGAGGTGTTCTTTCGCTCCTTTGAAATGACCAGCCCCGAAGCGATCACAATAGTGACAATGAAAATAACGTTGAAAATGGCAGCCACTATCGGGATCGCTTCGAAATAACTAGCTATAGCTCCAACGGCGGCCGCCACCGCTAACACATACAAGCCGGGGGCAGCGTATGGTCTTATTGATTCCCACAGTCGTACGGACGTTATTTTCCTAAGTTTAGAGCAGCTTTTGCACTTAAGCCAGTGTCCTTTTTTTATCAGACCATTAATGTAGAATCCTTACTGTTGACGCATATAAAAGAGACTATGCAGCTAAGTTTTATGCGGATAATGGATTTCGGCGTATTTCAGAAAGCAAGAGGGAACTAAAAGCAACCACATGGACGATGTACTATGATTTAAAACGCTTCCAAGACCCCGGAATTTTCTTTTAATCTCGTCGCAAAACCTCAATCTCAACACATCGTAAATTATCCTAACCAAATCATCCTCTTATAATGTTTCAGTCCAATTTGGACTCGGTCCCAAGACTTGTTATTTAGACCATTGAGCCCGTTCATGGCATCCGCTGTTAACTGAGTCGGAAGTAGCGAGAAGGGCTACGTTGATGAGTGACCTTTTATTCTTGAATCCGGCCCTGATTTAACTAATTCCTGGACCAGGAGATGAACGGTAGTGGATGGATTGTCCTTAGCGGGATTATGCGGATTTCAGGAGTCATACACTGCACTTTCGTTTACAACATTTGGAAAATGTTACATATTCTTAATAATTGTAGAGGGTTGTTTGAAGCAATTCGATTATCTTTTTCGCGAATGGGGCAATTTAATCATTCATTATTATAAACTAAACTTCGTAACCTTGTTTAAATAATAGTTATGCAGTAGAATATATATTAACTTGAGTTCGCAAGGTTCGGTGGATGATAGATTACGGTAATACTAAAGGATTGAGTCTTCTTCAGGAATTGGCTAACCAGGGTTTGTTTGTTTTTACTGTCGAGGACGCTAAAACATTGGCCTCGAGGATCGGACTTTCCGACAATTATCTGTCGCAAGTTCTCTCACATCTTTCACAGGCCGGGTGGATTATCAGACTAAGGCGGGGGCTTTACGCCGGGACTGGGTCCTTGCCAGGTGGTGTCCAGGTACACCCATTCGCCGTCGCCACCAGGCTGGTGGAGCCTTCAGCAATTAGTCACTGGTCCGCAATGAGTTATCATGGTCTTACCGATCAGATACCCCATATCGTTACTGCATTTACACCCCAAAAAGTCGTTACGCCGACGATGAGAAGATCTAACGCAAAAATAGGGAGGAAGCACTCATGGGATATCTGGGGCGCAAGATATGAATATGTAACCGTGATACTGGACCATTTCTTCGGAATAGAAGACGTATGGGTTGATGAGCGTTTCCGGATTCCAATTACGGATAAGGAACGGACTATTCTTGAGACTTTTGTTTCCCCAAGGCTATTTGGCGGAATCGGAGAAGCGTTGGCAACTCTCGAAGAACACATCCATGAATTGGACCTGGAGAAACTGGTTGGATATGCGAAGCGTTATGGTAAGGCCTCTGCTATAAAGAGGCTAGGATGGGCCTTGGAACGATTAGAGGCTCCGCCGGAGTTTGTCGATCGTCTTAAAGAGATACCGATAAAAGGATTCAGATTACTCGAGCCAACACGGCCCCGGCGAGGGTCCTATGACAAGCGATGGATGATTCAGAATAATCTTTTGGGGGAAAGAGATTTGAATGAAGCCTCTAAATCTCCGACTGAGAGAAGCCGCTAAAAGAAATACGGTTCTCCTCGACGTCATCGAGAAGGATTATGCGCAGAGTTACGTCCTGGCCGGACTTATGTCACAGCCTGTCCTGAAGGAGACGTTGGTCTTTAAGGGAGGGACCGCCCTGAAGAAAATGTTCTTCGGTTCTTACCGGTTTTCCGAAGATCTGGATTTCTCGGTAATCCATGCGCCTAACAGGGAAGAATTAGAGGAAATCATCCTTCAGGCTATTGATGAGACAAGAAAACTTCTGGAACCATACGGTCAGATCAGCATGGAGGTGAAGCGGCTCCGGGAGACTAACCCTCATCCCAGAGGACAAGACGCCTTCAATATATTGGTAACGTATCCCTGGTACCGCGGACGGGTCTGTTCCATAAAGATCGAGATAACCCGAGACGAGCCGGTACTGCTCGACCCGTTGATTAGACCCATTATCCATGAATATGAGGAAGACTTTAATGTGTTGGTTCGCTGCTACAGAATTGAAGAGATTGTGGCGGAAAAGATGCGTTCCCTGCTTCAGAGCCAGGAAAGATTGCTTGAGGGAAGATGGACCCGCCCCCGGTCGCGTGACTATTATGATCTTTGGCGTCTCCTGAAAGACTTTGGGTCAGTGTCATGCTGTAGATGGTAGCGGCCCCTGATGGCAGACGGATAGGGGGTGGGGAGCCCCCTGGCCTCAGAGTCGCTTATTATTAAGGGACTCCGCCTAAGGTGCATATAGACAACGTGGCAGTTCCGGCAAAACCTTTTTTCGGTCGAGTTCCTCTTCCTGCTAACGGTCTCCTGGGTAGGGCTATTGCTTTCTTCCACCATGTAAGTCTGGCTTCTTTGGCGGAGCACTTTTCCCGGGCCCCGGCCACATAAATAGACCAAGACTCATTACAGTAACCAAGCTAAGCCATTGCAAAACAAGACGCCCAATATCAATTTTCATTCCACAGTTACCCATCGCCCCTTCAAAATTAGGTGGTACAAAAATTAAACCATAACCTACGGGCCACTCGCTATATTGTGATACATCAGTCCACGTCTCTTTCCACGGTGGAAATAACCCCATGAGAACGAATAAAATAACGCTACCCTTTTTTGGGGGCCTGTCATGTACTCTCGGGCCATGTCTTATCGGCCAGCTCAATCAGCACTCCCAAGACAATTACTATGTTCCTTACGGATTCTAGGAACACTTTATAAGCTAGGTTGCTCTCACATGCCGAGTCATTTTGCGCATGATACGCTAGTGAGTTCACAAGGGAATTATGATTCTGATAAAAGGCACATATGATCTCATATTTATTGGGTTGCTCGCCTTTGAGATATTTGGCTTCTGGGTTGTAGTGGCCCCATAAGCGAGTGTAAATCTTAATAATATCGTCACCTATCGCGCCTGTTTTGTCTGACATAGTTCCTCTCCTCCCATACGTATTAATATTTAATCCGCAAGATGTCAGACATTACTATATTTGTAAAGGCTTAAATATATTAGATTTTAGGCTAAGCCCTAAATACCGACAGGGACATGCAAGACCCGTGCCATTGTTCGCAACATGAACAAAGTTGCATCGTTTTTCGCAACCACTGCCCGGCAATCTTAAGCGTTTCAAATATGAGGGTGGTACGGCGGGAAATGTGGCTTACCATTTCTTGGGTTTAGAGATTGTCGTTCCGGGAATTGTATCTGGGAGTTGATAAGTTCCTAAGCTAGATTTGTCAATCGTTTTGGTATTAGTGGCATATTTTGACAGCTTTTTACTTGTTTCAGTCGGTTTATGAGGATTAATTACGAGGACTATTTTTTTATTATCGCTACTGACGAGTCTAACAGCCTCAGCTAGATCACTATCATTCGAAATAATAACTCCACAGTCATAATTATCCAACCATGCGTCATTTAAGAAATGGACGGCCAGATTCACATCGGACCCCTTCTCTTCTACATGTATTACCCATTCGGTATATTTTGGAGGTTTGGGAGAGGCAAGAGGAAATTCTTTGGTGCGCTTACTGAAATGTCCATAGATAATCTCAATCTCAGGAATATAGGCCTCTAATGCCCTTAAATAGGTTTCTTGTCTGATGTTTTTTTGTTGATCATCTGGTGTAGGGCGAACGCGAGCTGTGAAATACTTGATACACAGGATATCGTGGTAGGGGCCTAGCAACGCCTTACACATAGCCATAAAATCTAGCCACTTGTAAGGAGTATCTATTACAGCTCCATAATAAAAATTGAACCCATCAATATAGATATAGGTTCGTGACAATTATACCCCTAAATTAAGCAGGGCCCCCGAAGGAGCCCCGCACCTCACCGTCGAAACGAGTGAGGGGGATTAGTAAACTTTACAATTCTAAGATAGGTGACACCTGAAATAGAGTCAAGTTCTTCTCGACATTCTATAAAATATTTCTTGACGCCGGGACTTGACCAGAAATCAAATACCTCTTCTGGCAATTTGGCTATTGCTTGCCATCGGGAGGATTGCATCTTATCTATGCCCATGTCTGATAGGGTAGGCGGAGATAATGGTAACATCTTGTTACTATTATTAACTGGCCTTCCAGGAGTTAATTCCATTTACCCTAACAGTTCCCCGCCTCTTCGTTCAGCTCTAAGTTTAATCTCAGCACACATGTTTTGCATTTCCGAAGAATCACCTGCTTGTTTTGCATAAGCCCGCATTGCTACGGAAAGCAAGGGGTATGAATTCCTTCCACTGCTTGCCTTCCACCGTTGCCAGCTTTTCTCCAAAATTCTGTCCACCTGGAACTGAAACATTTTAGGCTGACTGCAAGGAACGGGTAGTGGAGGGTTCGCGCACTTTCTCTGAAAAGGTAGAGGATCTTCCCCCTTCTTGGCACTGAAAAAAAAATCATGCTGAAGTAGATATTTGTGACATGGGAAGGGCAGGGGTACGCGTACGCATTCATCTGCAAGATCTATGCCACTCACATGATGGGGTTAGCGAATATTGGAAGTTAGTCAGTTTGGTTAATTTTGGCCAATAAATAACAACATATCAAGCCATTAGCAGATATATCAGGAAAAGCTATTAAGTTCAGATAGTTACGAATTTACTGGCACTTTACTGGCAACTTTAACAAGGTCTAAGTGTAATAATATCAACAAGTTATTGGTGGAGGCGGCGGGAATCGAACCCGCGTCCGAGAACCTTCAGCACAAGACGTCTACATGTTTATTCCGCGATTTATGTCTCGCCCGGGGAGACCCCCTCGGAACAGGTTCTCTCCGGACCAACCCGCTTGATTTTTCGCCGCTTCTCCAACAGGTACGGAAATTTGGCTATCCTGCTACCTTCGCCCCTTCCACCTCCGCAGGAAAAAGACGGAGAGACGCTAGCCTTACGCGGCTAGAGCGTACTCGTAGTTATCGGCGAGTATATTTATTCCCGGCGGTTTAACGAGTCACCGGATCGCTCGACATGCAGCCTTGACCTCAACTATCCCCGTCGAAACCAGGTCGCCCCCTTTCGATAAATAAGTTCATCGATTGTTATGACATTTTTGTGGGCCTAGAGTTTCAATAGGCCGATAAAATTTTTGCACGAGCCATATCTTCAACGAGACATTCACAAGGGTCGTCGGCGATATTTTGCCATCCTTTCAAGCTCTCGTCTCTGATCCTTTTTCTTGATAGCTTCACGCTTGTCGAAAGATTTCTTTCCTTTGGCAAGCGCCAACTCAACTTTGACCTTACCATCTCTAAAATAAAGTTTCAAGGGTACAAGTGAAAAGCCTCTCTCAGTAACCTTTCCCAGAAGTTTCTTAATCTCTTTTCTGTGCAAAAGGAGCTTTCGTTCACGGAGAGGATCATGGTTTTCCCTGTTTGACTGTTCGTAAGAGGAAATGTGAGAGCCCACCAAGAAGAGTTCCCCCCGCCGGAATTTCCCAAAGGCATCGGATAAATTTGCTTTCCCACTGCGAAGAGATTTTACTTCGGACCCTAGGAGAGCGATGCCTGCCTCAAAGGTGTCCCCGATCTCGAAATTGAAATGAGCCTTCCTATTTTTACAGATAATTTTCACATTATCATTTTGGGTCATGGTTTTCGGTTAGGACTGATCTACAAAATAATCTTTGGGGAAATGTTCACTGATCCACCCCTCCAACAAACTATGTATGGCTGCGGCATCTTGCATCTCAAATGCCAGTCGGGTCAGCTCAGCGCAATCATCCATGTTTATTGAACGGATCAATTTCTTTACCATTGGAATGGAGAGAGAATTCATGGAAAGCTCATCAATTCCCAGTCCGAGAAGAATCGGTATATTCACCGGATCACCCGCCATTTCCCCGCACATTGACACCTGGAGGCCACGGGCCTGACCCGCGCTGGTGACTTGCCGGATCAATCTGAGCACTGCAGGGTGAAGAGTATCATAAAGATAATTAACATGTTCGTTCACCCTATCGATGGCGAGAGCGTACTGAATGAGATCGTTCGTGCCTATGCTGAAGAAATCTACTTCTCGGGCCAGAATATCAGCAATCACAACTGCCGAAGGAACCTCAACAAGTACACCGAGTTTCACCTGATGTTCGAATTCCATCCCGGCTTCAGTCAATTCTTCCTTAACTTGCCGAAGTATTTCCTTGGTGGCAATCAACTCTGTCAGGCATGAGATCATTGGTATCAACAGTCGGCAGTTTCCATGTACTGCCGCCCGTAATATGGCTTTGAGCTGTGTTTTGAAAATGTCTGTACGGCTTAAACATAAACGAATAGCCCTCAACCCCATGGCTGGGTTGGTTTCCTGAGAAAACTGCAGGTGGGCGGATATCTTGTCTCCGCCTATGTCCAGGGTACGTATCGTGACCGGATTGGGTTTGTTGTGTTCCAGTGCCCGGCGATAAACTTCATATTGTTCATCCTCTGAGGGGAGATCTTTTCTGCCCAGGAAGAGGTACTCCGTCCTGAAAAGCCCTATTCCTTCCGCACCGTGACTGGCTGCTATTTCAATTTCGTCCACAAGCTCTATGTTGGCTGTGATTCTTACCGTCCGGCTTCCGTCCCGGGTAACTGCAGGCAGGCGGCCGAATGTCATGAGAGATTGTTGATACTTACGGTAAACTTCCTGCCTCTCGCGGTACCGGAAGATAGTTTCAGGATCAGGATTTACAATAACAATCCCGGTGCTCCCATCGACTATGATGTTCTCCCCGGTCTGCACCAACCGGCTCACCTTCTCAAGGCCGGTCACTGCAGGGATTTTGAGTGAACGAGCCATAATGGCAGTGTGGGAAGTTTTTCCTCCCATATCTATGGCGAATCCGAACACGTTTTCCTTCTTGATTTGAGCAGTGTCGCTCGGCGAGAGATCATGGGCTACAATCACCGAATTTGGTGGTAGTTGGTGAACTTTGCTCCGCGAAGTGATCCCCATCAGGAGTTTGAGCACCCGTTCCCCTATGAAATGTATATCTCTCGCCCTCTCCTTCAGGTACTCGTCCTCGATGGTATCAAAGGCCGAGGTAATCTTCATCATGATATCGGAAAGAGCCCATTCAGCGTTCCGTCTCTCGGAGGCAATGGCAGCTTTTGTCCCTTCGAAGAACATCCTGTCCTGGAGGAGCAATATATGAGTGTCTAGGATATATGCGTGATCACACAGAGGGTGATCCTGGTCAATGCTGTTTCGGATATCCCTCAAGCGCTGAGCAGCAGCCTTCACTGCCGACTCGAATCGCTGAATTTCAGCAGGAACTTCCTCGGGCTTGATCATTCGCCGGGGACAAATCTCGGTCGTCAGTCGCTCGATAACTACGATTTGTCCGATGCCCACCCCCCCGGAGACACCCACGCCTTTGATGAAAAAATTTAATTGCTTGTCGCTCGATCCGCGCACTTTATAAGCCCTTCCCTTGTCAATTTTCCTCGATGGCGTTTTCCTGAATCAGTCTGTCAATTTCCTTGATAGCGGCAAGGGAATCCGGTCCCTGAGCCCTGACCAAAATCTCGGTTCCAGGCGTGGCGGCTAAAAGTAATAATTCCAAAACACTTCTGGCATCAACCTCCAAATCATCTTTCACCAGCGTGACCTGGCAGGTATAATTCTTCATCGCCTGAACCATCATGGTGGCCACCCTTGCGTGTAAACCAAGTGGATTTCCTACCACAACCGTCCTCTCAACCGCTTCGTGTCCGTTAGTCATGGGAACAATATACCCATATCAATTAAAATGAATACGATCACCGAGGCCAAAACGACCAAATGAATAACAACTCCCAGGGGGACCTGTTTCCTCAGTAAGAGAAAACCCGTTCCGCCCAGCATGATAACTGATGCTGCCACAATAAACCGAGGGAGGTTAATTGTGGCACACTGCCGCACGTTCATAGCAGCAAAGACCAACAATCCGGCTGCAACTCCTAAAGCTGTGGACAGCGTCATGCGAACCCAGGTAATCACATTGTCCAAAGCAGATGAATTTAGCATCTGAAGACAGTTCAAGCCTTGTCCCCAGCCTATTTGAAAACCCTGGGAACGAACCAACATGTTCGGGGTGTTATAAATCACGAGTGCGGCTAAACTCCCAGCCACAGTCCCGAAAAAAAACAAGGTGAGAATCACACCGAAAACCCCTGCCAAGGGTTTGATGAGTCCCCAAAACAAGTGGTCCCCGTGAGCTGCCAATACCGACATTATCCGCTTTCGATAGGAAATCACCGTAGCAGGATCCAGATCATGTTCCAGACGAGCAGTGAGTCCCGCCAACAAGGGTCCCATAGAAGGATGAGTGTTTACAGTGTCAAGATTTCGTATGACCGCTGCATTTCTCTCTTCAGAATCGCGAAAAAGCCTAAAAAGTGCAGGATACATACAAAACACGAAACCTACGTTTTGCATCTTTTCATAATTCCAAAGAGTCTCTAGAAAGAAAGATCGCAGGAAGACGCGGTGGTTCACCCCTTTCATCAGAGTCGAGTCAACACTTTGTCGAGGTGCCTTAATCAATTAAACCACACAGCCTGCCATGTCAATAAGGGAGACACCGGCCCAGCTCCAAGAGGATCAGATGGGAGAAATTCTCTCCGTCACGATGGTTTTTTATTCTGCATGTGATTCATACATCGTGGGAATACTCTTAAAAAACACTAGTTTTTGGGCTCAAAATCGTTCACTGTGGGCGGAAGCGGGATTCTCTTGTCGGATCGTGCTTCCCCGGCAGGCTCAGCGGAAGATAAGTCCGAATCAAAAAACTTGGTCACTGCCGTGCAGGACATAAGGCAACAGACGACCGCTATGGAACCAATGACGAGGAGTTTCCCGACCGTGATATGATCCATGAAAAGCTTTCAATGCCGTACCAGTAGAAATTCGATGAACGCTCAGGTCCTCTCTCATACGGTGGGATCAAATTAAATCCGTCCCAAACCGACCTATAGATTATGAATTATACCCCGAATCGCAACCTAAATTCAAGTCTAAGACAGCATGGCTTTTCTACCCGTTAAACCAAGTTCATCTTTTTTTTCAAAAGGTGTTCAAGCCTCCCCTAATGGCTTGCCATACTCCTCAAACTCTCGTAATAGAAAGATGGTTGTCTTAAGATCCTCACAGGGTGAGAGGAGGTTTTTAGGAAATGAGCGACAGACCAAATTTGAGGGACAAGGTGGCAATCGTCACTGGAGGTGGAAAGGGTATCGGAAAGGCAATTGCTCTGGGACTTGCCGAGTCACACGCCAAGATCGTTGTCGCGGCTAGAACGGCGGCAGAGATCGAAGCCGTTGCCGACGAGATTCTCTCACACGGCGGACAGGCTATTGCCAAGGTAACCGATGTGACCAAAAACGACCAGATCGAAGCCCTGGTGGATTCGACCGTAAAATCCTTTGGCAGGATCGATATATTGGTGAACAATGCTGCCCGGAGTTTTTTCAGGCCGCTCATCGATCTCCGGGAGGACGGCTTTGACAAGATTTTCAACACGAACGTGAAGGGTGTTTTTCTCTTGAGTCGGGCAGTCGCCAAAGTGATGATGCAACACGGAGGCGGCCGTATAGTGAACATCACCACTGTGGGAGCAGAACGGGGCGGGCCCATGATGGGTATTTACCACGCCAGCAAGGCTGCCTTGAAGATGCTTACCATGTGTATGGCCACGGAGTGGGCTCCGTCAAACATCCTGGTAAACGCTGTAGGCCCGGGCATGACCCGGACCCATTTTAGTGAACCTATCTGGGCCAACCCCGAAATTGAGCGGCAACTCGTATCCAGAATACCCCAAGGTCGGCTCGCGCAACCGGAAGACATCGTCGGCGCTGTGCTCTTCCTCTGTTCCAACTCAGCGAGTTTCATTTCAGGCCAGAGCATCTATGTGGATGGCGGCACCCTGGCAAATACTTGACCAATTTTAGTTTAATGGAGGCGTACATGAGTATTGAAGACCCCTGGCGGCCGTTTCAAGAAATCATGGAGGCTCCTTGGGAATGGGCTCGCTCATGGAAACAGAAAACCGGCTGCAAGGTGATCGGCCATTTGCTTCCCGACGTGCCGGAAGAGATAATTCATGCAGCAGGTGCTCTCCCCATGGCTGTAGAGGGTGCTGGAGTTCAGATAGGGCAAGCCCAGGCCCACATTCCAGGCTATACCTGCAGCCATGCGATGGGTGCAATCGAGATGGGGATGACAGGCAAACTCGACGTGCTGGATGGTATGGTCATCCCCTATGTCTGCGATACGACCCGCAATCTCTTCCATATCTGGAACCGCTGTTTCCCCCACATGTCAAACGAGTTCCTCCGTCTTCCCAAGCGGATTGATTATCCTGGAGCACGGGATTACCTTTGTGTCGAGTTTACTCGCCTTCTCTCCTCCATTGCAGAGATCACCGGGAAAAAAGCCGGACCTGATGAGGTGGCAAGAAGTTCTCTACTCTACGACAAGAGTCGTAAACTCCTACGCGATGCATACCGGATGCAACAAGAAAGGCCCGCTCTCTGGACTCAGGAAAAAGTTCAGTTACTTTTCGCATCCGCCCTCAGGGCCCCGCGAGAAGAACACCTGACTTGGATGGAAGCCCTCCCTTGGGACCAAGAGGAAGTAGATTGTCAGGTGCGCATACCCATATACGTAAAGGGTAAAGTGTGGGACCCTCCAGGGATTTTGTCCCTGTTCGACAAGTTGGGATTGCTCGTTGTATCTGATGAGATTGTTACGGGGTTTCGTTTGGCTGAAAAAGACGTCGGTTTGAACGGCAACCCTATCGAGTCCCTGGCTCAACGTTACATTTCTTTGACGCCCTACCCCGGGTACCACATGGAACCGGACAGGCTGATCCAAGGCTTCTTGGATCGGGTCGGCAAGAGTGGCGCTGCCGGTGTGGTTTTTATCAACCCGAAATTCTGCGAGGCAGCCGGTTTCGAAATGCCTGATTTTCAGAAGGCCCTAGGAGAGACCAGTATACCCAGCCTGATACTAGAGACTTCTTCCCGAAGCGCTTCAATGGAGCAAATCCGCTTGCGATTGGAAGCATTCAGGGAACTACTCAGCGGAGACTTGCCTTAAATCGGAGAGTTAAATCTGGTAATCCACGGAGACTTACCGGCGATAAGTTCTCCTCTAACCACTGCTATTAAAAAGCATTGACCTGATTACGAAACCGTGGTGCTTCGATTTTCATGGAGGATGTTTCACTATGCGCCCCATCGAGTCCCTGAGACAGCTCAAGCAGATTAACATCGATTATTACACGGCAGCCCACACCGCAAAACAGGGAGGAAAATTCATTGCTTACGTAAATGCCTTCACGCCTGTGGAGCTTCTCTATGCCATGGACATGTTCCCTATTTATCCGGAAAACCACGCGGTGATATTGGGGGCACGAAAGTTATCCTCTGAGACGGCAGCAGCGGCCGAGGGAATGGGTTATTCCATGGATTTGTGCTCCTATGCCAGGTGTGATCTTGGGTCTATCAAAACAGGCCTCAGCCCTACCTGGGGGCTGCCGAAACCCGACCTGCTCCTGATTTCCAACAGCCAGTGCGGGACCCTTACAAAATGGTTTGAGATCCTCAGCCGAATGTATCATGCACCAATGTTTCTTATAGACGTCCCACACTCAGGAAAAGGCGAGAAGGACGGCGCGGGAGAAAAATATGTCAGGCTTCAGTTAGAGGATTTGATATCGGTTATTAAGGGCATAACCGGGAAATCACTGGATCCGGCCAGACTGGCAGAGAATATCCGGTTATCGCAGGAGGCCTCGAATCTCTGGGCCAGGATTCTTGAGACAGGCCGGAGCATCCCTTCGCCTATCTCCGTATTCGATCAGTTTATCTCTATGTCTCCGATTGTGGCCCAGAGAGGAACGAGAGTCCCGGTGGATTTCTACAGTTCCTTGCTTCAAGAGCTTGAGCAGCGCGTGAAAGACGGAATAGGGGCAGTTGAAAATGAACGGTTCAGGCTGTTTTGGGATAATCTGCCAATTTGGCCCGAACTTCGTCGATTGTCACTGTTCTTGGAAGCACGAGGGGCCTGCCTCGTGACATCGCTCTACACTTGGGCGTGGGCAAAACTCTCCGTGGGGGAACAAGACCCTCTAGGGGATTGGACTGAACAATACCTCTACACGGCAAACCTCCACATAGAAAGGAGGATTGAGGATTACGCGGATCTGGCGGATAAGTACAGCCTCAATGGCTTCCTGTATCATTCCAACCGTAGCTGTAAATTCGTCTCCCAAGACATCCCTGAAGTGAGATCAGCCGTGACGCAAAAGACCGGTATCCCGGGCATCATCCTGGAGGCGGATCACAATGATCCTCGACTCTATGACGTGGAAGCGCTGGAAAAGCAAATAGATACCTTCCTAGATCTTTTGACTTCCAGGCAGGGCATCAAGTGAAACTTTGGCAACGAGTAAAAGTGGTAGCGGTCGTCCCTGCTCGCAAAAGTTGCCGAAACAAAAGAGAAATAGTATCACTCCTCCAGTTTGGTGTGATCCCCGCTGGGAACCCCCAAGTCACGTGCTTCGAGGACTCGGCGCAGCAGAATTCCCGATCGGGTTTTGGGCAACTCATCCAGAAATACGACCTCCGATAGAGGGATTTCCGGGGTAAAGTTTGCTTTGACGAAGTTTTTGATCTCCAGGTTAAGTCTTTTGGATGCAGTGAATCCCTTCTTAATACGCACGAATGCCTTGAACATGGGATTCTCGGTTCCGGACCGTACTGATATAGCGACGGCTTCTGCTACTGCCTGGTGTAAAGAGAGGACTTGTTCGACTTCATAGGGCCCGGTATCTCTCTGACCAAGCTTGATCAGGTCGTCGTTTCTACCCTGGTGATAGTAGTACCCGTGTTCATCCTTTGTCACCATATCGCCGGTGAGAAACCAGTTATTCGGGCTGAAATATTCTTGATATCGAACGGCATCCTGCCAGAGCCCCGACATCATGGCAGGCCAGCCAGGTCTCAGAGCCAGTTCACCCATTGAGAATTCAGGGAGCGGCTCCCCTTGTTCGTCAAGAGCTGAGGCCTCAATGCCTGGGACTGGTTTTCCCATGCTCCCAGGCCTTATGCTCATAGACGGGAAATTGGCCATGCAAATCATGCCTGTCTCCGTCATCCACCAGGTATCATGAGGAGCATGCTTCAATGTGTCCTTAGCCCAGTAGAATTGTTCAGGACTCAGTGTCTCACCGACCGTGGCAAGGTGTTTCAAATGGGAAAAATCGTACCTGACCGCCAGATCCTCGCCTGCTTCAATGAGCCTCGTGATGGTCCGAGGCGTGGTATACCAGACTGAGATACGGTGCCTCTCCAAAGTTCTGTACCAAGTTGACGCCGAAAACCGATCGCCCTGTACAACAGAGGTGACGCAGTGTAAAAAAGGAGCAAACATTCCGTAAACGATGCCGGTAACCCACCCAGGGTCACCTCCGTCGGTCCAAATTATGGAATCGTCTTTCAGGTCAAGCACATAGCTTCCGGTAAGCAGATGTCCCACCATGTCTCCATGGCAGTGAACAACCCCTTTTGGAGGTCCAGTGGACCCTGAAGTCGTGTAAAGCAGGTAGAGAGGCGTAGATTTACTCACCCACCTCGTAGCGCTTCTCTTGGGCATTTCTTGCAATGTTTTCTGGACAACTATTTCACTGGGAAAAAGATTAAGCAGGGGACCCTCGGTCAAAAAAACATGCTCTACCGTACTCATGGCATGGAGAGGAAGCCGTTCGAACATGTCCGGGTGAGTAATAATTCCCCTCGGTTTTGCATTTTGAATGCGACTTTCGATTTCGTCGTAACCCAAGGTAGGGAAGAGTGCACAAAAAATTATGCCCAGTCGGGCACAAGCAAGCATGGAAAAGTACACTTCAGGACATGAAGGCAAGAAAACGAAAATGCGATCTCCAAAGGCAAAACCATACTCTGTAAGGAGGTTTGCCCATTGGCAAGTGATGTCCCTCAACTCCGAATAGGTGAATTCTCGAATCTTTCCGCCCTTCTCGAATATTAGGGCTTTCCGTTTGCTCTTCTCTTCGTCTCCAGCCCACCGGTCAATCGCCTCGTGAACAATATTGATGTTACCCGTTTCGTACCAGGTGAACTTCTTCTCTACGTCACTCCAGGAAAAATTCTTATATACTTCGGCGTACGACTGGAGATTGGCATCGGAATTTTCCGGTGGTATCCTAGCCTTAATCATTGTCCTCGTCTCCCTGTGCGCTGGTCATTGAGCACCGACCCAATCGACCATCCTGAATTTCCTCTGTCTAACCTTATATTTAGACCGCAATGGACACCTACGGTTTTTCGATATTAATCGGTCCAAACGTGGTATCCCCTATGAATTTGATAAGCTTTTTCCAAAAGTTCCGTGCCCAGTTCCGTAGGTGGAAAAGTGGCGCGATGATCACTCCTCTTCCCTGATAAGACATTGATAACGGTTCGGACGGAACTCACGAGTGACGGCAAGTGATATCCTCCCTCCAGTGCAAGTAGCACCGGTAGATTACCGCCGGCTTCTTGGAGATCCAGCATCAACTCTGTAAGTCCTTGATAGGCCATCTCGGTGAGATGGGTCCTGCCCATGGGGTCGTCGCAATGGCCATCGAAACCAGCGGCCACAAGGATCAGTTCAGGTCTATAGTTCTTCATCACAAGACCAAGCACCTGAGAGTACAGATAGAGAAGATCGTTGTCTTGAATATTCTTGGGTAAAGGCAGGTTGACTGTATAGCCTAACCCCTCTCCAGTTCCTGTTTCCCCCCAGTCCCCAGTATGGGGATACCAGCCTCGGTAGTGGGTAGATACATAAAAAACGTCCTTCTCTCCGTAAAATAAATTCTGAATCCCGTTCCCGTGATGAATATCCCAATCTACTATGAGTATACGGCTAAATCCATAGCGCTCGTTCGAAAAACGGGCGGTGACTCCAAGATTATTAAAAATGCAAAAACCCTCTCCCCTATCACGCTGGGCATGATGTCCGGGGGGTCTTACCAAAGCAAAACAAACATCGCAGCGGCCTGAAAGCATAGCCTGGAGACCCTTAATGCATCCTCCTACTGCCAGGAGGGCCGCAATGTACGACTTTGAACACACGGGAGTGTCGGGGGCCAGGTTAGTAAAATCTCTGTCAGCAGTCCTCAAAACCTTTCTGACATATGTAGGAGTGTGAACGAGTTCGATCTGTTCCAGTGTTGCAAGTTCCGGCTGAATGTTTGTAACAGTTGAAGCGAAATCCTTGTCCAACATCTTATAAATGGCCTTGAGACGGTCGGGGCGCTCCGGGTGCACAAGCCCTGGTCGATGAAGCATGTATCTGTCATCGCGCACTATGCCGACCTTGATATTTTTCCCTTGATCCATTATGCCACGATCCCGGTTGTCCTCTTTCAGGTCACCCGGTATTCACTTACCCTCTGTCGCTTGATTAAAGTATAACACATCACCGCCATGAAGAGGTCAGGATGCTGGAGTTTCCAAAACGACCTTTCTCATTCGTAGATTTTTTCTCCCTCAACGAAAGCTTCGGCCGCGTCGTTCTCCGAGTCGCGTACGCTCGAATCTGTCTTGAGAACTTCCTTATAGTATTCATGTTGGATGATGAGATCCATGATTTCTGTTGTTCCTGTCCAAATCATCATAAGCCTCGAATCTCTGAGCAGCCTCTCGACAGGATAAACGGTCGTGTATCCTATCCCTCCCAGAATCTGCATGGAATCGTTTATGATTTGCCATGCAGCGTCCGAGGAGAATTTTTTTGACTCCGACACCAGCCTCCTCGTATAACCCGTACTACCGAAACTGTCTACGGCAGAAGCTGCTGCAAAGGCCAGAGCCCTTGCAGCATCCAGTTTAGTGATACTATCCGAGACCTTGAAGTTCACGCCTTGAAATTCACGAATTTTCTGTCCGAAAGCCTTTCTTCTGTCACTATATCTTGCTGCGATCTCAAGCGCTGCCCTTGCGGACCCGACAGAGGCAGCAGCCGTAGTTAAACGTTCCGGGATCATCATCTGGTGAAAGACGTCTCCACCCCTGCTCTCTTCAAGTAAAAGGTTTTCCGCAGGAACTCTCGTGTCCTTGAAGATAAGCCTGCCTGCTCCCCCGCCTCTGGTGCCCATCAACCCGTACACGTATTTTGCGTCAACACCCATATCTCTTTCAACGATAAACGCGCTTAAAGATTTCGACGTCGATCCTTCACCAGTTTTTGCGTAAACCAGAAAAATATCAGCTCCTTGGGCTCCTACCACAAAGCGCTTCTGTCCATTTAGGATGTAGTAATTACCATCTTTTCTCGCAGTGGTAGTCGCTCCGAAGAAATCTGACCCTCCTCGAGGCTCTGTCAGGGCTTCTGCACAGAAAAGTTCGCCTTTGAGCACCGGCTCCAGATATTTTTGTTTCTGCCGCGGCGTCCCAAAAAAGTGAATGGCTTCACCAACTATTGTGACAAGAGAATAGAGGCAAGCTAAAGAAGCCCCCAGGACCCCTATTTCTTCAAGAGCAATTATCTCATCGGTCCATTTTAAGCCTCG
>Ga0194057_10000643_pt1 | contig 18175 bp, 13 predicted proteins | sample SepL4415m_MetaG_FD_155474 | JGI IMG/M metagenome (GOLD analysis project Ga0194057, IMG submission 155474) | Anoxic zone freshwater microbial communities from boreal shield lake in IISD Experimental Lakes Area, Ontario, Canada - Sep2016-L442-15m | ecosystem: Environmental > Aquatic > Freshwater... | reverse complement strand
TGGCCCGACATACGCTTGCCCTGGAATACTCGACCCGGCGTCTGACGCTGGCCGATCGATCCCGGCGCGCGATGCGTGACCGAGTGACCGTGCGAGGCGCCGCCGCCGCGGAAATTATGGCGCTTCATGACGCCCGCGAAGCCCTTACCCATCGTCGTACCGGTGACGTCGACGATCTGGCCCGCGGCGAACATGTCGACCTTGAGCTCGGAGCCCGAGGTCAGGTCGGCACCATCGGTTCCACCCAGGCGGAACTCAAACAGTGCCTCGCCAGCAGGCGTATTCGCCTTGGCGAAGTGACCGGCCATGGCCTTCGTCACGCGGGTCGCGCGGCGCTTGCCATAGGTGATCTGGACCGAACGGTAACCGTCGATCTCAGGAGTCTTAACTTGAGTGACGCGGTTGGGCAGCGCCTCGATAACGGTGACAGGCACCGTTTCTCCGGCTTCCGTAAATACGCGGGTCATACCGCGTTTGCGGCCGACCAGCCCTAAGCCATGCTTCAGGCTCATTGGGTCTTTACCTCTTTACGTCCACCCACTGCAATTGGCGGGTGGCACTTCGAAACCGTCAGGTCCGCAGCTTTCGCCACAGGTCCCAACGACCATAAAACGTTGATTCTTCAGCTCGTCCCGGAAAACCCTCCGTGGTATCAACCCCGCGCCAGCAGAGCTTTTCAGGGCTTGCGGACTGTCTGGGTCGACCTTCGGACGGCACACCCGGGAAGGCGGGCCGAAGTGAGCCGCATATACTATGCGGCAGAGTCAGGGAATGCAAGCCTCGCGCGAGCCTTTTTCAGGCCCGCGCCAAGCCTCCAATCAGTTCAGCTTGATCTGGACGTCAACGCCGGCGGGAAGCTCGAGCTTCATCAGCGCGTCAACCGTCTTGTCGGTCGGGTTCAGAATGTCCATCAGACGCTTGTGGGTACGAATCTCGTACTGGTCACGCGCATCCTTGTCGCCGTGGGGGGCGGTCAGGACCGTGAAACGCTCCATCTTGGTCGGCAGCGGGACCGGGCCGCGAACGGTGGCGCCAGTGCGCTTAGCCGTCTCGACGATCTCACGCGCCGAATTGTCGATCAGACGGTGATCGAACGCCTTCAAGCGGATACGGATGTTCTGGTTGGCCATGTCAGGATCCTTTCAGTCCAAATAACGGCAGAAGCATTCAGAATCTGCCTGGAATCCCCTGCCGGTCAGGCGGGTCGCGCAGTGTACGCGACCCGCCAGCCGAATTACAGCAGGATTTTCGCGACGACGCCGGCGCCGACGGTCTTGCCACCTTCGCGGATCGCGAAGCGCAGACCTTCCTCCATCGCGATGGGGTTGATCAGCTCAACTTCCATCTTGATGTTGTCGCCAGGCATCACCATCTCGACGCCTTCCGGCAGCTGCACGTTGCCGGTCACGTCAGTGGTGCGGAAGTAGAACTGCGGACGATAGCCCTTGAAGAACGGCGTGTGACGGCCGCCCTCTTCCTTCGTCAGCACGTACACTTCGCACTCAAACTTCGTGTGCGGCTTGATCGAGTTCGGCTTGCACAGAACCTGACCACGCTCCACGTCCTCGCGCTTCGTGCCGCGCAGCAGAACGCCTACGTTGTCGCCAGCCTGACCCTGATCCAGCAGCTTGCGGAACATCTCAACGCCGGTGCAGATCGTCTTCGTCGTCGGACGAATGCCGACAATCTCGACCTCGTCGTTAACCTTGACGATGCCACGCTCGATACGACCCGTTACCACGGTGCCGCGGCCTGAGATCGAGAACACGTCCTCAACCGGCATCAGGAATGCGCCATCAATCGCACGCTCCGGAACCGGGATGTAACGGTCCATCTCCTCGACCAGCTTGACCACCGAAGGAACGCCAATCTCGCTCAGGTCGCCCTCGAGCGCCTTCAGCGCCGAACCCTTCACAATCGGGGTCTCGTCGCCAGGGAAGTCGTACTTCACCAGCAGCTCGCGAACTTCCATCTCCACCAGCTCCAGCAGCTCGGCGTCGTCCACCATGTCCGCCTTGTTCAGGTAGACAACGATGTACGGAACGCCAACCTGACGGGCCAGCAGAATGTGCTCGCGCGTCTGCGGCATCGGGCCGTCAGCGGCCGAACACACCAGGATCGCGCCGTCCATCTGCGCCGCGCCCGTGATCATGTTCTTCACATAGTCGGCATGCCCGGGGCAGTCGACGTGTGCGTAGTGACGGTTGTCACTCTGGTACTCGACGTGCGCCGTCGAGATCGTAATACCACGGGCCTTCTCTTCAGGCGCCTTGTCAATCTGGTCGTACGCCTTGAATTCGCCACCGTGCTTCTCGGCCATCACCTTGGTGAGCGCCGCGGTCAGCGTCGTCTTCCCATGGTCAACGTGCCCAATCGTGCCCACGTTCACGTGCGGCTTTGTACGCTGGAACTTTTCCTTCGACACGGCCCTACCTCAAAGTTTGGTGTAAATGACAATGAAACTCTAATCGAAAACCACCGGCTGTGCCGGTGGTCGGGAAATCAACTTGCTCGCTTGAGGATGATCTCAGCGACGTTGTTCGGCACTTCGTTGTACCTGCTGAACTCCATCGTGAACGTCGCGCGTCCCTGGCTCATCGACCGCACCGATGTCGCATAGCCGAACATTTCAGCCAGCGGAACCTCGGCGTCGACGACCTTGCCGGACGGCGAGTCCTCCATGCCCACGATCTGGCCGCGTCGGCGATTCAAATCACCAATCACGTCGCCGTAGTAGTCCTCCGGCGTCACGACCTCGACTTTCATCACCGGCTCAAGCAGGACCGGCTTCGCGTTGCGGAAGCCCTCCTTGAAGCCGATGGATGCTGCGATCTTGAACGCCATCTCATTCGAGTCGACGTCGTGATACGAGCCGTCGAACAGCGTGACCTTGATGTCCACGATCGGGTAGCCAGCGATCACGCCACCTTCCATCGCTTCCTGAATGCCCTTGTCGACGGCAGGAATAAACTCGCGGGGGATGGTGCCGCCAACGACGCCATTCACGAACTCGTAGCCCTTGCCCTGTTCGCGCGGCTCAATGCGCAGCCAAACATGGCCGAACTGGCCCTTGCCGCCTGTCTGCCGGATGAACTTTCCTTCCTGCTCGATCTTGCCGACGATCGTCTCGCGATAGGCAACCTGCGGCTTGCCGACGTTTGCCTCGACCTTGAATTCGCGCTTCATGCGATCGACGATGATCTCAAGGTGCAGCTCGCCCATCCCCGAAATAATCGTCTGTCCTGACTCGGCGTCCGTATGGACGCGGAACGACGGGTCTTCTTTCGCCAACCGCTGCAGCGCTAAGCCCATCTTCTCTTGATCGGCCTGAGTGCGCGGTTCCACGGCAACCGAGATCACCGGTACGGGAAACTCGATCTTCTCGAGAATGATGACCTTGTCGGGATTGGACAGCGTATCGCCGGTCGTCACGTCCTTGAGGCCAACCGCGGCGGCGATGTCGCCAGCTCGCACTTCCTTGAGCTCCGTGCGGTCGCTGGCATGCATCTGCAGCAACCTCCCAATGCGCTCGTTTCGGCCCTTTGCCGGCACGTACACCTGGTCGCCAGAATTCAGCACGCCGGAGTAGACACGGAAGAACGTCAAGTTGCCTACAAAGGGGTCGTTCAGGATCTTGAAGGCCAGCGCCGAGAACGGCTCGGCGTCATCGGCCAGGCGCGTTAAGGCCGCACCACCCTCGCTGAGGCCCTTGACCGAAGGCACCTCCAGCGGTGAAGGCATGTACTCGACGACGGCATCCAGGACCGCCTGGACGCCCTTGTTCTTGAAGGCCGAACCGCAAGTCACAAGGCAGATCTCGTTGCGCAGCGATCGCTCGCGCAGGCCCTGCTTGATCTCCTCAATCGTCAGCTCGCCTTCCTCGAGGTACTTGTTAAGCAGCGTATCGTTAGCCTCGGCGGCGGCCTCAACCAGCCGCGAACGCCAGAGCTTGCACTGATCGAGCAGCGCGGCAGGCACTTCGCGGTATTCAAAGCGGGTGCCCTGCGTGGCGTCATCCCAGAAGATCTCCTTCATTCGGACGAGATCGACGACACCCTCAAACTTCTCCTCAGCGCCGATCGGCAGCTGAATTGCGACAGGGTTGCCTTTCAAGCGCGTACGGATCTGCTCGATGCAGCGCTCGAAATTCGCACCTACACGGTCCATCTTGTTGACGAACGCTATGCGCGGCACGCCGTACTTGTTCATCTGCCGCCAGACAGTCTCCGACTGCGGTTGCACGCCCGACACCGCGCAGTAGACGGCGACAGCGGAGTCGAGCACACGCAAGGAGCGTTCGACTTCGATCGTGAAGTCTACGTGCCCCGGCGTATCGATGATGTTGATGCGGTGTTCGAGGAAGGTTTTGTCCATCCCCTTCCAGAAGCACGTGGTAGCGGCCGCGGTGATCGTGATCCCGCGCTCCTGCTCCTGCTCCATGTAGTCCATGACAGCTGCGCCGTCGTGCACTTCGCCGATCTTGTGTGACACGCCTGTGTAAAACAGGATCCGCTCGGTCGTCGTCGTCTTGCCGGCGTCGATGTGGGCCGAGATTCCGATGTTCCGGTAGCGGTCGATCGGGGTCGTGCGTGCCACTTGCATGAACTCCAGAAAAACACCGGCGGACCAGAGGTCCGCCGGACTTACTGCCTGCAGAGACGAGGCGGAGCGTCTACCAGCGGTAGTGCGCGAACGCCTTGTTGGCTTCCGCCATACGGTGCGTGTCTTCGCGCTTGCGCACGGCAGCACCACGGTTCTCCGAGGCTTCCAGCAGTTCGTGCGCCAGGCGCATCGCCATCGACTTCTCGCTGCGCGAACGGGCAGCCTCGATTACCCAGCGCATGGCCAGCGTCTGGCGGCGCGAGGCGCGAACTTCAACGGGCACCTGGTAGGTGGCGCCGCCAACGCGGCGGGACTTCACCTCAACCGCAGGCTTCACGTTGTCGAGCGCGGTCTGCAGGACCTGAAGGGCCTGGTCCGACGGACGACTGGTACGCTCGGCGATGCGATCAATCGCACCATAGACAATGGTCTCGGCGGTGGACTTCTTGCCACGCTCCATGACCATGTTCATAAACTTGGCAAGCATCTCGCTGCCGAACTTCGGGTCCGGGAGGATGGTGCGCTGGGGGGCTGCTGCACGACGGGACATAGCTCTCTACCTACTTATTTCTTCGCGCGCTTAGCGCCGTACTTCGATCGGCTCTGCTTGCGGTCGGCAACGCCGGCGCAATCGAGCGTGCCGCGCACCGTGTGGTAGCGCACGCCCGGGAGGTCCTTGACACGGCCGCCGCGGATAAGCACCACCGAGTGCTCCTGCAGGTTGTGGCCTTCGCCGCCGATATAGCTCGTGACCTCGTAGCCGTTGGTCAGGCGCACGCGGCACACCTTACGAAGCGCCGAGTTCGGCTTCTTCGGAGTGGTCGTGTAGACGCGCGTGCAGACGCCGCGCTTCTGCGGGCTCGCGCCGAGCGCCGGCACCTTCGACTTGAAGGCCGGGTCGTTGCGGCCATCTCGGATCAGCTGGTTCGTCGTTGCCATGAAATTTCGCTACCAGACCGGCTATTTAGGCCGGAGAAAAGCGGGCCGCCTCGCGGCGGCCCTGTTGTTCAGTGGTCCCGGACGCCCCCTTTTATGAGGGGACGACCCAGAAAGACTTCGGATTTTAGGTTGGCGGGTCCCGAAGTGTCAATGACCAGCCAACCGCCCCTCCCAGGGCCGTCGAACACCGGTCCAGGACAACTCCCGGACCGTGCCCGACATTCTTACTCTGCCGCGTGCACCTCGACGCTTTCGCCGGCGCTTCCCTCATCGGTTTCGGCGGAACTGCTGCCCATATCCATGAAGCTGCTACGCGCGGCGTCATCCTCGGGGCGACGACGACGAGCAGCGTGGTACGCGAAGCCAGTACCGGCTGGAATGAGCCGTCCGACGATGACGTTTTCCTTCAGACCGCGCAGATCGTCCTTCAGACCCCGTACCGCCGCCTCGGTGAGGACGCGGGTGGTTTCCTGGAAGGATGCCGCCGAGATGAACGACTCGGTAGCCAGCGAGGCCTTGGTGATGCCCAGCAGCAACGGCTCGATCTTCGACAGCTGCTTGCCCTCGGCCTCGAGCTTAACGTTCGCCTCGAGCGCGCGGGCGCGATCGACCTGCTCGCCACGGAGCAGACCGGAGTCACCCGCCTCGAGCACTTCGGCCTTGCGCAGCATCTGGCGAATGATCACCTCGATGTGCTTGTCGTTGATGCGCACGCCCTGCAGGCGATACACGTCCTGGATCTCGCGTACGAGGTAGTTGGCCAATGGCTCGACGCCCTGCAGACGCAGAATGTCGTGCGGGTTCGGCTCGCCATCGGCGATGACCTCGCCCTTCTCGACCGACTCGCCCTCGAACACGTTGAGATGACGCCACTTCGGAATCAGCTCTTCGTACTTATCACCGGTCTCCGGCGTAATAACCAGACGACGCTTGCCCTTCGTCTCCTTGCCGAACGAGACCGTACCCGAACGCTCGGCGAGAATTGCCGGGTCCTTCGGCTTGCGTGCCTCGAACAGGTCAGCGACGCGCGGCAGACCGCCGGTGATGTCGCGAGTCTTCGACGACTCCTGCGGGATACGAGCGATGACGTCACCGACCGATACCTTGGCGCCATCGCCGAGGCTGACCAGCGCGCCAGCAGGCAACGCGTACACCGCCGGAATGTCGGTGTTCGCGAACATGATCTCCTTGCCCTTCGCATTGATCAGCTTCACGACCGGGCGCAGGTCACGGCCGCCGGAGCCGCGCTGCTTCGGATCGAGAACGACGGTCGAGGACAGGCCGGTAATCTCATCCAGCTGCGTCGTGACCGTAAGGCCATCAACGAAGTCCTGGAACTTGATGAAACCGGCAACCTCGGTGACGACCGGGTGGGTATGCGGATCCCAGGTCGCGATGACCTGGCCAGCGGCCGCGTGCGTACCATCATCGACGTTGACGACGGCGCCGTACGGCAGCTTGTAACGCTCACGCTCACGACCGAACTCATCAACAACGCCGACTTCGCCCGACCGCGAGGTCGAGACCAGATGGCCCTTCTCGTGACGGACCGCCTTGACGTTATGGAAGCGAATCGTGCCCTTGCTCTTGATTTCGATGCTGCTCGCAGCGGCAGCCCGCGACGCCGCGCCACCGATGTGGAACGTACGCATCGTAAGCTGCGTGCCGGGCTCGCCGATCGACTGCGCGGCGATAACGCCCACAGCCTCGCCGATGCTGATCCGACGACCGCGCGCCAGGTCGCGGCCATAGCACTGCGAGCAAACGCCGTAACGCAGCGCGCAGGTGATTGGCGAACGAACCTGCATCTGATCGACGCCCGCCAGCTCGATGATGCGGACGAGCTTTTCGTCCAGCAGCGTTCCGGCCTCGACCAGAACTTCCTCGGTGCCAGGCTTGAGAATGTCGAGCGCGACGACGCGGCCGAGAACCCGCTCACCCAGGCCCTCCACGACATCGCCGCCCTCGACGATCGGCGTCATGCTCAGACCATTGGTCGTGCCGCAGTCGACTTCCGTAATCACGAGGTCCTGCGACACGTCGACCAAGCGACGGGTCAGATAACCCGAGTTCGCGGTCTTGAGCGCGGTATCCGCGAGGCCCTTGCGAGCGCCGTGGGTCGAGATGAAGTACTGGAGGACGTTCAGGCCCTCGCGGAAGTTCGCCGTGATGGGCGTCTCAATGATGGAGCCGTCCGGCTTCGCCATCAGGCCGCGCATACCAGCAAGCTGACGGATCTGCGCCGCGCTACCGCGCGCGCCGGAGTCAGCCATCATGAAGATCGAATTGAACGACTTCTGACGGACCTTCTGCCCCTTGGTGTCGGTGACCTCGTCGGTACCGAGCTTGTCCATCATCGCCTTGGCGACCTGATCGTTCGTACGCGACCAGATATCCACGACCTTGTTGTAGCGTTCGCCGTCGGTGACGAGACCCGAGGAGTACTGCTCCTGGATTTCCTTCACTTCGCGTTCGGCACCCGCGAGGATCTTCTCCTTCTGCTCGGGCACGACCATGTCGTCGACGCCAATCGACACGCCGGAGCGAGTCGCATAGGCGAAGCCGGTGTACATCAACTGGTCAGCGAACACGACTGTCTGCTTCAGGCCGAGGCTGCGGTAGCACTCGTTGATCGTCCCGGAGATGGTCTTCTTCGTCATGTCGCGGTTGACGAGGTCGAACCCGAGGCCCTTCGGCAGCACCTCGCCCAGCAGGGCGCGGCCGACGGTCGTGGACACCACGCGGGTACGTTCTTCGTCTGTCCCGTCCTGCTGACGGACCCAGTCGGTGAGCCGAACCTTGATGCGCGCATGCAGGTCAGCGTGGCGGCCCTCGTACGCACGGTGAACTTCACCGACGTCAGAGAACGCCATGCCCTCGCCCTTGGCGCCAACGCGCTCGCGGGTCATGTAATACAGGCCGAGCACGACGTCCTGCGACGGAACGATGATCGGCTCGCCGTTCGCCGGCGACAGAATGTTGTTCGTCGACAGCATCAGCGCACGAGCTTCAAGCTGTGCTTCGATGGACAGCGGCACGTGCACCGCCATCTGGTCGCCGTCGAAGTCGGCGTTGAACGCCGTGCAAACGAGCGGATGCAGCTGGATCGCCTTGCCCTCGATCAACACCGGCTCGAACGCCTGGATGCCGAGACGGTGCAGGGTGGGCGCGCGGTTCAGCAGCACCGGATGTTCGCGGATCACCTCTTCGAGGATGTCCCAAACCTCCGGGCCCTCGCGCTCAACCATGCGCTTGGCGGCCTTGATGGTGGTCGCTTCGCCGCGCAGCTGCAGCTTCGAGAAGATGAACGGCTTGAAAAGCTCCAGAGCCATCTTCTTCGGCAGACCGCACTGGTGCAGGCGCAGCGTCGGACCGACCACGATGACCGAACGGCCGGAGTAGTCGACGCGCTTGCCGAGCAAGTTCTGGCGGAAGCGGCCCTGCTTGCCCTTGATCATGTCGGCGAGCGACTTGAGCGGGCGCTTGTTGGTGCCGGTGATGGCTCGGCCACGACGACCGTTGTCGAGCAGGGCGTCGACAGCCTCCTGCAGCATGCGCTTTTCGTTGCGCACGATGATGTCCGGCGCATTCAGCTCGAGCAACCGCCGCAGGCGGTTGTTGCGATTGATAACGCGGCGATACAGGTCGTTAAGGTCCGACGTTGCAAAGCGGCCACCATCAAGCGGCACGAGCGGACGCAAATCCGGCGGCAGCACCGGCAGCACGGTCAGAACCATCCACTCGGGCTTGTTGCCCGAATCGATGAACGACTCGATGAGCTTCAGGCGCTTCGACAGCCGCTTGATCTTCGTCTCGGAGGTGGTGTTTCCCATCTCCTCGCGGACACGGATGACCTCCGACGGCAGCTCCATCGACTTGAGCAGCTCGTGAACGGCCTCTGCACCCATGCGGGCGTCGAACTCGTCGCCATGCTCTTCGATGGCCTCAAGGTAAGCCTCGTCGGTGAGCAGCTGGCCGCGGGTCAGCGAAGTCATGCCCGGTTCGATGACCACGAAGGCCTCGAAGTACAGCACGCGCTCGATCTCGCGCAGGGTCATGTCCAGCAGCAAGCCGATGCGCGACGGCAGCGACTTGAGGAACCAGATATGGGCTACCGGGCTCGCGAGCTCGATATGCCCCATGCGCTCGCGGCGCACCTTGCTCTGGGTGACTTCGACGCCGCACTTCTCGCAGATCACTCCGCGGTGCTTAAGGCGCTTGTACTTACCGCAAAGGCACTCGTAGTCCTTTACCGGCCCGAAGATCTTCGCGCAGAACAGGCCATCCCGTTCCGGCTTGAACGTCCGGTAGTTGATCGTCTCCGGCTTCTTTACCTCGCCGAAAGACCACGACTTGATCATGTCGGGCGATGCCAGCCCGATACGGATCGAGTCGAAGTTTTCGACCGGAACCTGCTGCTTGAAGAGCTTTAGAAGATCCTTCATATCAACTCCTGCCGTCTCGTCATTTACCTCGAACTACATCAACACGTCGCGCTTGCGCGCCGAGCGGGGCGGTTAGCCCTCCGCCTCCAGCTCCATGTTGATGCCGAGCGAACGGATTTCCTTAACGAGCACGTTGAAGGACTCGGGCATACCCGCGTCCATCTGGTGATTACTATCGACGATGTTCTTGTACATCTTGGTTCGGCCGTTCACGTCGTCGGACTTGACCGTGAGCATTTCCTGCAACGTGTACGCCGCACCGTAGGCCTCGAGTGCCCACACTTCCATCTCACCGAAGCGCTGGCCACCGAACTGCGCCTTGCCGCCCAGCGGCTGCTGAGTAACGAGCGAGTACGGGCCGGTCGAGCGCGCGTGCATCTTGTCGTCGACCAGGTGGTTCAGCTTCAGCATGTACATGTAGCCGACCGTGACCGAACGCTCGAAGCGCTCGCCCGTACGGCCGTCCAACAGCGTCGTCTGGCCGGTCGTCGGCAGATCGGCGAGCTCAAGCATTCGCTTGATTTCGGCCTCGGTCGCGCCGTCGAATACCGGCGTCGCCATCGGCACGCCCTTCTTCAGGTTCCGGCACAACTCAATCACTTCCGCGTCATTCAGCGACTTGATGTCGGCCGACTGACCACCGGACTTGTTATAGATCTTGTCAAGGAAGGCACGAAGCTCGGTGACCGCGGCCTGCGCCTCGATCATCTTGCCAATCTTCAGGCCAAGCCCGCGCGCCGCCCAACCAAGGTGAGTCTCGAGGACCTGCCCAATGTTCATTCGGCTAGGGACGCCGAGCGGGTTGAGCACGATGTCAACGGGCGTGCCGTCTTCCATGTACGGCATGTCCTCGACCGGAACGATGGTCGAAATCACGCCCTTGTTTCCATGCCGGCCGGCCATCTTGTCGCCCGGCTGGATGCGACGCTTCACGGCGAGGTACACCTTGACCATCTTCAGCACGCCCGGCGCGAGATCGTCGCCGGCAGTGATTTTGGCCTTCTTGTCCTCAAAACGCTTCTCGAAGGCGCGCTGCTGCGCCTTGAGGCGCTCAGCAACCTGCTCCAGCTGCGCGTTGGAGTCGTCGTCCTGCAAGCGGATCTCGAACCACTGCTCACGGGGCAGATCGTCGAGGTATTCCGCGGTTACGGCGGCGCCCGCCTTGAGCTTCTTCGGCCCGCCTTCGGCGGTCTTGCCGATAAGCATCTGCCGGACGCGCGAGAACAAGTCGTCCTCGAGGATTCGCCGCTGGTCGTTCAGGTCCTTGCGAACCCGCTCGATTTCCGACTTCTCGATCGCGAGCGCACGGGTGTCCTTCTCGACGCCGTCGCGGGTGAACACCCGCACGTCGATGACGGTACCGTCCATGCCCGGCGGAACGCGCAGGCTGGTGTCCTTTACGTCACTGGCCTTCTCGCCAAAGATCGCTCGCAGGAGCTTCTCTTCGGGCGTCAGCTGGGTCTCGCCCTTCGGCGTGACCTTGCCAACCAGAATGTCGCCAGACTTGACCTCTGCGCCGATGAAGACGATACCCGCTTCGTCGAGCTTCGCGAGAGCCGCGTCGCCGACGTTCGGAATGTCTGCGGTAATTTCCTCGGGGCCCAGCTTCGTGTCGCGAGCGACACAGGCCAGTTCCTCGATGTGGATCGTCGTGAAACGGTCTTCCTGGACGACGCGCTCCGAGATCAGGATCGAGTCCTCGAAGTTGTAGCCGTTCCAGGGCATAAACGCGACCAGCATGTTCTGGCCAAGCGCGAGTTCGCCCAAATCCGTGGACGGACCGTCAGCCAGCACGTCGCCGCGCGTCAGGTGATCACCGACTTTCACCAGCGGGCGCTGGTTGATGCAGGTGTTCTGGTTCGAACGCTGGTACTTCGTCAGGTTATAGATGTCGACGCCGGACTCGCTCGCGCTCGTCTCGTCGTCGTGCACGCGCACCACGATGCGGGACGCATCGACAGAGTCGACCGTACCGCCGCGACGGGCAATGACGGTCACGCCCGAGTCGATTGCAACCGCGCGCTCCATACCGGTGCCGACAAGCGGGGTGTCCGCACGCAGCGTCGGAACGGCCTGGCGCTGCATGTTCGAGCCCATGAGGGCGCGGTTCGCGTCGTCATGCTCGAGGAACGGAATCAGCGACGCCGCCACCGAAACGATCTGTTTCGGCGACACGTCCATGTAGTTGATGCGCTCGCTCGTCATCAACGTAAATTCGTTCTGGTGACGGCACGACACCAGGTCGTCCGTGAACGAACCGGCAGCGCTCAGCTCGGCATTCGCCTGTGCAATGACGTACTGGCTCTCCTCGATCGCCGAGAGAAAGTCGATCTGCTCGGTGACCTTTCCGCCCTCAACCTTGCGGTACGGCGTCTCAAGGAAGCCATACTCGTTGGTCCGGGCATAGACGGACAGCGAGTTGATCAGGCCGATGTTCGGGCCTTCCGGCGTCTCGATCGGGCAGACGCGACCGTAGTGGGTCGGATGCACGTCTCGGACTTCGAAGCCCGCGCGCTCGCGGGTCAGGCCGCCTGGGCCGAGCGCCGAAACGCGCCGCTTGTGGGTGACTTCCGACAGCGGGTTGTTCTGGTCCATGAACTGGCTGAGCTGCGAGGAGCCGAAGAACTCCTTCACTGCAGCGGCCACCGGCTTCGCGTTGATCATCTCCTGCGGCATGAGCGGCTCGCTCTCGGCGAGCGTGAGGCGCTCCTTGACCGCGCGCTCGACACGCACGAGGCCGATACGGAACGCGTTCTCCGCCATCTCGCCAACGGACCGAATGCGGCGGTTGCCGAGGTGATCGATGTCGTCGACGACACCGTTGCCGTTGCGGATTTCAATCAGCGTCTTCAAGACGTCGGTGATATCCGATGCCAGAGCATTTTCAGCAGCGTGGCGCTTGCTGAACTCGTCCGTTCGGCGGGCGAAGTACAGGCCGTCGTACAGAATGCCCGGGCCGGTGACCGCGTCGCGGCCGACACGGCGGTTGAACTTCATCCGGCCGACCGGCGACAGGTCGTAGCGCTCAGGATTGAAGAACAGGTTGTGGAACAGGTTTTCCGCAGCGTCCTTGGTCGGCGGCTCGCCGGGACGCATCATGCGGTAGATCTCGACCAGCGCCTCAAGACGGGTGCGGGTCGGGTCGATACGGAGCGTGTCGGAGATGAACGGGCCACGATCAAGGTCGTTCACGTACAGCGTACGGATTTCCGTTATGCCGGCATCGACCAACTTCGCTACCGTCGCGACAGTCAGGATCTCATTGACCTTGGCCAGCACTTCGCCGGTTTCGGTCGAGAACACGTCGTGCGACAGCACCTTGCCGGCCAGGTATTCATTGGGAACGGGCAGGCGCTTGACGTCGGCCTCTTCGAGCTGGCGAACGTGGCGCGCGGTGATGCGACGACCTTCCTCGACGACAACAGTGTCGCCGATGCGAATCTCGAACGCGGCCGTCTCGCCGCGCAGACGCGCCGGGATCAGCTCGAGCGATGCGCCCAACTTCGCCAGGAAGAACGTGTTCTTCTCGAAGAAGAGGTCGAGCATCTGCTCTTCATTGTAACCGAGCGCACGCAGTACGATCGTGACCGGCAGCTTGCGGCGGCGGTCGATACGAGCAAACACGCAGTCCTTCGGGTCGAACTCGAAGTCGAGCCATGAACCGCGATACGGAATAATTCGCGCCTGGAACAGCAGCTTGCCCGACGAATGGGTCTTGCCCTTGTCGTGATCAAAGAACACGCCCGGGCTGCGATGCAGCTGCGAGACGATGACGCGCTCTGTGCCGTTGACGATGAAGGTGCCGTTGTCGGTCATCAACGGCAGTTCGCCGAGATAGACTTCCTGCTCGGCAATGTCGCGCTTGAGCTTGCGCACGCCCGAGGGCTCTTTCTCGTAGACCTTCAACTGCACCTTGACGCGCAGCGGCGCGGCGTAGGTGAGGCCACGCATCTGGCATTCCTTGACGTCGAATACAGGCTCACCGAGCCGGTACGTCAGATACTCCAGCGTCGCATTGCCGCTGTAGCTTGAAATCGGAAACACGCTCTTGAAGGCGGCGTGCAGTCCCACGTCCTCACGCTTTTCCTCGGCGGCGCTCGCCTGCAGGAATTTGCGGTACGAGTCGAGCTGAATAGCGAGCAGGTACGGAACGTCCAGAATGCTGGGACGCTTGCCGAAATCCTTGCGGATGCGCTTCTTCTCGGTGAACGAATAGGCCATGGGCTCACCCTCTACACAGTTCACGCGACCAAGTTGGCCGCGTGTTGCAGACCCCGTAACGGGATCCGCGCGAAAACAATACGACCCCAGGTCGCACCGCCACCCGTCCGTCGCTTACGCGACGGACGAGGACGGAATGCGAGTCCGGGGTCTTCCGGGCATCAGCAGGCGCGGAGAGACCGCGCATGAATGCCTTACTTGACCTCGACCTTCGCGCCGGCGTCTTCAAGAGACTTCTTGATCTTCTCGGCATCGGCCTTGTTGACCGAGTCCTTGACCGTCGACGGAGCGCCCTCAACCAGGTCCTTGGCTTCCTTGAGCCCGAGGCCCGTGGCTTCGCGCACGACCTTAATGACGGTGACCTTCTTCTCAGGCGGGTACGCGGCGAGAATGACGGTGAACTCCGTCTGCTCCTCGACCGGGGCGGCAGCAGCAGCGGCCGGACCGGCAGCAGCGGCAACCGGAGCGGCGGCAGTCACGCCGAACTTCTCTTCCATCATCTTCACGAGGTCCACGACTTCGAGGATCGTCATGCTTGCGATCGCGTCGAGGATCTCTTCCTTGTTAGCAGCCATTGCAGTGCTCTCCAAAAATAACGTCAGTGATGATTCTTAAAAACCCGAAACGATGTAATCGAAGGCCTTAGCCCGCGGCGGCAACCCTCTGGTCCTTGATCGCACCAACGGTGCGGACCAGCATGGTGTGCGGCTCGGCGAGCGTACGAACGAACTTCGAAATCGGCGCCTTGATAACGCCGAGTAGCATCGACAGCGCCTGCTCCTTGGTCGGCAAGCTGGCAACCTGATCGAGCGCCTTGGCGGGCAGCAGCTGCCCTCCGAGCGACACGAGCGTGGTCACAAGCTTGTCGTTGTCCTTGGCGAAGGCTTTTACGACACGAGCGGCGGCGCCCGGGTCTTCCTTCGAGAAAGCCAGGATCAAAGGACCCTTGAGCTGCGGGGCGATGCATTCGAAGGACGTCCCAGCGACCGCTTTCCGAGCCAGCGTGTTCTTGACGACGCGGATATAAACCCCGGACTTCCGCGCTTGCGCGCGAAGGTTCGTGATCTGCGTCACCGACAACCCACGGTACTCGGCGGCCACGACAGAATGCGCGGTAAGCGCAATCTCGTGTACCTCGGTCACCAGTGCCTTCTTCTGCTCGATATTGAGTGACATGTCCTGCCTCGCAGAAGATCAGCCCACGGACGCGTCTGGCCGGTTGCCCGGTTACTCGCATCCACCCATTGCACGCCGGCCGCTTTCGCGTCCGGCGCTGGCCGCTGGGATCCACATCTCCTTCCGGAGGCGCGAACCCTGCAGCCGACGGTGACCTTCAGCCAGCCCTTGCGGGCCTTGCGTGGCGGATCGCCTTGCGGCGCGCCGTCACTCGCTTCGGGTGACACCATCTGCGCAGGCCACCAGCGGGTTTCCCCACCAGCCCTTCATTGAGCGACCTCTGGATCCTTTGGAGATCCCGGCCGCGCCTGCGGTCTTGGATGGCTGCCGGAACTTGCGTTCCGGCGGTCATCATCGAAAAATTCTTAGATGTTCAGAGACCGAGCGTCGAACGCTCAATCGCAACACCAGGACCCATCGTCGACGAGATGGTGACCCGCTGGATGTAGATGCCCTTTGACGAGGCAGGCTTCATCTTCTGCAGATCCCCAAGCAACGCCTGGAGGTTTTCCTTGAGCTTGCCGCCCTCAAAGCTGGCGCGGCCCACTTGGCAGTGGACGATGCCGGCCTTGTCGCAACGGTAGCGGACCTGGCCCGCCTTCGCGTTCTTGACGGCAGTGGCGACGTCCGGGGTGACCGTGCCAACCTTCGGGTTGGGCATCAGGCCGCGCGGACCGAGGATCTGACCAAGAGCACCGACGATGCGCATCGCGTCAGGACTTGCGATCACAACGTCGAAGTTCATCTCGCCGGCCTTCACCTTCTCGGCGAGGTCCTCGAGACCCACGATGTCGGCGCCCGCGGCGAGCGCGATTTCCTGGTTCTTGCCGCTGGTGAACACCGCAACGCGGACGCTCTTGCCGGTGCCGTTCGGCAGAACGGTCGAGCCGCGCACCTGCTGGTCGGACTTGCTGGCATCGACGCCGAGGTTGACGGCCACGTCGATCGACTCGTCGAACTTCGCTACCGCGAATTCCTTGACGAGCGCGAACGCAGTGTCGATTTCATAGGCCTTGCCGGGCTGGACCTTGGTGGACCAGGCCTTCAGGCGCTTCGGGAGATTCGTCTTAATTACGCTCATGATCAGCCCTCTACGTCCACGCCCATCGAACGGGCGCTTCCAGCGATCGTATTGACCGCGGCGTCCAGATTCGAAGCCGTCAAGTCCGGCATCTTCATCTTGGCGATGACCTCGAGCTGCGCTCGGGTGATCTTGCCTACCTTCTGCGTGTTCGGACGGGCGCTACCCTTCGGAATGCCGAGCGCCTTGGCGATCAGCACGCCAGCAGGCGGGGTCTTGAGCACGAACGTGAAGCTGCGATCGCTGTACACGGTGATGACTACCGGTGTCGCGAGGCCCTTCTCGAGCGGAGCGGTCTGCGCATTAAACTGCTTGCAGAACTCCATGATGTTCACGCCCTGCTGACCGAGCGCGGGACCAACCGGCGGGCTGGGATTCGCCTGCCCGGCGGGGATCTGGAGCTTGATGTAGCCCGTAACCTTCTTCGCCATAACCTACCTCAGTGGGTGCAAACGCCTTGCGGCTCCCCGGTTGTTGCCCGCCGCGACCAACGCGGCAGGCCGAAAATCAGGCCTTTTCTACCTGCGCGAACTCAAGCTCGACAGGGGTCGACCGACCGAGAATCTGCACTGCCACGTGCAGGCGACTCTTCTCGTAGTTGACCGACTCGACGACACCGTTGAAGTCGTTGAACGGACCATCGACGACCCGGACGATTTCGCCCGGCTCGAACAGAACCTTTGGCTTCGGCTTCTCGGCGCCTTCCTCGACACGGCGCAGGATGGCGTTCGCCTCCTTGTCCGTGATCGCGGCCGGCTTGTCCGGCGAGCCGCCAATGAAGCCAAGCACCTTGGGCACGTTCTTAACGAGGTGCCAGGTGTCTTCGTCCATCTCCATCTGCACGAGCACGTAGCCCGGGAAGAACTTGCGGTCGCTGCGGCGCTTCTGGCCGTCGCGCATTTCGACCACTTCCTCGGTGGGGACGAGCACTTCGCCGAACTTGTGCTCCAGCCCCCGCATCTTCACGCGCTCGAGTAGACCTTCGGCAACCTTGTGCTCGAAGTTCGAATACGCATGGACTACATACCAACGAAGTGCCATGGCGTCAGGCTCCCGTGCCGAGTAGGTGACGAGTGCCCATGGCGAGCAGCCAGTCGACCACCCAGAAAAAGAGTCCGAGTACGACGACGAACAGGAACACGATCAGCGTGGTGCGGCGGGTATCAGGCACAGACTGCCAGACCATCTTGCGCAACTCGACGCGCGAACCGAGCACGAACGACCAAACGTCACGACCCCAGGCCGTCATCCAGAATGCACCGGCCGAGGCGAGCACACCGACCAGCACCGCAATGAAGCGCACTGGAGTCGGCTTGCCGGCCAGCAAGTAGTAGGCGACCAGGCCACCGACCAGCAACGCCACGGAGGCTGCCAGCCAAAGCCAGTCGAGCGCGCCGCTGCCGGCCTTCTTGTCAGTATGTTCGGTCATGACTTCCTGTAGAGGCCTGCCCACGAGTGGCAGGCCAGGAGGGAATCGAACCCCCAACCTGCGGTTTTGGAGACCGCCGCTCTGCCAATTGAGCTACTGGCCTATGTGCTCCCGACCTCTCCCGAGAAGCGAGGATCCTGCCTTACAGCAGGATCTTCGCGACGACGCCGGCGCCGACGGTCTTGCCACCTTCGCGGATCGCGAAGCGCAGACCTTCCTCCATCGCGATGGGGTTGATCAGCTCAACTTCCATCTTGATGTTGTCGCCAGGCATCACCATCT
>Ga0194057_10000637_pt1 | contig 18273 bp, 11 predicted proteins | sample SepL4415m_MetaG_FD_155474 | JGI IMG/M metagenome (GOLD analysis project Ga0194057, IMG submission 155474) | Anoxic zone freshwater microbial communities from boreal shield lake in IISD Experimental Lakes Area, Ontario, Canada - Sep2016-L442-15m | ecosystem: Environmental > Aquatic > Freshwater... | reverse complement strand
ATCCCAGCCGCCGCGACCGCGTTCCGCCAACTGCCGAAGTGGTACTTCGCCGCACAAAGCAGCGGGTTGGCATCCACATGCACCGCACGGTAGTTTACGTGTTTGCCTTCCTGATGGCGAACTCGAATGCACTCAATGATTCGCTGCGGAGTCCATTTCTCTTTCGTGGTGGGCGGATTCGTCTCTGGGATCACATCGATAGCGATCATCGCTCGGTGCCAACTGCCGAAACGCCGCTCCGCAGACCGGCGAATTCCAGGTTGATCCCGGCCGCTTGGAGAGCATTCCGCCAAGTCCCATGATACTGTCGGGCCGCATCCCACAGACGTCGATCACGACGCTGGCAGTATTCGGCCTTGAGGCTGTACCCATTTCGGCAGAGTGTACGGATTCTCTGGAGGAGATACTCTGACGTGTATGCCTGCTTAGCCGACAAACGACGCGGGTTTACGCCGGCGTACTGGAGGGCCGTCTCCCATGTGCCAAACTGCTCGCAGGCCGCCTGGTGGAGATCGGAGGCATCCCGAAGCACCGCTTCTTCTGTCAGCCCTTGGCCTCCGGCAGGTTGGTCACCTTGCCGGCGATGCTGTCCCAGAGAAGTTTTACGGAGTGGCCGTTCTCGGATTGACATTGCCGCCGCCCGAAACGGATCGCCACATTGCCCAACTGCACGATTTCCGCAAGAACAGCCGCATGTTCGAAGTGCGAGCCTGGCTTCGGACCGCCCTTGCAGGCGCCGATCCACTCCTGATAATGGCCCGGCGATCGAGTCAGCCGCCGCTTGGGCCGACCGATCTCCTTCATTTTCGATTCGGGGATGATCCGCGGGCTTTGGCCGTAACAGCAGCAAACGATCTTGCCCCGCTCGCCCACGAACAGGCACCCCTCGTTATCGCCCATCCGTCGGTAATCCTCATACTCCAACGGCCGCGGAGGCATCAGCCCACCCTCATACCAGGTGAGTCGGACCGGGGGCATTTCTCCCCTTGCGGGAAACTCGTAGTAGACCATCGCGGCCAGCGGCCCGGTTTCGTCGTTGCACCCGGTAGAGTAGGCTTCGATGCTCGCCGGCCGGCCCAGTTGCAGCGGACGCCAGGCGTTGTTGATCACGTGGCAGCCCATGTCGCCCAGGGAACTGGAGCCGAAATCCCACCAGGACCGCCACTTGAACGGGTGGTAGGCGGGATGGAACGGCCGATGCGGCGCTGGTCCCAGCCACAGATCCAGCCGAGCCTTTCGGGCACCGGCGGCGTTTCTTTGGGGCCGCCAATGCCTGCAGGACATTCGGGCTTGTTCGTCCAACAGTGAACCTCGCGCACCTTGCCGATGGCCCCATCCTCGATCCATTCCTGTATCCGCCGCACGCCTTCGCCCGCGTTGCCTTGGTTGCCCATCTGCGTGGCCACCTTCGACCGGCTCGCCGCCTCGGCCAGCGCGCGTGCCTCGGCAATGGTGTGCGTGAGCGGCTTCTGGCAATAGACGTGTTTGCCGAGTCTGAGAGCCCACATCGAGACGAGAAAGTGCAGGTTATCGGGCGTGGCCACCATGACCGCGTCGATGTCCTTCTGGCTTACCAGCATCCGGCGAAAGTCGCGGTGCCGCTTAGCCCGCGGCCATCGCTGGTAGGCCCGAGCGGCCTGGCGGTCGTCGACCTCGCATAAGGCGACGATATTCTCGGAGCCGACGCTCATTAAATCGTTGTAGCCCTGCCCGCCAATGCCCACTCCGGCGATGCTCAGCTTTTCACTGGGCGGGGTCTGGCCGCTACCCGCGACCGCGTGACGAGGCACGATCGAAAAGGCCGTTGCAGAGGCACCCATGCCAATGAACCGGCGGCGTGTCAGGCTCATGTTTTACTCCTTCGGTGTGGCGATATAAAAAAAGGGGATCAGTCCAATTATTTGTGTTTCCTTATCCCCATTTTTCTTCTCATTTCACTTATTCTGCAGTGTCGGCGCACTTTTCAGGTATCCCGGTGATACAAGAAACAAGACCACTTCTATGAGCACTTTGGTGTAGTCGTCCTTATGCTCGAAATTGCAGAAACCGTGCTGCTTGCCGTCATATGGTTTCAGGTCGCAGCGACGCCCCTTTTCGGTCATGATGCCCGTATATTTCTTTGCCGCTGATACCGGGAGGTAATAGTCGTTCGTGCCGAGGAACACAATGGTAGGTGGAGTCTTTTCGTTGATGTTATGCAGAGGCGAGAACTCCTTCCAGTATTCCGCGACCTGGTTATGTCGGTGTCCTTGATGCGGTATCGTTGCCACGATTGCTCTCGAAACAGGGGAGAATAAGTCAGTAAATTGCGAACTTCGCACGAAGGACGACGCCGAGCCAACCGCGGATATTCTCTGCCGCGCCCCCGCTTTTTGATTTTTTCGGCCCGGAACGCAGGATCTTGGGCTCCTGCACCCAACCGTGAAAGTCCATGGGAACCTCGCCTATGAATGTCTGCTGCCGTTGCTCCAGGCCGTCGAGAAACTTGCCGTCGCGACCGTACAGTTCATCGAACGTCCAAGCGGCCACATGAACTCCGTTGCCTAAGGCCCGGTCGATGAGCTTCAGCGCGATTTGCGGCTTCGTGTGAAACTGCACCTCGGCGGGGACATAGTTTTTTCTCGGCGCGCAAGGTCGTTCGCGTAGTCCTCAGGCAAGTACAGGCCGCTACCCAGAAGACATTCAAAGCCCGGTGCCGCATAGCTCAGATGCACTCCCACCACACAGTTATCCACTTTTCCCTCGTTGCCATTCCATTGCCGTCCCACCCCCACCGTCTCGTGGCCGCTCTTACCGACCCCGGATTCATCCACCACACCGATCGCGTCGGGGTGACTATGCTCCTTAGCCATGACCTGTTGGCAACGGTCGTGGAATTTTTCTTCATCCCACTTGATGGATTCGAGAAAACGCTGTAAGGTACGGGGAGCTTCGCCAAACTCAAGGGCGATGCCTTCGGCCGTTTTTCGATGCACATCGGACAACTGCCCCTGGACATAGACATGCAGTAACTTCCGCGGCTCCCGCCGACCAAAACAGTCGGCGAACAACCCGAGAAACACCACGAGCTTCCTGCCCAACCTACCAATCTGCGATAACGTCATCTTGACGGTCCTCCGTGAGTAGTCTTCCATGACTCCTATGAAAACGCGGAGGATCGTCTTTTTTTGCTCCTATTGAAATGGCAATTCCGTTGTGCAATCCTAAACCCAATAGACAACGCCACTTATCGACGCTATCATAAAGCTAAGTGGCGCTGCCCAATTAACACGTGGAGCAGATTGTTGACTCTTTCGATGTCCCCCGGCCGCAGCTTGCTTGACGTTCCGTGATACCCTGCATAAGGCTGGGGGGGGAGTTTGTTATTCGCATGCCTGATTACGGCCCTTTTATTTTCGGAGCAGTCAGGCTGAAGGCGTAGCGTTAGAGACAGCGAGCAAATCAAGGCCAAAAGCGTTCATGCTTTTAAAGTCACTGCGTTGCATGAACGAATTTTGACCGCTCGCCATTCAATGAGGTTACAATGCGATTGATTATGATTTTTGTGCTGGTTGTATGGGCAAAAGTGGCATTCGTTGCCGAAGTTCCCGGCACGGCTGAACTCACCATCCAGGTTGATGCGTCTGTCCGGGGCAAGTCCGTTAGCCCGCTGCTGTACGGCATCTTCGTTGAAGAATATAATCACGGCATTACTGGCGGACTGTATGCCGAAATGCTTCGCAATCGCTCCTTTGAGGATAGGGACACGCCCCTCGAGTTGACTTCCCCATTGGCCAAAGTGTACCGCAAGACCCCTGTGGCGGTCACACACACGCCTGAAGGATGGAGTTCCGGCGCCAGTGGCCACGGCGCGATGCGTCTTGACCATTCGCAGCCCTTAAACACGCAAAATCCGACTTCCTTACGGCTTGAAGTCACCAAACCCGGATACGAGATCATCAACGCTGGATTCTGGGGTATGCGAGTAGAGAGGGATGCAAAGTATAAGCTATCTTTATATGCCCGCTCTTCACGCGATTTCAAAGGACATCTCGAAGCGATAATTCAGGGCAAGGATGGCCAGGAATACGCCAGGGATTCTGTTGGCGGCCTAAGCAACGCTTGGCGAAAATTTAAACTTGCGTTGCGATCAAGCACCACTGACCCCATGGCTGTGCTTAAGCTGCGAGTTCAGGGGACCGGCACTGTCTGGTTGGATATGGTCTCTCTCTTTCCAGCACATACCTGGAAAGACCGTCCAAATGGGGTCCGCGCCGATATAGCCGGGATGCTCGCCGATCTGCGCCCCGGTTTTGTGAGGTTTCCCGGTGGTTGCGATGTTGAGGGAAGCTGTCCCGCCAACGCCTGGCGTTGGAAGCAGACAATCGGAGATATTGCCCAGCGTGCCGGCCGTGAGGGGCTTTGGGGCTACCGTACTTTGGACGGCCTGGGTTACCAGGAATATTTGGAATTCTGCGAAGACCTAGGCGCTGAACCGATCTTTGTGGTCAATGCAGGCATGAATTGCCAGCAAAACGGTTTTAAGACATTCGTTCCTCTGGAAGAGCTGCAACCGTGGATCGATGACGCTCTGGATGGGATCGAATATGCCAATGGATCCACGGAAAGCACCTGGGGCGCGTTGCGGACCGCGAACGGCCATCCACGTCCTTTTCACATGAAGTACATTGAAATTGGCAACGAGAACAGCGGTCCGGCATATGCCGAACGATACGCACTCTTCTACGATGCGATCAAGGCACGCTATCCGGAAATTAAAATCATTGCCAACGAACACATCACTTCACGGCCATTTGATGTCCTCGCCGAACATTTCTACAAACACTCCGATTGGCTGATCGAGCGAGTGAGTCACTATGATAATGCCAAACGCGAACCGTGGTCAATTCAGATTGGCGAATACTCATCCCGTGGTTCTGGGGATGAACGCACCTGGCGTGGAGCGCTGGGAGAGGCGGCTTTATTGTTGGGCGCTGAACGCAACCCGGACGTCGTGTCCATGACCTGCTATGGTGCGCTCCTGACTCACGCGCGCGATCCCAGGTCTGTGTGGGAGCCCAATGAGATATACTTCAGCAGCGATGGCGTTTTCGGCACTCCTTCTTACTATGTCCAAAAGTTGTTGGGCAACCATCGGCCGGACTATATCGTGCCCATCAACATCACTGGAGCTCTAAAACCCGATCTCATCATCGCCACCGCCGGAGTGCGAAACCACGGGCGGGAATTAGTCCTCAAAGCAGTGAATCTCGCTGAAACTGAGTGTAGTGTTGTAGTCCGTGTTGACGGAATGAAAAGTAGCGCCTTTAACGCTAGCGCCACGATCATAACAGGCGCGCCCGCGGATGAGAATTCCTTTGCGTTACCCTTTCAGGTGTCACCTCACCAGACCGATCTGGGCAAGGTCAGCCGCATTTTCACTACTGTCCTGGTGCCTAAGTCGCTAAGTGTATTCGTGCTCAGAAAAAGCGGCGAATGACGAGCCTGAGAGCGATGTGAGCGTACTCCACCACCATGCCCGCATCGACCGTCGCGGCGGCATTTCCGGGTGTAGTATTGATCGGGACCGACGTGCGGTCTTGTATCAGTCACACTTCGGAGTCGAGAGTCATGGTGAGTCGGCAAGATGTTGAGAAACGGCGGGCGTGGGAGGTGCGGTTCGAGCGGTTTCGGGCGAGTGGCCTTTCGGTCACCCGATTCTGCGAACAAGAACGAGTGTCGGTGCACACGTTCTACTACTGGGCGAAGCGAGTTAGGCCGAACTCGACCAGGTCGTCCTTTTCGGCGGCCGGCAATCCGCCGCACCGGCGTCGCCAGTCCGTGCAGCACACGCCCACGGCGGCCGGGATCTCGAACGTCGCCCTGGTCCGCTTCTATTGCCGTGGGGTGGTGGAGGTGTCGGTGCCGGCCGAGTGCCTGAGCGTGATTCGTTGTCTCGCCGAGTGCCTCCAGCACACGCACACGGAACACCCCGACGCTTTCCAGGAACTCGTCGTGAGATCATGACAGGAAAGGTGCCTGCGATGTTGCCTTCGTCGCTTCTGTCTCCGTTGAGGCAGACCAAGATCTACCTGTACGCCAAGCCTCTCGATATGCGAAAGAGCTTTGATGGGCTGCACGGGATCGTGCAGTCCGAATTCCTACGCGACATCCGTTGTGGGGATCTGTTTCTGTTTCTCAACCGCCGCCTGGATCGCGTCAAGCTGATCCATTGGGATCGGGACGGTTTAGCAATTTGGATGAAGAAGCTGGAATCAGAAAACACCCAAAGCTTCGGCTTTACAGAAGTCAGAAGGGTTGCCTATAATCGCCGTATCGGCCCTGCTGAAGCTGGCCGAATGGTGGGAAACTCGCGCACATCTAGCCCAAGGAGGAGAGTCATGTCCGGACAAGGAAGTCCAATCGTCCCCCCCCGCGCCCTGCGGCAAACGGAGTCGTTCCGCTCGATCGACTCTGGACGCGGCTATCCGCCCCTGTACGATACACGTCCGTACATCGAGCGCGAGGCCGTCATCGTCACGCTGTGCAACGAGAATCGTCCGTCTCTTTGGGAGCAGGTCAGCCAATACGTTGACCAGCATGGCTCGATTGGAAATGCCGAAGTACGCCAGTTGATGGGCACGGAAAACGTGCTGTCGGTCTCGAAGGTGATTCGAGAATGGGTCGATCGCGGGCTGCTAGTCGTGGCAAATCCCCAGCGGGAACCAGGGTCCGTCGCTACGCGAAGGCGGGAGGCCGCCCACAAGGACTTGTTTTCTAACCTCTGAAGATAACAACTTGCCGAGAATTCATAACTCGTTTATTTTGAATAACTTATAACAACCATTGTTATCCGGGCACGACCAATATGGGTGGTTCTGTTGCAGTTGGAAGTATGGATGCTCAAACGCAAGGGCGAGGACGAGTCCAAGCCCAAGCGTGGGCGTAGTAAGAAGGATGCCAAAGAATGATCGAAGACTGGGCGCTAGAAAAGCTGAACCCGCTGCGCAATGAACGGCTGGTCATCGTGCATGACCCGCAACGGATGATCCACCGTGGGGCGGCCGTCGTGGACGGCTGGGCCGTCCAAAACGGCTTCACGGTCATATTCCCGAGTGGCAATCTGGGCTTCCGTGACCAGTTCGAGCAGATTCGTGACAACGCTGAGTTGAAGATCGTTCTCGTGGACCGCTCGCGGGAGGATCGGGGTTTGCCGCTGTTTTACCCCGACCTGCAATGTCGTTCGAGCAGCCGCGCCCGGCTGAAACTTACGCTCCGCGATCTCCTGGCCGAGCGCACCGGCGACGACCGCTGGCCCAAGGAAGTCAACGACCGCAACCTGAGCCGCCTGGTGCTGGCCAACCTGGAAGGCACGCTTCACGCCTATCAGCAACTCCGTGACGCCAATCCTCAGCGATTCACCGACAGTGACTTATATAAGATCGTTCTCGGCGCGACCCTGGGCATTAACCCCTTCAAGAACCTCACTCCCCAGGAAATCCGCTCCCTGTGCATCGAACGGCACCAGCGGCTCGAAGAGGTCCGCAACCTGTTCGCCGCCAGCGGCGCGTCGGAAGAGGCCCAGGCGGTGCTGGAATCCCTCAAGACGCAGGTGGCCGCCGCTGAGCGGCCTTGGTGCTGGATGCTCGACCATGACCCGCAGGATGTCGTGCGGGCATTTACCCTGGCCTGCATCCTCAACCAGCATGGCGTCGAATACGAAGTCCTCTTGGGTAATTTCGATCCGGGTCTGGGCCGCTACCAGGATATTCCCCACGAGGTCGTCGCCAACACCACCAAGCAGCTTCTTCAAGCCGATCCAGACGGCTTGGCCGACGACGTTGCCAAGATTGAACAATTTCTGATCGAAGAACCACAGAAGCGGCTGGCGTTCCTACTGGCGAACCGCTGCCAGATCGACCAACCGGCGGAGGCCCGCAAGGTGCTTCTGGCCGAGAAGCTGTCGCCCCTGGTACGGAGCCTGGCGCTGGTGTCGCTCCTAGCCGACCTGATCTCCGGGCAGAACCTCGGTTTCCACCGGGGCGTTTTGGCGGCCATCGACAAGGAAGGGACGGCAAGCCCGGATGAACTGCCCCTGGCCGCCCGGCGGCCGACGCCGCAGTGGACCGACCTTCTGACGGCCTACCGGCGCGCGATATGCTACTTTGAAATCGCCGCCAAACTGCACGACCATGCCAAACGTTTGAAAGTTGCCAAGACCGATCAACTTGAGTTTCCCTGGTTCTACGATCTGTGGACCAAGGACCGCGTGGACCGGCTCGATTACTACGGAACCGACCTTCAGCGCCTCCTGCGGGTGGGGAATTTGCTGCCGCTGGCCCTCAACGAATTCTGGCCAGCGCTCGTCCAGCGATGGCAGCAGGTGGAAACCCGACTAAACGAGGCGATTGCCAACGTCCAGAAGAGCATGAACCTGGTCAACGAGAAGTTTCAAGACCTATACCGATTGCACTACACCACCTGGATCAAACGGACTGATAGCCCAGTCAAGTTCACGCATCAATTCGTGCCGCTGGTGCTCAAGACACACTGGGACGCGGATGCCGGCGAGAGGGCGGTGATCCTGGTATTCGACGGGCTCCGCACCGATGCCTGGGAAGAGTTCGTCAAGCCGGTGCTGGAAGAGAAGTACGACTTTCTGAAAACGATCCCGGCCAGCGCGATCCTACCCTCGGAAACCCATATCAGCCGCAAAGCGATTTCGGCCGGGTGCCTACCCTGCGAATTCGCCAGCACGACGGAGAGCAAGTTGCTGGAATATGGACTGATAACGCACATGGGGCTGAACATCAAGCTCAAGGTCGAGCGCGACCAACAGGACTTGGAAAGCGGCATCACCGCCCGATACGTGTCAGACCAACTCGAAATGGTGATCTTCAACTTCACCGACAAGAACTTGCACAGTACGCATCAGGACATGGCATTCATCTATGCCAATACGGTGCGGGCGATTGTCCAGCAGGATGTCCGTAGCGTGCTGCGCGATCTGCCGAAGGATGCCAAGGTATTTGTCGTTGCCGACCACGGGTTCACCCCGCTGCCCGTGGATACGTTCGTGGTGCCCCAGGACAGGCTGACTGACGCCGGCGATGTCAAGTACCGGGTGGGCCGACTGAAGTACCCGTTGGAAGGCGCGGATGCCAAAAAGGGAGTCTCGTTCAAGGTTGAGGACATGGGCATCCCGGACAGGATCAACCAATCCAATGGAGCTTCCTGGGCGTTCAAGCATGTTTTGTTTCCCCGGCCGGGCCTCACACTGAAGCGTCCCTCCGGGCGGCACGATCCCGAGCGGTACACCCACGGTGGCCTGAGCATGGCCGAGTGCCTGATCCCGATGTTCGTATTGGGACCGAAGAAGATTTCCGAGCCGGCATTTGAGTTCGTGGAGTTGACCGTGGAAGGCAGCCCAGTCGAGGGCGAGACGCTCGACATCATGGTCAAGGCCAGGTCCAAGCAACTGTTTGTCGAGGATTTGCTGTTCCGGCTGGATACCAACCTGGAAGAAATACAACTGCGAACGGAAATCTTTAGCGGGCAGACGCAGACCTACCGCATCCGTTGGAAGCCGAAGACCGACAACATCTTACCGGAGGAACAAAAGCAAGGGAAGCTGGTGCGTGATATAACGGTAGTCGGAAGTTACCTCTGGCACGACCGGCCCATGAAAACGAGCATCCACACGACCATTGAAATCACATTGGACACCAGCCGCATCCGTCGCCGTTTGGACAACCGGCTGGATTCGATTATGGGCATGGTGCCCAAGGAACTGCGCTAGAGCCACCATGAACGAACAACTGAAGAAGGTATTTCGGGGTAAGGTCGTCAACAAAGGGCTGACCATCAATACCGGCGTGGACGAGTTCCCCCGGTACGTGGTCGAGTACCTGATCGACAACTATTGCACCGAGGAGAATTTCAAGGAAGACCTGCATCAGGTGGTGCGGCGGCTGCGCGAGAACTTCGTTCACGGGGCCGAGGCCGAGAAGATTCGACACCGCATTCGGGAAACCCGCAGCCATGCGATCATTGCCAGCCTGGAAATCCGCTTGCAGGAGACTGAGGACAAGTATTGGGGGACAATTTCGGCCATCAACGAGAGCTTCGTCAACGTCAGCGAGAGTTTGGTGCGGCAATACCCCATGCTTCTGTCCGGCGGTATGTGGGGCACCATCGTGTTGACCTACGACGAAACTGAGGTCCACAACAAGAAGATCCGGCCATTCAAGGTTGCCGAGTTCACGCCCTTTCAGATTTCGGTGATCGACCTGGCCGAGTACATCGCCAAGCGGCGGGAGTTTCGTGAGTCCGAGTGGCTGGACATTCTGATTAACTCAGTGGGCCTCAACCCTGGCCTGATGTCGCGGCGCGAGAAGCTGCTTTACATGCTGCGCCTGGTACCGCTGGCGGAGGCAAATTTCAATTGTATTGAACTGGCACCCAGGGAGACGGGCAAGACGTACTTGTACCGCAATGTCAGCTATTACTCGCATGTCCTTTCTGGTGGCAAGGCAACTCCCGCTGGACTGTTCATCAATAATGCCACGGGCAAAGTCGGTATTGTCGGAAGCCGAGACGCCGTCATCTTCGACGAAATCGCCAACACCGACTTCACCGACCCCAAGGCCCTGGTGTCGATAATGCAGGGCTACATGCAGGATGCCAAGTTCAGTCGGGGCAAGAAAGAAATTCTTGCGTTTGCTTCCATTGTCATGGTGGGTAACCTGGACGTGCAGAACAAGCTCCCGCACGAGAAGTATTACCACCTGTTCGAGCCGCTCCCAGACTTCCTCCAGGTTGAAGCCTTCATCGACCGCATCCACTGCTATACCCCTGGCTGGGAAATCCCGAAGATCAAGCCGGATTCCATGTCGCGGGACTATGGCTTCATCACCGATTACTTTGCCGAGATCATGCACGAGTTGCGCCGCGTGGACGTGCTGGGGCCGCTCAAAGATCGCTACAAAATGGTCGATTTGTCGGCGGCCGGCACCGGCATCACTGGCCGCGATGTGCGCGGTGTCGAGAAGACCCTCTCCGGCCTGCTGAAACTGATGTGCCCTCACGGCGAAATCAACGACGAACAGCTTGGCGAGTTACTTTCGCTCGCAATCGAAGGACGCCAGCGAGTACGCAATCAACTTCACTTGATGGCTCCCGGCGAGTACGGCCCCATTGTGTTGTCCGCCAAGCTCACTCAATCGGGGCAGACCATTACGCCCAAGCTGGCCGACGCGAACCGCGAGCAGCACGTCACCCTCCCTGACAAGCCCACCGTGGGCGAGGTAATCGGCCTAGCGGTCATCGGCGACGACCGGGGCTGCATCCTCAACTTTGAGGTCCAGGCTTTGAAGGGCACCGGCAGGATCGTAAGCCTGGGTTCCATGCAGCGAGTGATGAAAGAAAGCGTGGCGGCGGCGGCCAAGTTCATCAAAACCCACGCCAGTGACGTTGGCCTGCCCAACGATTGGCAAAACAACTTTGACATCGCGGTTCTGGCGACGATGATGGGCATTCCCAAGGAAGGACCATCGGCCGGAATTACCATCGTGACCGGGATCGTGTCGGCGTTGACCGGTCGGCCTGTTCGTAATCAAATCGCCATGACGGGCGAGATTACGATCATGGGCAAGGTGCTGGGCATCGGCGGCGTTCTGCCGAAACTCCAAGCCGCCGTCGATGCTGGATGCACGGAAGTCATCCTGCCCAGAGAAAACGAGCGCGACGTGCAAGTTGTGCCCGACTACATTCGCAACAGGATCAAGATTCTGTACGCATCCACGATTGAAGACGTGCTGGCGGCTTCGCTGGTGGGAGCGGGAAAGACAGGGATGCCTTAGTTCCCAGGAGAAGTATCATGGGTTTTGCGTACCAAAATGTGGATGGCAGGCAGTTTCACTCGATTGATGAAGCCCGTGCCGAGGAACACCGCATGAAGCGAGTGCCCCTTGGCGACCTTCTGGATCGAGGCTTTGAGTTCTTCGATGACCATTCCTTCGGTCTGCCTGGCAATGGCCTGCAATTCAACGAGGAAGGGCTGCGGGCGTTCTGCGGGCAAGTCGGTGCGCCATTCAGCTTAGCGAACCGGATGAATCGTGGACACCGTGGATTGTGACACGGGAAGCCCATTAAGTTGGAATGGATCGCCGACGGCCTGGACCACGCCCTGTAGGGATCTGACGTGGGCGAATTGAGAGTTTAGAAAAAGATCGTCCGACGCGTCCGAGTGTGATTGTCTGGTGCCGGACGGGTCGGACGGGTCGGACGCGGCGGATGCGGTTGCAGAGGTATTCTTAACCGGATCACTCGATAATAGACTGAGGGCGGGCAGAATTAGGGAGTTGTACTGTGTCGGACAAAGGCTATCGGGCGTCAGCGGGCGGATTCATCAATCAGATTCGAGTGAATCTGAAGGACCGCTACACTCGCGAGGGTGGCGGGTTCGCGCTGGTCAAGGAACTCGTTCAGAACGCTGACGATGCAGGCGCGACTATCCTGCACTTGGGTGCAAGCCAGGGCATCAACGACGCTGACCATCCCCTTCTTCGTGGTCCGGCCATTTTCGTGCTGAATGACGGTGAATTCACCAGTGACGACGAGGTACAACTGCGCTCATTCGGACACAACAGCAAGGCGGGCAATCAGAGCGCGATTGGTAAGTTCGGCCTGGGCCTGAAGAGCATCTACCACCTCTGCGAGGCATTCTTCTTTGTCGGATCTTCTGTCGAGGGCGGCATTCGGTGCGATATTCTCAACCCGTGGTCGGATCAACACCAACACCATATTCATGCCGACTGGGATGAATTCCCTGCCTCCTGTCGCGAAGCGATTTGCAGTCGCCTCAGCCCTCCGCCGAGCGATAAGTGGTTCGGACTTTGGATTCCCCTTCGCCGTGAAGACACGCTCGGAAACATCAAGCCGATTATTCCATATTGGCCCGGCGACTCTGCCGTTGGAAGCCGGCTGATTCTTGGTGAAAGCATTCAAGAGAGGATTGGAAGCGTCCTGCCGCTTCTGCGGACTCTCAAGAAGATCGTTGTGTGGCCATCCGAGGCCGGTCCACCGACCCTTGAGTTGGAACTGTGCCATCGGGCACCGCGGCACACGAGGCTTGAAGATCTGATCGCCGGCTCATCGCCAACAGTATTCTCAGGCAGCGTAAACCGTGGCTGCCGCGACCAGATAATCGAAGGCCATCCCTATTCGGGCCGAGAGCAGAAACTGAATGACCGCGAGTTGTTGGATCTGCACTGTGGCAAGCTGTGGCCCAGCATGAGCTGTACCGATCTGCAGACGGGAGACGAACGGGAGACTCCGGAGAAGGCCGAACAACATGCAGCGGTTTGTTTCATTGCGGAATCCCCGGCCAAAGGAAGCTCTGCTAATCTGTCCATAGCGTGGTCAGTTTTCCTGCCGCTCGGCGAACCTGAGATTCAACCAATTCTCGGAGGCAGGTGGAACATCTCGCTCGCCGTACACGGCTACTTCTTTATCGACGCTGGTCGAACTCGCATCGAGGGATTGACGCAAGACATCTCCAATTCGCAGCCTACCGATGAAGTTGAACTTCGCCGGACGTGGAACCGCCGCTTGGCTGAGAAAGGAAGCCTTCCACTATTACTTCCAACACTGCATGATTTTTTCCAGACCTCGGGCCTAACTGATTGCCACCGTGGAATTACTGAGGCCCTACAGCGTTCGCAATTTGTCCGGCAGTACCGCCAGTCGATATGTCGCGATCATCAGTGGTTGTTCCGCTATCAGCCCGACGACGCCGGGTGGCAGTTGCTCGATGGGTGCCCCCCTTGGCACGAGATTCCTCGGGCAACGCAAAACGAGCTTCCACTCAAGGTCTTTCCAGGTTTGCGCGAGGTCGTTTTACGGCACGTCGTCACTTTCTGTGGGTTCCCCCGCCTTTGCAAAGACGACTCGGCCAGCCCATGGCCGCCATCTGAATTATGTCGGCTGATCGAGAGCGTTGAGCCAACCGAGGTATTCGCGCACAAAGAACGCCTCGAATACATGATTTCGCTATTGGAAGGCGTGCCGGCGGAACAACGCACGGCATGCACTGAGGCGTTCGTCGGCCTCGTACGTCGCATAATCCGCGACGTGGCATGGGTGACATTGACGGAGCATAAGGACACGGCGAAAAAGCTATTTGCCATGGTGCCGCCTGCGCGACGACTGCCGCTCGTGACTTCTGACTCTGATATTGTGGGGCTGGCGCTCGCAGAACTTGCCAAGCACTCCGTAGGCGTCGTGATTGTGCCAGCATGGTTTGATATCACGGAATCCATTAAAGGTGAGTTGACGGCTGATGAAGCTGTGCTTCTGGTGCAGACGCTTTACCGATTTCAGCAGCGCGATCTCACCTACCAGGAACGATTATTGATTGGGGAATTGGCGGCTCAGTTGATTAATGCGGCTGGATCGCGGCGGCTGAAAGTCGTATCTCGGTGTAGTGACCTTGCAATGTTTCCCGGCAGAGATTGTCGCGAGCGGAGTACAACGTCATCCACGTTAAACCAACTTATGGCGATCAAGAACCAGAGGTTGTTGTTCGCCGAACCGTCTCCGTTGGCCTACCAGCTTCAATCTGCTCTAGCTAATGACCGCATCGTCTTGCTGTCAGAGCGTCAATACCGTTTTTTGTTCCCCGGGGAAGACCCACCGCGGTGCCGCGAACAACAGATGCTGCGTTGTTTGGTCGGCTCCACGCCGCCAGCATTGGCCGCGCCGGCAAGCCGTAAGGATGTGCTCGCAACTTTACTCGCATATCAGGAAGGTAGAAGATCACACCGCGACGTTTATCAATCTTGCATCCGTTATCTCTTGCACGCCGACGCGCATCAAGTTGAAAGGACTAACGCGCTATTCGTTGCCTCTGTCGCGTCGGGTGATGTCTGGAGTCGCGCAGTATGGCTGGCATTGCGACATTCCGGGGACCAATGGCGAGTTATTCATCCCGAACTGGCGGCCATGCTGGGCCTTGATTATCGGCGGGAGTTCAGTGTTGAGGAAATAGGCCCGCAAAGTGCTGCGGCATTGGTGAAATCTGTCGATCCAGCCGCACTAACCAGTCTCAAACCGAATGACATCGAATACGACGAATTGCTCCACGAGCTTACCAATGATGAAGTTTGTCGTCGGTTGCCAATTCACCACACGACTTTGGGTGACTATGTTGCTGTCGGTAACGACTGTTATTGGGAGAGCGATGTTCCGTGGGATACGCCACTTGTTTCTGATCTGACTATCCTGTCCAGAAGTAATAACCCGCAGTCATGGAGTCGCCAGCGCCGATTGGCGCCCGTATTAGACGCTGAGGCAATTCTCGGTCTTGCCGTTGGACAAGCTCAACCAGGACCATGCTGGCCAGTCATTCTTGATGCCCTGGACCTTCTTGCCCAAGTCCCGCCGGCAACCGCGGAGCAACTAAAGAACTTGGAGTGGCTGCCTCGCGCGGCTGGTGACTACGTGCGCCCTTCAATGGTCATTTATGCCCCCGGCATTGAGGATGTTATTGCTGCTTGCTTGACTGGTGCCGTGATCGAGGAAGCGTCTCTCCTGCCGGCGGCACTTGCACATTGCGGTTTCGAGAAAGTCCGAAACGATCTATTTCCATCCGCTGCAGAGAGCCTCGATTTGCTCGGCCAGGCTCTTGCCACGAAGCCCGAGAACCGAATTGGGAAGGTGCCCACCGAACTCCTGGACGATTGGCTGAGGGCATTTGACGGTGCATCTCCATCGCTTCTACCCTGCTTTGCCTTGCTCAAAAAGGCCGCGGAAACCTATCCAGCGGATTGGCAGTTCATGGTCGAACCGGTGCGGATTGCGGTGCCTGCATCCCGACTTCCGAGGCTGCTCCAATTCTTAGCTAAGCGACACCAGAACGAGACAAGAGCGGCTCAACAGCAGCGATTGTTGAAAATGTTCAACCTGTATCTGCGTATGCTCGTGAGCCCCGATGCTTACCGTCAGCAAATCGAGTCTTTGCTGTTGCCGACACGACGCGGCAACTGGCGATCGCCTTCGGAATTATCACTTGATCGGCACGGCATCGACCCAGACTATCTTGTCCAAGAGGACACAGAAGCGGTCTTACTCGATGCAATGCCTGAAGACGAATTACAGCGCATTCTTGAGCAGGAGACGGCCTCGCAGAGCACACTACCCACGGAAGCCAGAGAGCTGGTTGCCTTATTGCAGAACAGGAAGGATGTTGAGAACATGCCTCGGTGGCGTCGCCTGTCAGAGTCCGCTGCGAATCGTTTGCGGGAATACTTTGCTCCATGGCGGGGGATTGTGTCCGATCAAGAGATTGGCGGCTTCCTGGCACTCTTGGGTCAGGCGCCTGGCGTTGAGGACTTGGCCCGACAGTATCTCGGCCCAAGCTGGTCTTTGGATGAGATCCGGCGTCGATGTCACAGCACACTGCCGGATAAAACGGCGAATGTATGGACAATCGTTGGACTGGCTCCGGGGGACGTGGTCGAACTTGGCAACCTCGTCGGCGGCAACTTCAATGCCCCCTTGGACCAGCAACCGGATAGCCTTCTTGTCGGACTGGGGCGTTTACGCGGAGTGCAGACCTTTTGCAGCGTCACGGTGTTCGGGCACCCGATTCACTGGATTGGATTGCGGACGGCATCGGTCGAAAGTCTGCCGGCTGACCGCTTACGTGAACTTCTGCGAGTATCAGCATCGCGGATTATCGAGGGTGCTTACAGCTGCATTTTCTATCGTGATCACAGCATTTGGGACGATTTGGGGCACAGCGACCAACGCGATCTCGAAGTTATTCAAGCCAATGTCGTTGAAGACGGTTTCCTTGTACTGGAGCAACTCGGAATGCGACGCGCTCCGGGATTGCTTGGCGTACTGGACGAATGGGATTTGGCACGCCACCAGCAGCGATCAACCAAGCCGGCGAAGGACAAGTTTCGAGATTTGCTGGAAAATAGCTCGGAAGCACAGTCGCAGGTTTTGTCGGCCGTGCGCAACAAGATAGGCCGGCACTACCAGTACACCGCCGACTGCGTTCCTTTCGAGATTTTTCAGAACGCCGATGATGCGAGCGTTCAGTGGGCTCAATTCTTTTCAGCGGAGCACAAAGAGCATGACGCAGTGGACTTCGATCTACTGTGGGACGATCATCGAATCGTGTTTGCTCATCGCGGGCGCCAGATCAATCAGTATACCAGCAGCGCGACTGAGTCAGAGCAACTAGGCTTTCATGGCGATCTACGAAACATGCTCATTCTGGCTCTCTCAAATAAATCCACGCCAGATGACCAGAGTGATTCGCAACTCACGGGAAAGTTCGGCCTGGGGTTCAAGAGCGTGTACCTTATCACGGATCGGCCTCGCCTCTATAGTGGCCGCCTCTGTTTCGAGATTCGAGGCGGCATGTTTCCAAGGCGGTTGGCGGGGGACGAGCATGTGGCCATGGAGCAACTGCGTGAGCGTGTGGGCCTAAAGCATCCGCCGTTTACGGTGCTTGAATTGCCACTAAACGATGGGGTCACATCAACCGACGTTATTCAGCGATTCCTGAATACCGCGCACGTCTTGCTTGCCTTCGCAAGGCATATTCGACGTTTGACAGTCACTGGTCCGGACGGTCGAAGTGAGTCTGTGGAGTGGCAGGCCGATCCCATTGGCGTCTCAGGTTGCTGGCGTGGAATCCTGCATCCACTTGCCCAAGCGCGATCTGCCGGGCAGTCTCAGCTTGCCGCCTTAGTGTTTAGCGGGCAGCACGGTTCGGTGTTGTTTGTACTTGACGGCAGGGGTGTAGCCGCCTTGCCGCCCGAGGTAGCGACAATCTGGGTTGCCGCGCCCACACGTAAACACCTGCCGTGCGGATTCGCGATCAATGGCCCATCGTTTGCATTGGACCCTGGTCGGCAGCAACTGGCCAGCGACCCTCACCAGAACCTGGAACCGTCTCGCCGGCTCGGCAGCCAGATTGGAACGCAGTTCATCGCGTTCTTCGGAGCTGGTCGAAATGAGCAGTGGGTGACGTTTCGGCAGAAGTTGGGGCTGGCGCAAGACGTTACGGCATACGATTTCTGGCGATCGCTATGGCAGCGTTGTGCGATTGACGTGGCATCGCACGCCCCACCCGAAGATCCAGTAGGGCACCTAGTCCTATATTCCGCAACCCGACTTATCCCCAAAGGTGGTATTGCGCCCTTTGCGCCGATTCGTCATATTATAGGCATGACGATCACTTGGTACGGAAACCAATCGGAAGCAGAGGGCTGTCAC
>Ga0194057_10000633_pt1 | contig 18307 bp, 19 predicted proteins | sample SepL4415m_MetaG_FD_155474 | JGI IMG/M metagenome (GOLD analysis project Ga0194057, IMG submission 155474) | Anoxic zone freshwater microbial communities from boreal shield lake in IISD Experimental Lakes Area, Ontario, Canada - Sep2016-L442-15m | ecosystem: Environmental > Aquatic > Freshwater... | reverse complement strand
AACAAGGGGCCGACACCATCGTGTGGCTTGCCACTCGACCCGACGATTCACCCACAGGTTTGCTGTGGGAAGACCGCGAGGTCGTGCCCTGGTAGGTCGGCGGGAATCTCGCATCCCTCGATGCACTAAAGCCAATCAGGCTAGGGTCACCGTTACGGCGCAGTGTGCGCCGCACCTAATCCTTGGGAGTGACATGTCCGACGAGCAAACCCCTGAACCCGCCGCTGACGAGATTGTCGTGGAGGCCGCTGCTGTGACTGACGGTGCCTACACGCTCTTCGTGGCCGACTTCGACGATACGGAAACAGCGTGGGCTGCCTATGAAGCGCTCAAGTCGATTGAAGACGGTCGTACCGTCGAGATTGAAAGCGTCATCGTGGTCAAGCGCGACGCCGATGGCAAGATCGAGGTGCAGAAGGCAACCGATCACAGCACGCGACGCGGGCTGGCTTGGGGCGTCGTCGGCGGCGTGGTGCTGGGCGTGCTCTTCCCGCCGTCGATCATCGGCAGCGCGGTCGTTCTTGGTGCCGGAGGCGCGGCCGTGGGCAAGGCGCGCGAGTTGCACCACCGATCTGAGATTGCCGACGAGTTGCAGGATGCGATTGCCCCAGGACACTCGGGCATCCTCGCGCTCGTTTCCGACCCCGGCGCGGTGAAGATTCGCGAGGCTCTCGACAAGGCCAACGCCATTGTCGAGTCGGCGGTCGACAAGGTTGCGGCCGAGGACATCAAGGCCGCCGCGAAGGAAGCCGAAGCACAGGCTTCAGACAGCTAGTTCTCAGAACTGAACCGTTTGGAGGCAGATTCCTCCGACGCTCGGTTCCAGTACGGGGGTTCAGTAGAAGAACCCTTGATTGGTAATGGAAAAGCGGGGCTGTGCGCTCGACGAATGGCGGTTGGATCTGCTGGATTCGACCGCCATTTTCGTCGGGAGCTCGACGTGCGGTTACTTTCGTCCGCAGGAGCGGTACAACCTCGCGACTAACTCGGCGGCGGCTGACCGTGCGACCGGCCACAGGAATTAATCGACAAGTGCCGAGGCGAGTATTGTTTGGCGCTTGACAACTAACTCCCACCGAGAGGCTTTCGACATGGCGGTCATGTCACGTTGGGCCATGTCGATGTTGCTGTTGATCGGAGTGTCCCTCGCCGCTAGCGGATGTGCGGCACAGGCAGGCGCGTCCTCTGCGTCCGCTGCGTCGTCTGCCGCTGCGACCCCCTCTGCCGGTTCGTCGGTCACCGTGACGTCACCAGGTGGGACGGCGCATCCGACCGATTTCGTTGCTGAAGTGTGGGTCGACAACTGGTTCTCGCTCACGGTGAACGGCCAGGCCATCGGTGAGGATGTTGAGCCCATCACTCAAGAGCGGTCGTTCAACTCGCAGGCGCTGGAGTTCACGGCGACCTACCCACTCACGCTCGCCGTGGTGAGCAAGGACTACATGGAGAATGCGAGTGGGCTGGAGTACATCGGGACGTCAAAGCAGCAGATCGGCGACGGCGGACTGATCATACAAGTTCGCGAGAAGGCGTCGGGTCAAGTAGTTGCCGTGACCTCCACACAGTGGCGCGGATTGGTGATCCAGCGCGCACCCCTCAACCCCGACTGCGTCGCGTCGTCGCAACCGGTGGTCGACTGCCAATCGTCGACCCAGGACGAGCCGGCCGGATGGACGAGCCCCGAGTTCGACGATTCGCAGTGGCCGACGGCGACGGTGTACACGGCCGATCAGGTGGGCGTTAAGGAGGGGTACGAAGCGATTTCCTGGGATGGTTCCGCGCAGCTCATCTGGGGTCCGGATCTTAAGTTGGACAACACCATTCTGTGGCGGTTCACGGTCCGGCCGTAGTCGCCACCGACTCCAACCAGGTCTACGACGTATCGTCGTGGCGAGCGCGAGCGAGCACGGCGCACACCGTCGTCGACAACTCCCGGCATAGACCGGCGCTAACGCTTGGCGGATTCCGTCGTGGCCACAAGTGGCCGACCAACCGATCTCAGCGCGAACCTCGCACTACCACGCCGCGCCACTGCACCTCTCCAAACTCGTTGGCGCGGGCAAGCCCATTGCCTACGCACTCAATGGCTTTGCGATACTCACCACGAGACCTACACCCGCTGACTACGGCGCACGTAACTTCGGCGGCTGCAGATCTGGATACTCGATCTCAGCGCGCCCCTTGAGAGGTGCCTGACGTGCAGTTGGAGGGAGCGAAGTTTCCGCTGATTGTGAAGTCGTCACAGCTGAGCATGTACGGATGCAGAGTGCCGACTCCGTACGACGCCAGCATGACGAGGATGACCACGATCATGACCTTGAGCGCCTGCGCCTTGCCTAGGCTTCGTGACTGGGGTAGGAGTAGCCGCACCATGAAAGCTGCGAGGGCGGGCATTCCGAGCAGAGTGATGACGAGGCCGCCCCAGAAGAGCATTTTGTCGTAGCTGGTGCCAATGGTGACGGGAAGCAGCCAGACAAGCAGCAGCCACAGCGACGGCAATAGGAGTGCGTAGGTGACGGGTCGTCGCCACGACGCGCGCCCACCCATGAGGCACACTGCGAGGAAAGAACTGGTGGCGGCCGCCCATAGCGCGAGGTGCTGCTGGAAGAAGATGACGCCGTACACACCGAGAGTGAAGGCTGGCCACCAGCCGATGGCAGAGGCCGCCACAGTGGTTGCGACGACCCTCTGCGTGTGGTCGTCGAGGGCGTTAGCGGGAGTGATGGTGCACCTCCGTGAGTACGTCGATCAGCGCGAGGGCAGGCTCTGGTCCGGCGTGGTGTCGACGGCAACGGCGATGGTCGGAAAGAAGTGCTCGTCGCCGATGAGTTCGAGAAGGCCGGTCTCCTCGAACCGTTTGCGTAGGTCGCCGCTGGCGTGTGCGATCTCAATGGTGATATTCCGCGCCTGACAACCGGCGTGAACCTCTGTCAGCGCATCAACTGAACCGGCGTCGATTCCGGTCAGTGCCGCGGCGTCGATCACCAGGCATCGCACCGGCTTGGGTGCGCCATCAACGGCCGCCCAGACTCGACGCTTGAAGAAGTGCGCGTTGGCAAAGAAGAGGCGCCCGGTGAAGCGATAGACAACAACACCTGGGGTGATCGTGGCGTCTGGGTGCGTGCGCACATCTGAGTAGCGCCCTTCGACCGCGGACCAACCCAACACGGCGTCGTCAGGTGCGGCGGCTCGTCGGACGACATCAAGGATGGAGAGGACGACGGCAACTGCGATCGCTGCGAGCACGCCGATAGTAATGACGCAGATGGCCGCCATGGCCGCGATGATGACCTCTGCGCGACTGCTGCGGCCTAGGGCACGCCATTGCATCGCATCAATGAGTCGCACCGAGGCGAATAGAATCACGGCGCCGAGAACTGCGGAGGGGAGGTACTGGATCGGCGCTGTGAGAAAGAGCAAGATCACAGCGATCGTTGCGAACGCAACCAGTCCACTTACCTGACTTGTCGCGCGCATGGAGTCGTTGACGGCCGTGCGCGATCCGCTGGTGCCAATCGGCATTCCTTGACTGAATCCCGAGGCGATGCTGGCCGCTCCGAAGGCCAGCATTTCCTGGTCTGCGTCCACTGTCTCCCGATGCTTCGCAGCGAACGACCGCGCCGTGAGGATCGCATCCGCAAAGCTCACGAGAAAGATCGCAAGTGCCGGGAGGATGAGGGAGGACAACTGTGAACTGTCGACGTTGGGCGTGCCCAGAGCAGGCAGTCCGGCTGGCACCGGTCCGGTGAGGTCGACGCCATGGGAGGCCACATCAAGGCCCCAGGACACGAGCATCCCCAGGACAACCACGATCAGAGCGCCTGGCAAGCGAGGCGCGAATCGTTGGAGCACAACGAGAATCACTATTGTCGCCAGGCTGATGCCGATAGTCCAGAGGTTGGAGTCGCCGAGGTGTAGGAGGATGTCGATGGCCTCCCTGACATCGCCTTCGACATCACTGGAGACACCCGTGAGTTTCGACAGTTGGCCGATCGCCATCAAGATGGCGACGCCGGAGATGTAGCCCACCAGTACTGACTGCGAGAAGTAGTCAGCGAGCCATCCCAAGCGCAGAAGGCGAGCCACGATGAACACGCAGCCGACGGCGATGGCGAGGGCGGCGGCGAGGGCCACGTATTCCGGGGAGCCAGCGGCGGCCAGGGGTGCAAGCGAGGCAGCCACGAGGAGTGCGATCGCGCCCTCCGGCCCGATCACGCTGCGTCGACTGGCACCGAGGGCCGCGTAGAACAGGACGGGTAGCAGGAGTGCGTAGAGTCCTGCGGTGACAGGCAGACCGGCGAGTTCGGCATAGGCCATGCCGGCGGGAAGTGCGAGTGCCGCGACGGTGAGACCTGCTGTTGCATCAATCCTTAGGTGTTGACGCGAGTACCCTTTCACCGTTGATGTGAGGGGCACGAGCCGCTGGAGCACCGGCGGTTTCGAAGCTGAAGCGAACGGTGACCGTCCGCCGTAAGCATCTCGCGCAGATGCGGACTTGTTCATGCAATTCAGACTGTCACGCACTGGCTGCTCATGGGTGCGGCCATTTGGGTGGCGACGACCCGATGTAAGAGTCATCACAGCGTTGGTCGTGGTGAGCACGTGTTCGAGTCGATCATCTTCCGTGCTCACCCGGATGGTCCTGAGTGGCGGCGCCTGCTGAGCTCTCAACGACGAGATTGATATCAGACGACATCGTCTGCAGTCAGAACTTCAGCGGTTGCGACAAGCCCCCATGATGGCGTCACGTCATTGGAGGCGACATGTCTGAGATCACCGACCTCAGGGCCCTTGCGTATGAAGGAAACATCGCTCCACTGACGACGACACCGATAGTTGGCTCGCCGAGCCGTGAGTACGCACCGACCGTCGTGCCCGATCGCGAGCCAATCGCAGACGGCGAGATCCGAGTCACGATCTTGGGTAGTGGCGACCCGTTCACGAACAAGGCACAGGGATCGGCGTCGATTCTCATGGAAGTCGGGAACCCTGAGCGGGATTTCTTCTTCTTTGATCTGGGGTCAGGTTCGCTCGCCAACTTCAATGGCCTCCACCTGCCCGTGACCGCGACGACGCGGGTGTTCCTGACCCATCTACATGCCGACCATGTTGGCGATATGCCCACATTGGTGTGGAGTTTGGCGAAGGCCGGCCGCCGAGATCCAGTGGAGGTGTGGGGTCCGGGTGGCGAGCGGCCCGAACTAGGCACGCGAGCTTATGCAGAACACCTGCAGGCAGCACACGCGTGGGACATGGCGTCGCTGAACGGTCACCCTGGCCAATCGGGTGCGCACACCGAGGTAACGGAGGTGCCCTTCGACACCACGTCGACCGTCTACGAACGCAACGGTGTGCGCATTTCGTCATTTCCCGTGATTCACATCATCAACGGGGCGGTGGGCTACCGCTTGGATTACGGTGGCCTGAGCGTGGTGTTTTCTGGCGACACCCGGCCAAGCCACACTCTGGTCGACGCGTGTGACGGCGCCGACTTGCTCATCCATGAGACCTTTCCTTCGGCTGAAGTATTTGCGCGCAAGGCCGGGGTGCCACTCACGTTTGCCGAACAGGTCGTCAACGGCGCGCATACCAGCCCCGCCGCCGCGGGCAAGGTCTTCAGACGGGCCGACGCGCGGATGTCGGTGATGTGGCACTTGGCTGTTGACCACGACACCGTCGGACCCGCCTATGGCGAGATGCGGACTACCTACGACGGTCCGGTGACGATCGCACAGGACCTCACCACGTTCAGCATCACTCAGGAATCCATCGTGACGCGACAGACGATCATTGATCCCTACGCGTGGCCCGTGGTGGGAGCGACAAAGGTCACCGGCCCACCGATGAATCCACCTGATCCTCCACCGACATGGTGGGCTGATTCTTTGCTCACCGACTAACAACCCGCAGCCGCTAGAGTCGGGGATGAACGCTCCCTTACCAAAGAAGTGGGTACCGAATTTCTCGCGTCTGTTGCCGCGGGAGCCGGTGAATTATTTCGGTGTCATGATCGCGTTCTGGCTCACCGCGCTCTACCTCGTTCTGATCACAGTGCGAAGTTGCATTCACCTGTTCTCATGTGACGGCGGCGCGCAGACCATCGCCACGATCGACAGCAACGTGACGGGCGGCAACAACATCATCGCCATCTTCGGTCAGTGGGGGTTGCTGGTTGAACCGTTCTTCCGCGCACCTTCAGGCCACCTGAAGCCGATTGAGACCATTGGCACAGCGCCAGGAGCTGCACTGACCTGGTTCGCAGTTCCCGTACTCGCGATCCTGCTCTACCTGGCGTTGTGCCCCTGCTCGAGAGTGAGTCTTTGCCGAATCACTAACGCGAATACGTGAGATCAAGCGTCGCTTTTGACAGGGTGATTCCGGAGATGGACGTGAGCAACGCCTCGCGCGTGACAGTTGCTGTCGATGTATGTGGAAGTGCGGGTGCATGAGAGAGGGCGTCGATGGTGATCGTGTACGTCTTGTTGCCCGGACCCTTCGAGCACGGCGGCGCGTAACTGACTTCAGGATGACACTGTTGCCGCCGAAGTAGCCGGTGTCAGTAGCCCCGGCTGACTCCGAGTGAGTGTCAGCGGTAATTCCCCACTCGAGCCAATACCAGTGCGTGCCGCCCTCAGGTGGAACGTGGTCCATCACGATCGCAAAGCCCGTGGTCCCCGGGGGTGGGTTCGTCTACGCAATGGCCGGACTCGTGCCGGCCCCGTCGCAGGTGGAGTCAATGTTGAGTGCACCCGCGACGACGCCGGGACTCGTAATGGTGAAGTCAGTCACCGGTGATTGCGCAGGGACGCATGCGGTCGCGGGCAGGCATAGGAAGATCGCTCCTACAGTCAGTCGCACATACCGGGGGACGTAGCGTGTCAATTGCTGCACGGCACCAAGAAGAGCACATGTGGCTGAACGTTCCCCGGGGATTCCTCAAGGTTTCCGGCAACTTATCGACGGGTGCTTCCGATCGCGACCCTTTCTCAAGGCGACCTTCATCTAACCTCCAGAAACGGCACTTACGTTCGCTCCATGAGCCATCACCAACACGACCACCCGCTCGGGCCGCCGCGTCTGATTGATCGTCGAACTCTGTTGCGTGTTGGCGGAATCGGATTCGGCGCGCCACTTCTCGCTGCGTGTGCACCCAAGACGCCGACGACAACCGTAGGCTCGACGACGGCGACGACATCGACGGCGCCCGCGACCACGACGCTTCCCGGCTTTGCCGCGTTCGCGGCCACGGTCACCACCACGCTTGCCGATGGTGTCTGGATGATCGAATGCGACGGCATGCCCGAGCACGAGATGATGACCGGCATCACGAGTTGGCAGCAGCAGGTGCCAGTTGCGCAGCCGTACACCGGCGCTAACGCATGGCGAATTCCGTCGCGGCCACAACTGGCCGACCAGCCCATCTCGGCGCGCACCTCGCTCTACCGCGGCGCGATCGCATTGGCGGTCAACGGAGTTCCGATCTTCAACGCGCTGAACAACCGTGGCGACAACGCATTCCTCGCCGGCGAGCTCGACTCGTGGGGCGGACACGCGGGGCGAGCCGACGATTACCACTACCACGTCGCGCCACTGCACCTTTCCGAACGCGTGGGTGCGGGCAAGCCCATCGCCTACGCACTCGATGGCTTTGCGATATACGGAATCACCGAACCCGACGGTTCGAACGTGACTGGCCTCGACGAACTCAACGGACACGATCTCGGAACGGGTTACCACTATCACGGCACCACCACGTACCCCTACATCAACGGTGGCTTGCGCGGAATGGTGAGTGTCGCCGGAGATCAGATCGATCCGCAGCCAGTGACTCGGCCATTTCGCCCGGACGGTCAACCCCTGCGCGGCGCGACTATTTCGTCGTTCACGTCATCCACGTCCGGAAAGTACGCGCTCTCCTATTCACTCGACGGCGGTGTTGGTCACGTCGACTACGCGCTCAATAGTTTGTCACTGACCTTCACGTACACCGAACCGTCAGGCGCGACTCGCAGCGAGACCTACACCCGCTGACTACGGCTCACGTATCTACATGTGAGTGTAGAAATGAGTACGCCTCGGCACATGGTCGAATGGGATCAGCCGGTTCGCACGTTGAACTACGGTTCGACTCGCTCCACCGTTCCCACTCGATCGATGGATCGATCAAAAGATGCGATTCGGCGAACATCTGTCGACTCAGCGCACGCGACGAGATACGCCTCCGCGAAGTCGAGGCGATCAACCTCGTAGACCTCAAGCGCTCGAAGCAACACTGCTGGGTCGACGCACGCAACTGATTTGAAGGCAATCAGTGCGCGAAGTGAATCGGCCACTTGGCCGCGTGGTGACTCGTAAAACGATTCGAGAACGTAGACCGTCTCTGCGATCACTAGATCGGTGATCAGCAGGTTGGGCTCGGTGGCCAGGAAGCGAGTCGCCCGCTTGCCCATGTGCGGAGGATCTGCGGTGAGGTGCCGAACAATGACGTTGGTACCGAGGAAAGCGGTCACGGGCGCTGTGCTGCTCGATGGTTTCGGCTACTCCGCAGTACTTCATCCCATGATGCGTTGCGCTTGCCAGCGGGCACGTGGATGGAGCCCGCAAGGTCGAGCAGGTCAGGTGTGCGGGCGAGTACAGCCCGGTTTCCGTCGACTCGGAACACGATCTCATCGCCTTCGTGGATGCCGCAGAACGACTTTCGTAATCCACACGATGCCCACGTTCGCGTCGATGCAGTACCAGATGCGACCGCTTGCGGTGATCTCCCGCTGCCACTGAGGAAGTTGTTCGCCTCCGATCGCACGGGTTGCGAGGTCGTACTTGAGTTGTGCCGTGCGTCGCGGGTTATCGGACCTGTCCAGTGGTCGGGTTCGAAGTCGTTCGAGTTCTGCTGTCATCAGTTCGGGCTCGGCGGCCACGGCCCGCTGCCACTCTTCGCGAGGTTCCGCCAGACTTGCTCCGACCCTTGCCGGGACTCACAACTCAATGTGGTGGAGCGGGGTCTTGATTGTGTTGGTGAGGCTGCCGTGCAGCTTCGTGTCGCGATGTACGCGCGCAGTTTGCTGCCAGTCGTAGATCAGGTCTTCCACGGGACCCAGGCCCGTGGAGGCAATGGACTGGATGGCGTTTGCGTAGGCCCACGCGAACTCAACCTGCGCATCGACAGGTAGAGCCGCTACCCACGCCAAATCGCCATACAGCGCAGGATCGCGCTGAGTATCTTCAAGTGAAGTAAGTCGCAGTAAGCGAAGAACGTTCGTGAGTCCTTCCAGGGCATAACCGTCGCGGCTTGCTCGACCGGCGAGGGATACAAGGAAGTTCGTGCCGTCTTTATCGCGGATGAGGGCACCCTCGGGGGTGCGTGCTGCGTTGAGCACCTCGCGCGCATTGCGCTGCAAGTCGGTGGCTTGGAATAGCATTGACCAGGTTCATGGTGCAATCCTGCCTCACGAGTCCGACCTCTCGACCCCTTAATCCACAGCCGAGACGGTGACCGCAGCACCCCGGTGTTCTAAACGAACGCTCGTTCTGGCAGGTTCATTATGTGACCCGCCAGCCGCCCTCGCGCTGGCTTCCGTCGTACCTCGTCATGGTGCTGCTCTGGGGTAGTTCTTTCGCGTTTATCAAGCTGGCGCTTACGGTGTTCACACCGTTCGGTATCGGCGCGCTGCGAACGATGATCGCGGCGGTCACTCTCTTGATCGCATTGGTTATCACTCGCACTCCTTTCGCTCCGCGCCGCATCTGGCCGCTGCTTCTGGTCAACATCCTGCTGGCCGGCACGATCCCCTGGGCGCTGACCGCGTTCGGTGAACTGCACCTGTCGTCGGCGTTCACTGCCATCGTCGGAAGCACCGGTCCGCTGTTCACTCTGGTCGCGGTGCTCATCGCGTTTCCCGAAGAGCGGCCCACGTGGCCGCGGATGGTGGGCTTGGGTCTGGGGTTCGTTGGCGTCGTCACTGTCGTCGGACCGTGGACGGGAGTCGGCGCGGCAGTCTGGATCGGCGTCGTCGCTGTTCTGGTGGCCAACATGGTCTGGGGATGGTCGGGGCCCTTCTCTCGGCGCTACCTCACGGGCGGAATCAAGGCGGGCACTGTCGACCCGCTCGCGCTCGCGGCGGGCATGTTCGTCATGGGATCGATCGCTGTCATTCCCGTCGCCACTGTCGTCCCGGTGACGCACGGCGACGTCACGACGTCGGGCATCGTCGGCATTCTCTTTCTGGGCATCTTCAGTAGCGGTATCGCCACCACGATGAACTTGCGTGTGATCGGTCGCGCCGACGCCACCACCGCCAGTACCGCGCTCTACCTCGCACCGCTGGTCGCCGTGCTGATCGGAACGCTGTTTCTTGGCGAGACTTTAACGTGGAACGCGCCGGTCGGTGGAGCGATCATCCTCGTCGGCGCAGCACTTGCGCAGGGACTGATCAGGTTCGGAGACCGCAGCGTGCCGCTGCAGCCCGACGACGTTTAGTGCACCTGACGCCGCTCAGGCCGGACCGTCGCCGAGCAGCATGCTCATGTACTTGGTGACCGTGTAGCCATCGAGTCCTTCGGCACCGCCCTCGCGACCGAAGCCCGAAGCCTTGACTCCACCGAACGGCGCTTCTGCCGTCGCGATCGTGAGTTGGTTGACTCCGACCATTCCGACTTCGAGTTCCTCGGATGCCCGGAATGCGGTAGCGAGGTCGCGCGTGAAGACGAAACCTGCAAGCCCATACCGCGTGCTGTTAGCGATCGCGATGCCTTCATCGAACGACGCGAACGTGGTGATCGGAGCGATGGGTCCGAAGGGTTCCTCCGACATCACCGCCATGTCGGCGGTGACTCCGGTGAGCACGGTGGGTTCGAAGAAGTAGCCACTGGTGAAGTCGGCGGGTCGAGATCCGCCGGCGGCCACCGATGCGCCACGACCGACGGCGTCGGCGACCAAGCCTTCGACGGCCGCGCGTCGGCGTTCTGAGCCCAGGGGACCGACATCGCTGCTGGCGTCGAAGCCTGAGCCGACGCGCAATGCGCGCGTGGCTGCGACGAACTGCTCGGTGAAATCGTCAGCGATGGATTCGTGCACCAGAAATCGACTGGCTGCGATGCAGACTTGACCGCCATTGCGGAACTTGCCAGCGGCCGCCACCTTCGCTGCCGTGGTGAGATCGGCGTCGGAAAACACCAACACGGGCGCGTGCCCGCCGAGTTCCATCGAGACTGCCTTCACGCCGTCGGCGGCGAGTTTGAGCAGGCTGATGCCGACTGGCACTGAGCCGGTGAACGACACCTTGCGGATGACATCGCTTGCGAGTAGTCGCGCGGAAATGCGGGCGGGGTCACCAGTGATGGCGCCCACGACGCCGGCCGGAATGCCGACGCGATCAGCCACTTCGGCGAGCAGCAGTCCACTGAGCGGTGCCTCAACGGGCGGAACGAGGATGACTGAGCAACCGGCGGCTAGGGCAGGCGCAACTTTGCGTGCGGGTAGGTAGCTCGGGAAGTTCCATGGCGCGAACGCTGCGACCGGACCGATGGGCTCGCGGCGCACCAAGATGCGAGTGTCGGTGGTGTGCGCTTCGACAACCCGCCCGTACACGCGTCGGGCTTCGTCGGCATACCAGTCGAACTGATCGGCGGTGGCCATGATCTCGCCACGCGCCTGCGCCAACGGTTTGCCCATCTCTGCAGTGAGCACCATGGCGAATCGGTCGGCTTCGGCAGCAATGATGCGTGCCATCTCGCGTAGCTTCGCCGATCGCTCCCATGCTGAGACCTTGCGCCAGATTCGAAAGCCGACCGCGGCGGCGGCGAGCGCTTCGTCAATGTCGTCGTCGCTGGCATTGGGCACGGTGGCAATGACCAGTTCGCTCACTGGGTCGACGACCTCGACCTGCGCGCCGTTGGACGCCTCGCGCCAGGCACCATCGAGATACATGCGCGTGGGCGGTGCCGCCTGCGCGATGGCGCTGGTTGCCGTGGTCGTTGGTGACATGTGAATGACAATCCAATCTTGTGTGGTGCAGTTCGAAGCGCCCCAAGACCGGGACCCTCACAGGCTACCGATGTGAAATTCACGGGCTGAACGATGTGCGTAACTCATGCCTGAGGATTAGGGTTCCTGATTTCCGCCACACACATCATTACTCTGAGGATTCGACAGGAAACGCACACTCGCGCATCGGAAAGGCGGAGCGGTGAGTAACGTCGAGAGTGTCGCCCGAACGGTGGCGAGGAAACTGAGGGTCAAGCGCCTCGTTGATCGAACCACCGCGTTGGGCTTGCGCGTTGCATCTCCTCCCTACCTCTTCTTCACGTGGATGGGGCCGGCCAAGTTGCCCACATCACGTCAGACTCTCCGGCGTATGGGGCTGTATCCCATTCGGGATCACTACTATCAACCCCTCTTCAATGACGAGCACCTGACCAAGAAACTCTCGGCTGTGCGTGCGTTGCCAGGAATCAATTGGCGTCACGGCGATCAGGTAGCTCTGATGGATCAACTGACCTACCGTCAGGAACTGGTCGACCTCGATCTCGCGGCTGAACCCCGCGGAGATTTGGACTTCTCCATCTCAAATCCTGAATTCGGTTCGGGTGACGCGGAGTTCCTCTATTCGATGGTTCGACTCATCAAACCCGCACGTGTTATTGAGATTGGTTGCGGCAACTCCACAAAGATTCTCCAGCTCGCGCTCAGGCGGAACTCGGCCGAGACGGGCCAGGAGTGTGAGCACATTTGTATTGAGCCCTATGAGATGCCTTGGCTGGAGCAGCTACCCCTGCGTTCAGGTGCCCTGCGGCGCTCTCGATCGAGCTCGACTCGGTCGCCATCACCATCGCCGAGTTCGGCGGCGAGTGGTGGGAGCGGGTGCCGACCCGCCACTGACAACAGGAACCCATTCGACGCCGGTGAGCACCACCACATGAAACTGGCTCACTGTTCGGCCTCTGCAGACCGCGTCGGCCTGCAGTGACTGCAAGACGGTGGTGAATGCCTGCACCGGATCAGGAGGTGCCTTCATGACCCTCGGGCTGCTGGGCGGGAAAAGATGGCTGGTGGCGGCCCTGATCACTCAAGAATGGCTGCGGTGTTGACCAACGACGAGGTCCCCTAGCAGCGTCCGAAACCAAACCTCAGCCTCACCGGGATCCAGCGACGTCCCACGGGCCAAGGTGGCGAACGTTATGCCCGTCGCGGCTGCGGCCACAACGCGCCCAAGCGAAGCGTCGTTCACCAGTGTGCCCATTGCAGCCACCATGCGGTCTTCCCACACAGACGCGAGTTCCTGAAGAGCTGGGCGTCTCAGCGCCGCGGAGAACAACTCGAGCTCGACGAGTGACGTCGCACGTCGAGTCGTTGTCGCTTGGACGTGCCACTCTGCTAGCGCTTGCGCCAAGGGCGTGCCCAGAGGCAGTGCAGCCGCCCATGCGTCCAACTCGGTCGCCCAGCCATCTATCGCTTCCGAAAGGGCAACAGCCAACAAATCGTCTTTCGAACGAAAGTGATAGGTCGTCGACCCAAGCGGGACACCCGCAGCAGCAGCCACGGCCCTGTGCGTTAAGCCCTCTACGCCTCGCTCCTGAAGGACCGCCAGAACACCGCTCGTGATGCGCTTCCGACGTGCATCGTCAGGATGTCCCGTGGGCAAGCGCCCTCCCGTGAAGATCCTGATTGGCTACCGTCGAGTTCTGACACTATCGGAACGAACCGGTGGCGTCGGCCCGTGCGCAGCCTAGGAACGCAGTCGCGAGCCGATTGGGTCATAGAGCGGGCGCCACGACGCGATGGCCGGAACGCGCACACCCGCCAACTCCACCTCGATCCCGTTCGGAGGGGCGGAAAGGTGCCCAGGTCGGTGATCAGCTGGTAGTGCCTCTGACCTCAGCGAACTGGCCTAGGTCCTCGAGGTTGACGGATACGCCGAAACGCGCTCTCCTGCCCCCAGGTGCGCTCATGGACCAAAAGCCTCAGGCAGGCGAGAACGGAGCTGGCTCAGATCCCACGGCCCATCGCCGTACATCGATCGTGTCCGGGCCGGCGCAGAGTAGAGGTGGATCTCATAACCCCACCCGCCCACAACCCTTCCCGAGAGCCAGTCCGATTCCTCCCCGGCCAAGTAGAGCAGGGCGGGTGTGACGTTGATCGGGTCGTACTCGCCGCCTGGCAGCCACTTGCCGTCGCCCGTGTCGCCCAACAGCGACGCAGGAATGCTTGACGTCATCCGCGTTGACGCCTGGGGGATAAACACGTGCGCGGTCGCACCCACTGCGGCAAGTTCATCGACTGCCCCCAGAGTCAACGCAACGACGGCGGCCTTGGCCGCGCCGTACGCTAAATACGGGCCTTCGCCGAACAGCCCTGACTCGGAGGAGACATTCACGACTCGCCGACTGGACCCGGGACGGGTCTTCCAGAATTCCAGCGCGGCTTGCATCGTGAGCGCTGTGCCGCCAACGTGAACCCGCAGCGTGGCGTCCAGGTCGTCGGTCGTCAGGTCCGCGAGTCCCCCCGCGCGGAGGTTGCCCGCAGCGTTGATGAGGATGTCTAGGCCGCCGAACCGCTCTACCGTCGCCTCCACGAGACTCTTCACCGCGACCGGATCAGCCACGTCAGTGAGCATGAAGGCGCACTCTCCGCCCTCGAGTCGGATGCTGGCCGCCGCTTCGAAACCCGGCGACTCGTCACTCCCAGTGCCGTCGAGAAGGGTTCCGAGATCCGCGATGGTCACGCGAGCGCCCTCCGCGGCGAGTGACCTCGCCACCTGGAGTCCGATGCCGCGACCACCACCGGTGACGATAGCGACCCTCCCTGCGAGACGACCTGTCATTGCCTATACCTCCGCTTCGAGCTGGCTGGCGACCCTCTTGGAGGCCAGTTTGCCGCTCTCGATCGCGCCGTCCATGAAGCCAGCCCAACCCCGCGCGACGTCCGAGCCCGCGAAGAACAGACGACCTTCGGGCTCGGCCAGGGCAGCGTAAGAACTAGACAACTGGCCGGGCCGATAGGCGGCCCAGGTGCCTTTCGAATACGGGTCAGTCGTCCAGTCGTGGGAGTCGAACTTGAGCACCTCCGCACCGGGTGCAAGGAGCCGAACGGCGGCCTCGACGTCCTCGCGGTTGATGGGATCGAATCGGCTCGCATCGGCGCCGATACCGACCATCAGCCGACCGCCATCGAAGTGAGCCTGCTCGGAAATCCAATTCAGTGGCCCTCCCCACCCGGAAGCGATCAGGTACTCCGGGATGTTGCGAGTCAGGGCCCAGACCTTAACTGCGTGCCCTGCTTGGCCCGCCGCGGCGACTAGAGATTTGGCCGGCGATAGCGCCGGTATCTCGATGTCCGACCACGTGTTGATGGGGGTCGCCAGCACCGCAGCCCGGGCGACGTGGGTATCGCCCGCCAGTGTGGTGACGCGAATCCTTCCCGCTTCCTCGACGATCTGGGCGACCGGCGCTTCGAAGGCGATGTCCGGGGCGCCGTCCTCGGCGAGTGCGTTGACCAGGCTCCACGTGCCTTCACCAAACTTCGTCGCTGGTGCGGCGTCGAGTGTCCATGCCTCGTGGCCATAGCCCGCGACCCACGTCAACGCGTGCAGAGTGGACAGCTCCTCAGGCAGGCATCCGAAGGCGAATCCGGCCCACATCGCGAGATAGTCCCCAACCACAGGTGAGGTCCACAGCCGAGCGGAAAACTCGCTGAACGCCACGTCGAGGTCGCGCAGACCAGGGTCATCGAGGTTCTCCCCGAACCTCACTCGACGCGACTCCTGCACAATCGTGGCCAACGCCCGGTCCAGCTCGGGGCGTACGGCGGAGGGCACTGGGAAGTCCTCGCCGGATAGCGCGATACCACCTAGGACTGTGCGCAGTTCCTTGCCCGCCGGGCTCAGGATCGTGGGCAAGGAATATCGCCGGATCTCTTCCGCGATGTGCGACTGGGCCTCCTCGGCGAACCAGGTACCGCCCATCTCGATGTAGTGGTCGGTGTCGGCGAAACGCCGATACCAAGTCCGCCCGCCGAGCCGTGCGCGCCCCTCCAAGACCAGGACCGAATGTCCCGAGCGGCGAAGATCCCTGGCCGTCGTGAGTCCTGCGATCCCTCCGCCGACGATGACGACGTCATAAGTGTCCACTGCGCAACGCTCCTAATCTCCCGAATCGCGACCGACATAGCGAGGTTGTCCCGTGACGAGTTCCTTATCACGGGAAAATCAGTTTGAGGGGGCCTGCACCCATGCCCCAGCCTCATAGGCCTGAGCCACCTGGACCTGAAAGTTGCGCACTCCTTGCTCCTGCTCGGCGAACACGCCCGGCCGGTAGCCACCACCAGAGATGCTGCGATAGACCGACTCGCACGCCGCGAAGTCCTGACGATTCGTCACGTCCCAGAAGTCGACTGCGTAGGACGGGTCGAACTCCGGTGAGGACACCACATCAGGCGGGAACAACCACTGACAATCGACCACGGTCACGCCAGGGCCCTGCGGTGACAGCCGATGAGTGAGGATGTAGTCGGGGTGCAGCGCGATCAGCAAGTTGGGCGCCACATAGAAGTAGTGGACGTGACGCGACTCCTCCAGTGTCAGCGTGTCAAGCATCCGGGCACCACTGCGGCCGTCGAGCGACATTGTTTCGGCGTGCTCCCGCAATCCCATCCGGGCTCCATTCCAGCGGCCCGAGTGCTCGTAGACGGCGCCGTCGTCCGGAGGCGAGACCCGGCACAACTCGGGGTGAATCGTTGAGCAGTGGTAACACTCCGCGTAGTTCTCGACGACGGTCTTCCAGTTCGTAGCGAGTTGGTAGCTCCGAGCCGCGCCGACGACCATCGTCTCGGGCTTCCACGGCCCGAGGAGGTTGGCGAGATCCGTGACCCAGTCGGGGAACTCGATCGTCTCGGCCGAGAATGCGACGAAGATCCAACCGAGCCACTCAATGGCTCTGACAGGGAGAAGTGGCCATGAATCGGCATCGAAGCCCGGGTCCTTCTGAAAGCGCGGCGCGGCTCGCAGCGCACCGTCTAGGCAGTAGACCCACGAGTGGTAGGGACAGCGCACAAATTTTCCATTTGCCGACTCACCAACCGCGAGGATTTCGTGCCCGCGGTGGCGGCAGGAGTTCATGAACGCATGCAGCACACCATCGGAATCTCGCGTCAGCAGCACGTCCCGCGTGCCCACCGCGATCGCGTGTTGGTCACCAGGAGCGTCGACGAGCTGACGGCGCCCGACGCACACCCAGGCGCGGTCGAAGAGGTGCTCGTGCTCCCATGCGAAGACCGCAGATGAGATGTATGCGCTGCTCGGCATGGTCCTCGCGGCTCGGGAGTTTGGATCGCAGACACGTTCCAAGTCGTTCGCTGGGATGGGCGCGCGCGCCTCGGTTGGGGTCGAAGAACTCACGAATCCTCCTAGGTAATGTACAACCGTACATTTTTAGGGAAATTAGTACCCGGAGGGAGGCGTGTCAAGAGTCTTGCTCCATCAGACTGATCAGACTGATCAGACTGATTGGACGCATCGGAGCAAGAACCGCGATCTGCCACCGGCGACAGTTGTTGCGGCAAAGTGGTGGTAATGCCGAGATAGCCGGAAGATCCGGTGTTTCCGCTCAGGATCAGCAGGTGTCGGCCGTCCGCTCGAATTGACCGGGATGGCTCGACTCGGTGTACTTCGGGGCATGGAAGCTGCCTCCGCACCGACTCCGCGTCCCACTCGCGCATCGGAAAGGCGGACCGGTGAGTAACGTGGAGAGTGTCGCCCGAACGGTGGCGAGGAAACTGAGGGTCAAGCGCCTCGTTGATCGAACCACCGCGTGGGGCTTGCGCGTTGCATCTCCTCCTTACCTCTTCTTCACGTGGATGGGGCCGGCCAAGTTGCCCACATCACGTCAGACTCTCCGGCGTATGGGGCTGTATCCCATTCGGGATCACTACTATCAACCCCTCTTCAATGACGAGCACCTGACCAAGAAACTCTCGGCTGTGCGTGCGTTGCCAGGAATCAATTGGCGTCACGGCGATCAGGTAGCTCTGATGGATCAACTGACCTACCGTCAGGAACTGGTCGACCTCGATCTCGCGGCTGAACCCCGCGGAGATTTGGACTTCTCCATCTCAAATCCTGAATTCGGTTCGGGTGACGCGGAGTTCCTCTATTCGATGGTTCGACTCATCAAACCCGCACGTGTTATTGAGATTGGTTGCGGCAACTCCACAAAGATTCTCCAGCTCGCGCTCAGGCGGAACTCGGCCGAGACGGGCCAGGAGTGTGAGCACATTTGTATTGAGCCCTATGAGATGCCTTGGCTGGAGCAGCTA